>Ga0247823_10001627_pt1 | contig 18634 bp, 9 predicted proteins | sample 13C_PalmiticAcid_2_FD_192426 | JGI IMG/M metagenome (GOLD analysis project Ga0247823, IMG submission 192426) | Soil microbial communities from agricultural site in Penn Yan, New York, United States - 13C_PalmiticAcid_Day30 | ecosystem: Environmental > Terrestrial > Soil > Agricultural land... | reverse complement strand
GTCGTGGCCGAAACCCTCGGCGCCGCGCTGATAGCTGCCGCGCACATTGACGCCGCCGAGGCGCTGGGTGCCGTCGGCATCGGCCGCCACATCCGGACTGACGCCGACATCCGGCGAGACCGCCGCATCGGCAGCGGCATCCGCGACCGCCGGTGGAGCGCCCAGGGTCAGCGTCGTTTCGACGGTCGCGCCGCTGCGTACCTTGAGGCCGTCCTGGATCAGCAGGTCATGGCCGTCGGCCTGGGCGGTCAGGCCGAACTCGCCGGCCGGCACCGCGGCCTGGAAACGGCCGTCGGCATCGGTGACCAAGTCGAGCGAGATCGCCTCGACGCCGGCCGACATACCCTGCACCGTCACGCGGACGCCGGCCACCGGCTGGCGCGTGGCCGCCTGCAGCACCTGGCCGCGAATCAGGCCCTGGGACTGGGAGGCCGGCGCGGCGGCCGGTGGCTGAGCCAGCACGGCGGAATTCAGGCCGGCAGCGAGGAAAACGGAAAGCAGGGTGCGACGCAAAGGCAGGCGTGGGTAGGACATCGGTCATCCGGGCGGCTATGGCCGGCCATGCGGCCCGCGCCCGCGCCACTGCTGACTGCCGGGTCCAGGCCCCCTGACGCGGCGCGGTCCAAAGGGCGGGTATGAGCCGCGCAGCCTAGACAGCGCCGATTGCGCTTGCGTGACTCCGGAGCGTCAGCCAGAAGTCAGCCCGGAAGCGAACTGCGCCATTCGTCAAGCCTTGGACACAAGGTTATGCACAGCAGGCGACTACACCGGGCGTCGTACACACCGGAACCGTGAACGGTGTCGAGGATGCTCAGTAACCCTATGTTTTAACTAAAAAACAGGAAAGTTGTCCGGAAAATTTTCGCGCCACCAAAACCCGGCCTCGCCGGAGGGCTCGCGGATTGCTCACAAACTTATCCACAAGCCTTTCCGGGTACGGAGTTCGGAACCGGCTCAAGCGCTTGGTGCGGGGTTTTGCCGAAACCGCGAGATAAGCCGGCCAAGCGGCCGTCTGTTAACGATTTGTTGCAGCGCGCCAACCATAAAACCCGCGTTCTGCTTGGGCCTCCGTGCGGGCCCGACTACAATCGGCTCCTTTTCCCGCTTCGGGCCCCCCGTGAAAGACTTTCTCCGCGACCAGCTGCTGCAGGCGCTGGCAGCGCTGCAGCGCAATGGCAGCGTGCCGGCCGACATTCCCACCGGCTTCGTGATCGAACGCACGCGCAGCAAGGAACATGGCGACTTTGCCGCCAACGCCGCGTTGCTGATGTCCAAGCCGGCCGGCATGAAACCGCGCGACCTGGCCCAGGCCCTGGTCGGTGCGCTGCCGGCGTCGGCGCAGGTCGCGAACGTCGAGATCGCCGGTCCCGGCTTCATCAATTTCTTTCTGAGCCCGGCCGCGTATCGCGCCGAGCTGCGCCAGATCCTCGAACTCGGCCAGGCCTATGGCCGCAACGCCGGCGGCGAAAACCGCAAGGTGCAGATCGAGTTCGTTTCCGCCAATCCAACCGGCCCGCTGCACGTAGGCCACGGCCGCGGCGCCGCGGTCGGCGACTGCCTCGCGCGGCTGCTGCAGGCGACCGGCTGGGACGTCACGCGCGAGTTCTATTACAACGACGCCGGCCAGCAGATCGCCAACCTTGCGCTGTCGGTGCAGGCGCGCGCGCGCGGCATCGCGCCGGAACAGGACGGCTGGCCCGCCGACGGCTATCGCGGCGACTACATCGTGGAAGTCGCGCGCGCCTACATGGCCGGCGAAACCGTGCATGCCGACGGCCAGGACGTGACCGGCGCGAAGGATGCCGACGACCTCGAAGCGATCCGCCGTTTCGCCGTCGCCGCGCTGCGCCGCGAGCAGGATCTGGACCTGCGCGCGTTCGGCGTGGAGTTCGACGTCTATTACCTCGAATCGTCGCTGTACACCGAAGGCAAGGTCGAGGAAACCGTGGCGCAGCTCGTCGCGGCCGGCCACACCTACGAACAGGACGGCGCGCTGTGGCTGCGCACGACCGAGTTCGGCGACGACAAGGACCGCGTGATGCGCAAGGCGCAGGGCGGCTATACCTATTTCCTGCCCGACATCGCCTACCACGTGACCAAGTGGAATCGCGGTTTCGGCCGCGTCATCAACGAGCAGGGCGCCGACCATCACTCCACCGTGATGCGCGTGCGCGCCGGCCTGCAGGCGCTGGACATGGGCATCCCGAAGGGCTGGCCCGAGTACGTGCTGCACCAGATGGTCACCGTCATGCGCGGCGACGAGGAAGTGAAGCTGTCCAAGCGCGCCGGCAGCTACGTCACCGTGCGCGACCTCATCGACGAAGTCGGCCGCGACGCGACGCGCTGGTTCCTCGCCGCACGCAAGGCCGATTCGCAGCTGACCTTCGACATCGACCTCGCCCGCACGCGCAACCGCGAGAACCCGGTGTACTACGTGCAGTACACCCACGCGCGCATCTGCCGCGTGCGCGACAGATTCGCCGAACAGGGCTGGAGCTGGAACCGCGACAACGGCCTGGCCTCGCTCGACCGGCTCGACACGGTCTACGACCAGGACATGATGGTCGCGATCGCGCGCTTCCCCGAAGTCGTCGACCTCGCCGCGCGCAATCTCGAGCCGCACCTCGTCGCGACGTATCTGACCGAACTGGCGGCCGCGTTCCATACCTGGTACGACAACAGCCACATCCTCGTCGAAGACGCGGACCTGCGCGACGCGCGTTTCGCGCTGGCCGACGCGGTCAGGACGGTCGTGGCCAACGGCTTGGATCTGCTCGGCGTCAGCGCGCCGGACAGCATGTAATCAGGAGCAAGGCAAGATGGCTGGCAAGCGCAAGCAAGCAACCCGCACCGGTACCGCGACGGCGGCCTGGCCGGCCTGGGTCTGGCTGGCCCTCGGCGTGCTGCTGGGCCTGGGCCTGGCGACGTTGATGCTGCTGCAGGGCTGGGCGCCGACCCTGCGCAAGCCCAATTCGCCGCAGCCCAACCCGCAGGCGACCGCACCCAAACCCAGCGAGACCGCCGTCGCCGACGAAGCCAAGAAAGCGCCGCAGAAGAAGAACTACGAGTTCTATTCGGTGCTGCCGGAAATGGAAGTCGTCATCCCCGACACGGAACTCAGCGCCAAGGCCCGCGCCGAACAGCAGCGCCAGCAGGCCGCCGCGCAGAACCCGGCCGCGGCCGGCACCACGCCGCCGCCCGAACCCGCCGTCGCCGCGAGCGGCGCGCGCTACATCCTGCAGGCCGGCTCGTATCCCGACCCCAAGGCCGCCGAAGAGCTCAAGGCCAAGCTCGCATTGTCGGGCTTCGTCGCGCGCGTGCAGTCGGTCAACGTCAACGGCAAGACCTGGCACCGCGTCCGCGTCGGCCCCTACAGCAGCGCGAGCGACGTCGAAGCGGCGAAGGCCGGTCTGGCCGAGGCCGGCGTCAATGCGATTGCGTTGAAGGACGTCGGGGAATAGTCATCCGGTCGGCAACGACAGCGCCGGCTCCGGCCGGGCTGCATTTCCGATCCGCAGTGCTCGCATCGCGCTGCCCCTTGCGCTACATCGCCATCGCCGACACCGGCGGCCGACCTCCCACGACATTTGCTGCTGCACTGACACGCGGTGATTCGGACGCGCCGGCAGTTGCTCGTCCGCAGCCCTGACCTTGCAGGATGATCTGGATGCGGCAACGGCTCGGACGGGCTGACTTTCCGCCGTCTCCATAGTTCGCTGCAACAGCGTCGCGTGGACGTCACGGAATCGATGATCCGCAGAACGCGGGGAACGTACTCCGACGAATTCGGTTTAACCGAATCTTGCGATGACAACGTGAAGAGCTCGCTTTAAGCTCAGTCGCGTTCCAGTCCCCACCCCTCGTTCATCAGCATGGCGCAGTAGCCGTGCTGCGAACGTCTGCGCGAGCATTTCATGATCAGAACATACGTGGTTGTTGCCGCCGCCTGGCTGGGTCTGTTCGGTATCGCGTCACCGGCCCTCGCGCGCTGCGACCTGCCGGCGGGCGCGTCGAACATCTATGGCTACGTGACCTTGAGCGGCCAGCGCTGCAACACGCTCGAGGAAGCCGAGACGCTGATGCGCGCCGGAATGCCGCTGGCGGAACAGGCCTTCGTGATGCCGCAGCCGTTCGATCTGACGACGCCGCAAACCGCCGCTCTCGACTATCGGCCTTACGGTGCGATAGGCCTGACCGCCGGTGTGCTCAAAGGACCGCCCGCCACCAGCGTGCCTACCTATCGCGCCTACGTGAAGAACTGGCCGCCGGCATCGCCGCTCGCGGTCTGCACGTTCGCCGGCTGCGGCGCCGGCGGCTGCGCTTCGGCGGAGCTGGAGCAGCAGCGGCTGGAGTGCGAGCTCGATGTGACTTGGCAAAACAACCCGAGCTACTGCTGGACGCGGACAGGCCCGCTGACCGTGAGCGGCAGCATCACGCGGTTCCGCAGCGTCACGGGCGGCGGCAATGCCTCCGGTTCGCTGCTGTTTGCGCCGCAGTCGAGCACCAGCAACGATTCGGGCGCTCAGTTCTCGGCCACGCTGCAGAGCTGCGCGGGCACCTCGCAGGAAGGCGGCGACAAGGCCGTCGCCGCGACACAGACCGTCATCTGGGGCATGGCGCGCCAGGACGCGATCACCTGCGGCACCGGTAACACCGTCAACGCCGGCGCCACCAGCGCCGACAATGCCTGCGCGGCCGACTTCAACAAGGACGTCGTCTACGCGCCGCAGATGACGCAGACGCCCAACCAGTGCACGGAAGGCAACCCCTGCACCCCCGGCAACGGCAACAAGTCGGCCAATGTCGCCGTGTTCGACTACGGCCGCATCCATCTGAACCTGCATTACACCTCGCTGCGCCAGTTGCGCAACTACGCCTACATCGACGCGAACTGGTCACACAGCTTCGCCAAGCGCGTGCTGACCGAATGGGGCCAGCCCAGCCATCTCGGCACCAATCCCGAGAACAATCCGATCGCTTCGGTAGCGGTGATCTACGTTCAGGACGAGAAGCCTTCGCTGGAGGTCTATCGGCGCGACGGCAGTCTGCCGGCCGGCGTGTTCCGCGCGACCAGCAACGTCGGGCGGATCCTGCGCTACGTCGACGACGGCATCGCGCAGCCCTACTACGAGCTCACGGATCTCGATGGCCGGCACGAGACCTACGACCGCGCCGGCCGCCTCGTGGCCGTGCGTGATCCGGATGATCCTGCCAGGAATCTGAGCTTGAGCTATCGCGGCCAGCCGATTACCGGCAGTCCGAGTACGACTTCGGCTCAACTGGAGGAAGCGTTCTGGCGCATAGACCGCATCACCGATGCGAGCGGCCGCTACGTCAGTTTCAGCTACGTAGATCCGCGACTGCAGAAGCTGGAGCGCATCACGGCCGACGACGGCACTGAACTCGCGCGTCTGGTCTACGACAGCGAAGGCCGTCTCACCAGCATCGCCCGCTTCGGCAAGAGCCAGACTTTTCTCTATAACGAACCGAGCTATCTCGGCGTCACCGCGACCGTGCGCGGTTCGTGGCTGACCGGCATCCAGGACGAGGATCTGCGTCGTTACGCGACCTACGCCTATGACGACTGGGGCCGCGCGACCGCGAGCTGGCACGGCATCGATGCCGGCCGCGTCGACATCACCTATCCGCTGAAGCCCGACGGCAACCAGGACGACAGCCGGGCGATCGTGCGCACACCGTCGCTGCGCGAAACCACGTACACCTTCGCCGCGAACCAGCCGTACCGCGTTCCGGCCAGCATCAGCGACCAGGCCGGCACCGTCCAGTTCGAATATCACCCGGTCCATCACCGCCTGAGCGCGCGCATCGACAAGCGCGGCGTGCGCACCGAAATCGAGTACAACGCCGACGCCACGCACGAGATCGCGATTACCGAGGCCAAGGGGCGTCCCGAACAGCGCCGGACGGAACGCGACTGGGACTATTCGATCGGCCGCGTCGTCGCCGAGCGGCTGTATGCGGATCCACCCGGCGGACCGCGCGTCCTGCTGCGCGACCGGCGCTTCTCCTATGCACCGGGCACGGCGCAGCTGATCGCGAGCGAACTGGTCGATCCGGTCGACAGCCGCAGCCGCAAGACCAGCTATACCTATTGCAGCAGCGCCGACGTCGCCAATCCGAGTGCCGGCTGCGCGCTGGCCGGACAGCTCAAGCGCATCGACGGTCCGCGCACCGACGTCGCCGACCTGACCGACTACGTCTATTACACCAGCGATGCGCTCAGCGGCTGCGGTACGCCGGGCGGCTCCTGCCGTCGCAAAGGCGATCTGCGCAGCATCACGAACGCGCTGGGCCAGGTGACCGAAATCCTCGCCTACGACCGCGCCGGCCGCCCGGCGCGCGTACGCGACGCCAACGGTACTCTCGTCGACTACACCTATCACGCCCGCGGCTGGCTGCTGACGCGCACCGTGCGTGCCAATGCCGACGGCACGCCGTCGACCGCCGATGCGACGACGACCTTGGACTACGATGCCAGCGGCAACGTCGTGCAGGTCTATTCGCCGGACAATGCGGCATCGCTGACCTATACCTATGATGCCGCCCACCGCCTGATCGGCGTGCGCGACGCGCTCGGCAACCGCATCTCGTACACCCTGACGCCGAACGGCGACAGCCGCTTCGACCGCCGGATCACTTCGGGCGGCACGACAGCCTGGCAGTTCACGCGCGAGTTCGACGAACTCAATCGGCTCGTGCGCGAGCTCGACGGGCTCGGCAGGCCGACGCAGCGCCTGGAGCTCGACGACGCGGTCGAGGGCATCCTCAACGGCTACGACGCCAACAGCAATCCACGCCGCAGCATCGACGGCCGCGACGTGGAGACCGAACGGCAATACGACGGCCTGAATCGCCTCGTAAAGACCTTGCAGGATTTCGGCGGCAGCGACACGGGTACGGCGAACGCGCAGACCCAGTTCGGCTACGACGCGCTCGACCGGCTGACCGGCGTCATCGATCCCGAGAACATCGCGACCGACTATGTCTACGACGGCCTCGGCGACCTGCGCCAGGAAAAGAGCAAGGATGCCGGCAATCGCAGCTTCACCTACGATCTGGCCGGCAATCGCACGGGCGAGACCGACGCGCGCGGCAAGGCGATCACCCACGTCTACGACGCACTGAACCGGCGCACGGACACGTTCTATCCGGATCTGACGCGCCGGATCCGCCGCGACTACGACCTGGCCGACAGCCAGACCGGCTGCACGAGTTCCTATTCGAAAGGAAAGCTCAGCCGCATCGTCGACGTCAGCGGCACGACGATCTATTGCTACGACCGGCGCGGCAACGTCGTGCGCAAGCGCGTGCTCGCGCCGGGCCAGAGCAGCGGCGGCGACGTGCTCGACTACGTCTACGACCGCGCCGATCTGCTCAAGAGCGTGACCTATCCGGGCGGCGCCGTTGTGACCTACCTGCGCGACGCGAGCGGACGCATCAGCGGCGTGCAATGGCAGCCCAACGCCGGCGGCGCGGTCACGAATCTCGTGAGTCTGGCCAGCTACTATCCCTTCGGCCCGTTGAACTCATTGACCTTCGGCAACGGCCGCCAGCTGACCAAGCGCTACGACAAGACGTATGCCATCGATCAGATCGAGAGCACCTTGCCCGGCGGTCTGCTGCTGGATTTCGACAACGACGTGCTCGGCAATGTCACGCAGATCGCGACCGCGCTCGGCGGCGCGCCGCAGCGCCGCTACGGCTATGACGCGCTGAACCGCCTGACCCAGATGCGCGACGCCGCCGACCTGCCACTGGAAACCTTCACCTATTCGCCGACCGGTGACCGCACGAGCAAACGCATCGGTGCCCAGCCGGCGCAGCCCTACAGCTACGTCGCCGACACGCATCGGCTCGCGAACAGCGGCAACGGCACTCGCAGCTACGACGGCAACGGCAATACCACCGGCTTGCCGATCTCGTCCTACCCACTGGTCTACGACGATACGAATCGCCTGGTCATCGTTTCCTTCGACGGCCACGACAGTCGCCTCGACTACGGCTACAGCCACAACGGCCTGGGCCAGCGAACGCGCAAGGACCTGCCCGGCGAGCGTATCGACACGCTCTACGACGAAACCGGCCTGCGACTCGTCGACAATGCCTGGCTTGTCAACTGCGGCACCAGCGAATCGCTGATCGGCGGCGGCGGTGGAAGCGGAGGCCCCGGCACGACGGGCATGGGTGGAAGCGCGGGCGCCGGATCCGCATCGAGCGGTGGGGCGGCGACGAACAGCGGCAACGTCACGAATTCGATCTGCTCACAGACCGCCAAGAGCCGCACCGAATACATCTACCTCGACGGCCTGCCCATCGCGATCGCGCGCTATGCGGGTACGAGTACGACGGCGCAGCTGAGCTATATCGAAACCGACCATCTCGGTACGCCGCGCCTCGCTTCCGATGCGACGACGCAGGCCGTGCAATGGCGCTGGGATCTGCTGCAGACGAGCTTCGGCGACCATCCGGCCACGGCACTGGTCAGCGGCTTCGAATTGAACCTGCGCTATCCGGGGCAGTATTTCGATGCGGAGACGGAACTGCACTATAACCGGTATCGCGACTATCAGCCGTCTACGGGTCGGTACGTGCAGGCAGACCCAGTCGGGATCCGAGGTGGCATCGAAAGCTATTCATATGTCGGCAACCGACCGATGCGGCTGACCGACAAGACAGGCCTCGCTTGTGACCAGCGCGGTTGTTGGAACACGGCCGAAGAAACAGCAATGATTGCTGCCGACAATCCTCTGGGCTACTACGAACTGGCCTGCAAGGGAGGAGATCCCTACGCATGCCGAGCCTACGAAGTCGCAACCAATAGCGGCGAAGGATTGAGAGGATTACTTTCTTACGTTACGAACTGGAAACTAGCGCTCGGTATGGCGAAGCGAATACCGACTGGCTGCCCTGACTATGCAATGAAAGAAACGATTTTCCAGAACATGCAACGCGTAAGGATTGGGCTAGCGAAGGCACGCCACGCCCAACTCATTGGAGCAAGCCCAGATGATCCCAGGATTGTCGACCGACAAACAATTGCAGATTTTCATGGAGAAGTTTTTTCCGAGAACGGTGCCACTCCAAATGACTTTGGCGGGCTTCTCTGGGATATGGGAAAAGACTTCGGCGCCCATCTAATTTACGACTGGTGTGAGAACCCGGCATGCCGATAAAACGGTCTTTGGCGTTAGTTCTGACTCTTTGCTCCTTCATGCTGCAAACGTCGTGCACGCAAGATGGAAGCGAGGTGATCGCCGGTGTGGACGGGAAGTTTTGCGTTCCTGCCGCATATCGGGTTCCGGCTTACTGGTGGATAGACGGAGATGCCAAAGAGGCTGAGCGAGGCTTTGCATTCGTCGGTTGCAGGCGCGCTTCTCTGCATCCAGGGGAGCGCTGCGACATACCGAGGCCAGTAATCAGCTCATCGGCTGAGCCGCGCACCCTCAATGACCACACACTCTGGCGAGCACTCAAAGGAAGCGCTGATTTAGGAAAGCTGTCTGAGTCCGAGCTCGTACATACGCAATGGGAGGGAAGGAGCATTGTCGTAGCGTCAGCCTCCATTGCTGGCACAGACGGCTGGTATTTGTTCAGTCGTAGCGATTCGACTCCCGCTGCAACGCCGCGACTGGTCGATGAGGACCAGCTTGTACTCGGATGCGAAACAGATCGCTCGCACAATAAGCAAAAGTATCGATGCCGGCGATATTTCCGCGGGAATGCATACGCCATACGCTACGAATTTCTGACCGATGAGCGAACTCCTTTATCTGAGATGGAGCAACTGGATCATTCACTGATTCAACTCATTGATAGCTGGCGCTGCCGTTGAAGATCCAATCGAATTGAGTCGTTTTCTGCGACCACCTTTACTTCGGCATCGAAAAGATCTTGGCGGTCGATCAGCGAGTATCGCCGCCATTCTTTTACTTAAAAAATGGTTCTTCTCCAACCTGAGTGGGGTGGCCCACGGCCGACCCGGCAGACTTGCTGGTGTCTAGACAACAAATCGAGGCCGGCCGTGGCTAACGGGGATTGTATGACCAAGCTGGGAAGCTGGGAGGGGTATCGGGTTTCGAGCTGGGCGTACGAGCAGCGCGGCGAACAACGATGGCTGATTGTGGAGTTGTTGCCGCGAGGGCGTCGTCGCCGCTGCTGTTCGGGATGTGGGCAGTGGGTGGCGAGCATCCATGACCACAGCTGCCGACGGATTCGTGATTTGCCGGTGTTCGAGTGTGCGGTGGAGCTGCGGGTCGAGCGGCTGCGGCTGGGGTGTCCACGCTGCGGGCCGCGCTTGGAGCGGTTGAGCTGGCTAGAGCCGTATGCGCGGATCACGCGCTGGTTGGCCGAGAGCGTGGCGCGGCTATGCCAGGCGACGTCGATTCGTACCGTGGCGCGCTGGTTTGGCCTGGATTGGAAGACCGTCAAAGCGGTCGATTTCCAGCAGTTGCAGCGCACGTTGGGGCCGGTGGACTTCAGCGGGATAACGCTGATGGCGATGGACGAGTTCGCGATCCAGAATGGGCATCGCTACGCTACGGTCGTCATTGAGCCCTGCCGCAAGCGCGTGCTGTGGGTGGGGCGCGGCCGTGGTCGAGCCGATGTCCGGCCATTCTTCGAGCTGCTGGGACCGCAGCAGTGCGCCCGGATTCGCGCGGTGGCTATGGACATGAATACGGCCTATGACCTGGAGGTGCGGCAGCACTGTCCGCAGGCCGAAGTGGTTTATGACCTGTTCCACGTCGTGGCCAAATACGGCCGGGAGGTCATTGATCGCGTTCGCGTGGACGAGGCCAACCGGCTCCGGGCAGACAAGCCGGCCCGCCGTGTGGTCAAGACCTCACGCTGGCTGTTGCTGCGCAACCGGGAAAACGTTCCGGGCGATCAGATCGTGCAGCTGGACGAGCTACTGGCCGCCAACAAGGCTTTGCTGACCGTCTATCTGCTCAAGGACGATCTCAAACAGCTATGGCGCTACCGTCGCCGTGCCTGGGCAATGAAAGCCTGGACCGCCTGGAAACGGCGCGCCTTGCGCAGCGGGCTGCCTCCACTGCAACACTTCGCACGCTGCCTTGAACCCTATCTTCCCGGCATCCTGGCCCACTGCCGCTGGCCGCTCGGCACCAACTTGCTCGAAGGCATCAACAACCGTATCAAGGTCATCAAGCGCATTGCCTACGGCTTTCGCGATGACGCCTATTTCTTCCTCAAAATCCGCGCAGCCTTCCTCGGAGTTGGGTGAAGAACCCAAAAAATCGTCCGAATGTACGCAACCTGCCTTACCCGACGCTTACCAACCCCGCGGATCTTCAACGCGCACAACGTCACGTGCCTGATTCCATCGCTACGCTACGATGGCTGTTGGTTCACGCCATCAAGGACCGGTTCGCGAGATTCTGCGTGAGGTTGCGAGTTTAGTGACACAGTAAGACTAGATACACATACCGGTCGGCGAACCCAGCTGATCAGCATCTGTAGAGTTTTTTAGGGGAATGACGATGTATCCAAAGACCGCTCGTGGACTTCTGACGTTTCTGGTACTCGCCGTCGCATTCGGCGCTGGCAGCACAGCCACCGCTCAGACGGAAGAAGACCCCAGCGTTGCCGAACAGCCTGCTCTCAGCGGCAACCAGACGGTATCGATAACGTTGCCCACTCAAGCGGCAGGCGTGAACGCCCACCACTACGCTTTCCACGTGGATGGCGACAACTACACCTGGACGCTGACTAACGTCTCCTACGATTCCGGTTCGACACGAAACGGCACTACCAGCTCACTGAACCTTTCCATTACGACTTCGGGATTGGCCGTTACCGGGCCGAATCCAACTTCCCAGTACATCGACTTCGCACCATGCCCCACCTCGTCGGCGAGTTCCTGCAACTGGACCGGTGCGCTGCGTTATCGCTTCAAGATCGATCCTACGCTTACCGCTTCGCCCGCTACGACGATAACGACCGACGGCAGCAGTGCGCGGACGATTCAGGTGGTCTGGCCGACTACGCTCAGTGGCGCGGCCGTGACCGCAAGCTGCGTGGTCGACGGCGGCGTGACACCGGCGCCGACGATTGCTGTCAGCCCGGCGTCGGCGACCACGAATTCCAACGGCCAGGTCAATTTCACGATCACGACGGCTAACTTGCGACGTATCGCGTCGAGCGGTGCGGCGCCGTCCGGACGCTGCACGTTCAAGGCGCATGCGAGCAGCACGAATGCGGCCGTCGTTGAGGTGCTTGGGCAGCGGATCGCGCCGACCCTCAACGTGAGCCCGAGCTCCGATGCGGCACCACCCCAAGGTACGACGGCGACCGATCGCACCGTGACTGTCGGTACGGCGCCCGTGGCGAGCGGCGTGACGGTCGATGCGACCTGTTCGGTCGAAGGTACTGCCGCGACGGTAAGCCTGGACAACTCGACGGCGGGTGCTGCGCAAAGCGGCAGCAAGGTGACCGATGCCAACGGCGAGGTACAGTTCCGCGTCAAGTCGGAGAACCTGATTTCACTGCCGCCGACGGGTGCGCCGCACGTGCGCTGCACGTTCAAAGTGCGCGAGCTCAGTTCGACCTATGAGTATTTCGCCGCCGGCAAGCAGATTGCGCCTTCCGTCAGCCTCAGCGTTGGCCAGATCACCCAGACGGGAACGACGCCGCTGACCGCGACAATGTCGCCGTCCTATCCGGGCTTCACCATTCAGCCGAGTTGTACCGTGAACCCGTACATTCCAGCGGTGACGGCGACACCGACGTCCACGTCGACGAATTCGAGCGGGCAACAGACGTTCAACATCACGACCCCGGTACTTGTGATCACTGATCCGAACGGCAGCGCAATACCGTCAGCGTCCTGCACCTTCCGCGCAGGAGGGACCGGAACGGCAGGGTTGCTTCAGTTCCGCACCGGAAATACCTGCGTGATGTCGCTGTCGCCGCCGCCGCCGGCTTGCGGCAATCCGGCGCAGTAAGAATGCCGATGCCGGCGAGCACCGGATTCCGGAGTCGGTGCTACACGGAACCCAGTCCCGGCGCTTACCGCAACGGACCGATCGACACAGCGACGGTATCCGCGATAACAGAAACCAAGGCCAGCAACGCTGGCCTTGGTTTGCGAGAACCGGCGTCGATCGCTACACGCATTCATTCACCGCAGCGGCGCCGAGCAGGCCTCGTCACCACTTGTACCGCACCGTATACGTCGTCTTGGCCTCGCCATCGGCAGGAATATCGAGCGGGAAGTCGATCGTCGCGGCGTCGCGTTTGACGAAGTCGCGGTTCTTTTCCGTGACGGCCCAGTCGCTCCAGCGGTAGAGGTATTCGCGGGCGATGACGCGGGCGGCGGTCTTCTTGCGGTTGCGGATGCTGATTTCGAAGCTCTCGGTGATGGTCTTGGCCGCGGTGTCGACCGTGAAGCCGGTCTGGCGGCGTTCGCCGACGACGTCGAAGGCGTTGCCGAGCTTGATGCGCAGGGTCTCGTTGCGCGGCGTGTGCTTGATGATGTCTTCGCCGATGAACTCCAGGGTGCCGTCGACGGAGGCCTGGTTCACGCGCACGCGGCCGGCCGGCAGCGGCATGCCGAGCTTGTTCGCTTCCTTGTTCTCGAATTCGAGGAAGGCGCCGACGGTGCCCTGGGTCGTCGCGCCGTAGTTCTGTTCCTGGATCGGTGCGGCCCAGTAGTTCCAGGGCTGCGGCGACGCGGTGAACACGAGCTGCTTGGTGCAGCCGGCCTTGGTCGCGGTCGGGAACAGTTCGAGCTGCTTGGTCGAGTTGTCGGGCAGGTCGCTGCGCCGGCCGAGCGTGTAGAGGTGATATTCGAACAACGAGGATTCCTGGAAGCCTTCGTCGGCCGCGGCGGCCGGCGCGGCCATGGTCTTCATGCGCATCATCGGCGCGGGCGCCGGTGCCGGCGCGCGGTTGACTTCGCCGGCGACGAGCTTGAGCTGCGCCTGCGGATAGCTCGCGCCGGACTGATTGACGATGGTGACCCAGGCCGACAGGTCCATGTCGCAGTTGTTGCCGCTTTCGCGCAGGGTGATGTTGTAGTCCGACCACCAAGTCATGCCCTGGGTCTGGTAGCTGACTCGCGTGTCGTGCGTGCCGGCCTGCTTGGCATTGACGAGCCAGACCAGGGTGGGCCGCGTGATCAGGCCGCCGGGCAGGCTGGGAAACAGCACGTTGCTGTAGCTGCCGATGCTGACGACTTCGCCGCTGTCGCGCTGCAGGATCAGGGTGCCGTCGGCTGAAGAGCGCAGCACGCCGCTCATGCGCTCCAACGCGTCGCCGCGTTGCTGTTCCACCGTGACGTGCTCGCCGATGTAGCGTTCGAGCAGCTTGTCGCGATTGACGAGGTCGAACTGGTAGTTCTGTTCGACGACGCGCGTGCCGGCCGGATCGGTCAGCGATTCGAACGCGACCGTGGTCGGGTCGATGCGCTTGGCGACGTCGGTGAATCGGAGCACGCCGTTGCCGGCCTGCAGGGTCATCTTGCGGCCGTCGCGTACGAGCGCGTAGCCGGGCAGGCCCGGGCCGTAGTTGGCGAGGCTTTCGGTGCTGACCTGGCCGGGCTGGGCCGAGCTGTAGACGGTCAGCGAATAGTCGGGGTTGTCGGCGGCGAGGGCGGCGGTCGTCATTGCGGCGGCGATTCCTGTGGCGAGCAAGGTGCGCATGGGTGACTCCATTGGACAGGTGGCGCCTCGAACGGCGCGGCGTTCGAGCCAGGGTTGGCGACATCGTGCAGCGGGCGGCGCAACAGCGAGGTGAACCGCAGCGGCGTGAACGCCGCCTGGTTGCGGTCCGCCTGTGCCGCGGCCTTCATTCCTCGGTATCCATGGCGTCTTCGCCGAGCAGGCCGCGGCTTTGTTCGCTGCTCAGCGATTCGACGCCGCGCAGCTTGCGCTCGATCGCGCGCGTGCGCACGCCGGCGGCGTCGATGCTGTTGCGTACGCTGTCGAGCTGGTTGCGCGTCTTTTCGAGCACCGCGCCGAATTTGCCGAACTCGGTCTTGACCGCGCCGAGCAACTGCCAGACCTCGCTGGAACGCTGCTCGATGGCCAGGGTGCGAAAGCCCATCTGCAGGCTGCTCAGGGTCGCGCTCAAGGTGGTCGGCCCGGTCACGACGACGCGCAGGTCGCGCTGCAGCGCCTCGAACAGGCCGGGCCGGCGCAGCACTTCGGCGTAGAGCCCTTCGGTCGGCAGGAACATGATCGCGAAATCGGTGGTGGCCGGTACGGAAATATATTTGTCGCGAATGCTGCGCGCCGCCTCGCGCACGCGGCGCTCCAGCGCCTGCGCCGCGGCGGCCGCGGCGACGGCGTCCGCGCGCTCCTGGGCGTCGAGCAGGCGCTCGTAGTCTTCGTGTGGAAACTTGGCGTCGATCGGCAGCCAGACCGGTGCGTCCACGCCGCCGCCGGGCAGGCGTATGGCGAATTCGACGCGGTCATTGGAACCGGGCACCGTGGCGACGTTGCTCGCGTATTGATCGACCGTCAGCAGCTGCTCCAGCAGTGCGGCCAGCTGCACTTCGCCGAGCATGCCGCGTGTCTTGACGTTGCCGAGCACGCGCTTGAGATCGCCGACGCCCTGGGCCAGCCCCTGCATTTCGCCAAGGCCGCGATGCACCTGCTCCAGCCGCTCGGAGACGAGCTTGAACGACTCGCCGAGGCGCGTTTCCAGGGTCGCATGCAGTTTCTCGTCGACGGTCACGCGCATCGCGTCGAGCTGCTTCGCGTTGTCGGCCTGCAATTCCTTGAGCCGTGTTTCGAGCGTGCCGCGGACCTCGGCCAGACGCAGCTGGCTGTGCTCGGCCTGCTCCTGCAGGCCCTGGCGCAGCTGGTCGCCGAAGCGCGACAGCGACAGCGCGCTTTCCTCGCGTGCGCGGCGCGCGTCTTCCTGCAGGGCCAGACGCAGGGCTTCGAGGCGCTGGTCGTTGCGCTGGCCGCTCTGCTCGATGCGCAGGCCGAAATCCTCGATGCGCCGGTGCTGCTGCTGGGCGAGCTGAGCGAACTGGGTCTGCACGGCGTCGCGCAGCTGTTCCAGGCGCTGCGACTGTTCGAGACGGCCGACGCGCTGATCGTCGCGCAGGCCGCGTTCGAGCCGCTCGCCGTCTTCGCGCAGATCGGCCAGCGCCTGCCGCAGCGGTTCGAACGTGTCCCGGCGGCCGCGCAGCAACTGCAGGATCTGCAGCACCAGCAGGACGACGAGCACGACGACGGCGGCGAGGACGAGGATTTCGAGCAGCGACATGGAACTCACGGCGGATCAGGGCGACGCCCAGTGTAGCCGCTGGCGCCGCCAGCCCGGCGCGCACAAAAAGAAACGGCGGCCCTCGCGGACCGCCGTTTCGTCCCCATGCACCGTACTGCTACACCCCAGACCGTATGCCCGGCGTCGGAACCCCATCGCGACGCCTGGCTACCGGGTCCAACGATCCGTGGACCGCTCGTGACCTTCGGCACTCCCTGCGGCTGAACGTAGTCAAAACGTTAAGACGCGTCAATGGGCAGTGCAGCGAATCGGACTCGACGGCGGTCGTGCGGGGGCCGCCGCCTCAGCCGGCCGGCTGCAGCAGCGAGACGTCGGCGACCTGCAGGAACTGCTGGCGCAGCTCGCGCAGCAGGCGCAGACGGTTCGCGCGCACGGCGGCGTCCTCGGCCATGACCATGACGTCGGTGAAGAACGCATCGACCGGTTCGCGCAGGCGGCCCAAGGTGCGCAGCACGGCGACGTAGTCGCGCTGCTGCGCCAGCGGCGCGGTCTCGGCCTGGGCCGCGGCCAGCGCGGCCTGCAGGCCGGCTTCGGCGCCCGGCGCGAGCAGACCCGCGTCGATGGCACCGGCTTGGACTTCGCCGGCCTGGCGCAGGATGTTGGCGATACGCTTGTTCGCGGCGGCCAGCGCCTCGGCCTCGGGCAGCGCGGCGAACGCGGCGACGGCGCGCACGCGGGCGTCGAAGTCGCCGAGATCGGCCGGATTCAATGCACGCACGGCCTCGAAGCGGTCGGCCGCTACGCCGGCGTCGGTGTAGTAGCCGCGCAGGCGGTCGACGATGAAATCCTGCAATTCGGCCGCGAGCTCGCGCCGGCGCGCACCGGCATCCAGCACCGGCGCCTTGCCGTCCTTGCTCTTGGGCAGGCCGGCGATCAGCGCGGTTTCCGGCAACTGAGCCAGGGCTTCGGCCAGCAGCGGCGGCAGTTCCAGCGCGAGGCCGCTTTCGATCAACGTGCGCGCGAGGCCCAGCGCCGCGCGGCGCAGCGCGAACGGGTCCTTGTTACCGCTGGGCTTGAGGCCGACCGCGAAGATGCCGCAGAGCGTGTCGATACGCTCGGCGATCGCGAGCACCTGGCCGACCTTGCCGCTCGCGATGCCGTCGCCGGCGAAGCGCGGCCGATAGAACTCGTCGACGGCCAATGCGACATCGGCGGGTTCGCCGCCGGCGGTGGCGTAGTAGCGGCCCATGACGCCCTGCAGCTCGGGGAATTCGCCGACCATGCGCGTCATCAGATCGCACTTGGCCAGCGCCGCGGCGCGCGTGGCCTGGGCCGCGTCGACGCCGACGCGGTTGGCGATCGTCCGCGCGAGTTCGCCGACCCGCACGACCTTGTCGAACACCGAACCCAGCGCCTGCTGGTAGGTCACGTTCTTCAGCGTTTCGAGCTGATCGATCAGCGGCGTCTTGAGGTCTTCGTCGTAGAAGAAGCGCGCGTCGGCGAAACGCGGGCGGATCACGCGCTCGTAGCCCTTGCGGATCTCGCGCGGATCGCGGCTCTCGATGTTGGCCACGCCGATGAAATGACGCGTGAGCTTGCCGTTGCCGTCGATGACCGACACGAACTTCTGGTTCGTCTCCATCGTCATGACCAGCGCTTCCTGCGGCACGCGCAGGAAGTCTTCCTCGAAGGCGCAGGCGATCGCGGCCGGCCATTCGGTCAGGTTGGCGATCTCGTCGAGCAGCGCATCGCTGAGCTGAGTGAGGCCGCCGGTTTCTGCTGCCGCACGGCCGATCTCGTCGCGTATGCGCGCGCGCCGCTCGACCGGGTCAGCCAGCACGCAGGCGTCGCGCAACGCGGCGAGCCAGCCGTTCGCGTCGGCAATCGGCACGACCTGATTGTGGTGGAAGCGGTGGCCACGCGATTCGCGGCCGCTGCGCAGGCCCAGCAGCGCCACGTCGATGACCTGCCCGCCATGCAGCACCACGAGCCAATGCGCCGGACGCACGAAGGTGTAATCGTGATCGCCCCAGCGCATGGGCTTGGGAATCGGCAGCGCCTTGAGCGCATCGGCGATGACGTCGGGCAGCAGAGCCGCCAGCGGCTGGCCCGGCTGCTCGCTGCGAAACACGTACCAGGCGCCCTTGTCGGTCTCGAGCTTCTGCAGCTGCTCCACGGTCGTGCCGCAGGACGCGGCAAAACCGGTCAGCGCCTTGCTCGGCTGGCCGTCGGCGCCGAATGCGGCGTTCGCGGCCGGACCGCGACGTTCGATGGTCTGGTCCGGCTGCGCCGCGGCGACCGCGGGCAGCAGCACGGCCAGGCGCCGCGGGGTGCAGTAGACGGTCGCGGCGGCGGCATCGATCGCGAAACCGCGCTTGTTCAGGCCGTCGACGATGCCGTCGGCAAAGGCGCGGGC
>Ga0247823_10001626_pt1 | contig 18635 bp, 15 predicted proteins | sample 13C_PalmiticAcid_2_FD_192426 | JGI IMG/M metagenome (GOLD analysis project Ga0247823, IMG submission 192426) | Soil microbial communities from agricultural site in Penn Yan, New York, United States - 13C_PalmiticAcid_Day30 | ecosystem: Environmental > Terrestrial > Soil > Agricultural land... | reverse complement strand
ATATAGGAACCGCGCTAGTAGATTCCGCCCTCGCGTTGCAAGAAGTCGCTATCGGACGGCGCTTTGGTAGCCGGAGCGGCCTTCTTCTCGACGGCCTTCTTCTCGGCCGCTTCCTCTTCCTGCCCGCGGCGACGGCGCTGCGGCTCGACTTCGGGCTTGAAGGCTTCCCAGATCACCGAGGCGAGCGGATCGCTGGTCGGCCAGCCGCCGGTCACCTTGCGGCCGCTGCCGCGATCGATGCGAACCATGCGAATTCCCGCGGGTGCAGTGAAGGGCAAAACTTCCATGTCCTTGAAAGCCGGAATCGCGAACTGCTTGAAGATCGGCGCGGCGATCGATCCGCCTTGGGCATAGCCGCCGAGATTGGTCGGATTGTCATAGCCGAGATAGAGGCCGCCGATCATCTGTGGGGTGCCGCCGACGAACCACACGTCGGTCGGGCCCGACGTGGTGCCGGTCTTGCCCATGATCGGCCGGCCGAGCTCGCGCAGCGTGGTGGCGGTGCCGCGCTGGATCACGCCTTCGGTGATGTGGACGATCTGATAGGCGCTCATCGGCTCGACCACCTGGCGGGCGCGGGTCACCGGGCGCGGCATCGCGCCGCCGTCATAGTCGCGGGCGTTGCAGCGATCGCAGGCGCGCCAATTCTCGGGCCAGACCACGGCGCCGCGACGGTTCTGGACGAAATCGATCACCGTCGGATCGAGCGCGCGGCCATGATTGACGAGGATCGAATAGGCGTTGACCATGCGCAGCACGGTGGTCTCGCCGGCGCCGAGCGCGTAGCTGAGATAGGTCGGGAATTTCTGCTTCGAGACGCCGACGCGCTGGATCAGGTCGACGACCTTGTCCATGCCGATCTGGTTGGCGACCTGCACCGTCATCAGGTTGCGCGACTGCTCGACGCCCCAGCGGAGCGTCTTGGGGCCGGCGCCGCGCTGATTGCCGAAATTCCGGAAGCATTTGTTGCCGAGCCCGGCGCCCTGCCAGACGCAGAAGGGGGCATCGTTGACGATCGTCGCCGGGGTCAGCCCCTGCTCCATCGCGGCGGCATAGACCAGCGGCTTGATCGTCGATCCGGGCTGGCGCTGGGCCTGGGTGGCGCGATTGAATGACTGGATGCGCGAATCGAACCCGCCCTGCATCGCCAGCACCCGGCCGTTGCGGGGATCCTCGACGACGAACCCGCCCGAGACCTTGGGCACCGAGCGGAGCGCCCAGGCGCTGCCTTCGGGCGCGACTGCGATGATGTCGCCGGGCTTGATCGCGTCGAACGCTTCGCCGCCCTGGCCGCGCACCGGCATCGTCGCAAGGCCGCGCGGCAAAGTGCCGGTCTGGCCGTTGTCGAAGCCGATCTCCCAGCCGCCGGCATTGCGCTCGATCGCCACGGCGGCGCGCCAGTCCTCGTAATCCACGCCGATATTGGTGTTGAGGAAGGGCTGGAGCCAGCCCTTCGCCACTTCGACATGGTTGATCGGGCCCGACCAGCCGCGCCCGCGATCGTAGCGAAGCAAGCCGTCGCGCAATGCCTTTTGGGCATATTGCTGAAGCCGCGGGTCGAGCGAGGTGCGCACCCACAGACCGCCGCCATAGACGCTGTTGGGGCCGTCCTCGGCCTGCTCGCCGAACTTGTCGATCAGCTGGCGGCGGACTTCCTCGACGAAATAACCGCCGACGCGCTCGTAGCGGGGCGTCTGGCGCGGGATCGCGCCGAGCGGTGCGGACACAGCTTCGGCATGCTCGGCCTCGGTGATGAAGCCATTGGCGAGCATCTGGCCGAGCACCCAGTTGCGCCGCTCGATCGCCCGGCTCTCATAGCGTTCGGGGGCGTAATTGGCCGGACCCTTGGGCAGGATCGCCAGATAGGCCATTTGCGGCAGGCTGAGCTTGTTCAACTCCTTACCGAAATAGGCCTGGCTCGCCGCCTCTACGCCGCCGGCGTTGCGACCGAGTTCGATCGAATTTAGGTAGAGCTCGAGGATCTGCTCCTTGGAGAGCGTATTCTCGATCTTCCAGGCAAGGATCGCTTCCTTGCCCTTGCGCAGATAGCTGACTTCGTTGCCGATCAGCAGATTCTTGGCGACCTGCTGGGTGATCGTCGAGGTGCCGCGTGGCGTCGATCCACTGACGATTCCCTGGAAAGCGGCACGCGCCAGCCCTGGAATGTCGATCCCGTGATGCTCGAAAAAGGTCTTGTCCTCGGCGGAGAGGAACGCCTCGACCAGCTTCCTGGGATATTCGGCGTAGCTCAGCTGGACGCGGCGCTCGCGCGCATAGCTGTGGATCGGCAGCCCTTCGGCCGAGCGGACATTGGTCGGCAGCGGCGGTTCATAGGCGCGCAACGTGTCGACCGAAGGCAGATTGCGCGCGATCAGCAGCCAGATGGCCAGCCAGAACAGCCCGGCGAGCAGCGCCAGCCAGGCCAGAATTCGAAACCACCAGCGACGATGCACGCGCCGATACCAGCCGCGGATACCGCCGACCTCGCGCTTGATCGTCACCTTCTCGCTGGAAATGCTGCCGTCCGCCATGCGGGGTGCGGTGTAGCAAGTTTCTGGCACGATGAAACCCGATCAAAACGCCCGCGAAATCAACTCGTCCGTTTCGCGTCTATAATGAACGCATGAGGGAGCCGGGGGAGAGAGGATCAGCGCGATGCCATGCGCGTGGCGAAGTGGATTTCCACCGCTTTGCGAACGCTCTGCGCGACTTTGCGCTGCCCTTCGCTCGACGCGAGGAACGCTGCGTCGGCGAGATTCGAAATATAGCCGGTCTCGAACAGCACCGAGGGCATGTCGGGTGCCTTGAGCACCATCAGCGAGGCCATGCGGTGGTAATTGGCCTTGATTGGAATCAGCGGCTGCGCCTCACGGCCGAGCAGCCGGGCGAAATTGGCGGACATGTTCATCGTCTCGCGCTGGGTGAGATCGATCAGGATCGACGAAATGTCGGGGCTGGCGACGCCGAGATCGACTCCGGCGAGGATGTCGGCCTTGTTCTCGCGCGCGGCGAGGCGGGCGGCTTCCTTGTCGGAAGCGACTTCGGACAGCGTATAGACCGTCGCCCCGGTGGCGTCGGGATTGCCGGCGCTGTCGCAATGGACCGAGATGAACAGATCGGCCTTCAGGCGCCGTGCGAGCCCGTAACGCTCCTGCAGCACGAGGAAGCGATCGTCCTCGCGGGTGAGCGCGACGCGGACCCGGCCCGAGGCGAGCAGCGCATCCTTGATCGCGTGCGCGACCTCGAGCGTGACTTCCTTCTCGCGGAGGCTGCCGTCGGTGGACAGCGCACCGGGATCGTGCCCGCCATGCCCCGCATCGATCACCACGAGCGGCCTGCCGGCGTCGCCATAGATTCGCGGCAGCGCCGCGCGCGAAACCCGGGCGGGCAGCTTCATCGATACGCTGTACGGATGCCGGCGCGCCGGCTGGAGCCAGGTGAAGGGCGGCAGGAAGCTCATCCGGCGTTCGGCCGCGGCACGCGCGAAACGCTCGTCGTCGACGGTCTTGAGCGTCAGCGTCAGCGTGCGGCCGTCCTTGCCGAAACTGCCTTCGGTGACGATCGCCGGCCGCGCGAGATCGAACACGACGCGCGCGCCGTCGCCTTGCGTGCCTTGCCGGATCTTCGCGACCGGGCCCGCGGCAATCGCGACGCGGCCCGGTTCGGCGCCCGCCACGTCGAGCGCGATGCGCTGCGGTCCGGAGAGCAGGAACGCACTCGCCTCGGTGACCGGCGCGTCGAATTTCACGACGACGCGATCGCCCTGCACGCGCACTTCCTGCACGACGCCTGCCCAGCTCGGCACTCCGGTCAACCAGCCGGAGAGTAGGGCAAGCAGGAATAACACCCGCGCGATATGCCGCGCCGGGCCATAAGGGGTCCAGCCCAAATGCATGATCCTAACTCTGAGACACGTCTTCCCTGACGAGTCCTTTTTAGGCGGCCGCCCTCAAGTCGAGGTGAAACAGCTTGGTTAATCGGCATAAATTTGCCGGCTGCCGGCAAATTCCTGCCGTGACTTGCGCTACGTTAATCGTATCGGGCGCGGTTGCCGCGTGCCGCGGGGGGTGCTAGCAAGCTTGGGCTCCGATCCTTGTATCGGACGGTATTCGCGGCCACATCCGCCGCGACAGTTCAGGTTGACGCTCGCATGAGGCAATTTCCCCATCGTCCCACCCGCCAGGCTTCGGCCGGCCGCGTGACGATGGCGGAGCTTCCGGACCACGCGTCCGGACGTGCCTTGCGAGCAGCAGCAGTTTTCGAAACCTGCGAGACCACAGCCGGCACCGCCGGCCCAGGCCGCACTTTGTATCGCGCGCTCGCGCTCCAGCCCTTCAGGGTTACCACCTTCAGGGGTCCAGGCCGGCGCGCCCGGAGAATAATAAATGACCATGCGTATGCTGATCGACGCACGGCACCGGGAGGAAACCCGCGTTGCCGTCGTCAAGGGAAACCGGATCGAGGAATTTGATTTCGAGTCCGCCGAGCGCAAGCAGCTCAAGGGCAATATCTATCTAGCCAAGGTTACCCGGGTCGAGCCGTCGCTCCAGGCGGCGTTCGTCGATTATGGCGGCAACCGCCACGGCTTCCTCGCTTTCAGCGAAATCCACCCCGATTATTACCAGATCCCCAAGGAAGATCGCGAGGCCCTGCTCCGCGAAGAGGCCGAGCATGCCGCCGAGGAAGCCGCATTGCGCGCGCAGGATGACGGCGACGACGAGGATCATCACGACGGCGAGGACGGCGTCGAGGTTCTCGAACGGCCGCACGACGACGACGAGCATGAGGACGAGTCCGACGGCGAGTCCGCCGAGGGCGAGGAAGGCGGCGAAGACGAAGGTGGACGCGGGCGCGGCCGCGGCCGCCGCCGCGGGCGTGGCGGCAAGGAAGACGAGGCCGAGGCACTGCGCCAGCGCCGCATGAACCTGCGTCGCCGTTACAAGATCCAGGACGTGATCCGCCGCCGCCAGGTGCTGCTGGTCCAGGTCGTCAAGGAAGAGCGCGGCAACAAGGGTGCGGCGCTGACCACCTATCTGTCGCTCGCCGGCCGGTACTGCGTGCTGATGCCCAACACCGCGCATGGCGGCGGCATCTCGCGCAAGATCAGCTCGGCTGCCGATCGCAAGCGCCTCAAGACGATCATGTCGGACCTCAAGCTGCCGCCGACGATGGGCTGCATCGTCCGCACTGCGGGGCTTCAGCGCACCAAGACCGAGATCAAGCGCGACTTCGACTATCTCGCGCGGCTGTGGGACGGGATCCGCGAGACGACCCTGCAATCGTCGGCACCGGCATTGGTCTATGGTGATTCCGATCTGTTGAAGCGCGCGATCCGCGACATCTATAATCGCGATATCGACGAAGTGATCGTCGAGGGCGAGGACGGCTATCGCCAGGCCAAGGACTTCATGAAGCTCCTGATGCCGAGCCACGCCAAGAAGGTGAAGCAATATGCCGATGCGGTGCCGCTGTTCCAGCGCGCCGGCGTCGAGGATCAGCTGTCGGCGATGTACAACCCGGTCGTCCAGCTGAAGAGCGGCGGCTATCTGGTGATCAATCCGACCGAGGCTTTGGTCTCGATCGACATCAACTCGGGCCGCTCGACCCGCGAGCACAATATCGAGCAGACCGCGACCCAGACCAATCTGGAAGCCGCGCACGAGATCGCGCGCCAGCTGCGGCTGCGCGACATGGCCGGGCTCGTCGTCATCGACTTCATCGACATGGATCACGGATCGAACGTCCGTAAGGTCGAGAAGGCGATGAAGGAGGCGCTCAAGAACGATCGCGCCCGCATCCAGGTCGGCCGCATCTCGGCGTTCGGCCTCATGGAAATGAGCCGCCAGCGCCTGCGCACCGGCGTGCTCGAGGCGTCGACCGTCCAATGCCCGCATTGCGAAGGCACCGGGCTGGTACGTACCGCTTCGTCGGCCGGTTTGTCGGCGCTGCGGATGATCGAGGACGAGGCCGCACGCGGTCGCGGCTCGCAGCTGCTGCTCCGCGCGAGCCAGGAAGCCGCGTTCTACGTGCTCAACAAGAAGCGCGCCGAGCTCGCCGAGATCGAGGAGCGCTATGGCGTGATGATCGAGATCGCCTCGGACGGCGAACTCGAGGGCGCGCGCATGTCGGTCGAGGCAGGCGGACCGCCGCCGGCCTATGCGCCCAAGATCGAGCGCCTCATCGAAGAGCCCGAAGACGATTATGTCGAGGAAGTCGACGAAGAGGAAGAGATCGAGGAAGAAGAGGCCGAGGCACCCCGCGCCCGCCAGCCTCGCGAGGCGCGCGAGCGCGACGAAGGCGAGGGCGACGGACGCGGCAAGCGTCGCCGCCGCCGTCGCGGTCGTGGCCGTCGCGGTCGCGAGGGCGAGGGCGAAGGTGAAGGCAGCGAAGGCAGCGAGGCCGAGCATGACGACGAGGGCGGCGAGGCGGAGGACGCTGTCGCCGATACCGAGACCGTCGAACAGGCCGACGAGGATCGCAGCGAGACCGGCGATGGCGAAAGCGGTCGCAAGCGGCGCCGCCGCGGTCGCCGCGGTGGTCGCCGTGGTCATGCCGAAGACGCCGTCGCCGATGCTGCGGCTGGTGACGAAGCGGCGGAGCCGGCCGGTGACGTCGCCGCGCTCGCCGAGGCCGAGCCTGCCGGGGCGGTGGAAGCACCTGCCAAGCCCAAGCGCGCGCGGCGCAAGAAGGCCGATGCCGAGGCTCCCGTCGAGGCAGCGGCCGAAGTAGCGCCGGAAGCGCCGGCCGCCGAAGAGCCCGCGGCACCCGCGCCCAAGCGGTCGCGCCGCAAGAAGGCCGACGCGGAAGCCACGCCGGCGGCGGCCGAGACCGTCGCGCCGACGCCGGAGCCGGTGGCCGCGGAAGCGCCGGCCGAAAAGCCCAAGCGCAGCCGTCGCAAGGCAGCCGCCCCCGCGGCCGAGGTCGCCGCCGAGGCACCCGCCGCTGCCAAAGCCGAACCGGTAGCGCAGGACCTCGCGCCCGAGGGAGGCGACGCAGACGGCGACACCAGCCCGGACGGCGAACCGCGCCGTGGCTGGTGGCAGCGGACCTTCGGGGCCTGATCGAAGGGCGCGCCGGCTTCGGGCCGGCGCGCCTCTCGCCCGCCGGCGGCTACATCTGCTGGTCGGGGTCGGGCTCCTGGGGCTTGAACGAAGCCGCGCAGAACCCGGTATAGCGCGCGACACGCTTCGCCCGCGAATTCTCGGAAACCGAGAGGTTCAGAATCCCTTCCCTGAACCGGTCGATGGCATCCTCGTCGAGTTGGGCGATCGCAACGAGGCCATCGGGCCCATTGAAGGCGATGCCGCGTGCGTTGTAGCTGTTCTCGACATTCTTCCACCCCTGATCCGCGGGTCCGTCGAGCTGATCCGATAGCTCGGCCTGCCTTCGACGACAATTTTGCGACCGTCCGGATAGACGGCGTAGCGCGCGCGGGCGCCGACGATCGTGAAAGTCACGGGCAGCCAATGCGACGCTTCATCGATCATCCTGCAGCTCAGCGTGACGATCGGCCTGGTGAAGTCGCGGGGAGTCGGTTCACGCATCGGCATGGCGACGATCGGCGGGCCGGACTGCGCGCCGGACTGCGGCTGGCTCGCGCCACCGCCGGCGATCGCGAGCACTGCCGCGATCATCTGAGCGCCACCCATCGATTCTTCCTCCCCAAAGCATCGCAGATATCCTGAACCGGCCTGGTCTCCGATAGCCAAAGGCTATATTCTGCCGTAGCTTCACCGCGGGTTCAGGAGCATGGAGGCACCGTGAATGACCATGGCTGGAAAAGCGGAAGTACCGACGCAATGAAGCGCCTGCTCGCCCTGTTCGCGACGGCGTTGCTGCTCTGGGTCCAGCCCGCCGTCGCGCAGTCGATCCTGCGCGATGCCGAGACCGAGGCATTGCTCGCCGACATGTCGCGCGACATCATCATCGCGGCGGGACTCTCGCCCGCCAATGTCCGGGTGGTGCTGGTCAACGATCAATCGATCAATGCGTTCGTCGCGGGCGGGCAGATCGTCTATATCCATTCGGGGCTGATCGACGCCGCCGACACCGCCAACGAAGTCCAGGGCGTGATCGCGCACGAGATCGGCCATGTCGTCGGCGGCCATGCGGTGTTCCAGAACGATGGCGGCTACACCAACATCTCGATCCTCAGCCTGTTGCTCGGCGCCGCGGCGATGGCGGCGGGCGCGGGCGAGGCGGGCACCGGCCTGCTGATGATGGGCCAGCGCGCCGCGATCGGCAAATATCTCGCGTTCAGCCGCGTGCAGGAATCCTCGGCCGACGCGGCCGGGGTGCGCTTCATCACCAATGCCGGGATCAGCGGCAAGGGCATGCTCACTTTCTTCGACAAGCTGACCGCGCAGATGCATCGCTACGGCTATTACGCCACGGCGAGCAATCCCGAGATCGATCCCTTCGCGCAGACTCACCCGATGTCGGCCGATCGCGTCCGCACGCTCAAGGCCGATCTCGAGGCGGCGCCGTCCTGGAGCAAGCCGTTCGATTCGAAGATCGAACAGCGCTTCAAGCGCGTGCAGGCCAAATTGCGCGGCTATGTCGCCGAGCCGGAGACGACCTTGCGGCGCTATCCGGCGAGCGACCAATCGGCGCCGGCGCATTATGCCCGGGCCTATGCCTATCACAAATCGGGCTATCCCGATCAGGCGGCGGCGGAGACCGCAGCCCTGGTCAAGACCGCGCCCGACGACCCCTATTTCCTCGAGCTCGAAGGGCAGATCCTGCTCGAATCGGGCAAGCCGGCCGAGGCGATCGCGCCCTTGCGCGAAGCCACGCGGCGCTCGAACAATCAGCCGCTGATCGCTGCGACTTTCGGGCATGCCTTGCTCGCGACCGAGGACAAGGCCAATCTCGCCGAGGCCGAAGGCGTGCTTCGCCAGGCAGTCGCGCGCGACAAGGAGAACCCGTTCGCGTGGATGCAGCTCGGGACGGTCTATGAACGCAAGGGCGACGAGCCGCGCACCGCGCTGGCCACGGCCGAACGCGCGCATCTGATGGGCGATATGCGCACCGCTCTGGTCAGCGCCCGTTCGGCGATGGCGAACCTGCCGCAGGGCTCGACCGACTGGGTCCGCGCGCAGGACATCTCGATGGTCGCGCAGACCGCGATGGACGACGAGAAGCGGCGGCGGCGATGACCGAAAGACTGTTGCGCAGCCCGCTGGCGCTCGCCGGCGCGATGCTGGTGTCCGCCTTGCTCGGCGCCGGCGCGTTCGCATTGTTGCTGAGCTGGATGCCCGGGCTCGCCGGTCCGGCGATCCGATCCTATCTTCTCGAGCACCCCGAAGTGCTGCCCGAGGCGATGGATCGGCTGCAGGCGCGCGAGACGGCGCGCTACGAAAAGGCCCAGCAAGGCGCGCAGAAGGGGATTTCGCAATATCTCGCGCAACTGCAAAAGCCCTATGCCGGCGCGTGGGCGGGGAATCCGCAGGGCGACGTCACCGTGGTCGCGTTCATGGATTATGCCTGCGGTTACTGCCGCGCCAGCTTGCCCGGGATCGACGAGTTGCTGGCGAAGGATCCGGGCGTCCGGATCGTCTATCGCGAATTCCCCGTGCTGGGTCCCGAGAGCGTGGTCGCGGCGCGGCTCGCGCTGGCGGCGGCGGAGCAGGGCAAGTTCCGCGCGTTCCACGACGCGCTCTATGCGGCCGGGGCGCCCAATGCCGAGAACATTGCGGCGGCCGCCGCAAAGGCCGGGCTCGACAAGGGGCTGGCGACCAATGCCAGCCAGTCCAAAGCGATCGAACAGGAGATCGCGGCCAATCACAAGCTCGGCGAGCAACTCGCGATGACCGGGACGCCGAGCTGGGTCGTAGGCGGGAAGCTGCTCTACGGCGCGCGCGATTATGCGGGGCTCGCCGCGGCGGTCGCCGAGGCGCGAGCGGGGAAGTAGTTCGCAGCGGAAGCGTAGGAGCAATCGTCCACGGCCGAAGTCGGAGTCCACAGCGCCGCGATGGAAGTACGCGAACTTCCATGCCATCCCTTGGCCGCCCGGCGGACCCCGGAACAAGCCCGGGGTGACGAAAGAAGGCATTTGACCCGCTTGTCCCGGCCCCGACCCGCCCCTACGTAACGGATCCGTTCCGGTCCGGGGTCCCCCATGCAATCCATTCTGTCTGTCTCGCAGGTCAGCAAGACCTATGGCTCGGGCCATAAGGCGCTCGACCATGTCGATCTGGAGATCCGCCGCGGCGAGATCTTCGCACTGCTCGGCCCCAATGGTGCGGGCAAGACCACATTGATCAGCATCATCTGCGGGATCGTCACGCCGAGCTCGGGAACGATCCTCGTCGATGGGCACGACGCGATCAGCCACCCGCGCGAGGCGCGCTCGCGGATCGGGCTGGTGCCGCAGGAGATCGCGGTAGACATGTTCTCCACCGTCGGCTCGACCTTGCGCTTCTCGCGCGGGCTGTTCGGCAAGAAACCCGATCAGGCGCATCTCGATCAGGTGCTCAAGGATTTGTCGCTCTGGGACAAACGCGACGCCAAGATCATGGAATTGTCGGGTGGCATGAAGCGCCGGGTGATGATCGCCAAGGCGCTCAGCCACCAGCCCGACATATTGTTCCTCGACGAGCCTACCGCCGGCGTCGACGTCTCGCTGCGCCGCGACATGTGGAAGATGATCGGCAAGCTGCGCGAGCAGGGCACGACGATCATCCTCACCACCCATTATATCGAGGAGGCCGAGGAAATGGCCGATCGGGTGGGGGTGATCAACAAGGGGCAATTGCTGCTGGTCGAGGAAAAGGCCGCGCTGATGAAGAAGCTCGGCAAACGCGAGATGGACATCGCGCTGGTCGAGCCGATGACTGCGATCCCCGCCGAGCTCGACGAATGGCATCTCAGCCTCGAGGATGAGGGGCACCGCCTGCGCTACGTGTTCGACGCGCAGGCCGAGCGCACCGGCATTCCGTCGCTGCTGCGGAAGCTTTCCGAGATGGGAGTCGCGTTCAAGGACCTCGACACGAGCAAGTCGAGCCTCGAGGACATCTTCGTCGATCTGGTCGAGGCGAAACAGGCTTCCAACGAAGGAGCCGTGGCATGACCGGCATCAATTTCCACGGCATCTGGGCGATCTACAAGTTCGAGATGGCGCGTACCCTGCGCACCTTGTGGCAGAGCGTCGCGACTCCGGTGATCACCACCTCGCTCTATTTCATCGTGTTCGGCGGAGCGATCGGCAGCCGGATCCAGTCGATCGGCGACGTCAATTACGGCAGCTTCCTCGTGCCGGGGCTGATCATGCTGTCCTTGCTCACCCAGAGCATCGCCAATGCATCGATCGGAATCTATTTCCCCAAATTCACCGGCACGGTGTTCGAATTGCTCTCCGCGCCGATTTCGGCAGTGGAGATGGTGATCGGGTTCGTCGGCGCGGCGGCGACCAAATCGATCGTCATCGGGCTGATCATCCTGATCACTTCGGCCTTTTTCGTGCCGCTCAGGATCGATCATCCCATAGCGATGCTGGCGTTCCTCGTGCTGACCTCGGTCACCTTCAGCATGTTCGGCTTCATCATCGGCATCTGGGCCAAGGGGTTCGAGCAGCTGAACGTCGTGCCGGCCTTGCTGGTGACGCCGCTGACCTTTCTCGGCGGCGCCTTCTACTCGATCGACATGCTGCCCGAGCCGTGGCGGACGGTGAGCCTGTTCAATCCGGTGGTGTATCTGGTCAGCGGTTTCCGCTGGAGCTTCTTCGGGGCGGGCGATGTCAGCGTCGGATGGAGCCTCGGCGTGACCGGGCTGTTCCTCGTCCTGTGCCTCGGGCTGATCGTCGCGATCTTCCGCACCGGATACCGGCTGAAGAACTAGGCCGCAATTGGCGTGGCGCCGGCAAGTCTGTATGGTCTCCGGACCAGCGGAGGACCGGCGATGAGACATACGCTTGCGGCTACCTTGCTCCTGATCCTGACGTCCTGTGGCGGCAATCTTCCCAAGGACGCGCAGAAGACCGCCGATGCCCTGACCGGCGACGCGAAGGGATCGGCGGCCGACAATCCGCTGTGCAAGCTGTTCACGCCGGCCGAGCTCGAAGCCTATGTGGGCGAGCCGCTTGATCCGGGCATCAATGCCGGAGGCGGCACCGGGTGCCAGTGGACGGCCAAAGACGGCGAGGGCGACGTGATGGTCGTAGCGGTGCCCTCCAATTATGCCGAAGTGCCGAGCATGGCCGAGGGCTTCCGCGATCTGCCCGAACTGGGCGAGAAGGGATATGCCGCGCCGGAGCTGGGCGGCTGGGTTGCCGGTGCGGTGCTCGGCAAGGATTTCGTCAAGGTGTCAGTGGCCGGTGCGGAGGCGAGCGCCGACAATGCAGTCGCCTTGTTCAGGGAAACCGCCAAACGGCGTCCTGCCGGCTGACCGCGCGCGCATGGCAGATGAGCGGCAGGGCCGATGGCGGCAGATGTCGGCGGGGGATCTCGCCGCGGTGTCGGCGATCTCGGATGCGGTGCATGGGCGCTATACCGAGCCGATGGCGGTGTATGCCGAGCGGCTGAACCTTTATCCCGCCGGATGCCGGGTGCTGGAGCAGGACGGCGAGGCCGCCGGCTATCTGATCAGCCATCCCTGGTTCCGGGAGGACCCGCCGAAGCTCGGGGCGCTGCTCGGTGCGATTCCTCCCGATTCCGACAGCTATTACCTGCACGATCTCGCCTTGCTGCCCGCCGCGCGCGGGACCGGCGCGGGCAAGGCGGCGCTGGACTTCGTCAAGGCACGTGCCCGTGCGCGCGGGCGGTCCGACATCGCGCTGATGGCGGTGGGTGGCGCCGATCGCTATTGGGCGAGGCAGGGCTTCGCGTACGTGCCGCGCGACGTGGACCCGTCCTACGGCGAGGGCGCCTATCTGATGCTCGGCGCTATCTGATCACCGGCAGCGCCACCAGCGACCCACCGCAGACGCGCTGGGTCGCCTTGACGAAATCCTCGGGCGCCGCCTTGTAGATGTTGGGCACGAACTTCTGCGGGTTGCGATCAAGCATGGGGAACCAGCTCGACTGGATCTGAACCATGATGCGGTGGCCCTTTTTGAAGACATGGTCGTGGCTGCGCAGCGGCACCTCCCACGCCACTACCTGGTTGGGCGTCAGCGGCGTCGCCTTCTCGAAGCTCTGGAGATAGCGGCCGCGGCGGACTTCCATTGCGATCGGGAATTGATAGCCGTTCAAGGTGCGCGGATATTCGCCGAGGGTGCCGGGGCGGACGGGCTCGTAATCGTCGGGCAGCACGTCGATCAGCTTGACGACGAAATCGCTGTCGGTGCCCGAGGTGGAGGCCATCAGCTTCGCCGCGACTTCGCCGGTGACGGTCAGGTCCGCGTCGAGCGGGGCGCTGGTATAGCTGAGCACGTCGGGGCGGTGATCGACGAAGCGCTGATCCGCCGCTTCCCACCAGCGCCATTCCTGCGAGGGATAGGTGCGCGAGATCGGGCGCTCGCGGAACGGCACCGGATTGGCGGGGTCGGAGACATATTCGCGGCACTGGCCGGTATCGGCGGGGGCGGTGAAGGAGAGCGTGCCATCGGCCTGCAGATAGAGATTGGTCATCGTCGCGCCCGGCGCCGGCCATTTGGCGTAGGACTTCCACTCCCACGAGCCGCTCTGGAACATCCGCGCCTCGAACGCGGGCTTCGTTCCCTTGCCGTGGAGCCAGTGCGCGAAGAACGGCGCCTCGATATCGCGCATGAAGTCGGTGCCGCTCTCCTTGCCGAACTTCACATAGCCGACGTCGCTGCCGGGCGAATGCCAGGTGCCGTGCGCCCAGGGACCGGCGACGATCATGTTGAGACCGTCCGGGTCCTGCGCTTCCATCTTCTCGTAGATCTTCCACGTGCCGAGCGGGTCTTCCTGATCCTAGAAGCCGGCGACGTGGAGGGTGGGAACATTGGTGCGGCCGAGCTTGTCGGTCCAGCGCTGACGCTTCCAGAAATCGTCGTAATCGGGATGCTCGATCATCGCAGTGAGCTGGGGCACGCTCCCCTTGAAATAGAGCTTGTCGAGATTGGCCACGGGACCGAGCTTCAGGAACCAGTCATAGGTGTCGACCGGCACCCTGCCGCCATAATCGAAATCATTTCCGGAATCGTTGTTCTGGAGGCTGAACAGCCAGTCGGTGGCATAAGACAGCCGCATCGCGCCGTAGCGGTGCAGGTCGTCGTTGATCCACCAGTCGTTCCACGCCGCCTGCGGGCTCACCGCCTTGAGCGCGGGATGCGGCCGGGCGAGCGCCACGGCCGAGGCATAGCCGGGATAGGAGACGCCCCACATCCCGACCTTGCCGTTGTTGCCGGAGACGTTCCTGACCAGCCAGTCGACGCTGTCCCACGCGTCGGTCGCCTCGTCGACGCCGGTCTTGCCTTTGGCATCGAGCGCCATCGACATGGTGAAGTCGCCATCCGATTTGAACTGGCCGCGCATGTTCTGGAAGACGAGGATATAACCGTCCTCCATCAGGAAGCGCATCGAGGCGGGGACGCTCAGCGGCGCCTTGTCGGGCACCCCATACGGCGTACGCTGGAGCAGGATCGGGAGCTTGCCCGCCTTGCCGCGCGGGCGGAGGATGACGGTCTGGAGCTTTGCGCCGTCGCGCATCGGGACCATCACTTCTTCATAGCTGAAGGCGGAATCGAGGACATTCGCGAGCGCCGGCCGCGGCGCGGTCTGCGAAGATGCCGATGCGAGCGGGACGACAAGCGCCGCAAGTGCCACGAAACCCATCACTACGCGCATGTCGTCCCTCCCGGTACAGTGCGGGGGAGGGGGTAAGGCGTGGGTGGAAAGGGGGCAAGGTCTGCCCACAGCATTAGCAGGAACACTGATAAGTGGCTTGGTGCGCTTTCGTCGTCCCGGCTTGCGGCCGTCCTCAATCGAGCCGGTGCTCGCCCTTGACCCAGCGCACGGTGCCCGAGCTGGCGCGCATGACGACGCTCTCGGTAGTCATCTTGCCACGGACGCGCTTGACGCCTTCGAGCAGCGATCCGTCGGTGACGCCGGTCGCGGCGAAGATGCAGTCACCCTTGGCCAGTTCGGTGAGGTCGTAGATCTTGTCGAGATCCTCGATCCCCCATTTGCGCGCACGGGCGCGCTCGTCGTCGTTGCGGAACACCAGCCGGCCCTTGAACTGGCCGCCGACGCAGCGGAGCGCGGCACAGGCGAGCACACCCTCGGGGGCGCCGCCCGAGCCCATGTACATGTCGATCGTGGTGTCGGGATTGGTGGTGGCGATCACCCCGGCGACGTCGCCATCGCCGATCAGCACGATGCCGCAGCCGATCGCGCGAAGCTCGGCAATCATCTTCTCGTGGCGCGGGCGATCGAGCACGCAGACGATGATCTCGTTGGGCTCGACGCCCTTCGCCGCGGCGAGCGCCTTGACGTTCTCGGTCGGCGACTTCGCCAGGTCGATCACGCCATCGGGATAGCCGGGTCCGACTGCGATCTTGTCCATATAGACGTCGGGCGCGTTGAGCAGGCCGCCATGCTCGGCGACGGCGAGCACCGCGAGTGCGTTGGGGCCGGCCTTGGCGCAGATCGTGGTGCCTTCGAGCGGATCGAGCGCGATGTCGATCTTGGGGCCGGTGCCGATCGCGGAACCGACCTTCTCGCCGATATAGAGCATCGGCGCCTCGTCACGCTCGCCTTCGCCGATCACCACGGTGCCGTCCATGTAGAGCGAGTTGAGCGCCTCGCGCATCGCCTCGACCGCGACATGGTCCGCCGCTTTCTCGTCGCCGCGCCCGACCAGGCTGGAAGCGGCGATCGCCGCGGCTTCGGTGACGCGCACCATTTCGAGCACGAGGACGCGATCGAGAACATGGCTGGCGGTCGTCATCGGCTGGGGATTCCCTCTACAGAATTGCGACGGCGATAGGCGGCGCATGTTGCACTGTCGAGGCTGCTAGCGCTGTCATCGCGTTCGCAATTTCGCCACAACCGTGCGCCAGCCTCGTTTCGTCGCAAGCGAAAGGATTTGTCGTGTTGTTGCCCTTGCTGCTGCTGGTTCAGGATGCCTCCGCGCTCGACGGCGCGATCGCGGCGTATCGCGAAAAGACCGCGGGCGACGTGCCATGCCGCATCACCGATGCCGATGACGAGATCGTCGTCTGCGCGCGGCGCGACGCCGATCGCTATCGCCTGCCCTTCGTCGGCCCCTCGCGGCAGGAACTGCCAGATCAGCGTGTCGCCCGGCTGGTCGGCCAGCGCACCGAGCCCGAATGCGGGCAGGGCGCCTTCATGGCGCATTGCGGCTTTGTCGGCGCCAGCGTTTCGGTGGGCGGCCGCGGGGCCAAATGGGTGAAGCGCGAACTCGCGCCCTGATCACTCGCCGAGGATGTGCATCCACATCGGTTCGCCGACCAGGCTCTGCGAGCCGCGCAGTTTCTCCAGCGCCTGCGCGACGCTGCGCTCGGGGCCTTCGTGGGTGACGATCGCGACGAGCACGCTGCCGTCGGGATTGGCGCCGCGCTGGATCAGGCTCTCGATCGAGACCCCGGCATCGCGCATCGCCGCGGCGATCTCGGCGAGTACCCCGACCTTGTCGGCCACCGTCAGCCGGACATAGGCGCGGGCGCGGCGCTCGCCGCTGTCGGCGGCATCCTGCGCGGCGAGTGCATCGGCGGGCATCGCATAAGGCGGGCCGAATTCGCCGCGGGCGATGTCGATCAGATCGGCGACCACCGCGCTGGCGGTCGGGCCATCGCCCGCACCCGCGCCCTGGAACAGCAATCGGCCGACGAAATTGCCCTCGGCGACGACCGCATTGGTCGAGCCGATGACATGCGCGAGCGGGTGGCTGAGCGGCACGAGGTGGGGGTGGACGCGCTGGAACAGGCCTTGCGGCCCGGCATCCGCCACGCCGAGCAGGCGGATGCGATAGCCGAGCGCCGCCGCCTCGGCGATGTCGGCGGCGAGGACGTGGCGCACCCCGGTGATCGCGACCTGGTCGAACGCCGGTTGCGCGCCGAACGCGACGCTGGCGAGGATCGACAATTTATGCGCGGCATCGACGCCGTCGATGTCGAAGCCGGGATCGGCTTCGGCATAGCCGAGCGCCTGCGCCTCGCTGAGGATTTCGGCGAAGCCGCGCCCCTCGGCTTCCATCTTCGACAGGATGAAATTGCAGGTGCCGTTGAGGATGCCGTAGACGCGGGCGATCACATTGGCGGCGGCGCCTTCGCGCAGGCCCTTGATCACCGGCACGCCGCCTGCCACCGCGGCTTCGAACTTGAGCGCGAGATTGGCGGCTTCGGCGGCGCGCGCGAGCTCGAGCCCGTGATGCGCGATCATCGCCTTGTTGGCAGTGACGAGGCTCTTGCCGGCGGCCAGAGTTGCACGAGCGAGCGACAGCGCCGGGCCGTCCGAACCGCCGACCAGTTCGACCACGACATCGGCCCCGGGATGGCGCGCGAGCTCGGCCGAATCGTCGATCCAGTCGAAGCGCGAGATATCGACGCCGCGATCCTTGGTCCGGTCGCGCGCCGAAACTGCGACGACATGGATCGGCCGTCCGGCTCGCCGCGCGATCAACTCGCCATTGGCGTCAAGCAGGCGAATCACTCCCGCGCCCACGGTTCCGAGGCCGGCGAGTGCGATGCGAAGCGGTTCGGTCATAGTCTCTCTCGCTCCCCTCCCTGAAAGGGAGGGGCTGGGGGTGGGTGGCGAGCGAAGCGAGCCCCTCCGGCGCCGGATATGAAAGCGACGGCCGGGGCATCGAGCCCCGTCCGCCGCTACCCACCCCTAACCCCTCCCTATGCGGGAGGGGAAGGTAGTTTTACTTCTTGATCAGGCCGATCTCGACGAGCCGCTCGTGGAGATAATCATGCGAGCTGATCGGCTCGGGATAGCGATTCGGCCGTTCGTCGCTGATGCAGCCGGGCAAGGTCTCGATCAGGAAATCGGGCGCGGGATGGAGGAAGAAGGGCATCGAGTAACGCGAATTGCCGCGGCGCTCGGGCGGCGGATTGACGACGCGGTGCGTGGTCGAGGGCAGGACATGGTTGGTCAGCCGCTGAAGCATGTCGCCGACATTGACCACCATCGCGCCTTCGGGCGGCTTTACCGGCAGCCATTTGCCGTCGCGGTCGAGCAGTTCGAGCCCGGCTTCTTCGGCACCGAGCAGCAAGGTGATCAGATTGATGTCCTCGTGCGCGCCGGCACGGACCTCGGGCGCATCGGCGGCGACCGGCGGATAATGGAGCAGGCGCAGCACCGAATTGCCGTCCTTGACCGCATGGTCGAACCAGTTCGGCTCCAGCCCGAGATAGCGTGCGATCGCCGAGAGCAATTTATCGCCGGCATCGTCGAAGGCCTTGAACAATTCGAGGAAGGTTTCGCGAAAGCCTGCGGGGCGATCGGGCCAGATATTCGCCGGCATCTGCGCGGCGAAGCGGTGGCCCTCCGCCAGCTGGCGGCCGACATGCCAGAATTCCTTGAGGTCGACATGGGTCGCGCCCTTGGCGATCTCGGTCTTGAACGGGGTATAGCCGCGTGCGCCGCCGCCGCCTTCGGCGAAATAGCCGCGCTTCTCTTCCTCGGGCAGATCGAAGAACGCCTTGGTCATCGCCCAGGCGCGCTCGATCAGATCGGCGGGGATGCCGTGATCGCGCACCACGGCGA
>Ga0247823_10001625_pt1 | contig 18644 bp, 14 predicted proteins | sample 13C_PalmiticAcid_2_FD_192426 | JGI IMG/M metagenome (GOLD analysis project Ga0247823, IMG submission 192426) | Soil microbial communities from agricultural site in Penn Yan, New York, United States - 13C_PalmiticAcid_Day30 | ecosystem: Environmental > Terrestrial > Soil > Agricultural land... | reverse complement strand
GCGAGCCTCATCCCAGTCCACCATGCCAGCACCGCCCGAGGCCGCTCCGACATCGACAGAGACCTGCTGGCGCTTCGGCGCGTTCTCGCTTTGCGAGACCCAGCGGCGGCTCGAACGGGCGGGCCAGGCCGTGCGGCTCGGGCCCCGCTCCTTCGACCTGATGCTGCACCTCGTGCGCCGCGCCGGCGAGTACATCGGGAAGGACGAACTGCTCGCCACCGTCTGGGCCGGCGTGGTGGTCGAGGAAGCCAGCGTGCGCGTGCACATGTCGATGCTGCGCAAGGCCCTGGGTGACCCGGGCACCGACGACGAATGCCGCGAGTGGATCTCGAACATCCCGTCGCGCGGCTACCGCTTCAACGGGCGCGTGCTGCGCGAGGAGGTCGACACCTCGGTCGTCCCGCGTGCCCGCATGGCCGCGCCGCCGTTCACGGCGCTGCCCGCGCGCCTGACCGAGCTGGTCGGACGCGAGGCCGACGTGGCCACCGTGATCGAGTCGCTCGCGGCGCACCGCCTCGTCACCATCGCCGGGCCGGGCGGCATCGGCAAGACGAGCGTGGCCATCCGCTCGGCGGAAAGCCTGCAGCAGGCCCGGGGCACCCAGGTGGCCTTCGTGGACCTGTCGCCGCTGATCTCGAGCGACCACGTGCTGAGCACGATGGCCCGCGCGCTCGGCGCGGCGCCGGACCTGCCCGACACCATCCAGGCGATCACGCAGTGCCTCGTCGGGCGCGACATGCTGCTCGTGATCGACAACTGCGAGCACGTGGTGGAGTCGCTCGCGCAGCCGGTCATGGCGCTGCTCACCGCGCTCCCGGGCCTGCGGGTGCTCGCGACCAGCCGCGAGACGCTGCGCGTGTCGGGCGAGTGGGTGCTGCGGCTGTCGCCGCTGGCCGTGCCCGACGCGGAAGGGGTTTCGCTGACGGAAGCGCTGCAGTGGCCCGCCGTGCGCTTGCTGGTGGGGCGCGCCGAAGCCGCGGGTGCCGGGCAGTTCAACGAGGCGCAGGGGCCGCTGCTCGCCCGCATCGCGCGGCAGCTCGACGGCATCCCGCTCGCCATCGAACTCGTCGCCGCGCGCCTGGGCGGCCAGTCCGCGCGCGACCTCGCGCCGCGGCTCGACGACCACATCCGCCTCTTTTCCATCAGCAACCGCGGCGCCCCGCCGCGGCACCGCACGCTCGCGGCGGCGCTCGACTGGAGCATCGCGCTGCTGGACGAGGCCGAGCTGCGGCTGTTCCGCCGCCTGTCGGTCTTCCGGGGGCGGTTCGACGTCGACTCGGCCCTCGGCGTCGCGATCGAGGTCGACCCCGAGGAGGCGTTCGACACGCTGGTGTCCCTCGCCGACAAGTCCCTGGTCTTCTTCGACGGCGACGACGCGGTCGCCCCGTACCGCCTGCTCGACACCACTCGCAGCTATGCCGCCGCGCTGCTGGCGCAGAGCGACGAACGCGCCGCGCTGCTGCACCGCCATGCCACGCTGATGCTCGACCTGATGAAGGAAGCGAACGCCGAGCTGCAGGTGCTCGACGAACAGGCGTGGGGCGAACGGTATGCCTATCGCCTGAACGACGTGCGGTCGGCGCTCGAGGTGTGCCTCGTGCAGCAGCCCGACGTGGCGCTCGCGGCGGCGCTGGTCACCACGTCGTCGCCGTTGTGGTTCCACCTGTCGCAGGTCGCCGAGTTCCGCGTGCTGACGGAGGCGGCCCTTCGCCTCGTCCACCAGCAGCCCGAGCCGGACACCGGCATGGCCACGTCGCTGAACACGGCGCTGATCACCGCGATGCTGCACACAGGCGGTAGCGACGACACGCTCGACGCCATGTGCGACGAGGCGCTGGCCGGCGCCATCGCGATCCGCTCGGTGGGCCTGGAACTGCGGGCCCGGTGGGGCCGCAGCACATACGACATGTTCCGCGGCAGCTACGCCGCGGCCCTGGAGCAGGCGGCCTCCCTCGAGTCGTTCGTGGCACCCTGGGACGACACGACGGCCCTCGTGCTGTCGCACCGGGTCAGCGCAATGGCCAACCACTTCGGCGGGCGCTTCGAGACATCGCGGCGGTACAGCGAGGAAGCGCTCGCGATCACGCTCGGGAGCGGGCGTGCCCAGCCCAACGTGGTGGGGCCGGACGCCATGGTTGCGATCCAGGCGCTGATGGTGCGCACGCTGTGGATCCAGGGCGAGAGCGAACGGGCCCTGGCCATGAGCCGCGAGGCCGTCGCGCGCGCCGAAGCCCTCGGCCATGCGGTGTCGCTGTGTTCTGCGCTCTTCGGCGCCTGTGTCGTGGCCTTGTGGTGCGACGAGACCGAACTGGCGGCCTGCTGGATCCACCGCATGAAGGACGAAACGCAGCGCCGTGGCCTGCTGGGCTGGTTCCGCCACACGGAGGGGTACACGGAAGGATTGCTGCTGGCCGTCGGACCCGACCGCGACGCCCACGTGCGTGACGTGGCCACGCGGCTCGGCACGTACGACCCGCCGCGGCAGGAGTTGCTGCTGACGTTCTGCCTCGACTGGCTCGACGACCGCGTGGTGGAGCGGCTGGAACGCGGTGAAACCATGTGGTGCGCGCCCGAGGCATGGCGCGCCGTGGGCTGGCGGAACGAACGCGAGGGCCGGACCGGCGACGCCGAGGCCGCCTACCGCCGCGCCCTCGACACGGCGCGGCAGCAAGGCGCGAAGGCCTGGGAGGCGCGCGCCCTGCGCAGCCTCGCCGACCTGCTGACGAACACCGGGCGGCCGAAGCAGGCCGCGAAATTTCTGAAAACCCTGGACGTGGTTGCCACCCGCCGATGAACGCCAAGACACTCTCCCTCCTGCTCGCCTGCGCCGCCGCAGCCTTCAACGCGGCCGCCGCGCCGGGCCAGGCCCCGGCCACGGACCCCGACACGGGCCTGCCGGTCACCCAGCCCTTCCGCTTCCCGGCCTCCCCGGCCGTGGCCCCGTTCTGGGCGAAGCGACTCACCGGCTACCTCACCACCACCGACGGCACGCGGCTGCGCTACGCGGTGCTGCTGCCTCGGGCCTCCGGCCGCGTCCCGGTGATCCTCAACCTGCACGGGTACGACGCGGGCTCGATCGGTGGCCTCGCCTACCGGCAGCGGCAGACGGCGCAGAACCTCGAACTCGACCGCCGGCTGCTCGAGGCCGGCTACGCGGTGATGGGCGTGAACACCGCTGGCACCGGGTGTTCCGAAGGGTCGCTCGAGTACCTCCGCCCGCAACTCGGCCGCCACGGTGCGGACGCCGTCGAGTTCGCCGCGAAGCAGGCGTGGTCCGATGGCCGCGTGGGCATGGCCGGGTCGTCGTACGGCGGGGCCTCGCAGCTCGCGACGGCGCTGAACCGCCCGCCCCACCTGCGCGCCATCGCCCCCGGCATGGTGCTGACGGACTACCGCGAGGCCCTCGCGCCCGGCGGCGTGCCGCAGCCCGGGTTCATCACGCCGTTCCGCGTGGTCTTCCGCACGTACTGGCAGGACCTGGTGGCCGCCACCGCGAAGGAGGAGGGCGACGAGGCCTGCCTGCGGCAGGTCGAACGCAACCTCGCGGCGGAGGAGCGCTCGCAGTCCATCATGCACCTCGTGACGTCGCACCCGCTGCGGGACGCGGCCATGGGCAGCCACGACTTCGGCCGCGACCTCCACCGCATCGGCGTGCCGGTGCTGTCGATGGAGGCGTTCCAGGACCAGGCGGTGACCGTGCGGGGCGGGCACTACCAGTCGCTGCTGGACCCCGCGAAGGTGTGGCTGGTGCAGACGAACGGGTCGCACGACCTCTACACGGTGGCCGCGTTCCAGGACACGATCGTCCGCTTCCTCGACCGGTTCGTGCGGGACCAGCCCAACGGCTTCGAGCGCGACACCCCTCGCACCACGGTCTGGATGGAGCTGGCGGATCCGGTCGATGGCGGCGTGGCACGGCGCGCCGCCGCGAAACCCGCCTGGGTGGTGGAGCGGGGGGCGATCGCGCCGGGCGACGTCGCGGTCACGACCTGGCACCTCGGCGCGGGGGGCCGGCTGGGCGAGGCCGCCGCGCCGGGCGCGGCCGACGGCTTCGACGCGCCGGGCACGGGCGTCGCGGTCAACGACCTGGGCGCGAATGCCTTCTGGGGTCCCCTGCCCGCGGACTGGCGGCAGGCGCAGCTGGCCTACACCTCGGTGCCGCTCGCCGAGGACCTGATGGTCTACGGCCCGGCGAGCGCGGACCTGTGGGTCGCCGCCGCGGCGGGTGACGCGGACCTGCAGGTCACGGTCACGGAGGTGCGCCCCGACGGGCAGGAGATGTACGTGCAGCGCGGCTGGCTGCGCCTGTCCAACCGCACGCTCGACACGGCGCGGTCGACGCCGCTGCGGCCGGTCCACCTCGAGGACCCCGCGCGGCTGCAGCCGGTGCTGCCAGGCCAGCCGGTGCTCGCGCGGGTGGAGGTGAACAAGATGGGCCACTACTTCCGCAAGGGCTCGCGCCTGCGGGTGTGGATCGACACGCCGGCGCAGACGGGCGGCCTGGTGTTCGACACCTTCTCGCTGCAGCAGCGGGTCCACGTGCTGCACACCGCGAAGTACGACTCGGTGCTGCGCTTCGGCGTGCTGCGGGATGTGCGCGGGCCGGCCGCGCCCGCGGCGTGCGGCCGCGTGCTGATGCAGCCCTGCCGGCCGGACCCCCTGGCGGCGACGCCATGAGCCTGCACCCGGGTCCGCTGGCCGCGGCGGCACCGGCCGCGTCCCTCTTCCCGCCCCGCGCGACCGACATCCCCTACCGGCCGGGCCTCGACGGGCTCCGCGCCCTCTCGTGCCTCGTGGTGGTCTTCTTCCACTGCTGGGCGCCGTTTGCCGGCGGGGGCTTCGTCGGCGTGGACGTGTTCTTCGTCATCTCGGGCTACCTCATCACGACGATGCTGGCGGGCGAAGCGGCCCGCGGCGGCATCCGCGTGGGCCGCTTCTATGCGCGGCGCGCGGTGCGGCTGTACCCGACGCTGCTGCTCCTCGTGGTGGCCTACCTCGCGCTCGCGCCGGTGCTGTGGCCGGCCGACCGCCAGTGGCTGTACGCCGGGCTCGCCGCTTTCTACCTCACCGATTACTCGCTGGGCCACTTCGGCCAGCCGCTCATCGTCGGGCACAGCTGGTCGCTCGCGGTGGAGGAGAAGTTCTACCTGCTCTGGCCGCTGGTGCTGCCGTTCGTGCTGCGGGCGCGCCGCCCGGTCGCCTGGCTGGTCGCGGCCTTCGTGGCGGCCACGGCGTGGCGGTGCTTCACGGCCGTGCAGTGGGGATGGCCGCAGGCGTACTTCACGTTCGATGCGCGCCTGAGCGGCCTGATGCTGGGCGCCATCGCCGCCGTCGCCCGCCCGAAGGTCTCCGGCACCGCCGCGTTCGTCGCCGCCGTGGCGCTGGCCGCCGTCATCGCCGTGCCCACCCTGCCGTCACTGCCGTTCCACCGCACGCTGGAGGCGACGACCCTCGTCATCACGATGGCCGAACTCTCGGCCTTCCTGCTCGTGTGCCGCGCCGCCCAGCCGGGCGCTGGCGGCCTCCTCGCCTGGCCGCCGCTCACCTACGTGGGCCGGCTGTCCTACGGCATCTACCTGTGGCACTTCCCCGCGGTGGTGCTGCTGCGCGACGTCCAGCCGCTGTGGATCACGGCGGCCGGCACGCTGCTGTTCGCAGGTGTCATGGCCGCGCTGTGCCTGCACCTGGTGGACGAGCCCCTGCGGCGGTGGCGGCAGAAGCGCTGGCCGAAGGAGCGGACGGACCTCACTGCATCACGACTTCCAGCACGATGACCTGCGTGGCCTGCGTCGTTGCCGTGAAGTTGTTGTCCGCCACGAGCACCAGCGTGCGGTTGCCGTTGGCGAGCGTGCGGCCCCAGCTCAGGCCCTCGATGTTGTCGAGCTTGATCCCCTGCCACGTGATGGGCATGTCGAGCAGCACGCGGCGGGTCATCGGCTGGTAGGTGGCGCCCACGAGCTTGTCGATGGCGCTGACGTCGGTGGTGCTGTCGGTGATGCCCGTCAGCACGAGGCGGATGGTGTTGCCGATGCCGGACGCGAAGGCGCGTTCGACGGCGATGAACTGCCGGTTGCCCACGGCGAGCATCTCCGACAGGCCATTGTCGGGGCCGAACGGCGCGCCGGCTGCCGCGTCCACGGGGATCGCAGGCAGCGCGTAGGCGTACTGGCCCTTCGGCTTGCCGGTGGCCGGGTCCATCGCGGTGACACGCACCACGCTGCCGGCCTGCACCGTGGTGAGCGGGCCATCCTGGATCAGGGCGTCCTCGTTCGCGACGTAGACCGTGCCGTCGGGGGTCACGGCCAGCGCCTCGAAGAGCTTGTTGCTGCGCCCGCCGGCCGTCGCATTGTCGACGTACCGGTACGCGGACGGCACGGCGAACTCGCGCACGAAGCGGCCGTCCGTGGTCATCTGCCGCAGGAAGGGCTGGTACATCGCGCCGGCCGTGGCGCTCCAGTTGCCTTCGGACGACCAGTAGAGGTCGCCGTTCGGTGCGACCCGCACGGCCTCGGGGTCGACGGTGCGGGCGTTGGCCGGGAACGCGGTGCCGTCCTCGCGCTGCATCAGCACCTGCTTGCGGATCCGCACCGACACGGCGCCGCTCGCGTCGTGGTCGATCGCCAGGTTGTAGAAGCGCGGCGTGCCGCGTTCGCCGCCACGGTCGTCGGAGATGGCCCAGTACGTGCCGTCCGCCGCGCGGTCGAGGCCGGAGATGCCGCCGAACTCCACGCCCTCGAACAGCGTGCCGGTGGGAATGGACGTGGCGCCGACGAGCCGCAGCGACGCGATCGACGCCGCGGGTGGGGTGACCTCGTCGTCGCTGCCACCGCAGCCGGCCAGCACGAGCATCGCGAGGGAAAGGGGGAGGAAGGAACGGAGGGCCATGGAAGGAACTTCTGCCGAGGAGAAGGCCGCGAGGCTATCGGGACTGGATGTCATTCGCGTGAAGGCCGCGGGCACGTGCCTTGCCCTCAGCCGCGGACGGACAACTTCCACCGCGGGTAATGGTGACTGCATGGACAAACTCGACTTTCTCGATGGGCTGACCGACGCCGAGGTTTTCGGCGTCTCGGTGATCAACCTCGTGCTGGCACTGGCCGTCTCGCTGGTGGTGTACCTCGCGCTGACCGTGGCCTTGAAGCTGGTGCTGTCGCGCCTCCAGCGCATCTCCGACCGCACGACGAACCGCGCCGACGACGTGATCGTCGAGATCCTCGGTGGCACGAACGGCTGGCTCATCGCCCTCGTGGCGCTGCTGGTGGGGGTGGGCATGCTGGACCTGCCGGACCGCTGGGCCTCGCGCGTGGGCCAGCTGTGGTTCGTGGCGCTGGCCCTGCAGATCGCGCTGTGGGCCAACCGGGCCGTCACGATGGTGCTGCGGCGGCACGCCGCGCGGCATGCGGGGCCCGGCGTGCAGACGACGAGTGCCGCGGCCACGTTGATCTCGTGGGGCGTGCGCACGCTGCTGTGGACCATCGTGCTGCTGGCGATGCTGTCGAACCTCGGCGTCAACATCACGGCCTTCGTCGCGAGCCTCGGGGTTGGCGGCATCGCAGTGGCGCTCGCGGTGCAGAACGTGCTCGGGGACCTGTTCGCCTCGGTGGCGATCGCGGTCGACAAACCCTTCGAGGTGGGCGACTTCATCGTGTTCGGCAGCGTGGCCGGCACGGTGGAGCAGGTGGGCGTGAAGACCACGCGCATCCGCAGCCTGGGCGGCGAGCAGATCGTGATGTCGAACACCGAGCTGCTCAAGCAGACGGTGAGCAACTACAAGCGCCTGCGCGAGCGGCGCATCGTGTTCGGCTTCCGCGTGACCTACGCCACCACGCCGGAGCAGGCCGAGCAGGTGACGGCGGTGGTGCGGCGCATCGTCGAGCAGAGCGACAAGCTTCGCTTCGACCGGGCGCACCTGAAGGGCTTCGGCGAAAACGCGCTCGAGTACGAGGTCGTCTACATCGTGCTGGCGCCCGACTTCAATGTCTACATGGACGAACAGCAGCGCATCAACCTCGCGCTGATGCGCGAGCTGGCGGGCCTGGGCGTGACGTTCGCGGTGCCCACGCGGTCGCTGTTCGTGAACCGGTCCGACGACACGCAGGAGCCCCAGCCGCGCCTGGTCTAGCGGGTTTGTTCACAGCGCCGCGGTTTCGTCAAACGACCGGCGCATTGACCTTCCGCGTGCGCAAGGGCTTGCGGCTGCGGCTGGATTTACCGGCTAGAGTCCGTCGCCCCGATGCCCGTGCCCGAGCCGACCATGACCGATGCCGCCACCCCCTTGTCCGTCGCCGGCCGCACGCTGTCCCGGGCCGATGTCACCGCGCTGCTGGCCGAGGGCGCGCCCGCGCTGCACTTCGAGGACTGCACCTTCGACGGCGAGGACCTCTCGCGCCTCGTGCTGCGCGGCGCACAGTTCTTCGATTGCACGTTCGCCGAAACCTCGTTCGAACGCGCCGACCTGCGCGACACGCGCTGGATGGGCTGCAAGGGCCGGCAGGCGGACTTCCACCTCGCCGACCTGACGGACGCGCGGTGGGCCCGCTGCGACCTGAACAACACGGTGTGGGCGCGATCCACGCTGTCGTCCGCGGTGTTCACCGAGGTCAAGCTCACGGGCGCCGGGTTCCACGAGGCGCGCACGCTGGGCCTCGGCTTCCACGAGTCGCTGCTGGTGGGCGTGGACCTGCGCGGCATGTCGTTCCGCAAGCAGACGCTGTCGCAGCTGGACCTGTCGGACGCGGACCTCGCCGGCTGCGATTTCCGCGACGCCGTGTTCGAAGGCGGGAGCCTGCGCAACGCCCACCTGCGCAACGCGCGCTTCGAGGGCGCCGACCTGCGCGGCGCGGACCTCGGCGGGCTCAAGCTCGCGAGCCTCGGCGCCGCCTTCAAGGGCGCCGTGCTGTCCCACGGACAGGCCGCGGCGCTGGTCGAGGAACTCGGGGTCCGGGTGGTCTGAGGCGGTCAGTCCGACACATGGCGCAGGGCCTGCGCCACCGAGAAGAACGAGTCGAGCAGCAGGCTTTCACGCCGTTCGCGCAGGCAGTAGAGGTGGGTCTCGGTGAAGGCCGGATCGCCCTCGATGCGCACAGGCCGCAGCCGCGCATCGGGGATGAACTCGGCCTCCGACACCACGCCGATGCCGATGCCGCGGGCGGCGGCCTCGCGCAGGGCCTCGCGGCTGCCGATCTCCATCGCCAGGCGCGGCGTGACACCGGCATCCTTCAGGACACCCTCGAGGGCCCGCCGCGTGCTGGAGCCTTCCTCCCGCTGCAGCAGGGGCTGGTCCTGCAGTTCCTGCAACGAGACGGACGCGCGGCGGGCGAAGGGGTGGTCCAGCGCCACGAAGAGGATCAGCGCGTGGCGGGCGTAGTGCAGCGTCTCGAACCCCGGCGCGTCGTGAAAGCGTGCGAGCACGCCCACGTCGATCACGTAGTTCTCGAGGTCGCTGAACACCTCGGCGGAGTTGCCGATGCGGATCGACACCGCCACCTGCGGGAACTTGCGGCGGTAGGCGTCGGCGATCTCGATCACGTGGAAGGGGCCGACCGCTCCGATCTTCAGCTGGCCCCGCGTCAGCTGGCCGCAGTCGTGCAGCAGGTTGTAGGCCTCGAGCTCCAGCGCGGCGAGCTGGCGGGCGATGGGGAACAGCTGCTGGCCCACGCTGGTGAGCTCGATGCGGTGCCCGCGGCGGTGGAACAGCTCGACCTTGTGCTGCTGTTCCAGGCCCTGCACCTGCGTGGTCAAGGTGGGCTGCGACAGCCCGAGCGCCCGCGCGGCCGCGCTGAAGCTGCCGTGGCGGGCGACGGCGAAGAAGGCCCTGAGCTTGGCGACCGACATGTATTGATCGACTCGATGAATCCGTGGGGATTCCCATATTGAATCCATGCGGTGACGGACATGTGACCTCCCTACGTTGGCGGCTCCTCCACTTCAGGGACGCCCCATGAGACTCATCCTCCTCCTTGCCGCCGTCGCGGCCGGCATGTCGCTGTCGGCGCCGGCATGGGCCCAGACCGACGCACTGTCGTCCTTCACCCGCACGGCCAACGCGGCCATCTCCGGCTACAACCGCGAGCACCTGACGGCCGTGACGCCGCTCGCCTGCGCGACGGCCTGCCGGGCCTCGGCGCGCACGCCGTGGTGCGTCAGCTTCGACTACGACAAGGTCAACCAGGCCTGCGACCTGAGCGACGCGCGCGCCGAGGACGTGGGCGGCCTGAAGGCGGACTACGCGGGCAATCCGTACGACCACTACGCGCTGAAGCCGGACCCGCTCGCGCTGTTCACGCGCACGCCCGATGCCGCGATCTCGGGGTACAACACCGAACATCTGGGCGCGGTCTCGCCCGCCGACTGCGCGGCCGCGTGCACCGCCACGTCGCGGCTGAGCTGGTGCCGCTCGTTCGACTACTACAAGGCGTCGCAGCAATGCGACCTGAGCGACAAGCGCGCTGGCGACGTGGGGGGCCTCAAGACCAACTACAGCGGCAACCCGTACGACCACTACGCGCTGACGGCCGGCGTCGGCGTGCCCAACCCGATCGCCGGACCGAACGGCCGCAAGCACGTGCTCGTGATCGGCATCGACGGTCTTCGCGGCGACGCGCTCTTCTGCAACGGCTGCGCGGCCACACCCGCGCTGGCCGCACTCGCCAGTGGCGGCGCCTACCACCGCAACGTGCTGGCCGGCGGTCCGCAGGACACGGTCAGCGGCCCCGGCTGGGCGACCCTCTTCACGGGCTACTGGGCCGACGGCCACGGCGTGACGGGCAACGGCACCTCGCTCGTGATGCAGAAGCCGCACGTGTTCGATCGCCTCAAGGCGGCGTACCCGACCGCGACGGTGGCGGTGGTGGGCGACTGGTACAACATCACCCACAACCTCAAGCCGGCGGGCGCCGACTTCGTGGTCGCGAACGCCGCGAAGAACTCGCAGCAGGCCACCGACGCCGTGAAGGGCTGGCTGTCGTGGACCCATGCGCCCACGGCGATCTTCTACTACCTGCACAACGTCGACGTGCACGCCCCGAGCTACGACCCGCTGAACGCGCACTACCAGGGCAAGATCACCGGCGAGGACGCCCAGATCCGGCAGGTGCTCGACGCGCTGGTGGCCCGCCCCACCTTCGCGCAGGAGGACTGGCTGATCGTGGTGGTGTCCGACCACGGCGGCACCGGCAGCGGCCACGGCGGACAGACCGCCGGGGAGCGGGATGCGCTGCTGATCCTCAACAACACCTACGGCCAGCCGGCCAGGCCCCCGTACTGCACCGGCGACCTCACCGCGGCGACGATGCCGCAGGCCGATGCGCTGACACCGCACGTGCTCGACTTCATCGGCCTGCCGAACCCGACCCCCGGACACAAGCACCCGAACTGCGGTCTATAGATCGACTCAATGGTTCGAGTGAAAAACCTGCATGCGATCGATGGATCGCCTGTCACGCAGCTTTCACACACTGGCGGCATTCGTTCCATACCGGATGCCGCCATGAACCCCACCTTCTCCGATGTTCTCCACCTGCTGCGCCGCGGCGCGCGCGGGGCCCTGATGGCCCTCGCCGCCGTGGCGTTCCTTCCCGCTTCTGCCCAGACCCTCACCATCGGCCTGATCCCGGCCGAGGACTCGCAGGCGATGATCGAGTCGAGCCGCCAGGTGCTCGACAGCCTGCAGCAGCAACTGGGCATGCCCGTGAAGCCTTTTGTCGCGACCGACTACAACGGCGTGATCGAGGCGCTGCGTGCGAAGAAGCTCGACGTCGCCTACCTCGGCCCGTTCTCTTACGCCCTCGCCACCACCGTCTCGAACGCGGAAGCGTTCGCGGTGGCGGTGACCCGCAAGACCGGCCAGAGCTCGTACAAGAGCGTGATCATCGCGCGCAAGGACAGCGGGGCGCGTTCGGTGGCCGACCTCAAGGGCCGCAACTTCGCGTTCGTGGACCCGAGCTCCGCCTCGGGCCACCTGTTCCCGAAGGCCGGCCTGCAGCAGGCCGGGCTCGATCCCGAGGCCCTCTTCGGGCGGGTGATCTTCTCCGGGTCGCACGACGCGAGCATCCTCGCCGTGGCCAACAAGAAGGTGGACGCCGCGGCGGTGGCCGACCGCATCTTCGCGGCGGCGATCGCGAAGGGCCAGGTCAAGGCCGACGACTTCGTGGTGCTGTGGTCGTCGCGGCCGATCCCCGAGTCGCCGATGGTGTGGCGCAAGGACCTCGACCCCGCGCTGAAGGAGAAGCTTGCGCGCGCGCTCGCGAACGTCAAGGGCGTGCCCTGGGGCGACCAGGGTGTGCTCGACGGCTTCCAGCCCACCACCGATGCCGCGTACGACGTCGTGCGCGACACCGCGAAGGTGCTCAAGCTCGACCTGCGGAGCATGAAGTGATCTCGCTGCGCGGTCTCACGAAGCGGTACGGCGCCAACGCCGTGCTGCGGGGCGTCGACCTCGAGGTCCCGGCCGGCGAGTTCCTCGTCGTGCTGGGCCCGTCGGGGGCGGGCAAGTCCACGCTGCTGCGTTGCCTCAACCGCCTGGTGGCGCCCGATGGCGGCCAGGTGCGAGTGGCCGGCGTCGAGGTCGGCCCGGACGGTGGTGCGGCCGAGCTGCGCGCGTTGCGCCGCCACGTCGCGATGGTGTTCCAGCACCACCACGTCGTTCCCCGCCTGTCGGTGCTGAAGAACGTGCTGACCGGGCGGCTCGGCGCGGTGCCCACGTGGAGCTCGGTGCTGCAGCTGTTCCGGGCCGACGACGTGGCGCTCGCGAAGGACTGTCTCGCGCGGGTGGGCCTCGCCGACAAGGCGCACGAGCGCACCGATGCGCTGTCGGGGGGGCAGATGCAGCGGGTGGGCATCGCCCGCGCGCTCGCCCAGCAGCCCCGGGTGCTGCTCGCCGACGAGCCGGTCGCGAGCCTCGATCCGCACACCGCGCGGCAGGTGCTTTCGTACCTGCGCGAGGCCTGCCGCCAGCTCGGCATCACCGTGGTGTGCAACCTGCACCAGGTGGCCTATGCCCGCGAGTTCGGTGACCGTGTGGTGGGCCTCTCCGAAGGGCGGGTGCTGTTCGACCGCGCGGCCGCCGACCTCGATGCCGCCGAGCTGGAGCTGCTGTACGCCGGCCGGCCCGCGGCCACCCCCGGCCGGGAGCCCGCCGAGGCCCGCGGTGCCCTTCTCCCTTCCCTGTCCCATGAGGCCTGAGATGCACGCCCCTTCCCGCTACCACTGGGTGGTCGCCCTGCCCACGTCCCGCCGCGGCTGGGCGCAGCTCATGCTGTTCGCCGCGGTGTCCCTCGCCGTGCTGAACTGGAGCGCCGCCGGTGCCCAGCTGAGCGTGCGCGAACTCGCGAACGGCCTGCCGCAGATCGCTGACTTCCTCGGCCGCACCTGGCCGCCGGACCTGCGCATCCTCGAGCGCCTCGTGGCACCGACGATCGAGACGCTGCAGATCGCGCTGTGGGGCACGCTGCTCGGCGTGGTCGCGGCCGTTCCCGTCGCGTTCCTCGCCGCGCGCAACCTGAGTCCGAATCCGTGGGTGTACCAGGTCACCCGGCAGGCGCTCAACGTCACGCGCAGCATCAACGAACTGATCCTCGCGCTGGTGTTCGTCTCGGCCGTGGGCCTCGGCCCGTTCCCCGGCGTGCTGGCGCTCGCCGTGCACGGGGCCGGGATGCTGGGCAAGTTCTTCGCCGACGCGATCGAGGAGGTCGACGCCGGCCCGCTGGAGGCGCTGCGCGCCACCGGCGCGGGGCCGCTGCAGGTGATCGCCTTCGGCGTGCTGCCGCAAGTGGTGACGGCGTGGATCGCCGTCGTGCTGTACCGGCTGGAGGTGAACCTGCGCTCGGCCACCGTGCTGGGCATGGTGGGCGCGGGTGGCCTCGGCTTCGAGCTGGTCGGCAGCCTCAAGCTGTTCAAGTACACCGAGACCGCGACCTGCATCCTGGTCATCACGGTGATGGTGGTCTGCGCGGACGGCCTGTCGGCCCGCCTGCGCCGTTGGGTGCAGGACGAAGGGAAACACGCATGACCTGGGCCTTCCACAACCCCGTCGCCATCCACGCCGGCGCCGGCGCGCTCGACCGGCTGCCCCGGCTGGTGGGCGACCGCCGCGTGCTGCTCGTGGCCTTCCCCGAGGCGGTGGCGCTCGGGTTGGTCGACCGTGTCGAGGCACTGCTCGGCGACCACCTCGCCGCCATCGAGACCGACGTGCGCCCGAACCCGGACGTGGCCTGGCTCGCGCCGATGTACGAGCGCTCGTGGCGCGATGGGCCGGACGTGCAGTGTGTCGTCGCGCTGGGCGGCGGCAGCAGCATCGACTGCGCCAAGGCGCTGCTGACGGAAACGCCGTCGGGCCGCTTCGACGAACTGCTGTCCCACCTCACCGATCCCCATGCGACCCCGCTGCCGGCCGGCGGGCGGCATCGCGCGTTGATCGCCGTGCCGACGACGGCGGGCACCGGCAGCGAGGTGACCCCGTGGGCGACGCTGTGGGACGCGGCCCGCGCCAGCAAACATTCGCTGCACCTGCCGTGGACGTGGCCCGAGGCCGCCGTCGTCGACCCGGCGCTGATGCTGAGCCTGCCGCCCGCGGTCACGCTCGCGAGCGGCCTCGACGCGCTGTCGCATGCGCTCGAATCGCTGTGGAACGTGAACCGCAACCCGGTGTCCGCTACCTTCGCGGTGGCCGCCGCGCGCAGCATCGTCGCGACACTGCCGGCGCTCATGGGGTCGCCGGACCGCCTCGACCTGCGCGAGCACCTGGCCGTCGCGGCGCTGCAGGCCGGCCTCGCGTTTTCCAACACCCGCACCGCGCTCGCGCATTCGCTCTCGTACGACATCACGCTGGCCCATGGCATCGCGCACGGCATCGCCTGCTCGTTCAGCCTGCCGCGGGTGATGCGCCTCTCGTTCGGCCGCGACCCCGTGCTCGACCAGCAGCTGATGTCGATCTTCGATGCCGCGACACCCGACGCCGCGGTCGACGCGCTCTCGGCCTTCCTGGAAACACTGGGCGTCAGCACCGACCCTCGCCGCTACGGCATCGCGCCCGGCGAATGGGACGAACGTGTCGACCGCGCCCTGCGCGGCCCCCGGGGCCGCAACTTCATCACCGCACTCGAAAGCCTCGCATGACCCGCTCCACCTCCTTCCAGCTCCACCACCTGCAGGCCGTCGTGTTCGACTGGGCCGGCACGCTCGTCGACCACGGGTCGCTCGCGCCCACGCAGATCTTCGTCGAGGCCTTCGCCAGCTTCGGCGTCGAGGTGACGATGGCCCAGGCGCGCGGTCCGATGGGACTCTCCAAGCGCGACCACATCCGCACGCTGCTCGCCGATCCGGCGCTGCATGCCCAATGGCGCCACCGCTTCGACCGGGCGCCCGACGCCGCCGACGTCGACGGCATCTACGAACGCTTCATGCCGATGCAGATCGCGCGGGTCGGGGAACATTCCGCACCGATCGCGGGTGCCGTGGAGGTGCTCGGCGCACTGCGTTCGGCCGGGCTGAAGATCGGCTCGTGTTCCGGGTACCCGCGCGCGGTGATGGACGTGCTGCTGCCGCAGGCGCTGGCGGACGGGGTGCGGGTCGACCACGTGGTGGCGGGCGACGAACTCGCGGCCGGCGGCCGGCCGGGGCCGTTCATGGCGCTGGCCAACGTGCTGGCGCTGGGCGTGGGCGACGTGCGCCGCTGCGTCAAGGTGGACGACACGACGCCGGGCATCGAGGAAGGCCGGCGGGCCGGCATGTGGACGGTGGGCCTGAGCCTCTCGGGCAACGAGACGGGCCTCACGCGCGAGGCGCTGCAGGCCCTCGATGCCGACGCGGTGCAGGCCCTGCGCGCGGCTGCGACGCGGCGCCTGCTGGACGCCGGTGCGCACCTGGTGATCGACTCGGTGGCCGACCTGCCGATGGCCTTGGAGGCGCTCGACGCCCGCCTGGCCGCGGGCGACCGGCCCTGACGGTCAGCGCGCCCGCGCGAGCTTGAACGTCCCCACCAGCCCGGACAGGTGCAGCACCTGGTCCTTCAGGCTTTCGGTGGCGGCGGACGATTCCTCGACGAGCGCGGCGTTCTGCTGCGTGACCTGGTCGAGCTGGGCCACGGCCTGGTTGACCTGGCCGATGCCGTCGCGCTGTTCGGCGGCGGCGGTGCTGATCTCGCGCACGATCTCCGTGACGCGCCGCACCGACGAGACGACCTCGGCCATCGTGGTGCCGGCCTCCTGCACGAGCCGCGTGCCGGACTCGACCTCGTCCACGCTCGTGTGGATCAGCGACTTGATCTCGCGCGCGGCCTGGGCCGAGCGCTGCGCGAGGCTGCGCACCTCGCTCGCCACCACCGCGAAGCCGCGGCCTTGCTCGCCGGCCCGCGCGGCTTCCACCGCGGCGTTGAGCGCGAGGATGTTGGTCTGGAACGCGATGCCGTCGATCGTGCCGATGATGTCGGCGATGCGCGCCGACGCGGCCGCGATGCCGTTCATCGTGGTCACCACGGCCGACACCACCTCGCCGCCCCGTTCGGCGACGCCGTAGGCCGAGGTCGCGAGTTCGCTCGCCTGCACCGCGGCGTCGGCGCTCTGGCGCACGGTGGCGGTGAGCTGCTCCATGCTGGAGGCCGTCTGCTGCAGGCTCGACGCGGCCTGTTCCGTGCGGGACGACAGGTCGAGGTTGCCGGCGGCGATCTCGGCGCTGGCGGTGGTGATGGACTCGCTCGCGCCCTGCACGTTGGCGACGAGGTCGGCGAGCCGGCCCTGCATCGTGCTCAGGTCGGCCACCAGGGTCTGCATCTCGTTATGGCGTTCGTCGGGCACGGGAGCGGCGGTGAGGTCGCCGCTCGCAACCTGCTCCGCGCGGCGCGACGCCTCGGCGAGCGGCCGCACGATCGAACGCGCGAGCGCCCACGCGCAGGCGGCGGCCAGCAGCACGCCGATCGCGATGCCCGAGGCCAGCATCGTGATGCCGGTGCGGTGGTTGGCGTCGGCGGACGCGCGTTCCTGCTCGACGCGCTGGCGCTGGTACTGCGCCATCGCCTCCACCGCGGCCGCATAGCCCGCGGCGGCGGGGCGCAGCTTCGACTGGATGTCGTCGTCGGTGACCGCCTCGCCCGCGGCCTTCTTCTTGACCAGCGCGTTGCGCACGTCGCGGAAGGTGTCGCCGGCCGTGTCGATGGTGGCGAAGAGGCGTTTCGTCTCGTCGGTGTCGGCCAGTGCCTCGAGCGACTTGCGCACGACCTCGGACCGCGCCGAGGTGAGCTTGCGGTCGGCGTTGATGCGTTTCGTGTAGTCGGCGTCGTCGATCTCGAGCAGCGTCTCGGCACGCACCGAGCTGAGCACGACGATGGACTGCAGCTCCTGGGCGAGCAGCGCACGTTCGGCCGAGGGGCCGCCCAGGTCGCTGGCGATCACGTGGAGGGTGTCGAGGCGCCAGATGCCGATGCCGGCGGCGGCCGACATCACGACGAGCACGAGCGCGAACGCCAGGGCGAGGCGGGGACCGAGGCGGAGCCGGTCGAAGAGGGACTGCATGCGGGATTCTCCGGAACGAAAGGGGTTGCCCTCGCTCCCGCGGCGAGGGCAGGTTCGACCGGGTTATCGGCGCATGGCGTCAGAAGTTAAGGGTTTGTACCTAGCGGCGGTCAGCAACCGAGTTCGGTCAGCCCGGGATGGTCGTCGGGTCGCCGCCCGGCCGGCCAGCGGAACTTGCGCTCGGCCTCGGCGATGGGCAGGTCGTTGATGCACGCGTGGCGCACGGCCATCAGGCCGTTGGCCTCGAACTCCCAGTTCTCGTTGCCGTAGCTGCGGTACCACTGGCCCGAGTCGTCGTGCCACTCGTAGGCGAAACGCACCGCGATGCGGTTTCCCTCGAACGCCCACAGTTCCTTGATGAGGCGGTAGTCGAGCTCGCGAACCCATTTGCGCTGCAGGAAGGCGCGGGCCTCGGCGCGGCCGTTCACGAACTCGGCGCGGTTGCGCCAGCGAGTGCCTTCGGTGTAGGCGAGCGACACGCGTTCGGCGTCGCGCGAGTTCCAGCCGTCCTCGGCGGCGCGCACCTTCTGGCGGGCGGTCTCGGCGGTGAAGGGCGGCAGGGGCGGGCGGGTTTCCATGGCGGGGGGCTCCGGTGAGGGGTGATGTAGACAGATCTGTCTACGTGATGGCAGCGCGACTCTAGGGCATGTAGACAGCCCTGTCTACAATCGCGCATGGACCTCTCCGCCCGCGACCGCATCCTCGCCACCGCCCACGACCTGTTCTACCGCGACGGCATCCGGGGCACCGGCATCGACCGCGTGATCGCGGAGGCGGGGGTCACGAAGGTCACGTTCTACCGCCACTTCCCGAGCAAGAACGACCTGGTGCTGGCGTTCCTGGCGCACCGCCACGGCCTCTGGATGTCGTGGTTCACGGAGGCCCTGCAACGGCACGCCCCGCGCAAGGGTCCGCCGCTCGGCGCACTGCTGCCGGCGCTCGCGGAGTGGTTCGGGAGCGACGGGTACCGGGGTTGCGCCTTCATCAACATCGCGGCCGAGCTGGGCGACACCGTGCCGGGCGCCCCCGAGGCCGTGCGCGCGCACAAGGCCGACATGGCCGAGGCCATTGCCACGCTGCTCCCGGCGGGGCGCTCGCGCCGCGCGGATGCCGCGGCGGTGGCCCTGATCGTCGATGGTG
>Ga0247823_10001624_pt1 | contig 18646 bp, 14 predicted proteins | sample 13C_PalmiticAcid_2_FD_192426 | JGI IMG/M metagenome (GOLD analysis project Ga0247823, IMG submission 192426) | Soil microbial communities from agricultural site in Penn Yan, New York, United States - 13C_PalmiticAcid_Day30 | ecosystem: Environmental > Terrestrial > Soil > Agricultural land... | reverse complement strand
ATTTTGGACCGATCGGAACATATTAAACCCACAATCTTTTCCACATCACGCATTAAAATCAAACCGTATTTTCAAAATATTCATTTCTTATCCACTTATATCGCGAATTAACCACAATACACATATAATCCACATGGTTATCCACATTTGAATGCAAATATCCACAACACCATGTTAGTATCCTGTGGAAACCCAGCATTTTCAAGGCTTTGAGGCTGTGGAAAAAATAGTTAATTCAAGTTTGTGTCAAAAAGTGGAAAAAAGTGTTTCTTTGTGGGAGAAAGTAGCATTCAAACCGATGAAATGATAGGTTTTCTGGGAGAATACGACGTAACGCTTGACGCCAAGGGACGCTTTTTGCTTCCCGCGGGTTTCAGGAAACAGTTGCCCGAAACTTCCGCCAACCAGTTTGTCATTAACCGCGGTTTTGAGAGTTGCCTCACCTTATATACAATGGACCAATGGCAGGGCATCAGCCAGAAGCTGAATGAGCTGAACGACTTTAATCCTAAAGTACGCGAGTTCAAAAGGCTTTTCCTCAACGGCGCCACCATTGTAGAACTGGACAGTGCAGGACGGATGAACCTCCCGAAATCACTTATGGAATCGGCAGGGCTTAAAAAAGAAATCATCTTTTCGGCACAAGGCAACAAAGTAGAGATCTGGGATAAGGAGAAATACTACCGCTACATCCAGGACAGCGCTGCCAACTTTAGCAACCTGGCAGCTGAGGTAGCAGGCGGCGACTTTTTTAACCCTTTTACACAGGCTTAAAATGAGCACACCCGCTTTTTACCATACATCAGTTCTTTTAAAGGAATCGATTGACGCATTGCAGATCAAACCCGATGGCATCTATGTAGACTGCACATTCGGGGGCGGCGGCCACAGCCGGGCCATTCTCAGCCAACTGGGACCCAACGGCAGGCTCGTTTGTTTTGACCAGGATGAAGATGCCTGGCAAAACCGCATCGAAGATTCAAGGGTATTGTTTATCCGCGAAAACTTCCGCTACCTGCAACGCTTTCTGAAATTACATAAAGTTCCTCCGGTTGATGGCATCCTGGCCGATCTGGGCGTAAGCTCACACCAGTTTGACACCGCCGAGCGGGGATTTTCGATACGGTTTGATGCGGCACTTGATATGCGCATGGATTTGCGCAGCGATCTCACGGCACAAACGGTGATAACAACATATAGCGAACAACAACTACACAGGCTCTTTGAACAGTATGGCGAAGTAACCAACTCCCGTACCCTGGCCCGTCACATCGTGCAACACAGACACAACACAACACTCCGCACGGTTGACGAACTGAAACGACTGCTGGAACCCATTATGAAAGGGAACCCGCACCGTTACTTAGCCCAGGTGTTTCAGGCGTTGCGCATTGCGGTGAACGACGAGATGGGCGTATTAAAAGAAATGCTGGAGCAAACCCCAGCCTGCCTTGCCCCCGGAGGACGCCTCGCCATTATTACTTTCCACTCGCTTGAAGACAGGCTGGTGAAGCAGTTTATGAAACAGGGCACTTTAGAGCCCGAAGAAGAACATCCGCTGCTCTCCACCCACCGCGAACCGGTTTTGAAAGTACTCACCAAAAAACCGATCGAGCCGTCTGCAGCCGAGACCAAGGAAAACCCCAGGGCCCGGAGTGCGCGTTTGCGCGTAGCCGAGAAGCTCTGACAAAGCGCCTGTACGGTGCTGCCAAACAGCAAACACGTACAACACAGCATAAATGGAAAACCTGTCCAACCAAACGGACGAAAAACGCCAGGGTAAAACCTGGAGAAACGTACTGGACTCCTTCAGTTACGAACTCATTGTTCGTAATATCTATTTCCTGCTGTTTTTAGCCTGTTTAGGCATCGTGTACATCACGAACAATCACTTTGCTGAAAAGAACGTTCGCAACCTTAACAAAAAACAGCGTGAGCTGAAAGAATTACGCTGGAAGCATATTGATGCTAAAACGAGGTACATGTTCCAGAGCAAGCAGTCAGAAGTTATCAGAAACTCTGTACCGCTGGGTCTCAAGGAACTGATGGCACCGCCATACCGCATCGATATGGTTTCGCAACACCAAACCAACGGTCAATAAGCCATGGACGTAAAACGCGACATACGGTTCCGGGTTTACATCACCTATCTCGGCATGTCTTTGCTGGGCTTCGCTATCATCACGAAAGCGGCGCTGATCCAGTTTAAAGACGGGCCAAGACTGAGATCCATGGCCGATAGCCTGTTTACCAAAACACAGGTGCTGGATGCGGAACGCGGCGCGATTTACTCAGAAGATGGCAGGTTGTTATCTACCTCCATCCCGGAATTTGACATCCGCATGGACATGAAAGCCGTGCAGCCCGATACCTTCCGGAAGTATTTGGACACGCTCAGTTACAGCCTGGCCAACCTGTTGAAGGATGGCAGCAAGGCTGAATATAAAAACAAGCTGAAAACCGCTTTTAAGAATAAGGAACGCTATTTCCTGCTGCGCAAAAAAGCGACCTACGGCGAATACCTGGCTATGCGCGATTTCCCGTTGTTCAACAAGGGAAAAAACAAGAGCGGCTTTATTGCCGAATCTAAAACCAAGCGCATCAATCCCTTTGGGATGCTGGCCAACCGTACTGTGGGTCTCTGGCGGCAAAACGCACAGAACGTGGGCCTCGAGGCTACCTACAACAAGGACCTCAGCGGCGCCAAAGGACAACGTGTAGTACGCCGCATTGCAGGCGGAACCTGGATCCCGGTAGAGGGCTCCGAAGTAGAACCACAGAACGGACGTGATATTTATACCACGATCGACATCAACGTTCAGGACGTAGCCGAGCAGGCCCTGTACCAGAACCTGGTGGAGAACGAAGCCCAGTACGGCACCTGCATTGTGATGGAGGTGGCTACCGGCAAAATCAAGGCACTGGCCAATCTGGGCCGCACAAGCAACGGCGAATATTGGGAAAACCTCAACTACGCCATGCTGCCCACGGAGCCAGGCTCTACGTTTAAGTTATCTACCATGCTGTCGTTGTTTGAAGACGGTTATGTGGATGTACAAGACAAAATCAATGCCCAGGGCGGCCTGGCGCGGTTTGGTAACCGCACCATGAAGGATTCGCACCTTGGCCTTGGCGTAATATCGGTGAAGCAGGCATTTGCCCATTCTTCCAACGTGAGTATGGCATTGCTGGCCACCAATTATTATTACAAAAACCCGGTACAGTATTGGGAACACCTGCACAGGTTGCGCCTCGATACGATTACCGGTATAGATCTTATAGGTGAAGTAAGGCCCAGGGTGAAAAGCCCGTCGAGCAAAGTGTGGGGCAATACTACCCTGCCTTGGATGTCGATCGGTTACGAAGTACAGGTAAGCCCGCTGCAAACCTGCATGATGTATAACGCAGTGGCCAACAACGGTAAAATGATGAAGCCTTACCTGGTGAGCGCTGTACAGGAGTACGGGCAGCCGGTAAAGGAAACACAACCGGTGGTACTGGGTGAAGTATGCAGCCAGAGCACGGTAAAGAAACTGAAAGAGTGCCTGCAGGCCGTGGTAGACAGCGGAACGGGTAAAGCCTTTAAAACACCGCTTTACACCATTGGCGCCAAAACCGGTACCGCCCTGGTAGCAGATGGAGACATCAAGTACTCCGACCGCATTTACCAGGCATCGTTCGTAGGCTTCTTCCCGGTAGAGAACCCGATGTATACCATTTGCATCGTGATCCGCAACCGTAAAGGAGCAGCCAAGTATTACGGCGGTTCGGTATCAGGCCCTGTATTCAAAGCCATTTCGGACAGGCTGTATGCCCGCGAAATTGCAAGGGTAGCGGCCCTGGACAAAAACGATAAAAAGGCCAGCGCCATTTATGCAGCAGTGAAAAACGGTAACCGTCAGCAACTGCAGCAGATCATGAAAACGCTGGGCGTGCCTTACCAGAGTGACGCACAGGGCAAATGGGTAAGTGCAGCGTACGATTCGCTGAAAGCTACCCTGGTAGACCGCCCTATGACAGCAGGAGCAGTTCCCGATGTGTCGGGCATGGGATTGAAAGATGCCATTTACCTGCTCGAAAATGCCGGTCTGCATGTGGTACCCAAAGGCAAAGGAAAGGTAATCAGCCAATCCATCGCCGGTGGCACCAGAACAGTGAAAGGACAAACCATTATAATAGAATTAAGCTAATGATCACTTTACAGCACATATTGGACAACGTTGCAGTCATTGCCCTCCACGGCGATGCTGGCGCTGCCGTGCAGAGTCTGACGATAGACTCGCGCAAGGCCGGCCCGGGCAGCTTGTTCATTGCCATCAAAGGCACGCATGTAGATGGTCACAACTATATAGCCGCAACCATTGCACAAGGCTGCACCGTAATTGTAGGCGAGCATGTACCGGACAACCTACCTGCACAAACTTCCTTTGTGCAGGTAGCGGACAGCTCCGCTGCTGCCGGCTTACTGGCACACAATTTTTACGGCAAACCTTCGGAGAAACTGCAACTGGTAGGCGTAACCGGTACCAACGGGAAAACCACCGTGGCTACCATCCTGCACAAACTCTTCAGCGGTCTGGGGTATCTCTGCGGCCTGCTTTCGACTGTGCAAAACCAGATTGGCGACGATATCATCCCCGCTACCCACACCACCCCCGATCCCATTACGCTGCATGCCCTGCTGGCGCAAATGGCTGAGGCCGGTTGTATGTACGCTTTCATGGAAGTGAGCTCGCATGCCATTCACCAGCACCGCATCGCAGGTGCCGTGTTTGCCGGAGGTATTTTTACCAACATCACGCACGACCACCTCGATTACCACAAAACCTTTGACGAGTACATCCGGGTTAAGAAATCATTTTTTGACAACCTGCCCGCCAAAGCATTCGCCCTCACCAACCTTGATGACAAACGCGGTTCGGTGATGCTGCAAAACACCCGTGCCCAAAAGCATGGCTACAGCTTACGCACCCTGGCTTCGTTCAAAGGCAAGATCCTGGAAAACAACCTGACCGGTCTCATCATGGACATCAACGGGCAGGAAGTACACTTCAGGCTCATCGGCACCTTTAACGCCTACAACCTGCTGGCTGTGTATGGTGCAGCCCTTTTGCTGGAGCAGGACAAACAACAGGTGCTGCGCGTACTGAGCAACCTGAGTGGTGCCGAAGGCCGGTTCGATTACACCGTATCGCCCCAAAAAGGTGTGATTGGTATTGTGGACTACGCCCACACGCCCGATGCCCTGCTCAATGTACTGGCTACCATTGCCTTGCTGCGCAAAGGCAACGAACAGGTGATTACCGTAGCCGGCTGCGGTGGCGATCGCGATACCGCGAAACGTCCCGTAATGGCAGCAGTAGCTGCTGAACACAGCGATAAGGTGATCCTCACTTCGGACAATCCGCGGAGTGAAGACCCGGCAGAGATTATCCGCCAGATGGAAGCAGGATTGAAAGTAACACAACATAAAAAAACACTGAGCATAACCGACAGGAAAGAGGCCATCAAAACGGCATGCAGCCTGGCGCAACCCGGAGACATTATCCTGGTTGCAGGCAAAGGCCATGAAAAATACCAGGAAATCAATGGTGTAAAACACCCCTTTGACGACAAAGCGGTGTTGCATGAAATGTTTAACCTTTTTGACTTATAACCCCAACCCTGAACCTATGCTGTACTATTTCTTTACATATCTCAAACAGGAGTTCAATCTCATCGGAGCAGGGGTGTTTCAATACATCACTTTCCGGGCGGCGATGGCAGTTATCCTTTCGCTGGTGATCTCCATGATATTTGGCAAACGCCTCATCAACTACCTGCGCAGAAAACAGATAGGTGAAACCGTGCGCGACCTCGGTCTGGCCGGTGAGCAAGCCAAGAAAGGTACTCCCACCATGGGCGGCATCATCATCATCACCGCTATACTCGTTCCCACCCTGCTGTTTGCCAGGATAGAAAACGTGTACGTGCTGCTCATGATCCTCTCTACCGTATGGCTGGGCCTCGTGGGTTTCCTGGACGATTACATCAAGGTATTCAAGAAGAATAAAGAAGGACTGGCCGGCCGTTTCAAGATCATGGGCCAGGTAGGTCTGGGTCTGATCGTGGGCATCACCCTCATCATGAACAATAACGTGACCGAGCAACGCAAAGCCGGTTACCAGTTGCAGGCTGGCGAAAGAGTAGTATCCCAGTTTGCCCGCAGCGATAAAAACGACAACAACATGCCTGGTCAGCAGGAATTTGTACACATCAAATCCCTGACAACCACCATCCCTTTTTACAAAAACAATGAGCTGAACTATGCTGCGCTGGTAAAATGGGCGGGCGACTACCAGGAAGAAGCCGCTAACATCCTGTATGTGCTGCTGGTGATCTTCATCATCACTGCGGTATCCAACGGTGCCAATATCACCGACGGGCTCGATGGCCTGGCGGCAGGCACCTCGGCCATCATCGGCATCTGCCTGGCCCTGTTTGCCTACCTCAGTGGCAACTTCAGGTTTGCCGAGTACCTCAACATCATGCACATCCCCAACCTGGCCGAGTTGTCCATCTTCATCGGTGCGTTTGTGGGAGCCTGCATCGGGTTTCTCTGGTACAATGCCTACCCCGCCCAGGTATTCATGGGCGATACGGGTAGCCTGGCGCTCGGCGGTATCATTGCATCGCTCGCTATCATCATCCGCAAGGAGCTGATGATCCCCATCTTCTGCGGCGTATTCCTCGTAGAGCTGGTGAGTGTGATGCTACAGGTAAGTTATTTCAAGTACACCAAAACTAAATATGGCGAAGGCCGCAGGATACTCCTGATGTCGCCGCTACACCACCACTATCAGAAGCTAGGGTATCATGAAAGCAAGATTGCGACCAGGTTCTGGATCATCGGTATCATACTGGCAGTGGTAAGTATTTTGAGTTTAAAGTTGCGCTAAACCGATCATGAATAAACGTATTGCGATACTGGGAGCCGGCGAAAGCGGCGTGGGTGCAGCCATCCTGGCCAAACAAAAAGGCTATGATGTGTTTGTAAGCGACATGGGTAATATCCATGCCGAATACAAACGTATGCTCGAAAACCATGCTATCCTTTTCGAGGAAGGCCAGCATACCGAATCGCAGATACTCATTGCCGATGAGGTGATGAAAAGTCCGGGCATACCCGAAAAAGCAGAGATCATTAAAAAGATCCGCACAATGGGCATCCCCGTTATCAGCGAAATAGAATTTGCTTACCGCTTCAAAGGCGATGCAACAATTGTGGCCATTACCGGCAGTAACGGTAAAACCACTACTACCTCGCTGATCCATTACATTTTTAAACAGGCAGGACTCGATGCTGCGCTGGTAGGTAACATTGGTCACTCCTTTGCCCTGCAGATAGCCGAGCACCCCGGCCCATATTACGTAATAGAGGTGAGCAGTTTCCAGCTGGACGATATCGTTGATTTCCGTCCGCACATTGGCATCATCACCAACATCACCCCGGACCACCTGGACCGCTACAATTACCAGTTTGACAACTATGTAGCTTCCAAATTCCGGATCGCAATGAACATGACCGAACAGGACAAACTGGTGTTATGCCAGGACGATCCTGCAACCATGCAATACTTACTAACCCATACATTCAAATCACAAATCCTGTTTTTTACCATGAACGAAGAATTGAAATCACAGGACGGAGCTTTTGTTGATGCCGACGGAAATATGACGATTCAGTACGGTGAAGACAAACAATCCATGTCCATCCAGGAATTATCATTAAAGGGAAAGCACAACTTACACAACTCAATGGCAGCAGGAATTTCGGCCAGGATCATGGAGATCAGAAATGATAAAATCCGTGAGAGTTTATCTGGCTTCAACAGTCTGGAACACCGCATGGAGTATGTAGCTACGGTGCGTGGTGTAGATTACATCAACGACAGCAAAGCTACCAATATCAACTCGGTATGGTTTGCGCTCGAGAGCCAGACCCAGCCTACGATCCTCATCCTGGGTGGTGTAGACAAAGGCAACGACTATTCTGTAATCGAAGAACTCGTATCCGAGAAGGTAAAAGCCATCGTGTGCATGGGTATCGACAACGCGCCCATCCTGAAAGCATTCGACGGAAAAGTAAAAATCATTGTGGAAACACAAAGCGCCAAAGCCGCAGTACAGGCAGCTTACAGCCTCTCCGAAAAAGGTGATGTAGTATTGCTTTCGCCCGCCTGCGCCAGCTTTGACCTCTTTAAAAATTACGAAGACCGCGGCCGCCAGTTCAAGGAAGCAGTACGCAACCTGTAACGGGCATGGCCTGAGGCCATAAAAAGATAGTTATGGAAAACCTGTTGAGAAGGACCAAGGGAGATCCCTTAATCTGGTGTGTGATTGTACTGCTTTCGCTCATCAGTGTGATGGCAGTATACAGTGCCACGGGGTCGCTTGCCTACAGGGTTCAGCAAGGACATACCGAATATTACCTGCTCAAGCAATTGTCGGTGCTCGCATTCGGTCTCACGATCATTTACCTCTCGCATAAGGTGAACTACACCATTTACTCGAGGCTGGCCGTGTTCATGTTTCTGATCAGTATTCCATTGCTCATCTATACGCTGTTTTTTGGTACCACACTCAACGAAGGTAGCCGCTGGGTAAGATTGCCCGGTATTGGCATCACCTTCCAGAGTTCTGACTTTGCAAAGCTGGCACTATTTATGTTCCTGGCCCGGCAGCTCAGCAAAAAACAGCATGTGATCAAGGATCTCAAAAAAGGCTTTTTGCCTATTGTGATACCCGTCATCGTCATATGCGGGCTCATTGCCCCAGCCAACCTGTCTACGGCACTCATGATCGGCCTTACCAGCATGATCATGTTTTTCATCGGCAGGGTTAATACCAAACACCTGGCTATGCTGGTTGTGGCTGGTATTTTTGGCGTAGGCATCATATTCGGAATTTCCAAGCTCACCGGTTTTGGCCGTGCCGATACCTGGGAGCAGCGGATCAAAGATTTTGCCGGCGGCGGCGACCATGAAGAACCTTACCAGGTGACGCAGGCCAAAATCGCCATCGCCAATGGGGGGATAACAGGACTCGGACCCGGCAACAGCCGGCAACGCAACTTCCTGCCACACCCCTATTCGGATTTCATCTACTCTATCATTATTGAAGAGTATGGTTTAATGGGTGGATGCGCACTGATCATGCTTTACTTGCTGTTCATGTGGCGCAGCATCCGCATTTTCAAGAAATGCCCCTATGCCTTCGGAGCATTTCTTGCAGTAGGTTTAAGTTTTACCCTGGTGTTCCAGGCCATGCTCAACATGGCCGTAAACGTGCACCTGGTACCGGTTACGGGTCTTACCCTGCCCATGGTAAGCATGGGAGGATCCTCGATCTGGTTTACCTCTTTTGCATTGGGTATCATCCTCAGTGTAAGCAGGTATGTAGAAGACAATGAAGGCAGCGGTGACAACGAACACGCAACAGCGGCATCATGAACAACAACCAGAACCATATCAAAGTGATCATTGCCGGCGGCGGCACAGGCGGACATATCTTTCCGGCTGTGGCGATTGCCAATGCCCTCAAACACCAGGATGAGGCTACCGATATCCTGTTTGTAGGTGCACTGGGCAAAATGGAAATGGAGAAAGTGCCGCAGGAAGGTTACCCCATCGTGGGGCTTGAAATTGCAGGATTCAACCGCAGCAATATGCTGAAGAACCTGCTGCTGCCTTTCAAGGTGATCAAAAGCCTGATCCAGGCCAACCGCATCTTTAAAACATTTAAACCCCAGGTCGTGATTGGTGTAGGTGGCTATGCTTCCTTCCCGATGCTGTACCTGGCACAACGCAAAGGCATTCCTACCCTCATCCAGGAGCAAAACTCCCATGCGGGTAAAACCAATAAAATACTCGGCAAAAAAGCGGCAGCCATCTGCGTAGCTTATGCCGGCATGGATAAATTTTTCCCTAAAAGCCGTATCATACACACCGGCAATCCGGTTCGCAAACTCATCAGCCAATCGCGCATCACACATGCCGACGGGCTTACTGCATTCGGACTGGGCACACAACGCCCTTCGGTGCTGGTGGTAGGTGGCAGCCAGGGAGCCAAATCGATCAATGAAGCCATTGCGGCTGCCATCCCGTATTTTGTTCAGCAGGGCATTCAGCTCATCTGGCAAACGGGTAAAGCGTTTTACGAAACCGCTGTTACAGCAGTCGCAGGGCATACCGATTTAATCAAAGTGCACGATTTCATCCGCAACATGGATTACGCTTATGCAGCGGCCGATGTGGTAATCTCGCGCGCTGGTGCACTGGCTATTGCAGAACTCTGCCTCGTAGGCAAACCGGTCATTTTTGTACCGTTTCCATTTGCAGCAGAAGACCACCAGACGCACAACGCCATGGCCCTGGTAGACCACAACGCCGCCCTCATGGTGCGCGATGTGGATGTCAAACAGGAACTGGCGAACAAACTCCAGCATTTGTTCGCAGATGAAAAAATGCAGCAGATACTGGCCGACAATATCAAAGACTTCGGCATCGCAGATGCTGACGATAAAATAGCAACAGAAGTACGTAAACTGGTAACAGGATAATATGAGCATCATGAACATCAAACAAGTGTATTTCATCGGAATCGGCGGTATCGGCATGAGTGCCCTTGCCCGGTTTTTCAATGAAAAAGGGTGCAAGGTGAGCGGCTACGACCGTACCCCAACCCCGCTTACCCGCCAGCTCGAAGCGGAGGGCATTGGTGTGCATTATGAAGAAAACCTGGACCTCATCAACCAGGCGGCCGAGCTGGTGGTGTATACCCCCGCCATCCCTGCCGATCACCAGGAGCTGGTATGGTACCGCGAGCACAACTATAAAGTAGTGAAGCGCTCCGATGTGCTGCAGGAGATCACACAGGATGCATTCAGCATCTGCATCGCCGGCACACATGGCAAAACCACCATCACCAGCATGGTAGCACATATCCTGCGCCATTCCGGCGTGGGTTGCAACGCGTTCCTCGGTGGTATTGCCGTGAACTACAACAGCAATTACTGGAGCTACCCCGGCAACAACGTGGTGGTAGAAGCTGATGAATACGACCGCAGTTTCCTGAAACTGTTTCCCAACATTGCCGTGCTCACTTCCCTCGATGCCGATCACCTCGACATTTACGGTACGCACGAAGCCATGATGGAAACCTATATCCAGTTTACCGGCAACATCAAACCCGATGGCATTCTCATCCACAAGCATGGGCTGCCCAAAAGCAGTGCTTTCAAGGCAGATGAAAAACTGACCTACAGCGCCAGCAACGACTACGCTGATGTGTATGCCAAAAACATCATCATGCGCAACGGCACCTACACATTTGATGTAGCCGGTCGCGGTGTATCGCTGCAGGATGTGCATTTGAACATTGGCGGACTGCACAATGTGGAAAACTGCATTGCCGCCATTGCGGTAGCTAAAAAAATGGATGTAGAAGATGAAGACATCAAAGCTGCCGTAGCTGCCTATCAAGGTGTGAAACGCAGGTTTGAGTACATCTACCGCAACGATAAAGTGGTGTACATCGACGATTATGCGCACCACCCCCAGGAGCTGAAGATGCTCATCCAGAGCGCTAAATCGCTCTTCCCGGGCAAGAAAGTGAACATCATTTTCCAACCACACCTGTACAGCCGCACCCGCGACCTCGCAGATGGATTTGCCCACAGCCTCGACCTGGCCGATAACGTAATCCTGATGGACATCTACCCCGCCAGGGAGTTGCCGATGGAAGGCGTAACCAGCCAGATGATCCTGGACAAAATGATCAACGAAAACAAACATATACTGAGCCGCGAAAGTGTGCTGCGATTTGTGGAAAGCGGACAGTATGATGTATTGATAACAGCAGGAGCCGGCGATATTGACAAACTCGTCGACCCCATCAGACAAATTCTGGAACAACGGTTCAATGGATAAAAAGAGAAAGATAAGCGGACGTAAAGTATTCGCAGCCTTCTTCTGGCTGGTGATACTCTCTGCTGCCGGCGTTATTCTCATCAGTGCCAACCAGCACTATGCCAGCCGCAAAGTAGCCAGCGTCGCTATCCGTATCGCCAACGAATCGGAACACCAGTTTGTGAACGAAAAAATGCTCAGGGAGTTCCTGGTCGATAGCCGGGAATGGAAGAAGAACGCCGCCCTCGGGCAGTTAGATCTTAACAAGATTGAAAAACAGGCCAGGAGCAATCCGTGGATCGGCGATGCACAAATCTTTGTAGACAATGCCGATGTGCTGCACATTGATGTGGTACAACGCATTCCGGAAGCAAGGATTATCAATGCAGACGACGAAAGTTATTATATTGATGCCAATGGCCTGCCCATGCCGCTTTCGCTGGAGTATACCGCCAGTGTGCCGGTGTTCACCGGTTATCCTGGTTCAACCAGCAAGGGCACCGATAGCAGCCTGTATGCGCAGGTGCTGGCCATGAGTCATTTCATCCGTACCGATACGTTCTGGAACGCGCAGATACAGCAGGTACAGATGGTGAACGGCAACGAATTTGAACTGGTACCCACCGTAGGCGATCATGTGATCGTGTTTGGCGATACGAGCAGCCTGGTGAACAAATTTGACCGCCTGTATGCTTTTTACAAAGAAGCACTCATCCGGCTCAAATGGAACACGTACCAGACCATCAACGTGAAATTTGCCAACCAGGTAGTGGCCACCCGCCGCGATCCGGCCAGCAAATTCCAGGCGCAGGAACTGCCCAAACCCGGACCAGCCATCGCATTGGCCAGGCCCGATACGGTAAAACCCGCGCCAGCCATCAAGCCCGCTGCTCCAACGGCAACGCCACCAGCAGCGGTCGCTCCCAAACCGGAAGCGCCTAAACCCAAACCGGCCACCCAGGATAAACCTGCGGCCAAACCGGACCACAAACCTGCCGCTGCCAGCAAACCAGCACAGGCCAAACCGGATACCAAACCCAAGACCACAGCTACCAAGCCAGGGTCGAAGGACAACAAACCGAAAACCGAAAAACCGAAACGTGAAGAAGCAAAAAGCAGCAACACCGGGACCAGTAAACCCAAAGCAGTTTACCCCGGCAACTAACGAAACAGGAATACTTTTATACAACACAACAAACCATCACAAAAGCTATGAGTAACAAAGCTCCGATTATTGTGGGCCTGGACATCGGTACAACGAAGATCGCAGCCATTGCAGGGAGAAAAAACGAATTTGGCAAACTTGAGATTCTTGGCTTTGGACGGGCAGATTCATCTGGTGTGAATCATGGAATGGTATTGAACATCGAGCAATGTATCCGGTCTATCAAACAGGCATTGGACAATTGTTTGCAATCCAACCCCAACCTCGAAATCAACGAGGTGTACATCGGGATTGCCGGTCACCATATTAAAAGCCTGCAAACGCGTGGCGATATGGTACGCAAGAACATCGAGGACGAAATCTCTCGCGAGGAGATATTGCAGCTGATCAACGACCAGTACAAAACGTACATCCCGGCCGGCGATCAGATCATCGATATCATTCCGCAGGATTTCACTGTCGATAACACCCCCAACATCATCGATGCGGTTGGTATGTCCGGTATTAAAATCGGCGCCAACTTCCACATCGTGACGGGCGACAAACATGCGATCCGCAACATCAACCGTTGTGTAGAGAAATCAGGTCTCAAAACCAAAGAACTGGTATTGCAGCCCCTGGCCTCTGCCGCAGCAGTAATGTGTCCCGAAGATCTGGAAGCCGGTGTTGCCATAGTTGATATCGGTGGTGGTACTACCGATCTCGCAGTGTTTTATGATGGTATCCTGAAACACACCGCTGTAATTCCTTACGCCGGTGTAAACATCACCAACGATATTAAACAGGGATTGGGCGTGCTGCGTACCCAGGCAGAGCAGATGAAGGTACAGTTTGGTATGGCGCTTGCAGCCGAAGCCAAAAACAACGCCTACATCACCATTCCGGGCATCCGTGGCCAGCATCCGAAAGAGATTTCGGTGAAAAACCTGGCGCACATCATCCAGGCCCGGATGGAAGAGATCCTGGAGTACGTGTTGTATCACCTGAAGCAGATCAACCTGGAAGATAAGCTGCATGGCGGTATCATCCTCACCGGTGGCGGCAGCCAGCTCAAACACCTGGTGCAGCTCACCGAGTTTGTAACCGGTCTTAACACCCGTATTGGCCTGCCAAACGAGCACCTGGCCAACGGACATGTGGAAGACCTCATGAACCCCATGTACGCTACCTGTATCGGGCTTATTCTGCGTGGTTACGACGACTTCGAAAACAACCGTGCCCGCTTTACCAGCGAGAACAAAATGTTTACCGAAGACGCCAGCGCAGCTTTTGTTCGCGTAGGTCCCGAAATGTTTATGCCCGACAGCGCGCTGAACCCGCAGCAGCCACAACAGCAGCAGCAACAGCAACCTGCCGAAGTGGCCGAGGCTGTAGCCGATACCATGGCTGCACAGCCCGAACCTGAAGAGCAACAAAACAAACGTGGCAAAACCATCCACAAAATCTTCGAAGCGATTAAGACCAACGTGCTTAAACTGTTCGAAGAAGTGGAAGACGAGCGCATGGACTAAACCAAATAAAGGGAACAACAATTCACCCAGCATAAAAAACAACCCTACTAACCCCAAAAAAATTGACGCATGATACACTTTGATCTTCCCCAGAATCAGTCGTCCATCATCAAGGTATTTGGCGTAGGCGGCGGCGGTAACAATGCCGTTAACTACATGTACAACCTTGGCATTGAAGGAGTAGACTTCGTGGTGTGCAACACCGATTCTCAGGCCCTGGCACAAAGCCCCATTCCCAACAAAATCCAGTTAGGTCCACACCTGACGCAAGGTCTCGGAGCGGGCGCCAATCCCGAAATCGGTAAACAGGCTTGTGAAGAAAGCGTGGAAGACGTACGCCGAATCCTGGAAGTAAACACTAAAATGGCCTTCATCACTGCCGGTATGGGCGGTGGTACAGGTACAGGTGGTGCACCTATCGTAGCTAAAATCTGCCGCGAACTGGGCATCCTCACCGTAGGTATCGTTACCACTCCATTCTCCTACGAAGGCCGCAAACGCCTGAAACAGGCAGAAGAAGGTATCCAGCACCTGAAACAATATGTAGATACTATTCTCATCATCTCCAACGACAAACTGCGCCACCAGTTCGGTAACCTGAACTTCACCGCAGCGTTTTCCAAGGCAGATGATATCCTGGCTACTGCTACCAAATGTATCACTGACGTGATCAACAGCACCGGCCAGATCAACGTGGATTTCGCCGATGTATGCACTGTTATGCGCAATGGTGGTGTAGCCATCCTCGGTAGTTCTGCTGTAGCCGGTGAAAACCGTGCGCAGGAAGCTGTGGAGCAAGCGATGAACTCTCCGCTGCTGAACGATAACGACATCAAAGGAGCCAAATGGATCCTGCTCAATATTACTTCTGCCCAGGGCGAGCACGAACACACCCTCGACGAAATGGACATCATCCAGGCTTATGTGCAAACACAAGCTGGCGATGATTGTGACGTAATCCTTGGTGTGGGCTTTGATAATGCCCTGACCGATAAGCTGGGTGTAACCATCATCGCTACCGGTTTTGAGCAAAAAGCCATTGTTCCTACTGTGCCTGTGTCCAAAAAAATTGAATCACAGTTCAGGGAAGAAGATAAAATCGTTTTCAACCTGGTAGAAGAGCCGGTGAAGGAAGAAAGGAAAGAGGAGCCTCCTGTAGTGCCCACCTCTGCCGATCCTTACCAGCCTACCCTGGTAGAAATTGACCCCGTTACGGCTGATAGCCCAAACGCATCTAGCAGGCTGGAGGATATATTTAAACCTTCAACTCCTGTGTATACTTCTTCCGCGCCTGCAGGAAATAATAATGTAGTTACACCTGGCAATAGCAATACTGCCTTCCCGAATAATAATGGTTACAGCAATGGCGCCGGTGGTTATAACAACTTCCAGAACAATGCAGAAAACCCGTTCTCTTTCCGCCAGGTAGAGTTGTTCTCCGACCCCTCGCCTGCCGCGCAAACCGAAGCGGATATCGAAGCCGAATTTGAAATCACCCTTCACGAAGAAGATGAGGCACACACCGATGCCAATGGAGATTACAATATCCCCAACAAAATCGGCGACCACATCCTTTCGCAGGACGAGATCGAAGAACGTATCCGTTTCGAACAGCAGAAAAAATCGCTCGAAGAAAGAGCCGAGCGACTGCGCCGTATGAGCTTTAATGTAAAAAACCTGGACAATAATAACCTCGAAGTAGAAAATGTTCCTGCCTACATGCGCAAGAACAAGCAGCTGGACGATCCCGGATTTACCAGCAACGAGTCTTACTATTCGGGTTACAGCGTTGAGCAGCCCAACGAGCAGAATCATGCGAATATTAATACGCTGAATACGTTTTTGAATGGCAAGAAGCCTGACTGATTGGTTTTTTTATGTTGTGTTGTTGTTTGCTATGTGGCCTCCTTTCCAGGAGGCTACTTTTTTTTAACAAATATGATAGAACCCGCCTATATTTGTCGTCTCAATCAATTCACTTTTTTGTGAGCACCTCATCTTCCCCCTCCTCCTTACACAAGGTCTCCCTTGGCGGATTACTCGTTGCCCTTGGCATTATTTACGGCGATATCGGTACTTCCCCGCTCTATGTATTCAAAGCCATTATCGACGGCCGCCAGATCAATGAACTGCTGATTATAGGAGGAGTCTCGCTTATTTTCTGGACCCTTACCCTCCAGACCACGGTCAAATACGTTTTGCTCACCCTCAAAGCCGATAACAAAGGCGAAGGAGGGATTTTTAGTCTTTACGCCCTCGTGCGGCGCCATGCCAAATGGACGGTCTTCTTTGGTATGGTAGGTGGTGCGGCCCTCCTGGCCGATGGTATCATTACCCCGCCCATTACCGTCACCTCTGCCATTGAGGGTTTGCGCAACATCGAAGTGCTGCACGATATCTCTACCCGCACCATCGTCGAAATCGTGATTGCCATCCTCATCGGTCTCTTTGTGATGCAGCAGTTTGGCGCCAAGTCCATTGGTAAGCTTTTCGGGCCTATCATGTTCATCTGGTTCACGATGCTGGCCGTGCTCGGTATTTCACATATCGTGGACGATCTGGCCGTTTTTAAGGCCATTAACCCTTATTACGGCATTAAACTGCTCATTACCAACCCCGGATGGTTCCTCATCCTCGGTGCGGTGTTCCTGTGTACCACGGGGGCCGAAGCCCTTTACTCCGACCTGGGGCACTGCGGCCGGGGTAATATCCGCATGTCGTGGATTTATGTTAAGACCTGCCTTATCCTCAACTACCTGGGGCAGGGTGCCTATATGCTGGCCCACCACAAAGGCGTGATGTTTGCCAGCGAAGACTACATGAAAAATGCAGCCTTCATGGCCCAGAACCCCGGCGCCAAAGCCATGGTCAACCCCTTCTTTGCCATCATGCCTGAGTGGTTTGTACTGTTTGGGATCATCATCGCCACCATGGCCTCGATCATTGCTTCGCAGGCGTTGATTTCGGGCAGTTTCACCCTCGTGAGTGAAGCCATGCGCCTCAACCTCTGGCCCAAGCTTAAAATCAATTACCCCACCGATATGCGCGGCCAGCTCTATATCCCGTCCATCAACTGGATATTGCTTACCGGCTGTCTTATCGTAGTAGTCATCTTCCAGGAATCGAGCCGCATGGAGGCTGCTTACGGCCTGTCCATCACGCTGTGTATGCTCATGACCTCCTGTTTGTTCGGGTATTACCTCTATGTGCACCGCGCCAAGGTCTTTTACGTCGCCTTATACCTAGTAGTGTACCTCACCATCGAAATGGCTTTCTTTGCCGGCAACCTGGTTAAATTTGCCCACGGCGGTTACATTACCGTGCTCATTGGTGGTGCCCTCTTCGCCATCATGTACGTTTGGTTCAAAGCCCGTAAGATCAAAAACCGATACAACGAGTTTGTGCGCATGGATCAATACATCCCTATCCTGCAGGAACTCAGCAACGATAGCAGTATTCCCAAATATGCCACACACCTGGTATACATGACCAGTGCCAATAACCCCAAGGAGATAGAACACAAAATCATGTACTCTATCCTCAATAAAAAACCCAAACGGGCCGATATCTATTGGTTTGTGCACGTTGATGTACTGGATGAGCCTTACCGTACGGAATACATTGTGGAGACCATTATCCCCAACGAGATTGTTCGCGTCGAATTCCGCCTCGGTTTCCGGGTGGAGCAACGCATCAGCCTCATGTTCCGCAAGGTGGTAGAAGATATGGTGAACAACAAGGAAGTGAACATCAACAGCCGTTACGAATCGCTGAGCAAAAACAAAGTGACCGGCGACTGGCAGTTCATCGTGATGGAAAAATTCCTTTCGCACGATAACGACCTTCCCATCAACGAGCGGTTCATCATGAATTTCTACTTCCTGCTCAAAAAAATCAGCTTATCCGAAGAGAAAGGTTTTGGCCTCGATTCTTCGTTTGTAACCACCGAAAAATACCCGCTGGTAGTAGCGCCGGTGAGCAACCTCAACCTCAAGCGCGTACACCATTAAGCAGCACATAAT
>Ga0247823_10001623_pt1 | contig 18663 bp, 14 predicted proteins | sample 13C_PalmiticAcid_2_FD_192426 | JGI IMG/M metagenome (GOLD analysis project Ga0247823, IMG submission 192426) | Soil microbial communities from agricultural site in Penn Yan, New York, United States - 13C_PalmiticAcid_Day30 | ecosystem: Environmental > Terrestrial > Soil > Agricultural land... | reverse complement strand
CGGTATCCGGAAAGCGGTGATCCTCCAGCTTGGTTTCCTGGATGCCCACCACGTCGGGCGAGAACGCGCCCAGCCATTGCTCCAGATGCGGTTGGCGCACGTTGAGCGAGTTGACGTTCCAGCTGGCAATTTTCATGTATCGCCTATCTGTTTGATTCTATTGAGAGTGATGTCTCTCAATCAGGCCAAATACCCCCATGCGTACCCCCATATCAATTCGCTGGGCGCCATGGGCTGTGATGGAGGGTCCAGCGCGCATATGCGCAGGGCGCCGCCGAGAATCCACATGGTACTCGCAGCGAAAATTACTTCCTACGCCTTGGAAGGCCGGTCGATTTCGCTTTCTTGGGCTTGGAAGAGCGAGACGATTCGATTGCCGCCTGGAACTCAGACACGAAGGCGGTCAAGTCCAGGCCCATTGCCCGACAGATTTCCCAGAGCTCGACGGTGTCCAAACGGCGAACGCCTCGCTCGACGTCGCTAACGAAGGTCTGGGATTTTCCGATCGCATCGGACAGGTCGACTTGAGTGAACCCAGACGTTTCCCTGGCGCGCCGCAACTGGGTAAGCAGGATGGTGTTTTCTGGGCGGTACAGGGTCTTGGGCATCGCGCTCGCCTTTGGGCGAGCGCCACGCTAAATTCGGTTTTCCTATATTCGACTTTCTCGAATAGAGAGGGCAAGGTGATTGATGAGGGAAGTCACCTTTTCTTTGCAGGGCTCGCGATGCTGGCTGAATTGCCCATTGCGCGGGGGCTAAGTCACAAGTGAGGATACGTAGCGGGGCGGGCATACGAGCTCCAGCAGATTACGGACTTGGTGAGCTTGAACGAAGCGACGGCTTGATCGTGTCTATTCCAGTATTTCACTGAGTGCTGCAGCGCACATGGCTCGCATCCGCTCGGGATCGAGATCGCGATTCTGCGGAATCGCCGCGGCGTCGCGAATCCGGTCATGCAGCACTCCAAAGAGCGCTTCCTTCTCCCGCAAGGCGCGTTCGGCCCATTTCTCGGGCATGGACGGTCGAACCTCGCCTCGCCAGATCTCCGCCAAGTTATCCAGTTCTGGAGCGAACAGTTCGAGCGTGTCGTGGATGTAGAGGAGGTCTTGTGCCTTCTTGTCGCGAGGCCGGTCATCGTGTATCAGCAGCTTCTGCACGATGAAACTCACGGGGTTGGGGATCCGCAAATCTATAGGTGCCGCAGCGCCCCATTCGGGCGTTAGCGCCACCGTCCAGGGCGACGTGAGAAGCAGGTCCAGATACCGCAGCCGTTGAGCGGTGATTCCCGCTTTCCCCAGGGTGGCGAGATGCTTGCCGTCTCTTGTAGTTGAGGGCCCAATCAGCGGGGTGAGAAATTCGGCGTAGAAGCCACTGGGCTCGTCCTCTCCCAGGGTGTATTGGGAGACGGGGGGCTGATGATGGCCGGTGAGTTGCTCTTCGAATCCGGCTTCCTGCAGGCGTGCCTTGATGCTGCCTTCAAAGCGCTCGCGCTCCGAAAACGCGACATCGGCGTCGAGGGTGGTCAGTGGCTGATAGACAGGGGTTTCAGCCATTGGATGCAGCCGATACAACCGGTGAGCCCACCCGCCTACGAATACGAGTTGTTGCGCCCAGGGAGACAGGGTCTCAACCAGCTTTACAAAAGCGGCTTGGTCATTCATTCGAAATCCCCCAGGACGCTTGCGAGCACCTTGCGTTGGAGGAGGTCGGCCTGTTCCGCGCCGCGCGAAGGATGGGCAGAGGCGTCCAGCCAGATCTGCAGCACATCAGACACCCAGACATCGTCGACTCGCACGGCGCCTCGGAATAGCGATTTCGGGACATTCGACTGCTTGAGGATGACCTGTGCCGGCTCCCCGGATTTGGCAGGGACCAGTCCAGGCCAACTTTCGGACGACACCAATAGCCGCCGGACATAGATGTACGGTGCTACGCCGCTGACATGCCCCACGTGCAGCAGGTCGGCTGCAGCAAACAAGCCGATGCAGGCATCGAGGCGTGATGCCACTTTATGCAACTGGCGGGCGCCTGCGCTCGGAATCAGGTAGGACATGCGCAGTTCGGGCGAAGAGCGCATGGCCGACGACTGCCAGCGACGGAACAGTTCGCGGCGCCGCACCAGTTGGAACGAACGCCCTGAGTCTTCGAGAAAACCATCCTCTTGCAGGCGCCGCACAAAGCGCGAGGCGCTCATAGCCGATACCTGTGCGGCCTCGGCGAGTTCAGAGACCGAACGGTATTCGCCACGTGGCGCATTCAGGAGGTTCTCTGGAAGTTCAGGTGCCAGCAATACCTTGAGCATCCATTGATTGAGGTCGGAGAAGAGATCCGAGGCTTTGCGTGGTTGGGCTGACTTTTCCCTGCTGGAGCTGCGTGGCACCTCGACATTCAGCGCCTCCAGATCGGGGCTGCCAATGAAATGACTGCCTCCTGCCTCCGAGACCAAGCCAATGGCGACATCCGGAGCGTAATCGCGATGGAATTGCTCCACCTTCCGGATGAGCGATAGGGATGCCTGGTTCACTTGCACGACTGCCAAGGGATGCATGGCACTGAATTCGGCATACCGGCGTGCTTGGAGGATGGCCTGCGACAGCAGGGGCAGAACACGGTCGGGTCGGCCTTCTCCGACAGATTTGACTTCCATGACGTAGCGCAGCGGTCCTTTGCTGACCACGAAGTCGGGCTTTAGTGGTCCTCCGGCAGGTTCGACCTCAATGTCCCAGTCGTGCATATGGAATAGGCCGGCCAGATAGCTGGCAGCGGCTGCATCGCTTCGGTTTGAAGAGGGGAGGGCCATAGCCGTGAGAAGAATTTACCGTGGCCATGTTATATATCACGGCCATGATAAATACCATGGCCGTGGTAGAAATCTGTCCGTCGGCCGTTCAGGACAGCCTTCGAAGTGCCGATCCGGAGCAGCACAGCCCGTAAAGACCGCCATAAATCGAGGGCCACGAACCAATAGGCGAATTCCGGGCCGTGATAAGGCATTGATATCACGCGGGAATTTGACTCATTCGACGTTCGATGGGCGAATTTCTTCCTGATCTTCGCTCGACGAGTCGGGCGGCGCATCGAATTTCGCCCACCCGACCGACGAAGATGGGATTTCCTGAGCGCAGTCAACGGGTTGCCGCAACAGGAAATTCGCCCATGTGTTTCCCGCTGGCAACGTGCGGACATGATCCTGCTGGCGGCGGGTAGGCTCTCGCCGAGAGGCTGGCGTTAACCGCTGTCAGGACGTCGCCAGGGAGGGGTGAGCTCCGAGACACTAGGGCGAATTGACCCCCGTCGTGCGTAGATCGGCGTCAGTGAAATCCCAGCCCCGTCAATGGCCTGGCGCGCAAGGCACCCCGCCCCGTCTATCGCGCCGTGATTTCCCCCACCCGCATCGGCGCGTTCGCACCCGGACACGGTGTCGGGTTCGTCGGTGCGTTTTAACGCCACCAAATAAGCTTCTGTGTCCACTTCCCAGCGGCCGATTCCGTGTCTTACTTTTCGTGATGTCTTCATTTTGGACATCGCGACATGGACGTACCCTTTGCGTTCGAGGATGCCCGGGACCGGCACGCACTCGAGCTGTATAGGCATGTACGAGCGCACCTAGCCCGTCTGCATCCGGCGGTCGATCTCCCGCTTGAGGCCCAGGCCTGGTTGTCCCATGCCATCTCCCTCGTGCATCGCCAGTATCGCGGCCTGGTGCCGGGGCTCGAATATCCGCGCGTGCCGCGACCAGGTGGTGCGCCGGTCGCCGTCCTGGGCTGGATCGACGAGGCTCCAATCGCGGCTGCGATCGCCGTGTGGGTGCAAAGCTAGTCGCGCCTACCGCTGAGCACGCAAGTCGTGGCCTTGCTGGTGGCGCAAGCGCTAGGGCCCAACGGATTGCCCGACATGGCCGCGCATGCCGACACCGTCCGCGAGGCGGGTCGTGCCGTCCGCGCCATGGTGCGTGGCGACATCGTCATGCCCCCAGCGGCCGAGACGACCCGCGAGACAGTCGTTATCATCCTGCGCGAATTCGTCCAGGCGCCGCCCACCCTGGGGAAAATCGCGGACGTTGGCACATCGACTCTGCCGACGCAACGAGGACACTGGCGCAGCGCTATATGCGCTCCCTCATCACTCTCCTCGAGGGCGGCTGCGCGACGCCACAGGCCCCCACGCATCGCGCACAGCAAATCGCGTTGCGGGTCGCTCTAGCGCTAGGCCGTTCCGATCTCCGCTCATCGGACTTCGTCGATGCTATGTGGGAACAACGCCACGTGGTGGTGCAGGGCATGCCTGCGCAGGATGACCTCGATGCCGGGGAGGCCGACGAGCCGCTGCTCTGAGGCGACGGTAGCTGTCGGGGTTGATATTTAGACATATTTGTCAAATAATGGCTGAAACCTCAAAATAATTGACAAATAAGTCAAATGCAAACCGTACTCGAGCTGGGTGAAGCAGTGGCGGCACGACGGCGCTCCTTGGGATTGAAGCAGGGAGATGTTGCCGTGCGGGCGGGCGTGGCTCAGGAGGCGCTGTCCCGCTTCGAGCGCGGAAAGCTGGCGGAGTTCGGCTCCCGTAAGCTCATGGCCGTCTTGGCCGTGCTCGGCATGGAGCTCCAGTTTGCCGAAATGGGAGTCTCGGGCTCTCTCGATGAGCTTCGCCGCGAACGGGGAGGTGGTGCGTGAGCCTCTCCATTTACGTGCTTGGCCGCGAAGTCGCCACCTTGGAAGCCATAGGCGACTTCAAGAGCGCGATGACCTATCGGGACGGTGTTGCTCCAGAAGACTTTGTTTCGCTGACGATGCGTGTGCGACGCGACCCCTATGTCTGGGACGACGTCCTGCATCCGGTCTTTCAAATGAATTTGCCTGAGGGTTACCTGCTTCAGGTGCTGCGAGAGCAGTTCGGCCCGCACATCGGTGCGAGCCCCATGGCGCTGTTGTCGGTAATCGGCCGCAACATGATCGGTCGCATCCAGGTGGCCCCGCCGGGGGCGACCCTCGAGGAACCGGCCAAGCCCGTGGACGTTTCCGGTCTGCTCCAGGGCGACAACTCCGAAGAGGCCTTTGCCGAGCTCGTGCGTCAGCACGCAACCAGTGGTGTCTCGGGCGTCGTACCCAAGTTCCTGGACAGCGATGCGGAGAAGATCGAGAGGGGCCTGCAAACCAAGACGACGTTGTTTACCCATCGCCACATCATCAAAGGCTCCTCCCGGCTGCTGCCCTTCGTATCCTTGAACGAGCATCTATGCATGCAGGTGACGCGCAAAGTGATGCCTGCCGCCGTGACAGAGGTTTCCCGAGATGGCCAGGCGTTGATCGTCCATCGCTTCGACGTGGATGAAGCTGGTGCTCGCCTCTGGGGCATGGAAGATTTCTGCGCGTTGTTGGGCCTGCGTCCAGCGGCCAAATACGAAACCACCTGGGAGCGCATCGCCAAGGCCGTACGCGATCACGTGCCCGTCGCCAATCGACCGGACGTGTTTCGTCAGATGGCGACCTTGCTGTTGTTGACGTACGCCCTGCGCAATGCGGACTGCCACGCCAAAAATGTTGCCTTGCTGTACACCACAGCGGACGACGTCCACCTTGCGCCCGCGTACGACATGATCACCACAGCGGCATACCCGGACTATGCGAAAAACCCGCCGGGTATTTCCTTCATGGGGCGCAAAACTTGGGCTCCCGGCAAGAGCCTGCAGACCTTCATCACTGCAACATTCGGACTCCCAGCGCGCGATCAGGCTGAGATCGTGGAGAAAATCGGTACGGCAATGGCCGAAGTTGGACCACAGATCCGCCAGGCGATGGCTGAGCACCCTGGCTTTGCGGAAATCGGCAAACGCATGCTGCTGACCTGGCAAGAGGGCATTGCCGGCCTACGAGACAAGCGGATCTATGCCTTGGGTGATGTGGATTTGGGCGAGGCGTTCGCTGGATTCTCGGATCCAAAACCTGTTGAGAAAGAGCGCCAGGTCATCGGCCGTTCCGACCTACTTGGGCGGCACTGACCGTGGGGCGCAGAAATAAACATGCGGCATTTTGATATCGACTGGAAAAGGGCTCTCGTCTGATGACTCTGAAAACGAACTGCGTACCGCGGCCTTCCGTATTCGCCGCGGACCGTCGCGCTACCGTCCTGAGCTTGGATACCTTCCTAAAAGGACAGGTTCACGGACAGGAGTTCTTCGACGAGAACTACTTCACCAACGGCATGCTAACGTTGGTCGATCGTGCTTTCCGCCATCTTGCCGGCGAGCGGGCGGGTTCCTCCGTGTTCCAGCTCTCCCAAGCAATGGGTGGCGGTAAGACCCACAGCATGATTGGCCTTGGATTGCTGGCTCGCGATCCCGAGCTGAGAAAGCGTGTCCTGGGTGCAGACGATCCGGCGCCACGCCTGGGCAAGTGTCGCGTCATTGGCTTCAACGGTCGCAGCACAGATGCACCTGGTGGCGTCTGGGGCTCCCTCGCTGAGCAGCTCGGCAAGGCCGAGCAGTTCACTCGCTATCTCGCGCCGTTGCTGAATGCTCCTGGCCCCGAGGCCTGGAAGCAGATTCTGGGCGGCGATCCCACAATCATCTTCCTTGACGAGCTGCCTCCGTACCTGGAGTACGCGGTCGCGGTGCCGGTCGGCGATGCCAACCTCGGCGTGGTTACCACCACGGCGCTGGCCAACCTGTTCGTGGCCGTTGCCGAAATGGACAACGTCTGCCTGGTGGTGTCCGACCTGGCTGGCGCCAACTACTCCACCGGCCAGGCAGGCCTGCAGGCCGCCATGGATCGCGCCATCCAGGGCATCTCCTCCGAATCCAAGCGCATCGCCGTACCGATTACACCGGTCAATCCCAACGGCGACGAGCTCTACCACATCCTGCGCAAGCGCCTGTTCGAGAAGGTCGGCGACGAAGCGGAGTCCAAGCGCATCGCGGGCGCCTACCGCGACGCGCTCAAGGAAGCCGTCAACATGAGCCTGACCTCGACCTCACCCGAGTCGATGTACCAGCGCGTCAGTGACGCATATCCGTTCCACCCGGACCTGCGCGAACTGGTTGGCAAGTTCAAGGAGAACGAGGGCTTCCAGCAGACCCGCGGCGTCATTCGCCTGATGCAGATGGTGGTGTCGAACCTTTGGCATTCGGGCAGGGCCGACCAGAACGACCTGATCCATCCCTATGACATCGACCTCAACGTCGACGAGCTCGCGTCCGAGATCCGCACGATCAACCCCTCGCTCAGCGAGGCGATTGCCCACGACATCGCCCATGGCGGTGATGCCGAGGCGGAGCAGATCGACTCGGCGAATCGGAGCAATGACGCCACCGACGCATCGAAACTGGTCCTGCTGGCCTCCTTGTCGACCACGCCGGGCGCCATCCATGGTTTGCAGGAGTATCAGTTGGTGGATGCCCTGCAGCGTCCGGGACGCGATCTGTCCTCGTTCAAGACCAACGTGATGGACAAGCTCCACACGCGTGCTTGGTATCTGCACAATTCACCAGACGGCCGCATCTACTTCAAGAACCAGCAGAACCTAGCGGCGAAGCTGCGTTCGACCGCTCTGTCGCTCCACACGGAAGTCGTCGACCGCATGCTCCGCGATCGCCTGGCCAAGGAATTCGCCCCCTCGCTTCGGGATTGCTACCAGGACGTCGCGGTGCTACCGCCGCCGGATGAAGTCCAGGTCGACCAGGAGCGCACCACGCTGGTGATCGTCCGCCCGGGCGGGCAGGTCAACGGGCTGCCTATTTCGGCGGACTGGCAAGCCTGGTGGGACCAGCAGCAATACAAGAACCGCGTGCTGTTCCTCTCCGGATCGCGCGACACCTACCAGAAGGTCATCGATGGCGCTCGCCAGACCCGGGCTCTGCAGAGCATCGAAGACGATCTGAAAGCCGACAAGACGCCATCGGACGATCCTCAATGGCGAGCACTGGATGGCCTGCGCGATCGCGTGGCCCTGCAGTTCAACTCGGCACTGAAGGAAGCCTTCGATCAGATCGTCTATGCATCGATCAACAACGCCTTGCGCGCCACCGGCATCGACTTGGCGTTTGCCGGCAACCAGAACGGTGAAGGCACGATCCGCAAGACGCTGGAAGGTGCCCAGAAGTTCACGACGAAAACCGACGACGACGCCTTCCGCACCAAGGCCGAAGCCCGCCTGTTCGGTTCCGCGGACACCAAGGTCGTCCTGTGGAGCGATTTCAAGCGCGCCGCCGCGGTGAACACCACTTGGCCTTTGCATCGCCCGTCTGCACTGGACGAACTCAAGGCCGAAGCCCTTCGCCGCGACCTCTGGCGAGAGGAGGGCAATCACGTCCGTCGCGGCCCCTTCCCGCCGCCCGAACCCGACGTGGCAATCCGTGAACTTGGTGTCGATGACGAGAACGACGGGCGCACCTATCTCAAGATCGAGCCGCTCCACGCTCCATCCGTGGTGTACGAAACCGGTGATGCTGAGCCCACGCAATCGTCCAGCCCGGTGCCGACGCCGTCGCGCTTCGAGGCCACGGGCCTGCGCTACAGCTTCCGCGCGATCGATCCTGATGACACCGCACGGATTAGTGGCGTTCGCGAGTGGAAGGCACGGCTGCGACTGAAGTACCAGTTGCACCAGCGTGACGATCACTATGAGCTGGAGCTCAAGGCCTTGCCCAAGGCCAACGGTATCCAGATTCGCTACACCACAGACGGCAGCTCACCGACCAGCGCTGGCCACGCCATCTATGACGGCCCGATCCGCGTGCCTGCAGGTTGTCGCGTGGTCTGCGCCATGGCGGTCGCTAATGCCTACGACCTCAACTCCGAGCCGATTCGGGTTCAGATCCCGCAGAAGGGTGAGGAAACGCGCACTGTAGATCCGCAGATCCCAGCCAAGCTCAGGTACCAGCAGAGGTTCGATGACAACGGGGCGGTGTGGAACTTCATCGAACAGCTTGGCAAGGCTTCGGGCGTGACCGTCAACGACATCAGCCTGACCGCTGAAAGCGCCAACGGGCAGCAGCACGTGGAGTTCATGGGATCCGCCGAAGCCGGCTATGACGCGAGCGTGCTGAAGGCGCTTGCCGATCGCCTGGTCGAGACTGCGGGCGAAGGCGCGCTGCGCATGCAGGTTTCCACCTTCAATTTTGCTACCGGCCAAGGTCTGCTTGACTGGTTGCGGGCCAACAAGCTGCCATTCGAGCAGAATCGGGTAACGCAGTGATGAGCGCCAAGAAAAACGCCGCGTCGCGAAAGGCCCTTGGGCTTGGCTTCCTCCCGGAAGAGGCGCGGCACGGCTTTGTCATCGACACCAGCCAGACCGGCAAGGGCGACCCAGTTTTCATCGCCGAACTGCGCGGCGAGGATCTCGGTCGCTGGGAAAGGTTCTCTGATATCGAGCCGAACAACCCCGAGCTTCGGGTGGCCATTACCCGCGAACGTTGGTTGGAGCTGGCGCCAGCATTCTGGGAAGAAGCCAATCGCCGCCTGCGCGCCAACGGCTTGCCGGCGCACAAGTTCCAGAAGAGCTCCGCCAAGCCGGTGCCTGTCCATGCCTCGCTCGGCAAGGAGTTGTGCATCCTGTGCTGGGCGGTAGAAGACGCGTCGCTAGACGACATTCCCAATGCCGTTCGCAACTGGGAAGCGCTGGCACCGGAAGAGCGCTGGTGGCTGTTCACCATGACTGTGGCCACCACCGGCCAGGCCGCGCAACGCGGCCTGGGCTGGCGCAAGGCGCTGCGTGCTGCGTTGGCCGACAACCCTTTCGTCAAGGGCGAGGGCCTGTCGCCCCGCGCCCGACGCGAGCTGCTGGGGCACTCCCAGCTAACGCTTTCCCTTTGATGCTGCACATGACCCAGTCCTTCATCGAGACCCAGTTCCCCATCGCGCGACTTTCCGCGGAGTCGTACAAGGAGCGCAAGGCTAACAATGGTCAAACGCTAACGCGCCTAGGGAAGTGGTGGGGCCGCAAGCCGTTGATCCTGGTTCGGGCGGCGATCCTCGGCATGCTGATGCCGGCGTCCAGCGACCCCAAGCGCGACCGCGAAATCTTCCTGAAAATCCTGACCATGGATGACGCGGGAGTGTGGGGCCGCTGTCTAGGCGATATCCCCGTCGCCGACTGGCGCGACGCGGCGCCGACTGATATCCGCGAGGAGTACTTCGGCACCCGCGGTTTCGCGCAGGGACTGTCAGATGAGGACAAGGACGAAATCCGACAACGCATCTGGGAGTCGTTGTCGCCCGACGAGCAAATTGAGCTCGATGCCAAGAAACGTCGGCCGATCCCGGATCGCACGGAATTCGATGCGTTACCTTACGCCGAGCGCATCCAACACTGCGCTAGGCCGGAGAACGTCGAAGGTCCAACCGCAGCAGCTTGGAGCGACATCAACCGCCACCTTGGCACCACCTCGTCGAACTTATCGGAGCTTGTTGCACAACTAGGGGAGCGCCGCTTCGGTCATCGCCCCCGTGTGGGCGACAGCTTCTGCGGTGGTGGGTCGATTCCCTTCGAGGCGGCACGCATTGGCTGCGAGGCCTACGCCTCCGACCTGAACCCAGTGGCGGGTCTGCTGACCTGGGCCAGCCTGAACCTGTTGGGCGGCGGCCGCGCGGTACAGGAAGAGGCGGAGCGCGTACAACAACGCGTATTCGCTGAAGCCGATCACCAGATCACCGAGTGGTGCATCGAGCACAACGATGACGGTGAGCGCGCCGATGCTTACCTGTACTGCGTCGAGGTCAGGCCGGAAGGCTGCGAGTACTACATCCCACTTGCGCCAACTTGGGGCATTGCCGAAAAGTCGCTCGTAGTCGTGGACTGGCATTGGCCGACCGGCGCCGATAGGTTGCAGCCGATAGTGCGCAGTGTGTCTGCCAGCGAGTTCGCCAAGTACAAGGCTGGCAAAGGCGCCACGGTGGTTGATGGCCGCGTGGTTGATCCGCTTGATCGCGAGCGAAGCTGGTCGCTGGAATCCCTACGCGGTCCGGAGGGACTGCGGCGCTGGGCCAATGATGACGTCGTGCCGCGACCAGGCGATGTCTTCCAAGAGCGTCTCTACTGCATCCGCTGGGTCAAGAAGGTTCACAAGAACGGCAAGTCAATGGATGTGCGGCGCTACGCGGCTCCGGATGTAGCCGATCTACAGCGCGAAGCGCGGGTGCTGGAGCTGCTTCGCGAGCGTTTTTCGGATTGGCAACGAGAAGGTTTTATTCCATCTCGTGCGATGCCTGAAGACGGAGAAAAGACGGACGAACCGATTCGCACTCGCGGGTGGACGTATTGGCATCACTTGTTCACGCCGCGACAATTGCTCTCTAATGGACTTGTCTCAGAGCGTGCGCACGCGATTGCCAACAGCGAGGCCACGTCAGTCGCATGCATGCTCGGGATGGGACGTATGGCGGATTGGAATTCCCGCCTCAGCGCCTGGATGTTTCATAAGGGCAACGAAAAAGGGAACCAGGTGTTCTATAACATGGCGCTGAACCCCCACGTTAGCTATTGCGCTCGCCCGCTCAACAAGCTCAGGGACACGTTCATCGCTGGTAATCCGCTTGAAATTCACGTCTCTGAAAGGGCGATCGTCAATCTCGCGGATGCTAGGGATTTGGATCAGGAATGCGACTTGTGGGTAACTGACCCGCCTTATGCTGATGCAATCAACTATCACGAATTGGGTGATTTTTTCTTAGCCTGGTACGAACGGAAATTGCCAAAGGCGTTTCCTGGCTGGGTTGCCGATTCGCGTGCCGAGTTGGCTGTGCGTGGCGACGGCGACAACTTTCGCCGGTCGATGGTGGACATCTATCGCAACCTCGCCCGGCACATGCCGGATAACGGGTTGCAGATGGTGATGTTCACCCACCAGAACCCCTCCGTCTGGGCAGACCTCGGCATGATTCTCTGGGCGGCGGGATTGAAGGCGACCGCCGCGTGGACGATTAGCACGGAAACGGAAGCGGCTGGGATCAAGAAGGGCAATTACGTGCAAGGCACGGTTTGCCTCGTCCTGAGCAAGCGCCTTGGCAGCGAAGCAGGCTTCCTGGACGAGATCTTCCCGATGGTGGAAGACGAGGTACATCGTCAGATCGATTCCATGCGTGCGCTGGACGAAGGTGGCGAACCCAACTTCAACGATGCCGATTACCAATTGGCGGCCTACGCCGCGGCACTGAAGGTGCTCACCCAGTACGGCAACATTGATGGCCGCGACGTCGAGCACGAGGTGTTCGCCGTCCGTGCCCGCAATGAAACCAGCGATTTCCAGAAGGTCATCGAACGCGCCATCACGATTGCCTGCGACTACCTGGTTCCGCGAGGCCTGGATCCCGTCTGGCGCGACCTGGATCTGTCCGAGCGCTACTACCTGCGCGCCTTGGACATTGAATCCCGCGGCGAGCGCCGTAAGGGCATGTATGAGGAACTGGCGCGCGGCTTCAACCTGGCCGATATTCGGCCGCTGCTGCTATCAGACAAGGCCAACGGCGCCCGCATGCTAACCCCGACCGGCTTTGGTAGCGCCACGCTCGCCGTCGCCGGTGAGGACGGCGCGGTCGTTCTGGCGGCACGGCGCGGTCGTGCCGCTACGGTCGGATCACATCCCTTCGCCACGACCGCGCTACGCCACCTGTTGTTCGCAGTGCGTGAGACGGTCCGCAATGATGCTGATCCGGAATCCGGCCGCCAGTACCTGCGCGACACCTTCGGACAGGCCTACTGGCGCATGCGCGAACGCTTCGTCCACCTACTCGACTGGCTGGCTGCTCTCGGTAATACCGAAGAGATGGGCGAGTGGGCCGAGGATTCCGATGCGGCCCGCATTCTGGCGGGACGTCTCCGCAACGATCACGCATGAGCATGCTGCAACGACACTCCAGCCGCAGGACCCGCCTCGACCAGTCGGTGCTCAACCAGCGGCTGGAGGGCGCGGTGTCCTACGACCGCATCGCCGGCTACTTCCGCTCCAGCCTGTTCGAGGTAGCAGGCGAGGCGTTGTCGAAGGTGATCGGCCCGATCCGGATCATTTGCAACTCGGACATCGACCCGCAGGACATGGTCACTGCGGCCGCCGCGCAGGCAGCGCTTCGCCGAAGCTGGTGCGCGGGTGAACCCGAATCTGCTCCTCCGCCCGCATTGCCGCGCTATCAGGCGCTGTATGACGCGCTGGTCAGCAAACGGATCGAAGTACGCGTGTTGCCGGATACGGCATTCGGTCTGATCCATGGCAAAGCCGGCGTGGTGCGCCGGGCCGATGGGTCGGCGACGGCCTTCCTCGGCAGCGTCAACGAAAGCGCTTCCGCCTGGAAGGTCAATTACGAACTGCTTTGGGAAGACTCCGCGCCCGAGACGGTTGGGTGGGTGCAAGAAGAGTTCGACGCCCTGTGGAACGATCCGCGGGCGGTGGATCTTTCCGTCTGCCCGTTCATTCCCCAAGACCTGCAGCGGATCATCAAACGCCGGGTGATCGAGCCCTCCGAACTGGGCTCGCAAGATCCCGATAAGGCTGCCGCAGCGGCAGCGGTCGAGACACCTGTGTACCGTCGTGAACAGGGCCTGTGGCCTCACCAGAAGTACTTCGCCAGTCTGGCATTGGAACGCCACCGTCTCGGCGGAGCGCGTCTGGTACTGGCCGATCAAGTCGGCCTCGGCAAAACCGTGCAGCTCGCCATGGCCGCCATGCTAATGGCGCTGGATGAGCCGGACGGCGGCCCGATTCTGGTATTGGCACCCAAGCCGTTGCTGGAGCAGTGGCAGGACGAGTTGATGGAGCTGCTGCATCTGCCCTCGGCGCGCTGGAATGGCCGTGCTTGGGTGGACGAGAACGATGTCGAGCATCCGGGTGACGGTGCGCGTTCGCTTGCACAGTGTCCGCGACGGATCGGTCTGATCTCCCAGGGGCTGGTGGTGCGCGGCAACAGCGAAGTGGTCCGCCAACTGTTGTCGCTCCAGTACACCTGCGTGATCGTCGACGAGGCGCATCGTGCCCGGCGCCGAAACATCCCCAAGGTGGACGCTGGCGACGACGAAGTCGACGAGCGCGCCGAGCCCGGCAAGCTGATGGAGTTTCTGTACAACATTGGCCTCAAGACCAAGAGCATGTTGCTGGCGACAGCAACGCCGGTGCAATTGCATCCTGTCGAGGCCTGGGACTTGCTTCGTGTTCTTTCCCATGGGAATGCAGGTGTTCTCGGTGGCTGGACCCACAGCAGTCCGTGGTTCGAAGCCAGCAAATGCCTCAAGGTCGCAACTGGCGAAGAACTCGTGCCGACATCCGCTGCAGCAGGTTGGTGGTACGCCTGCGATCCGTTGCCATCCCGTCACGAGTCGAGTGAAGCGGCCACCATCCGTAATCGACTGGACGCACCCGACACCAAATGGCAATTCAGTCCGGAAGATCTGGACAAGCTGCCTGTGGTGATGCGGCGAGTGCAGTTGGAAAACGGCTTGCTGCAGGCATACGGCGAGAAGTTCAATCCGCTGCTTCGCTGCATCGTTCGCCGGACGCGCGCCTACCTGGAGCAGCAGATCAACCCCGCGACCGGCGAGTACTACCTGCCCCGCGTTGCAGTAAAGCTGTTTGGCGAGGATGACCAGTACGCCCTCACCCTCAATGGCTACCTCCACGAGGCATATCAGGAAGCGGAACACTTTTGTCAGATGCTGCAGCAGCGCGTTCGTGGCGCGGGCTTCTTCAAGACCTTGCTGCTGCGCCGGCTGGGAAGTTCGATGGAGGCTGGACGCCGGACCGTCGTCAAGCTGCTCGGCAAGGACTACGACAGCGTCGACGAGGAAGAAGACGATATCGAGGACGAGGAGCCGACAGGTCCCGGCCGGCCGCCGACGGCGCTGAGTGACCTGAAGAACTTCACGCACGACGAAATTACGTCGCTTGAGCGTTGCTATCAGTTGCTGAAAGAAGGTGGCAATCGAGATCCCAAGCTGGAGGCGTTGATCGGCTACCTCCTGGGCACCCGTCCGGATGCCAAGCAGCGTTGGCTTGAGCTTGGCTGCGTGCTGTTCTCGCAGTACTACGACACCGTGAAGTGGATGGGTGACGAACTGGCGACCCGATCCGAGTTTGCCGGCACGGATATCGGCCTCTACGCAGGCAGCAACCGCTCAGGCTTCTGGCGCGACGGCCGCTTTCAGCGGTGCGAGCGCGAGACGCTCAAGAAGCGTGTCCGCAGCGGCGAACTCAAGCTCATTCTGGGAACCGACGCGGCGTCCGAGGGCTTGAATCTCCAGAAGCTCGGCACGCTCATCAACATCGACCTGCCCTGGAACCCGACCCGTCTCGAACAGCGCAAGGGTCGTATACAGCGCATCGGCCAGGCTCGCAATGAGGTATGGATTGCGAACCTGCGCTACCGCGACTCAGTTGAAGATCGCGTACATAAGGTGTTGGCTGACCGCCTTGAAGCGATTCACACGCTCTTCGGGCAGATTCCGGACACCCTTGAAGATGTCTGGGTGCGGGTAGCCTTGAATGATGAGCAGGCGGCTAACCAGCTCATCAGCCGCGCTGCCGCCACTAGGAATCCATTCGACGTGAAATATAGCCGTGTGGAGGACGCGAACTGGGAGGGCTGCGCGTCTGTGCTTAATCCGCTATCGGTTGAAGAGGTCCTGCAGCGACGCTGGTGACCGAAGAACGACCCGTGCGTAGGCACGGAATGACAGGGGGAAATATGGAAATCCAGCCGGACAAGCAGAATCTCGATCAGACCTTTTCGACCACGGTCTATTTCATTGACTTCTATCAGCGTGACTACAAGTGGACGGAAGAACCGGTTCGCCGGCTGCTGGACGATGTCTTCTACCAGTTCGACGAGGTCTACCAGAAGAACGCGGCGCTTGATCCAAATCGGGAGAGCATCAACGCCAAATACCCTTGGTACTACCTGAACACCTATGTAACCAACACCGTGGGTGGGCGTGTATTCGTTGTTGACGGTCAGCAGCGTTTGACTACCCTCACCTTGCTCCTGATCAAGCTACTGAATAAGTCCAAGTCCTATCAGTCAAAGACCGTCGGCTGGCTGGAACGCAAGATTGCTGGTTATGCCGGAACCGAGCACGAGTTCTGGATGAATCACCAGCGGCACCTGAAAGTTCTCGAAGGCCTGATGGATGGAAAGGATCCAGCGAGCCTCGACACTACGTCAGGAATTACAGCGCTGAACATGGTTCGTAACTACCAGACCATCAGTGCCGAGCTCGACGACCGCCTAAAGGATGGTCATCGATTCGATACTTTCGTTCATTACTTTCTGTTCCGGTTGGTATTGATCAACCTGTCAGTCGACACCGCTCACGTCCCTATGGTTTTCGAGGTCATCAACGACCGCGGTGTGCGGTTGAAACCATACGAAATCCTGAAGGGCAAGCTCCTTGGACAGATCGACAAAGTCGAATTGGACAAGGGGCATTACAACGAGCGCTGGGAGAAGCAGCTTCAAGCGGTGAATTCGTTTGCGGACGACGAGATCGATAGCTTCTTCCGCTATTGGTTGAAGGCGAAATATACGGACAACCGAAAGTCTGGGCAGCGGTTCGACGGTGATTACCACCGCGAAATCTTCAAGTCCGATATGAACGTGATCTTGAAGTTGGACCACAATCCGGCCGAGGTAAAGGCCTTCCTGGACGGCACCTTCCGGTACTACACGGATTTGTACGCTCGCATTTGGGCCGCGGCCCAGGTCGAAAATCCTGCTTATCCGTCGATCTTCTTCAATCGTCTGAACGAGCTGGATAGTCAGTTCATGCTGATCCTCTCGGCGTGCACCGTGGATGATCCTGAAGAGGACGAGAAACTTCGCGCTGTGTCAGCCGGTCTCGATCGCGCTTTTTCCATGCTCCAGTTGCAGGGCGCTTACGACTCGAACGAATTCGGAAGCCGCCTGTATGAGATCAGTGCCGAGATCAGAGGCCAGCCCGCTGCTGTGATCCCCGCCACCTTTGAGAAGCACCTCCTGGCGGAACTCGAAGAGCGCAGGGGCCAGAACGTCGGGCAGGCTTTCAGCTATGCGCTCTTCCGGCCAATGTCGATCGATCGTCTCAATACGCGCTTTACCCGGTATTTCTTCGGTCGAGTTGAACGGCTTTTGTCCGAAGGGATGAAACTCAAGATGAAGCACGAGCTGAAGGAGCTGGTCAGTTCGAGGGCCACCAAGAACGGCTTTCATGTTGAGCACATTCTCTCGCGCAACGACGAGAACCTATCCTTGTTTGATGGCGATGAAGAGCGCTTCGACCTCGAGCGAAACAGGTTGGGCGGCGTTCTGCTGCTAAAGGGGAAGGACAACATCTCCAGTAACAATGAGGTGTATAGCCATAAACTGAAGTCCTATGCCAATACGCTTTACTGGAACGAAACGCTGCGATCGGACAGCTATAAGAGCAAATTGGATTTCAAGGATTTCGCCGCCGTAAGCAAGCTGACATTCCGCCCTCTGGACAAGTTCGGACCTGATGAACTGGAGGAACGTCAAAAGCTTCTCTTTGATATGTCGACCTTGATATGGCAGTAGGAGCGCCGCCGTTTAGGCGGAGTTCCCGCCACATGGCATCCAGAGGTGCTTCTGCGTCTGAGCACGGCAGGTTTCGTGGAACTTTCGCTCAAACTTGCTCGGTCGCATTTCATGCGAAACAGGTCGTGTGCTCAACGTGAGCACAGTCCTGGAGCATGACGATGTCCGATCTGAATCAAAAGCGCCGTGAGTTCAACGCCCTTGAGCATAGTGTCCCGATGCGGTCCGTGGACTCCGTGCTACTGGCCTGGGAGGTGCTGGATTGCTACGAGCAGCGGCGAGCTATGGAAGAAGCGAACCGTGAGGGCTTGGCGTATGGGCAGGTGACTGGCATGCGGCGGCACGCTTGGCGGCGCCCGTGCTGGCCGAGATCCAGCAAAAGGTTCTGCGCTACCAGGGCTCGATCGGCCAATTGATGCGCAAGCGCAATCTTACGCCGACCATGGAGCTGGACGAGGCAATCGGTCGGGCACGGGCTAGACCTCCTAGTGATCGCCTCGTGTGCCATGTCGGCATGTACAAGGCGTACACCACCATGACGTCTTTGATTCGGATGCAGATGGCGTGTACGTCTGATCCTGGCGAGCAGTTGCAGGGGATCTCTACGGCATTCCGCCAGCACGCCTTGATGTTGTACGACGCGCAAAAGCGCGACTGGGAAGCGACAGTGGCTGATCACCGCGTCAGCGGGCGATTGCTCGAGGGGCTGTATCCACTGCCGAATCCGTTCGGCATCGTGCCCGGCATGCCATGCTGGCAGCTGCTTCCAATCGCGCAGCCGGCCACGGTGCATTAGTCAGCGCAATGGCGTCGACCAGCGTACGCCGTCGCGTCGCCGGATCAGTGGGTTTCCTGGGCGCGTTCCAGAATGATTTGCTTGTTCCCGGGACTTGCGAGGTTCCAGCTGAGCTGCTCCCATTCGACTCGCTCGCCCTGTGAGGTGAGGCCAAATCGAAGCACGAGACGATCGCGTTCGATGAGGCTACAGATTACTGGGATCGTCATCGCGTCCGCGCGACGGGCGGTGGCTTCGCGAACGCATCACGCGCCCGATGCCTCGTTGGCCACGCCGGCGACATGGCCTTCGCCCTCGCCGTCGCGCATCAGGTGCGCCGCCATCCAGGCCGCCAGCAGCATCATCGCTCCACCGAAC
>Ga0247823_10001622_pt1 | contig 18664 bp, 16 predicted proteins | sample 13C_PalmiticAcid_2_FD_192426 | JGI IMG/M metagenome (GOLD analysis project Ga0247823, IMG submission 192426) | Soil microbial communities from agricultural site in Penn Yan, New York, United States - 13C_PalmiticAcid_Day30 | ecosystem: Environmental > Terrestrial > Soil > Agricultural land... | reverse complement strand
CCACCGGCTCGGACAATCTGATCTGCCGCCGGTCAGCGAACGCGCGGGTATAGTCCGACGCCATGTCCTTGCCGCGCTCGCGCGACAACGCGTGCACCAGCTTGCCCTGATCGGCGAAGTCGTCGCGGCCATAGTAAAGGTCGATCGTATCACGATGCCGCGACAGCGCGACATAGGCGGCATGGCGATCGAGACCGGGCGTTGCCAGCACATGGACGCGATCGGCCGTCACTCCCTGTGACTTATGCACGGTCGCAGCGTAGCCATGATCGATGCTGGCATAGTCTTTCACATCGAACGCGACCGCGCGACCATCGTCGAGCATCACTGCCATCCGCGCCTGCGTGACCGACTCCACCTTGCCGAGCGTGCCGTTCTTCACGCCAAGGCCGCGCTCGTTGCGCAGGAACATGATCCGGTCGCCAGCAGCGAACGCCCGTTCCTCGCGCTCGGTGCGAACCGTGACATCCTCGCCGAGCTCACTGTCTGACCGTAACCGCTCGCGCGCCGCGATATTGAGCGCACGAACCTCGTCGTTGGTGTGGGTGAGGATGATTTGGCTGGCGTCGGGTGAAGCATGGCGATCGCGCTCCCAGCGATCGATCAATTCACTCCGCGCTTGATCGCGTGTGTCGGCTGCGTGGACGCGCCCACGCCCCTCATATGCCGCGATCGCGTCGCCTGTCCGCCCGGTCGCCAGCTGTCGGATGGCATCGCGCTGCCAGTCCTCGCGCTGCCGGCGGATCTGGGTGATCTCGACGCCGCCGTGGCGCTCGGCCGTCGCGCGGAACGCGGCGCCCGCTTCGATCGCCTGGAGCTGCTCGGGATCGCCAACCATAATAACCTTGGCGCCGTGCTTCTGCGCTTCGGTAATCACGCGTTCCATCTGGCGCGTGCCGATCATCCCGGCTTCGTCGATCACCAGCACATCCCGATCGGTCAGTAGCTCGCGCCCCTGCGCCCATTGATGCTCCAAGCTGGCGATCGTGCGCGATGCGATGCCTGAGCCATGTTCGAGATTTTCCGCAGCAATGCCGGAGAGCGCAACGCCGCGAACATTGTAGCCTACATCCTCCCAAGCTTCGCGCGCGACGCCAAGCATCGTCGATTTGCCGGTCCCGGCGTACCCGATAACGATAGCAAGGCCTTGCGGGCGCGCTATATGCCGCAACGCGGCCTCCTGCTCCCCCACGAGCATGAAGCCGTTCCTCCCGGCGGCGCGAATGGCTCGGTCGATCGCCGCTGCCGGGAGACCATGACGTTCCCGTGATGCAAGCCGATCCGCCGACAGCATCAAACGCCGTTCGGTCTCGATCATCGCGCTGGAGGTAAAGCGATCCTCGCCGCGCCCGTCCTTGCCGAGCACCACCAGCTCCGGTGACGCGCGCACCGCGGCCATCACTCGGTCGAATTGCTCCTTCCCCTCGCTATGGCGATGCACGAACATTGCCAGATCGCGCGTGGTGAAGGTCGCTTGGGTCCGTGTGATCCCGTCGAGCGCCAGCGCTGGGTTCGCGAGCAGCTTTTCGCCATTGGTACGCGCGATGGCGTGATGCTCTGCGAGCCGCTCGGACTCCAGACCTTGGCGCTCCATGCGCGATGCCGCCGGGCCGATCTTGTGCTGCGGCTCCAGCTCGATCCTCTGAGCCTCAAGCGAGCGGTGATCGATGCGCGCATCGATACCGAGTTCTGCGAGCCGAGCGTTGACGTGCCCGGCCCAGCGCTCGCGCCACTTCTCCAATAGGTCGGTGCGATTCCAGTCGCGGTTCTTCTTGCCGAACCCATCCTCGCCGACTTCGCGCAACGTCAGCATCACATGCGCGTGCGGCTTGGCCAGCCCATCCGCGCCGACATCCCAATGCACATTGAGATCGGCGATCATGCCACGCGACACAAACTCGGCGCGAACGAAGTCGCGGGCGAGCGCGACCCCCTGTTCTGGGGATAGCTCGCGCGGGATCGCGAACTCGACCTCGCGCGAGAGCTGCGCGTCCTTGCGCAGCTCGGCAGCCTCGACCGCATTCCACAGCTTCTCACGGTCGCCGAGATGCTCGGGCGCACCTTCCGGCAGCATCACCTCGGAGTGGACGACGCCAGCCTTGTTCGAGAAGTCGTGATGGCGCCCGAGCCGCTCGTCATAGAGCCGCGACGCCGAGCGATACGCAGCGGACGCCAGCGCCGACGATCCGCTGGCGCGCGAGATGATCTTGGCGGAGAAATGGTAGATCGCCATTGCGGCAATCCATCTACACCTCAAGCAGCACGTCGGCACGACGTATAAGCGCGCCCTCGAAAGAATTCATCTTCCTCGGGACTGACGAATCCCACTGCGTTTCAAGGGATTTACGCTGATCGAGCGCGCCGATAACTGGGCTGCCCTCGTTGCACAATGAAGGACTGACCAATGCGCAAACCTCGCGACTATGATGCCGAGCTGAAGGCGCTCGACGACAAGGCGAAGCAACTCAAGGCGCGCAAGGTCCAGCAGCTCGGCGAACTGGTGGTCGCCTGCGGCGGCGACGCGCTGCCGCTCGATCAGCTCGCGGGTGCATTGCTCGCTGCAGCTGACACCAGCGATAACGCAGCGAAGGAGGTTTGGCGCAAACGCGGCGCGGCGTTCTTTCAAGGATCGCGCGAGGATGGCGGTAGCAATCGCGGCAGCGCGCGCGGCGCTTCGGCGCGTGACGGCGGCGCAGAACCGGCTGCAACTAAGCCGGGCGCGGCATGACACGCGCGCTTGGGCTGTGAAGCGGCGAGAGCGAACGCGCCAGCTAATCGAGCTTGGCGGGCTTGTCACCAAGGCCGGTCTCATCGGACTCACTGATGATGATCGCACAGTGATCTTCGGACTGTTGGTCGAGGCCGCATCGACGCTGCGTAGCGAGCGCCGCGATCAGGCGCTCACTCTATGGCGCCGGCGTGGCAAGCGCGCATTCGAAGATTTGGCGGAACGCTAGGCGGCGTCGGATTCAAGCTCCGCCAGACGCTCGGCGCAGACCGCAGCGACGATCTCGCGCAGCTGCTCGATCGATGCGGCAAGCGCGGCCAAATCCTCGCTCGTGATCGCGTAACTCGCGGAGTAGCGCGCCTCGACATAGGCACGCTTCAAGCGCTCGAACCGGGCGCGATCCGCCTTAGTCCCACGCGGCCACGCCTCGACCAGCCTCGGCTCCTTGTCCTCGGCGAGCGAACGCAGAAACTTGATGTTGTGCGAGCGCGGGAAATACAGCGTCCGCACCAACAAGAAGCAGATGAAATAATGCTCTGCTGCTTGATGTAGGAGAAACGCGGTCTTGTTTGCTAACCCTTCCCGCTGGGCGTAGCGCGCGAGCTTCAAGAACTCGTCGGCACTCGCGTACCACCGCTCAAAATACTCCTTCGCCATCCGATGCGCATCGGCAGCGGTGAGCGGCTTCGGCGTCACCAGCGGGTGGCACGGCAGCTCGTAAAGCGCGACGCCATCGCGCGCGATATCGGTCCAGAAATACTCGCCGCGTGCCAGGCTGCGGTTCACCTCGTCAAGCGAATGCACGATGATATTGACCGGGCGCCCAATGGTGGAGTCGCGCGCGATGCGGTCCTCGGCAACATACCAATAATCAGCAATGTCGGTGAGGTCTTCGTGGCTGACGACGATCAGCAGGTCGAAGTCGGACTGGTAGCCATTGTCCGGCTCGTCGACCCAATCGTCGCGCGCATAGCTCCCGAACAGGATGATCTTGAGCACCTTGCCGTTGCGCTTCTCGGGTTTGGTCGCGGGCGCAATCGCCTTCTCGAATTCCTCGAGCAGGATGTCGCGCACGCGCTCAAGTTCGCGCTGTTGCCGCTCGGGCAAATGATCGGGTTCGTGCCGCATTGCGCACCTTCCTAACCGGGGTGAGTCCCCGCGCCAACCTCGCCGGGCGCAAGCCCGGCGAGGCATGGGGTCAGCGCCGATGCCACCAGCGCCTTGGTTTCCAGTCGAGCCGCCGCATGAAATTCAGCAGCGCCCTTGCGAACACGGCTTCGACCTCGGCGACCGTTAAGCCGTGCCGCTCCGCAATCTGGTCGTAAGTCAGGTCTTCGAAGCGGAGCGCGCAGAACACCGCGCGTTGCAGGCGAGGCAGCTTGCGGATGGCCCGTTCGATCTGCCTTAGCCGCTTGGGTGTCGGATTGGTCATGGCGACCTCCAATGAAGAGGCTGGCGGCACGGGGCCGCCAGCCATCAAGGTCACGCCGCCTGACGCAGCGGCTGCGGTTCAGCCGGGCGCGCGATGCGGCTCACCACCCCCGCGATCTTCGTTGCGCGGGCGACGGTCCCCACTCCGCCCCGTTCGGTGTAGCTGGCGGGCGGGAACGCCATCCAGCGCGGCACCCAGCCTTCGACTTTGCTGCGACCATTCTCGCCAGCGAGGCAGTCGCGCACGATCCCGCGCTTGACCTTGCCGGTTGCGCTCTCGTTCTCGCCGGCGACCCGCTCGCCCGCGACTTCCGCCAGCACGTGCTGCAGCACCTCCCGGTCGCGGATCAGGTCGAGCAGCACATCGTCTGCGGTCCAGACCTTGGCCATGTCGGTGCCAAGCATAGCCCCGAGCAGCTCGACCAGCGCGCTACCCGCCTCCAACGTTTCGCCCATGACGATCGCCAATATGTCGAGCACCGCCGGATCGGGAAGTTCGACCAGCCGCGCAAACAGCCCCGCAATGCCATGCTCGCCGTCATAGCCGCCCGTCACGGTCGGCGTTTCTGGATCGAACCCGAGCAACGCCAGCACCGCGCGCCGCTTCTCGTCGAACACAGCTTCCGATGCGCAAGTCTCGACGCTCTCTGCGATGGCGTCGTTATGCGACCGCTGCGCCTCGATGCGGACATTCCACAGCGAAGAACCGGTGATGGCGTGTGCCACCATCAAGCGCAGCGCGAGCGAGGGCTGGCTCGCCAAGTCCGCACGCACCGCCGCGTGCCGGTGCAGGTCGATATAGTTCTGGATCGGCGCACTGATCTCGGGTCGGGTCGACTTCTCGACTGCCTCGCCCTTCTCCCGCTTGCGCGCTTCCTTAGTCGAGACATAGCCCTCGTGGATCGCAACATCGCCGCGTGACCCTACCGCGATGAGCACCTTGCCGCCCTTGCGCTTGGCACAGCGCTCATGCTGCCAGCACTGGAACGCCTCGCCAGTCGGCAGCACGATGACCTCGGACCAACCAGCCTCACGATAGCTCTCGGCCTTGGCCTCCACGGCTGCGGTCTGCGCGGTCCAGAAGGTGGCGCTATCGGCAAAGTAGCGCTCATCGCCGAACAGATCGGAGACGATCTCGCCTTCGTAAGCCGCGACATCGAACAGCGCGGCACTGACCGGGATCGACGCCCCGCCGAACAGCCATGCCTTGAGCTGGTAGCCGGTCGGGCAATGGGCTTCCGGGTCATCCCGCAACGCCAGCCATTCGCGCTGCCGCGCCTTGGAGGCGAGGGTTAGATGCCGCACCGTCGCCGCATCGATCTCGCCTTTGCGGTAGAGGCTCCGGATACCCGGAAGCAGATTACCGAGCGCCAGCGTGCGCTTCACCTGCAACTCGGCGAGTCCGAAGGTGAGCGCGATGTCCTCGGGCGAGCGGCCCTCGCGGACCAGTCGGGTGAAGCTCTCCCATAGGGTCACCTCGTCGGGGTCGAGCCGCGCGACATTCTCGATCAGCGATGCTTCGAGCGCCGCCGCGTCGTCCCCTGCCGCCATGATCGCGCACGGCAGCGGTTCATCCTCGCCGCTCTCCGCTGCAACCTCCAGCGCCGCATAATAGCGCCGCTTGCCCGCGACGATCTCGAACCGGTCCTCGTCCTGCGCTCGCCGCACGATCAGCGGCACGATCACGCCCCGCGCGCGAATGGTCGGCAGGATGTGCGAGAGGTCCGCCTTGCCCTTGGCCCGCATGTTGGCAGCCGAGACGAACAGTTTGGCGGTATCGATATGCTTGAGTTCCATCTTCCTTACTCCTCAAACCACCGCAACCGGCGCCGGAATGGCGGGGTGGGCGGCAGGAGCGAACCGGAAGTCCCGCCGGCAGAGGCGGGCCGCACCCGTAGGGCCGCAACGAAGAGGAGGACTTGGGCGAAGCCCAAGTTGCGGCACGCCGCGGCGGGACTAGAGGGCAGCGACGCCCACCCCGCCAGATCGACGCCGGAGGCCAACGCCGCCGCGGCTGGCGCGGCGACAGCAGCCACTGCGCGCAGCGCACCCGGCTCCGCCAGGAGCCTACAAAGCAGCACTCTCGAAGCCGGCCAGCCGTCGTGGGGGCGTGCGCGCGCCCTCCGTGCGCCAGCCGCCGCCGCGCCCTCCGGCCGGATCGAGTGTGCCACGCGAAAAGCAAAGGCGTCGCGGCCTCTGGCGGCTGTGCAGCAGTCGGCCAGTGTACGCTCAATTGAACCCGCGTTCCGCTGCCGGCGCTTGCCGGCCCGCGTCATGCGATCGCTACCCGGAGGGGCCGAGACGCGCAGACGACTCGGCGGCGCGCCAGCGACGTAGAGCGCGGTCACGCCGCAGGCGTGGGACGCCATGAGACATTCACCCTGAAGATGATCGCCTACGCTCAGCTACGTTCGCGCCAAAGGTCACCGAAGAGAGTCCTTCTGGCCCCAGCGAGGCCATTGTCCTTCGACCTCGACCCTCTCACTCTTGCCGAGGGAGCGCCACTCAACCGCAACCAATGCAAGGTGAGCTCAATGCAGACCGATACCCCCGACCGCATCCTCCGCATCAAGACCGTGCTCGAACGCACGGGCCTGAGCCGCTCGACTATGTACCGGAAGATGGAGCACGGCGCCTTTCCCGCGAACGTCCAAATCAGCGCCCGCTGCGTGGGCTGGCGTGAATCCGCCGTCAATGCCTGGCTGCGCAACCCAATGTTCTACAGCGCCGAAGATTGACCGATCGTTGGCCGCTTCGCGCCCCAGTGGCGGTCGTCTAGCCCGTCCGCGAAAAGACCCAAAAGCCGTCGTTCGTTCAGGTGACTTTCGGCCGGCGATCGCTAACCGCGGCATTTGACGGGTGCTTTCACCCCTAGTCGATATACTTGCGGTCAAATGGACCAGGTCCATGTCGAACCCCAGACCGGCAAGTCGCCATTTTTAGTCCAAGTAAAGCGCTTCCAAATGGCCGCGCCGTCGTTTTTTCGATGCTTCAGATCATCAAGCAGCCAATTATAGGCCGTATCGGTGATCCAGCTGCGTTGCTCGCCCTTCAGTTCGGTCAGCTTGGCTGCATAGTTGGCCGCGCGTCCGACCCAAACCAGGTCGTTGTATCCGCGCACACCAGTTCGTGCCGCCCGCACTTCACCGCAGTCGATGCCGACCACTTGGCTGACGACGTAGTCCGAGCCTGGATATTGCGCTTTCAACTCGGGATTGACGATCTTCTGGACAGCCCAGTTGATCTTGAGCGCAGCGCGCGCCGCTGGTGTGGTTTGCGTTTCGCCCACGAACACGCCCATCACCCGGTCGCCGTCATAGGAAGTAATCACACCGCCTTCGCTGCGGATGATTGATGCTGCGCAGTGGAGATAGGCCTTGTAGATTTCCGCGGCGAACTGCCAGTTCGCCGCGTCGACCAGCGCGGTCGAGCCGCTCAAATCAGCGTAGAGAACGGTCGCGCGCGCAAACTCGACCGCATCGTTGCCGAGTTTCAAATCGCTGGCTTCGGGCACCACGCGGCCGTTTCGGGTCTCCCAGGCCTTCTGGAAGATTTCGCGAACCTGGGGCGCGAGATCGAGCGCCATCAGCCATTCGCCGGGCCAAGCGCGTTGATGTGATCGCGCAGCTTGTTGCACGCCGGTCCCATCAGCGCGGCGTTCTCGCCTCCCTTCACGAACTGATAGGGAATGGTCGTGATCCCGGTGAGGTCACTCGGCAGCTTCACGTCCTTGCCGCGCGGCTCCATCAGGATCGCGCGCGCTTTCCCGAGCCGTCCCATGAACAGACCCAGCTCGAAGATCACATTGTCGCGCGGCGCCGGCCACATCTCCTCGCGGCTTTCGATGAAATCGTCGGCATGCGCGATCGCGACCGCGAAATCGGATTTGTCCACCGCCTCCTCGAGATCGTCGATCGTATAGCTTGCAACCTTGAAGCAGCCCGCTGTCCACAGGTGGACCGTGAAGGAATCATATTCGAAGGCATTTTCGAGGATCCGCGCGATCGGGAGCGCTTCGACGGAGGAGATGATGAAGACCCGTACCTTCTCGCGAAACGCCCCGATCGTTGCGTTCCGCTGCAACAGGCGATGGGACAGCGTGCGTGCGATCGAATGGTAGATCTGCGTATGACGCTTGGCGAGGTCGGTGAGGGCGGGCTGGGTCAGCTTTAGCGCGAGCACCTTGCCATCCGCGATGACGCTGGCCGAGCGCGCCTGGGCTGGATTGATCGCGGCCATTTCGCCGATGCTGTCACCAATTGAGCGCTTGGCGATCAACCGCCCGTTGACGACCACCGAGCATACCCCAGCGAGGATCAGGAACACGTCGTTGCCAGTATCGTCACCTTGCTCGATGATCACGGTATCGGGCGCGAACTCGACCAGCTCGCCCGCGTCGGCGGCTTCCGCTGCGAGCTCGGGCGGGCCGATCAGAAGTTTCTGGCGCGCCAGCTCGTCGACCAGCAGCGCCTTGCCCTTGTCGCCCTGGAACCGCTCGATCATTTGCTCACTCCTCCAATCGCTTGTGGTTCGGCCCGCAAGGGGCAATTCGGCATCGTCCCGCAGCACGGCCGTGCCATCCTCGCCATTCGCACAAAGGCTCCGTCGGCGGCGCGTCTTGCCCATTCATGCTGGAACAGTTCTGCGATCGCATCGCAGGTCATACAGCCTTGCATAAGGCCAAGCTTGTTGCTGTCGTCTGGTTCGGGCGCGAGCGCGTGATTGCAGCTGTCGGCGGGGTAAACCTTCGGCAACGGACCCGCCAGCCAGCCGGCCTGGTGATCGAGCGCTGCCGCATAGTCCGAAGCAAGCCCGCAGCGCGCCGCCGCCTGCTCGGCAGCGATCTGGCAATCCGCTGCTTCATATCCGTGCGATAACCCGCGGCCGGGAGGCCATCGCCCGTGACGTTCGGCAAATTGCTGCGCAAGCAGATAACCGCGCAAGGTCTGCCAGAATGTCTCGGCCTGTTCGCGCGATATGATCGCCGAGCGTCTCAAGCCCAGGCAGAAGCTGCCGTCATAGTTGATGTGTCGCTCGGGGCAGGTTGACGGCAAACGCGTGCCGACCACCGCTTCAAAGACAGTCGCTTCGGGTGCGTCTGTGTCGATGAGGAGGTCGAACCGATCGCCGGGCGCTCCACTCAATTTTGGCGGAGCCACCTCAACGCGCAGACACGCCTCATCGAGCGCCATGATCCTTGCCCATGGCGGCGTCGTTTCGGTGAGCAGGTGGGCTAGGGCATTCACTTATCCGCGTGGTTCCGGTCGGCCGCAACAGGTTGAGGTGCCGCAGCCATGGCGCTCGATCCGGGCTCCTGGAAAGCGACGTCGTCATAGGTCAGACCGTCTGCCACCTGATTGGGGAAGAATGCCCGCAACGTGTGCGACGCGTGCGCCCACGCCGTATCGCCCATTCGGGTCTGGTCGCCATCGGATACCGACTGCGCGGCCTCCGACGCGATGGTTGCCTTGCTCGAGGCGACGCGTACCGAGCGCTCACCGCGAATGCCGACCCGGCTGACCGGCGTCTCGCCGAGCTCGAACCCGATCGCGAGACCGAGCTGCGCGATGTTGGGCAGCAGTGTACGACACAGATCGAACGATGAACGCAGGCCGCCGGCACATTGTGCGGCGACGTCGACCGTGCCGCCAAGGTCGACCGAGGTCCCCGACCCGTCGGCGAGGAGGCCGTGAATACAGTCGCCAACGAAGCGAACCTTGCGGCCCGAGAAATCCTCTTGAACGACAGCGTTCAGTTCGCTGCGGATGACATGAAGGTTGCGCACCGCTTCGGCGACCGCATGGGCACTCATCGCGTCGTCGATATAACGCGTATAGCCGTCGATGTCGGCGAAGATCGAGACGACGGGCATGCGAATGCTGTTGCTCGGCATCAGCGCTTGATAATCGATCGTGTTCAAGGGCAGGCGATGCTGATGGAAGGCGAAATCCTCGGGCACTGCGGTCTTGACGCGGTGCTCACGAAGGTCATCGCGCCAGATCGCGACGCGGCGTTCGGTCGCTTCGTCGAGAATCGACTGGACACCACGCGTGGCAGGGTCGGCACGCAGGATCTGTGCGATCTCCGCTGGATCCGCGGGTGGTACCGTCCGGAGCGTCGAGGTTGCGAAGCCCATCCCGAACACTCCGCGCACCCGCGGTGAGAGAAAGATACCGGGCTGACTGCCATCGGCAAGCTTTGCAGCATGATTGGCGGCGGAGCCGACGAAAAGCGGTTCGCGCTCGTCGTTGCGGCCGGAATCGAGCGCAACGCAAGGGCCGGCGTCGATGCCAACCCGGAACCGTGCGGCATAGGCACCGTCCAGGAACGAGCGGTCGGCGGCATCGGACAGCGCGATCATGTCCAGCGCCAGTCGCAGCCCGCGCGCGATCCGTTCCTGGGCATTCTCTTCGCCCGCCGGCTCGACGATCACCGCGTGGAGGCGAGCGCCGTGGAAATCGACGCGCTGCGCGCCGGCATCCTCGACGACCCGGTCGAGCGCTGCATAATGGTGATGGAGAAACGCCAGCGCCCGTTTGTGACTGGCTTCGGTCTCGCGGCCCTGATCGAGCCGCTTCTCGTCATAGTTGACGAGGTTGACGTAGACATGGACCGAGTCCGCGACGACCGCGACCCCGTTAGGCAGGTTATACAATGGTCGACCGACGGTTTCGGTGCGCCCTGCCTTGGCGCGGACTTCGCGCAATCGCGCGCCAAACTCCCGGTCGAATCGCTCGACCACGATCTGCGGCGCGTCGCTCGAAAACGCAGTGATGCGTGACTGCGCTCGTGCATAGCTCCAACCCATCTTCATCTCCTAGAACTTTCCCGATTTGTTCTACGATGACGTTGGTTCCTGAGCCAATGAAATTACCTCGGATATGGAATAAAATTCTGTGAGTGATTTGGGTCATCAAACGGAGCGATGCCGTGCCCGCCAGCCGGCAGGGTGAACCCTGGCGGGTCTATGATGCCTCCAGTCCAGTCGCGTGGTCTCAGCCCTCTGCCGTGATTCGACCGCTCTCCCGGTGATGCGAGTAGATTAAGAAGGGCGGTCGAACTATCCTCGCCTGGTCGGCGGTGGGACGTTCGATGGGAGGGGGCAATGCGCAAGTCGCTGATTCTGGCGGTTTCACTGCTGGTGGCTGGATGTAGCGAGTCCAGGCTTGAGCAGCTGGAAGCGGAGAATGAAGAGCTGCGATCACGGGTCGCTGACCTTGAGACTCAACTAGGTGCGGCTCGGTCGGCAACCGAAGAGGTGACCAGCAAGGCCACGGCGCTGCGCGACTCAAGTGACGAACTCCAGTCCCAGCTCGCGCGGTTTCAAAGCGAAGATTGGCGTGATGTCGTTCCGTCCGCGAGCAGCGCGGGCGAGGACGTCGAAACCGCGCAAGATGATCTCGAAACCGCCTCAAGCGAACTTGCAGATGCAACCGAATAGGCGCGGGGTGGCGACGCAGCTAAGGGCTTGGGCCTGCGGGTTGGCGGGCCTTGCGGCGTTGGCCTCGCCAGCCTGCGAGGCGCGCGACTGGCCGGAAACAGCGGGCTGGGAGATTTCCGAGGGCGACGACTTCTGCCTCATGCACATGGAGTATGAGGGACCTGGCGACAGCTCGTTGGCGATCGGTCTCTATGCCGATGGCCGGATCATCATCGCGAACGTCAACTACAGCTGGTCGGCCGAGAAAGGGCGCCGCTACCCTGAGGTATCGTTCGAGCTCAATGGCCAGCGCTACACGGGCACGGCAACTGGCGTGGATATTGTCGGCAAGAAGGGCTTCGCCATGAAGTTCGGCGAGGAGATCCTTGCGGACATCGCCGCAGCAAGCGCGGTGCACGTCTACAAGGACGACACGCTCGTCGACCGGCTCAGGCTGGATGGCAGTGCCGCCGCGCTTGGCGTCACGAAGCGTTGCCTGGCATCCGTTCCGCGAAACAAGCGGCGGCCGAGCGTGAGCGCCGACGATGGTCGGACCTGCCCAAGGATCCCTTCGCCGCGGATAAGCCGGAGCCTCGCCAAGCGGTCGCGCGAGGTAGCAAGAGTTCATGGATCACGAATGATGACTATCCGCCTGCTGCCCTACGTGCACATGAGCAGGGCACCGTTGCGATGGACCTGATCATCGACGCCACCGGGCGGGTTGAGAAATGTACGGTCAGCAGTTCCAGCGGCAGCGCGATCCTCGACGCTGCGTCCTGTTCGCTCGTGCAACGGCGCGGGCGCTACACGCCCGCGACCAACTCGAGCGGTGCGCCGACGCAGAGCATGGACAAGGTTACGTTTCGCTGGTCGCTACCGAACTGATGGCAGACACGGCAGCGATGATCTAGGTGTAGGCAATCCGCCGTTCGTCCCATATGCGGTCGCGGGCGAATTTACCCCGGTTGGCTCGATCGATCCAGAATGTAGCTCTGGATGTCGGCCGCCGCCGACGGTAGCGTCCCAAAGCCCGATAAGCGACGATACAATGCTGCCGCCCGTATCCCCCCGTTCGTCGCGTAATCGAACGACACGGTGCGCAAGGCGAGCGGTCGAGGTCGCGCACTAGCCGTGGTTCTCCACAGTCTTTGTGATCGATGGCGATATCGGTCCTTGCTGGGCCGATATCTGCGCCCGCTGCTTCAACAAGCACGGCGTCGGCCTCGGCACCGGCTATGGCCAGGTGTATGAAAGCACGCCCCAAGGCTGGGTCTGTGTCGCAGGATGATGCTGCGCGCGGGTGCGGCGGAACGGCGCAATTCGCTCGGCGAATTTTTTAGCTGGATCACGGTTTTGCGGGTCCGGCGCATCTACCCGTCGCATAGCTGCGCGCGATGAAGCATGACGCGGCATGTAGTTCACGCTAAGGTTACTGTCCCTGAAATGTGAGTACAGTCCCACTACGTGCCCGACGTGACTTTCCATTTTTCCGAACGCGTCACGCGGGTAGATGTCGCAGCTTCGCTGTTGGCAGCCAGTCGCCTCGGAATTTGTCTGCTGCAACTGCCGTCATCGGCAGCCTCCGTCGACGGCGATCATCCCCGGCCTCTGGCGATCGGCGCTGTGCGCGATCTGCTGGTTGGGGGTCCGGACCATGCGGTGCCGGCGTTGCAGCGTATGATCCCCGGCGCGGATCCGGTTTTGGTCGTCGCTCCAGAATATACATTAGGGTCGGGCGATTGGGCCGAGATCGACGCGCTGGTTCGGGCGGCGACGCGCCCGATCATCTTACTGGCTGGTTTCGGCGCGACGATCGGCCAATGGGTGCTCGACTGGCAGTCCGCGGGCGCTGGTGAAGCCACGCAACGCCACCTCGGCTGGCGCGAAGCCGATGGCGCAATCAGCGATATCCAGCGGGTCAATGGCGGATGGTGCTGGCTGCATGCGCCAGGCGAAACCACGCACTGCATTGCCTATCTCAAGAATGTGCTGGAGCAGTCGGTCGAAGCGGTAAACCTGCCCGATCTCCAGGAAGGCCGCGCCATCCTACATCTCGCTTTTGGCGACGTCGATATCTTTCCGCTGATCTGCGCGGACCTGTTGCAGCCGGCTGCACAGGATGCAGGCTCGCCGCAAGCGCGAATCCTGCACGCGCTTGAAGCGACTGCCGCTGATCGACCTGCGCTGGTGGTCGGATCGCTGCTGCAGAGCGGATACAACGTCAACTGGGTTGCAGCGGTGAGCTCGCTTCTCAACACGGTGCTCGCCGGGCGGCCGGGAGCAGTCGCATTATGCAACATAGCGGCGGATGCGCCGAAGGCCGATGAAGCACATGACAAATGGCGCAGTTTGAGCGGTCTTTACGTTCCGTTCGATGCATTGCCCAAGGGGCAGGACGATCTGCCAGCAGTACGTGCGCTCAATGATATGGGCATCGCGGGCGGTGTTGTCCGGGTTACGGAAGCCTGCGCGACCACCGGGCATGTTACGTGGGGACCGTTCACGCCGGTGAAGGGCAAGTTCGCCTGGCGCGGCAATATGAGTTGCCCGATCGGCAACGCCGGGCTTGCCACACTTACTGGCCCGACGCCGCCGCCCGCGGCGGGCGAGATTGCGCGTTTCCTGCGCCGTTATCCGCCGGTCGCCACGGCAGCGCCGCGCCTGCAGCTTGGTCTCAACCTGGTCGTCGAGCAGCTGCGAGCAGCAGCAGCGCCGGCGCCGGCGGCGCTGCTCGACGCGACGTTGAGCGGGGTTGCTCCCGCACGGCCGCAGGATCCTGACAGGCTCCACGTCGCGGAGACGAGCGTGGCGTTCAAGGCGGGCATCCACGCCGTTGCCACACTCAAGTCCATCGACGGAATATCCTGGCAGGCCAACCCCAAGCTGACCGGCCAACTGCGGCTGGCGAACGCGAAGCATCTGCTGGTATGGCGTTCGCCCGACAAGTCGCGGTTGGCGATGCGGCGCGATCTTGCCGCATGGCGCATGCTGCCCGGCGGCGAACATCCTGATCTGATCGTGCTGGGCGCGGGACCGAACGGCGATCTGGTCGAGGGCGAGATCCCGCAGGACCGCCGCGACGATATCAGCACCGCGCCTTTGTCGGGTGCTGAACTGGCCGCAGGCGGATCGCTCGCCGCGCGCGAGGACGACTTCACCGCGGCGCGAAGCTTGCGGCGGGTTGCGGGTCTCGGTCTCGCCAACGTCGCGGATGTCTACGCCGATTTCGAGGAAGGCGCCGATGCCGGGCGCGTCGCGACGTTGCTCGGGCAGATCGAAGCATGTTTTGCCGAGGATGGTGCGGAATGACGGACATGCAGCCTGGCGCCGGCAATCTCGACCTCGCGGTGGCGCAGGTCGATGAGCTTTGCGCGAAGGTTGGGCTGCAGCAAGCCGGTTTTCCCGTCACAGCGGGCGAGCACGTCGTCCCGGCGGGGACGACAATGTGGACGTCAAGCTATGCCCGACTGGTCCTGTGGCCGTGCGGTGCCAGCGACGCTGCGGGCGTTATTGCCGCAGCCCGCGAGGGACAAGGCTGGTTCGACGAGATGCTCGTACGCGGCGAGGCGCAGTCGCGGGGAACGATCGACGGGTATCTTGTGCTTGCGTTGCCGGCCGCACCGGCAGCGGATGCCAGTGAGGACGTTCGGCGCCTCGAACTGTCGTCGCAGGTTTGCCGCAAGCATCTCATCTGGCCGGCGGGCGAAGCTGATCCCGAAGAAGCTGCGGGTACGTGGCTGCGCGTGGCCGATGTGACCGTCCTCGGATTACCCGACACGATGCCGTCGAGTGGTGGCGAGCTGGTGTGGCCCCAGATCGACAGTGAAGCCCAGGCGGTGTGGGAAGACCTCGCCGCGCTGGGCCTGTCGGCGACGTTGATCCAGGACGAAACGGCATGACGCGCGGCGTCCGCCTTTCATCGCTCACGGTCGGTGCGTTTCGCGGAATCGGCGAGGTGCTCGAGTTCGATCTGCGCGCACCGCTGACGCTGGTGTTCGCGCCCAACGGGACCGGCAAGACAACGATGTGCGAAGCGGCGGAGTGGCTGCTGACGGGCCAGGTCGACCGATTGAAGGACAAGAAGGATTTCGACGCAGAGGTGTTGCGCTCGAAGTTCACCGGGCCCGAGCATAAGCCGCACGTCGCGGCCAATGTCCGAGTCGGCGGAAAGGCCTATCAACTTTCGCGCATCGCCGAGGGCAGCCAATCCCCAGCCGCGTTCGAGATCGACGGGCTCGCGGTGCCGCAGCGGCCGAACGACCTCCTTGCGTTGCTGGCACCCGCCGCCGCTGCCAATGAGGCCCATCACCTGACCGCTATTAGCCTTCGCCAGCGCTGGCTGAAGGGCACCCGGTTTTTGAGCGCGGAAGCATTGGCGGCGCTCGTCGATACGGATGATGAAACGATCGAGCGGCGTACCCAGGTCTTTGCCGACCTGTTGGGTATCCGGCATCTGCTCGATGCCGAACGGCAGTTCGAGAAATATGCTACCGAGCTTTCGTCGCGGCTGCGCGCCCAGGTTCAGCTAACCCAGCAACGCTCGGCCGAGGCCGATGCGATCCAAAAGGAACTCGAGCGCAATATGGCGCCGGCTACGACGGCGGCGTCGGCGATCGGCGAGGCCGCGCAAGCCGAGGTCCTGCTCGAACCGACGCCTGCGGATATGCCCCCTTCCGATGCGCCGTTCCCCGATCGGCTGGAGGCGCTGACGGCTCTGCAACGGCGCAGCCGGCATGAGAATGAGCGCCGCCGCAACGCCCTGAGCGCGGTCGAGGTTCGTCACACCAGCCGCGCTTCGCTGGAGCAGGCTGTTGCCGCGGCAAAGGCAACAGAGCTGAAGCTCGATGCCGAACTTGCCGAATTGGGCAGGAACGGCCAAGCCTCTGCCGCCAAGGTTGCCGCGAGTGAATCCGAACGCCAGAGCGTCACCGCGGCGAGTCAGGCGCTCGCGGCTGCTGGTGACCGACTCGCGCGGCGGGGCGCCGCAATGCTCTCGATCATACACCGTGCACCGGTGTTCGATCCTGTCCCCGTCACGCTTGGCGCTCTGCGCGCCGGTCTGCCCGAGACAGGGTGGACCATCGATGCGCGCGCCGAGCGCCGCGCGCTGTTGACTGCCCTTTCTGCCGAATCGGAACAGGCCGACCGAGAGGCCGAGCGGCTGCGTCTGCTCGACGTCGAGCGCGAGGCTGCTAGCGCGGCCACCGTCTCCGAAGCGGCGTTCGCTGCCTTGCGGGCCGAGGCTGCCGATGCGGAACGCCGGGCGGCTGCTGCGAACCAGCAGCGTGACGCCGCGGCTGCTCCCTTGTCCAGGCTTCAATCGGCGGCACGCGACCTGCTCGCGCATGACCATGGCCATGCCGCGAGCAGCTGTCCGGTATGCGCCCATGACTGGCAGACAGCGGACGCGCTTCGCGCTGCGATCGCGGCGGCGCTCGCGACTATCCCCGAGCTTGCAAGCCAGGCCGAAGCGGTAGCGCAGGCCGCGACGGAGGCGGCTCGGATAGCGACTGAAAGGCTAAAAGCCGCGCAGGCGGCAAATGTCAGGCTCGCGACGCTGGATCGCGAGCGTGCAGCGCTTGCGGATGCCGCAGAACGCCGCGCGCTTTCGCTGCGGAATGCCGGGCTGCCGGCGTCGGTTTCTGCCGGCGAACTGGGCCTGCAGCGCGTGCGCCTCGACATTGCCGACGCGCTCGCCGTGCTCGACGAAGAGATTGCGATCGCGCGTCCCATGGTTCCCGCCGAAGCGGCGCAGTTGCTCCCGGACCAGGCACCGCTATCCGACCTGGTCGAACGCGTCTCGGCTCAGATCGGCGCACGCGATCATGTGTTGCAGCTTCAACTGGCGGGACTGGCCCGCGACAGCGAGGACGCGACAACCCTGCGCGATCGGCTGCGCGCGGAATATGCCGGAATCCAGCAACGGTTGCGGGACTGCCGCGAGCAGTTGGCGGCGAAGGGAAGCGAGCTGGCCGAACTCCAGGCCTTGTGGGAAGTCGCCGCACCGGAGCAGTCGTGGAGCGAAGCGGCGTTTGCACAGCTCAAGACCGAGCTGACGAACGAGCAGGACAAACTCGCCCGCGCGGAGGCGCATATCGAAGCCGCGCGAGCCGCATGGACCGCCGAAGCGCGCCGTGCGCAATTGGTCTCGCTGCGAGCCGCCATTGAACCCGCGCTGGACCAGCAGTCGCGGATGACCGCGCGTATTGCTGCTGCAACGCGCGCGCAGGCGATGTTCCAGGATACCTACACCACGATCAGCAAGCGGCAGGTCCAGGATCTTGCCAAGGTCGTGAACCCGCTGTTCGCGCGCATGCACGCCAACCGGGTCTATGATCGCATCAATCTCGGTGAGGACAGCGAATTCCTGCACTGGCTGGCGCATGCTGGCGACGCACAGCTCGATCCGGGCAAGGACTTCAGCCAGGGACAGCGTCAGGACCTTGCCCTTGCCCTGTTCCTAGCGCGTGCGCGCAGCCTCGGTGGGACGTTTTTCCTCGATGAGCCAGTGGCGCATCTCGACGACCTCAATCGTGTGGGGCTGCTCGACATTCTGCGTGCCACCGTGCTCGAGGAAAGCCGTTCGGTGAACCTTGTCATCACCACATCGAGCCGGGCTCTGGCGCGTCATCTGATCGAGAAATTTGCCGGTATCGACACCGTTGAGACGGCCGAAGGGCCGGTGCGGCCCCTCAGCGTCATTGAGCTGGACGGTAACAGCCGCAGCGGTGTTGAGCTGAAAAACATCTATCCGCTCAATTGAACCATTTCGATATCGTAACCTGATGCATGGGCATTGCCAACTGCTGGCTATGATCGTGGCGAATAGCAGCGACGGGCCGGATCGGACATTCATCTAGGAAGATCCGAATGGTCGGCTCTGGTCGGGGGTGGCCAATTGGCGGTGAGTTTGTGAACGGCAGCTATCGCCAAGCAGCCTCCCGAAGCTGACTGTCGGCAGCCGGCCCAGTTTAAGCCATTCCGGTTATGCTCGTTTACGAAACTTGCCCTTGATAACCGCGCCGCCGATGCGAAGCTGATCGAGGTAATCTGACCACCACTGCGCCATGCGAACCCTCTCTGCC
>Ga0247823_10001621_pt1 | contig 18677 bp, 15 predicted proteins | sample 13C_PalmiticAcid_2_FD_192426 | JGI IMG/M metagenome (GOLD analysis project Ga0247823, IMG submission 192426) | Soil microbial communities from agricultural site in Penn Yan, New York, United States - 13C_PalmiticAcid_Day30 | ecosystem: Environmental > Terrestrial > Soil > Agricultural land... | reverse complement strand
GCCCAATCCAGCGCAGCGCTGGATTGGGCCGCTTCAGCGCAGCAGCCAAGGAAGCACTGAAGGACCGGTTGACGAGAATCAGGGCACCAATGACTGCAACGAGGGTGAAAAATGTTAAAGCCCTGACCTCGTCCTCGGCCATGCCACTCCGAGCAGATGCGATAAAAACTACCGCAACCAATCCAAAGGCAAGCACGCCCTCAAGCAAACTCAAGCCGATCAGTACTCTGGAAAACAATGATGCATCTGGTGAACGCGGAGGTCGAGCCATCAGATCATCCTCCTCCACTTCAGCCTCGAAGGCGAGTGAACACACGGGATCGATGATCATTTCCAGAAAGGCAATATGCACCGGACCCAAAATGATCGGCAGACCGGTCACCAACGGAAGCAAAGCCAGCCCCGCAATAGGAACATGGACGGCAAAGATGAAGCCAGCCGCTTTCCTTAGATTATCGTAGATACGCCGCCCGAGCCGGACCGCCTGAATGATCGAGTTGAAGTCATCGTCCAGAAGCACAATGGAGGACGCTTCGCGCGCCACATCGGTACCGCGTCCGCCCATGGAAACGCCTATGTGCGCCGCTTTGAGCGAAGGCGCATCATTGACCCCATCCCCCGTCATCGCCACGACTTCGCCATCAGCCTGTAGCGCCCGGACGATGCGTAGCTTCTGCTCGGGCATGATCCTCGCAAAAATACTGGCACGACGAAGTTCCGAAGCCAGTGCGGCATCGTCGAGCATGTCGAGATCTTTTCCAGTCAGCACCCGCGATGCGTCTATACCAGCCTGGGATGCAATTGCCCGCGCGGTGACAGGATAATCACCGGTGATCATCACGACGCGAATCCCTGCCGTGCGACACTCCTGGATCGCGCGCGGCACACCAGCCCTCAGCGGATCCACCAGTCCCACAAGGCCAAGGAACGTAAAATCAAATGCCGTGGGCGCATCCGGAAGCTCTGCCTCCGCGCAACGTGCCTGCGCAACGCCGAGCACTCGCAGCCCTTCCGCTGCCATGGCACCCACAGCAGCCTCCACGGCGTTCCTTGTGTTCTCATCCAGACCGCAGAGTTGAACGATGGCCTCAGGCGCGCCTTTGGCAGCCACCGCACACGCTGGCTCACTGCGCCCCTGGCGCCACACGTGGGTGACTGCCAGCAAATCAGGTCGCAATCCATAGCTGCGGATGCATTCCCAATGACGAAAAACCTGTTTTAGTTCATCACCGAACCATTGGGACGCGCATATCTCGAACGCTTGCTCCATGGGATCGACGGGATTTGGATCACTCGCCAGAACACCAAAGAAGACAAGTTCCCGATATCCCTTTGATAGGGCATGCGAAGGCGACTTGAGTAACTTCTGCACACCAAGGCGAGGGGTGAACAGTGCCGCAACTGTCATCCGATTTTCCGTCAGGGTACCTGTCTTGTCGGTACACAACACGGTGGCCGACCCCAAGGCCTCGATCGCTGCAGCACGACGCGTTAGTACCCTTGCGTGCGAAATTCGCCAGGCACCCATTGCCATGAAAACAGCGAGGACGACTGGAAACTCTTCCGGCAGCAATGACATGCCTATCGCGATGCCCGCGAGTCCCGCATGGAGCCAATCCCCCCGCAGCATGCCATCGAGCAGTACTGCTGCCACGCTCACGACACCGGCAGCCAACGCGGCGAACTTCACCAACTTGCGGGTTTCGGCCCGGAGCCTGGGTGGCTCAGGTTCGAGCGTATGGAGCGCCTCCCCGATCTTGCCGACCTCGGTACGCACGCCTGTTGCCATCACTTCCCCGAGCCCGCTTCCGCCAACCACCAGGGAACCTGAGTACACGTAGGGCGTATCTTCTCCCCCCGGACGCAAGCCGATGGAAGAAGTGTCGACGGCCGCAACCTTCCGGACCGGCGCCGACTCCCCCGTCAACAGTGACTCATCCACACGTAGCTCGCGCGCCTGGATCAATTTCGCATCGGCCGGAATGCGATCGCCCTCGACCAGAACGACAAGGTCACCACGCACGACCTCCCTACCTGCAATCCGCTGACGCTGCCCATTGCGAATCACTAGGGCCCGCGGGCTGGACAAGTCGCGTAACGCTTCCATAACGCGTTCGGTACGGACCTCTTGAACCACCGTGATAATGACGGACATGCCCGCGAACAAAAGAAGAATCACGGCTTCGCGTGTATCCCCGAGTAAGAGATAGATGCCGCCGCCAGCAAGCAGTAATGCCAGCATGGGTTCGCGCAGAACATCCCGAACGACCCGCCAAGGCGTTCGGTGGCCAGCACGCGGCAGCTCATTCGGGCCTTCGGCCCTCAGTCGGGCCTGCACCTGTGCATCATCCAGCCCCTGGACTTTTGTCGGATCAGTCATGGTCCCGCCCATTCATGCCTTCGGAAGCAGTGTATGAGCAGAAAAGGCTCTCGACCAGAATGGATGCAAAAGGGACACAATCCGACCGCATCGACCGCGATGGCACGATTCCAGTGCGCGCCTTCGTCATGAAGCGACGTATATACCCATGAACGAATCAAGCTGCCCAGACCGGCCAATGCCCTGCTTCGGTCAAATGCCCTTCCACGTGACGGCTATCTCGCAACCTTGAAGTCAGGCCGTTACGTAGATGTCACTCGTCGGGCCTGCAGACCATCGTTTGCACACGCTGAATGACGACCAGTCAGCACTGTGCAGAGACGTCGAGTGCACACGACGTTGAATGAGTGAAGGAGGTGACCCCGCCCAGAACAGGCGACGCTGACGCTGAAAACAACAATGCCGCTGCGAAACCTGCGTTTCTGCCAGCGGCATGTCTTGAATCTGGTTGCGGGGGTAGGACTTGAACCTACGACCTTCGGGTTATGAGCCCGACGAGCTGCCAACTGCTCCACCCCGCGTCCGTTGAAGCTGTAACTATAACGCATTGTTTGCGGCAATGCAACAGCTTTCCTCACGAAGTGACATATATCCTGGGTTCAAGCTGCCAAAGGCGCAGCATTCCAGGCAAGCACAGGCAGGCTCCAAGAGGTGGCGCGGATGATACACTGCGTTGATTCCACGCTGGATGCGCTCATGAAATTCTGCTCGAATTGCGGCCACGCGGTCACCCTTCGCATACCGGAAGGCGATACGCGTCCCCGCCATGTCTGCGACAACTGCCACACGATTCATTATGTGAATCCGCGGAATGTCGTCGGCACCGTGCCTGTCTGGCAGGACAAAGTCCTGCTGTGCCGTCGCGCCATCGAGCCACGCTATGGTTACTGGACCCTTCCTGCAGGATTCATGGAAATCGGCGAAACCACGGCCGAGGCGGGAGCGCGCGAGACGCTGGAGGAAGCCGGCGCACGCGTCACCGTTGGAGAACTGTTCTCCATCATGAATGTGCCGCACGTTCACCAGGTGCATCTGTTCTATTTGGCGCACCTCAATGATCTCGACATTGCCGCTGGTGAAGAAAGCCTGGAGGTCCGCCTGTTCGATGAAGAAGAGATCCCCTGGAGCCAGCTGGCCTTTCCCACTGTAATCCACACGCTGCGTTTCTTTTTCGAAGACCGCGATGCCGGGCGCGTGCGCGATGGCAATTTCCGCCTGCACACGATGGATATCGAAAAGCCCTTGCAACCGCTGGGACCCGACGGCCACTCACTGTCCTGACGCATGATTGCCTGGCTCGATCCGCACGATCCGTTTCCGGATGTGGAACAGGCACTCGGCGCGGGCACCGATGCGCCTGGCCTGCTGGCCGCCAGTCGCGACCTTTCGCCAGAACGCCTGCTGGCGGCATACCGTCAGGGCATCTTTCCATGGTATTCAAGCGGCCAGCCCGTTCTGTGGTGGAGCACCGACCCGCGCATGGTGCTAAGACCGGAAGCATTCAAGGTGTCCAGCACCTTCCGCAAGACGCTGCGTCGCGTCGAGACGGATCCGGACTGGGCGATCCGGGTCGATACAGATTTTCATGCTGTCATGCGTGCCTGCGCCAGCGCGTTCCGGCCCGGCCAGCACGGTACCTGGATCACCGACGAGATCCGCACCGCCTACAGTGCGCTATATTTGCAGGGCATGGCCCACACCGTGGAAACCTGGTACCAGGGCGAGCGCGTCGGCGGCCTCTACGGTGTCGCTCTGGGCCGGATGTTCTATGGCGAATCGATGTTCGCGCATCGTACGGATGCCTCGAAAATCGCCTTGGCCGCCTTGTGCGCGTTTCTCTGCAAACACGATGTAGCGATGATAGACTGCCAGCAAGAGACCGAGCATCTGGCCTCGCTCGGCGCGTCGCCCATTGCGCGCACCGAGTTCATCGATCATGTCCGACGCGCCACGGCCTTGCCCGGCATCGTGCCCTGGCAGTTTGACAAATCGGTGCTTTCTCACTGGACACGCCGTTACCATGAGCAAGCTTAAGGAACTCCCGCTTTCTGCATTGCAGTTCTATGCGACAGCCCCTTACGCATGCAGTTATCTCGATAACCGCCTGGCCCGCTCGCAGGTTGCGACCCCGGCCCACCTGATCAACGCAGACGTCTATTCGCAGTTGGTCCGCGCCGGCTTCCGCCGCAGCGGCATTTTTACGTACCGCCCCTACTGCGACGACTGTCGCGCCTGCACGCCGTGCCGCCTGATCACACAGGCCTTCGTTCCGAACCGTGCGCAAAAGCGCAGCTGGCGGCAGCACAGCGGCCTGACCGCACTGGTGGCCCCCCTCACCTACGTCGAAGAACACTACGCACTCTACCTGCGCTACCAGTCGCAGCGCCATGCAGGAGGCGGCATGGATGCGGACAGCCGCGAGCAGTACGAACAGTTTCTGCTACAGAGCCGCGTCAACTCGCGGCTGGTGGAATTCCGCGAACCCGCCGATGCCGCCGAGCCCGGCAAGCTGCGCATGGTCAGCATGATCGATGTGCTCGACGATGGCCTGTCCTCCGTCTACACCTTCTATGATCCGGATGTGCCGCACTCGAGCTACGGCACCTACAACATCCTCTGGCAACTGGCCCAGGCACGCGAACTGGGCCTGCCTTACCTGTACCTGGGATACTGGATCCGCAACAGCCGCAAGATGGCCTACAAGGCCAACTTCCGGCCGCTCGAAGTGCTGGTCGACCATCGCTGGCAGCCGTTCGAAAGCGCCTTCCCCGACGCATCCCGCGACCGCTGACGGAACACGCTCGGCTACAATGCCGGCTTGACCGATCCGACCCAGAGCTCATCGTGCTGAACGCGCTGTATCCCCTCGTCCGCCCCGCCCTGTTTGCGATGGATGCGGAAGATGCCCACCATTTCACGCTGCACCGCCTCAAGCAGATGCATGCCTGCGGCCTGTCCGGACTGATCGGCAATCATGTCGCCGATAATCCGCGCACGCTCATGGGAATCCGCTTTCCCAATCCGGTCGGCCTGGCAGCTGGGCTCGACAAGGATGGCGCCTATATCGATGCGCTGGCAGCGCTGGGCTTCGGCTTCCTTGAAGTCGGCACCGTCACGCCCCGCGCCCAGCCGGGCAACCCGCGCCCGCGCATGTTCCGCCTGCCACAGGGCGAGGCGCTGATCAATCGCATGGGCTTCAACAACGGCGGCGTCGACGCCTTTCTGGCGAATGTGCGAGCCTCCTCGTGGCGCGCCGCCGGCGGCGTGCTGGGGCTGAACATCGGCAAGAACGCTGATACGCCCATCGAACGCGCCGTGGACGATTACCTGTATTGCCTGGAACGCGTGTATCCGCATGCCAGCTATGTGACCGTCAACATCTCCTCGCCGAACACCAAGAACCTGCGTCAGTTACAAGGCGCCAGCGAACTGGATGGCCTGCTCTCTACGCTGCGCACGGCACAACAACGGCTGGCGGACCAGCACAAGCGCTATGTGCCGATGGTGCTGAAGATTGCGCCGGATCTGGACGACGACCAGATTCGCAATATCGGTGACGCGCTGCTGCGTCACGGTATCGACGGAGTCATCGCCACCAACACCACGCTGTCACGCGATGCTGTCCAGGGCATGCCTCATGCCGAAGAGGCCGGTGGCCTGTCGGGCGCGCCTGTCCGTGCAGCTTCGCAACGGGTCATCCAGGCACTGCGCACGGTTGTCGGTCCTGATTTCCCTATCGTCGGTGTCGGTGGCATCATGCGGGGCGCGGATGCGCGCGCCAAGGTCGATGCGGGCGCCCAACTGGTTCAACTGTATACGGGCCTGATCTATCGCGGCCCGGCGCTGGTGCGCGAAGCCGCACAGGCGCTCGCCTGAGGTCTGGATCTCGGGTGCTGGGCCGGCTAGCACCCGTGCCCCAGGGCCAGGATATCAGGGTGTGTCTAGCCGGTACGTCCGCTGATGCTGGCCTCCGCCTTGTCGAGCCAGACACCCAGTTGCTCTTGAATCCCGGTGCTGCTGAAGGAACAGCTGTCCTGCGAAAAGACATCGGCCATCTCGAGCCGACGTAACAACTCGTCGAGTACGCGCGGGAACGCTTCCGGCAACGCCAATGCCGGTGTCTGCGAGCGAAAGGCTGCCACTACCGTCGCAATTGCCACATCTCCCGCGACATAGCCCTGCAACATATCGCGCAGGCTGTCGAGCACAAGCTGTTCAGGCGTGATGGCCGGCATGGGGGAAGATTGCATCGCTCACCTCTCTTGGTTGCTTCGACGATATTCTCGATACTGCTCACGGAAGGTCCCGCCCTTCGGCGCAGGCATGTCGCGCGTCGCACTCCAGCCCTTGCCAAATGGCAGACGGGCAATGCGGCCCTGCTCCCCGCCCATGCGCTTCAGGGTCCACGCCGCGAGCCGCGTCACCAAGGCGTACAGGCCAGGATGCAACGCCGCATAGGCCCATAGCTTCAGGCCGAGCCGTTCCTGCCATGGACGGAGACCGCGCTCCATCTGTTTCTCGCGCAGCTTGCGCAGCAGGTCAGACAAGGGAATCGACGCCGGGCACACGCGGTTGCATTCGCCGCACAAGGTCGCCGCCTGCGGCAGATCCAGCGCGCTCTCGAGCCCGGTATAGCTGGGCGTGAGCACGCTGCCCATCGGACCGGGATAGACCCAGCCATAAGCATGGCCGCCGATCTTTTGATACACCGGGCAGTGATTCATGCAGGCGCCACAGCGGATACAGCGCAGCATCTCCTGGAACTCCCCGCCCAGCAGGCCGGAACGTCCGCCATCCACCAGCACAATATACATATGTTCTGGTCCATCGAGCTCGCCGTGGGCACGTGGGCCGGTCAGCAGCGACAGATAGTTCGAGATCGACTGCCCGGTCGCCGAACGCGGCAGCAGACGCATCACCGTGGCCAGGTCCTCCAGCGTCGGCAGAACTTTCTCGATGCCCGTCACCGCGACGTGCACACGCGGCATGACGGTACACATGCCTTCGTTGCCCTCATTGGTCACGAGGGCCACCGAGCCGGTCTCAGCAATCACGAAATTTCCGCCGGTCACGCCCATGTCTGCGCTGAGGAATTCCGGTCGCAGCATATCGCGCGCTTCGTGCGTCATCTCCGGGATATCGGTCAGGCGCGGCTTGCCGTGGACGCGCGCGAACAGGTCGGCGATTTCGTCCTTGTCCTTGTGCACCACCGGCGCAATGATGTGCGAAGGCGGCTCGTTGTCGTTGATCTGCAGGATATACTCGCCCAGATCGGTCTCGACACTCTGTATGCCCATCTCGGCCAGCACCTGGTTCAGGCGCATTTCCTCGGTCACCATCGACTTGCTCTTGATGACCTTGCGCACATCATGGCGCTGCGCGATCTCGGCCACGAGGCGCGCTGCATCGGCCGTGGTCTCAGCATACAAGACGGTCGTGCCGCGCTGCGCGGCTTGCGCCTCGAACTGCTCGAGCCACACGTCGAGGTTTTCCAGCGCGCGGTTGCGCCGTTCCTTCAGTGCCGCGCGCGTGGCGTCAAAGTCGATTTCGCGGATTGCCGTGGCGCGCGCGCTCACGAACTTGGTCGAAAGCTTCTTGAGGTTTTTCTGCAGGCGCTGATCGGCGAGTTTCTCCCCAGCACGTGCCTTGAAGTTCATGGACTGGACTTGCATGCACCGTCTCCTTAGGCGTCGCCCGCCAGCACCTGCGCCACGTGCAGCACGCGCGTGTGTTCGTTGCCGGTACGGCGCAGGCGCCCTTCGATATTGAGCATGCAGCCGACGTCGCCGAGCACCACGGCATCCGCGCCACTACCGGCAATGCTGGCGCATTTCTCATCGACAATGGCCGTGGAGATGTCTCCATACTTCAGGGAAAACGTGCCGCCGAATCCGCAACAGGCCTCGCAATCCGGCATCTCGGTCACCGTGACGCCCGGCAACTGTGCCAGCAAGGCGCGCGGCTGCGCCTTGACGCCCAGTTCGCGCAGGCCCGAGCAGGAATCGTGGTAGGTAATGTGGCCGGAAAATTGCGAGGGCAGGTTCTCCAGCCGGACAATGTTGACGAGAAAATCAGTCAGTTCGTACACCTTCGGCTGCAGCCGCGCGTAACGTCCATGCAGTTCCGGATCGTCGCGAAACAGGTCGTCATAATGGTGCCGGATCATGCCGCCACAGGATCCGGACGGCACGACGACATAGTCGAACTGCTCGAACTCGCGCAGCACCTTCTCGGCGAGATCGCGCGCCGCCGCGCGGTCTCCGGAGTTGTATCCGGGCTGCCCGCAGCAGGTCTGGGCTTGCGGCACCATCACATCGCAACCAGCGTGCTCCAGCAGCTTGACCACCGAGAAGCCGATATCGGGGCGCATCAGGTCAATCAGGCAGGTCACGAACAGTCCGACGCGCATGGCAGCACCCCTGTGGATATTTGCGTCCCCGCATTATGCGGTGTGGGGGGAGGCACAGGCAAATCGAAGCGGGATACCGCAATGCAGCAAAATCAGCGTATGCTGGGCATTCCTGCACTGTGACAGCAACCAAGACACAGACAATGCAAGTAAGCGCAGGATGCCGCACTACATTTCATCTCTTGAAATTTTCACAATGTGAGATAGAATGGAGCCGTTCCACACATCTCAAGATCCCGCTGCAATGACTGCTGCCGACAAGGTCGACAAAGAACCAGGCAAAACATCCATCCAAGTCATCGAACGCATGGTCATGTTGCTCGATGCGCTGGCCTTGCATGCAGACCCGGTCAGCCTCAAGGAATTGTCTCTCGCGACCGGCCTTCACCCGTCCACTGCACACCGCATCCTGAATGACATGGTCGCCTGCCGTTTTGTCGACCGTTCCGATCCGGGCAGCTACCGGCTCGGCATGCGCCTGCTGGAACTGGGCAACCTCGTGAAAGCACGCCTGTCGGTGCGGGAGGCGGCCCTGGTTCCGATGCGCGCCCTGCACCGCCTGACGGGGCAGACTGTCAATCTATCGGTACGCCAAGGCGACGAAATCGTCTATATCGAACGAGCCTACAGCGAGCGTTCCGGCATGCAGGTGGTGCGGGCAATCGGCGGACGCGCCCCCTTGCATCTCACGTCCGTTGGCAAGCTGTTTCTCGCCGCCGATGAAATCGGCCGCGTACGGGCCTACGCCACCCGTACGGGCCTGTCAGGCCACACCAGCACCTCGATCACTGATCCGGTCAAGCTCGAGCGTGAATTGAGCTGGGTGCGGACCAACGGTTACGCGCGGGACAACGAGGAACTCGAACTCGGTGTACGCTGCATTGCCGCGGGGATCTACGACGACTCGCGGCGGCTGGTTGCAGGGCTCTCGCTGTCTGCCCCGGCGGACCGCTTGCAGGACAGTTGGCTGGAGCACCTGAAGGACACCGCGCTGCAGATTTCGCGTGGCATGGGCTATCTCGAAGAAGCCTGATCTTCCTACTCAGAATGCACCAATAAAAAAAGCACCTGTCACCAGGTGCTTTTTTCATTCCGCCACCAGGGCGATGTATAGCGTCCATGCCGATCAGGTTCCGCGCGGCGTCATGCCACTGAGCACCTGCTGCGGCGCGTTCGGCGAACGCGTGTAGGGACCGCGCGGCACCGGCGTATGCTCGAGCCAATCACGCACCCGCACCGCATCGGCGAAGCGCGACAGCTTGCCGGCGGAATCCAGGAACACCATTACCACATCGCGGCCCTGCACCTTGGCTTGCATCACCAGACAACGGCCTGCCTCGCTGATGAAACCAGTCTTCTGGAGACCGATATCCCAGTCGCCACCACGCACCAGACGGTTGGTATTCACGTAGTGCAGCGTCCGGCCATTGAGCGCAGTAATGCTGTGTTCCGTCTGCGTCGAGTAGCTGCGGATCACCGGATTGCGATGGGCTGCCACCACCAGCTTGGCCAGATCGGCTGCGCTTGACACATTGCTGCTCGACAAGCCGCTCGAGTCGACGAAGCGCGAATCCGTCATGCCAAGCTCGCGCGCCTTGCGATTCATGGCCTGCACGAATGCCGGGAGCCCCCCCGGATAATGACGGCCAAGCACAGACGCGGCCCGGTTCTCGGACGACATCAAAGCGAGCAGCATAAACTCATGGCGCGGCAGCTGCAGGCCATACTGCAGACGCGAGCTGGTGCCTTTTTCAAAATCGCGGTCAGCTTCGCTGACCTCAAGAATCTCGTCCATCGGCTGGCGCGCATCCATCACGACCAGCGCCGTCATCAGCTTGGTGATCGAAGCAATCGGCAGCACTGCCAGCGGATTCTTCTGGAACAGCACTTCGTTGGTGTTCTGATCCATCACCAGCGCCACACTGGAACGCAGGTCCAGTGCATCCTGGGTATCGCGCAAGCCTAGGGCTTCGCCGAGCGATGGCCGGGTCGGTGCGGGTGTAAACGCCGCGCGCATCGGTTCGGCCTGACGTACACGCGTCACCACGACCCGGCGCTTGCCATTGACCACCGTCACGCGGCGAACGGCTACGGTCTTGGTGGCTTCCTGACGGGTGCCGCGCGCTGCGGTTTTCTTGCTGCCACGGGCCGGTGCAGCAGCGCTCTTGCGCGTACCCGCTTCCTTGCGTTTGGCGGTGGTCTGCTTGGCGTTCGATTTCTTGGATGCGCTCTTGGCTTCCGCGGCACTCTTCTTGCCGGGCGCAGCGGCCACATCAGGGGCGTAGGCAGCGGAAAGCGCCATGAGGCAAGCGGCCGCGACAGAGGCGAGCGCACCGGAAAAGCGGGGAAATTTCGAGTCGGAGAAAAACATGGTGGCTGGCGCGCGCGGGGGCTGGGATGCCGTTAGTGTATGCAAAAATAAATTTCTGATCAAGATGAAGGACTTACCGAATCTATTTAAAGCAGGTTTACCCTGATTTTTCACTTGATGAAAAATTTCTATGAGCACACGTGATGCACCTTAAAATTATGTTGCATAGCAGCAACATTTACGGATTTTATTCAATATAGCGGGTGAATTGCGACACCGCTTCCCGTTCCGTCGTCAGGGAATTTTCCACGGCTGCAGGATCGGCCCAGCCCAGTGACATGCCGCACACCACCATCTGGTCCGCGGGCAATGCCAACTGCGTCGAAATCACGCGATGAAAGCGGGTAAACGCTGCCTGCGGACAAGTATCGAGCCCACGGGCGCGCGCCGCGATCATGATGTTCTGCAAGAACATGCCGTAGTCCAGCCAACTGCCCTGCCCCAGCCGCCGGTCGATCGTAAAGATCAGACCTACCGGCGCATCAAAAAATGCATAGTTACGCGCGTTCTGGGCGCTGATTTTTTCCTTGTCGCCTTTTTCGATCCGCAGCAGCCCATACAAATCCCAACCGACCTTGCGACGTCGGTCAAGGTATGGCGAAAACCACTCCTTAGGGTAGTACGCATATTCTTCGTGGTGCCCCTGTGCCGCCTCCGGATCGCGGTACGTGGCGAGAATGGCGTCTGAGAGACGCTGGCGCGCCGCGCCCGTCAGCACATAAACATGCCACGGCTGGGCGTTGGTGCCAGACGGGGCACGACTGGCCACGCGCAGGATGGCGTCGATGGTCTCATGGGGGACGGGATCGGGCAGGTAAGCACGAACCGAACGTCGCGAAGTCATGGCGGCATCGACTGCGGCAACGGCGGCCTCGTCAGGAAGCGGAGTATCTGGGTTCATGGCACCTCAAGAAAATTTCGGCGTACGTTCAGCCCGGGCGTGACCACGCGCGATGCAAATACACGGCACATGCCTGTATCAAACGTCCCGGGATGGCTTGCGGATGACCAGTGCCACGCCGGCGGCGGCCAGCACCATGCCGACCATGGCCGGCGGCTTGAAGCTCTCGCCGAACAGGGCCCATGCCATCAGCGCAGTTGTAGGTGGCGTCAGGTACATGAGCGCCGACACGCTGGTCGCAGCGCCGCGGCGAATCAACAGGAACAACAATGACATTGCGCCGATCGACATCGTCAGCACGGCCCACAACAGGGCACCGATCAATTCCGGCGCCCATTCGATTTCGCGGGTTTCGAACAGGAACATGAACGGTAGGCACGCCAACCCGGCAGCCGCAAACTGAATCAGTGACCCCATGCGCAGATCGAACACCGGACAGAAGCGCTTCTGGTAGATCGTACCGATCGTGATCGATAACAAAGCCATCACGCATAGCGCCAGGCTCACAAGTGTCACGCCAGCGACATCCAGCTTGTTCGAGACCACCAGCGCCACGCCAGCCATGCCCAGCAGCAATCCGCCCCATTGGCGCGGCGCCACGCGCTCGCCGGTCGCCGAGGCAAACACTGCTGTCAGAATCGGCTGTATACCAACAATCAGCGCCGACAGTCCCACCGGCATGCCGAGCCGGATGGCTGCCCACACCCCACCAATATAGCCGGTCTGCAACAGCAGCCCTGCAACCGAGAGATGGCCGATGGCGCGCCAGTCGGTCCGGCCACGCGCATGCGGCAGCGGGACACGCGCCAACAGCACGACTGGCGCCATGCAAAGGACTACCCCGGCACAACGCACGAACATGAAGGTCATCGGTTCGGCATGCGGCATCGCATACTTGGCGATGATGAAGCCGGTGCTCCAGATCACAACGAACGCCCACGGCATCATTTGCAACCACAAGCTATCCGCCTGCACCGTGTCGTCCGGGGAGAGCGTTGGACACTTCATGCCGCCGTCCTCGCCGCGTGCAGGCGGGCATGCATGCGAGCCGCCAGCAGTACGGTCTGCTCGTGCACCGCCACAGTATGTGCGATCTCGTTGCCATAGCCGCCTGCCATGGTCACTGCGACAGGAATAGCGTGCGTGTGCGCCACATCGAAAATCATCTGGTCGCGTTCGGCCAGGCCGTCCATGGTCAGTCGCAGCCGGCCAAGCCGGTCACCCTCATGTGGGTCAGCACCAGCCAGATAAATCAGGAGCCCCGGCTCGAAACGCCCCAGCATGAGATCGAGCGCGCCCTGCAATGCATCCAGATACTGTGCATCGCCGCAACCATCGGGCAGGCCGACATCCAGGTCGCTGGCCTCCTTGCGGAATGGGTAGTTTCGCTCGCCATGCAAAGACAGCGTGAACACCGTCGCATCGTCCCGCAAGATCGAAGCGGTACCGTTCCCCTGATGTACATCCAGATCGATGATGGCAACAGGTAACTGGCGGCCTTCGGCACAGGCATCGTGCTGCAGGCGCCGCGCCGCAATCGCCGAATCGTTGAAGACACAGAATCCACCGCCCTTGTCGGCATAGGCATGATGCGTACCGCCTGCGAGGTTGACCGCAATGCCATCGTGCATGGCCTGCCTGCACGCGGCTATGGTCGCGCCGGCGGAGCGCCTGGAGCGCTCCACCATCGCTTCCGACCACGGAAAGCCGATTTCGCGCTGGCGTGCCGGCTCCAGTGTACCTGTCGACACTTTTTGCACATATTCGTCCGTATGTGCCAGCAGTAGATCCTCATCCGAAGCACGGGGCGCCTCCCGCAGCACGATTCCAGCACCGGAAGCCGTCACGGCGTCGCGCAACATCCGGTACTTCTGCATTGGGAAACGATGTCCTTCAGGCAACGGCAAAACGAAGTGATCGGCGTAATAGGCGTACATCGAGACGTGCATCGGGCTGGGTAGACCCCAAGAAACCGGGGGCGGCCATCGTGGTGCTGCAAAACCGCAGATGCATGGTAGCACTGTACAGCGCCCGCCAGAGGCGCATGCAGCACATGCGGACGCGTGGCACCTTGCAAAAGTGACCGTTGCCACACGATTTCTGTCCGGTCATTTCGTATCGCTTAAATCTGACTTCAATTTTTTGTGCAATGCACAAAAATCGCTTGACATCGCACTGGCGGTCAATAGAATAGGAATTGTTGCGACGCATCAAAATGATGTTTCGCTCCCTGCCCGGAGCCCGCCGTCACACTTTCGACATCGAGGGCATGTAGCGTTTGAGGGCATCCACCGTTCAACCGTCGTACCCCGATGATACTGGAGACTGCAATGCTGACGCCGGAACAAATCACTGCTGCCAACAAGGCCAACCTCGAAACCCTGTTCGGTCTCACGACCAAAGCCTTCGAAAGTGTCGAGAAGCTCGTCGAACTGAATCTGCAAGTGGTCAAGGCCAGCTTCGCGGAGAACGTCGACACCGCCAAGAAGGTCCTGGCCGTGAAGGATGCCCAGGAACTGATGGCGGTTCAGGCTGCACTGATCCAGCCGGTTGCCGAAAAGGCACTGGCTTACACCCGCCATCTGTACGAGATTGCCTCGGATACCGGCTCGGAATTCAACAAGGTTGCGGAATCGCAAATCGCCGAAAGCAGCCAGCGTGTACAGTCGCTCGTCGACAATATCGCCCGTAACGCACCGGCCGGCTCGGAAAGCGCCGTCGCTCTCGCGAAGTCGGCGATCTCCGCAGCCAACAACGCGTATGACTCGGTGCAGAAGGCCACCAAGCAGGCTGTCGAAATCGCCGAAAGCAACTTCCACGCGGCCACCAACGTCGCGGCGAAGGCTGCACAGCAAGCCACGGCGCAAGCCCGCACGTCTGCCAAGAAAACTGCGGCCTGACGCTTCGGCAATCGCCTACCAGTAACGGCGCCATCCCGGTGGGATTGGCGCCGTTTTTCATTTGTGCGCGTATCACCCTCCTCTTGATCCCTCACCTCACCTACGAACAAGAGCTTCCACGCGCCAGCGGTTGGGCTTGACTGGCTTTTTCCATTGCCTTCCGCTGTGTGACAAAGCCTGGGGCTAGGTCGCTCACAGTCCACTTTCCTTCAGTCACAAGTGTGTCCGTACAACATGGCCCCAAGTGGACGCCTCAGCTTGGCTGTCCGACATCTCATCGCGCCGAGGCACACTTTCTTGCAGACATCTCTTCGCGCTGAAGACGACTTCTTCATGTTCGCGTCTTTCATCCAGAGAAAGGTGTGGGAAATTGTGCAACCCCCGATCCAAGGTCCGCCAGAACACCGGGATCGACGGGTAATGACCAGCCATGTAATCTCCTCCGCCACTCATCATGCCTGCTTCGCGTCCACATCTTCTGCGCCGTGCTCTCGTCTTGTCCGGCAAAGCCTTGCACGAGACGCAGGCACGGGTCGCACTCCGGTTGCAGCCGCTCCGCTACCGCATGCTGCGCCAGTTGCTCAGGCTGCCACGCTTCGAGGCACGTTGCATGCTTATCCTGCCCTGCCTCATGTGCCTGCCGATGGTCATGGCAGGTGCCTACCTGCTGAGCCAGGGAGACTGGCTTGTCGGATTAGCCGGCGCCGGGATGGCCGGCGCGATATGCCTGCAGACCACACGCCGGCTGCAGCGGATTCTGAGGTTACCGTTACGCCTAGCTCGTCCGGCGCTGTCACAGCAAGCGCAACCGTATTCGGCCCGCGCATCGGTGCAACACTTCTGACGGAAACCATGGCAGGTACGCGCCGCTCTTGTTAGGATGAGCAGCCCTGTCCTGATATCGGGGCACGACGGCTCACCCGGGAGCGCACATGGAAAACCTGTCACACCTGCTGGTCGATCCCGCCGCGTGGGCGGCGCTTGCCACCCTCATTGCCATGGAAGTCATCCTTGGCATCGACAATCTGATCTTTATCTCCATCCTCACCAACAAGCTACCCGAAGCGCAGCGCGCCCGAGCCCGGCGTATCGGCATCAGCGGGGCACTGGTACTGCGGTTAGCCTTGCTGGGAACCGTCGCATTCATCGTCCAGTTGACAACGCCCCTCTTCACGGCCTTCGGCCAGGCCTTCTCGTGGCGTGACCTGATCCTGATCGCCGGCGGCGCATTCCTGGTCTGGAAAGCCACGCGTGAGATCCATCACCATGTCGATCCGCCTCCTGAAGGTGACATGTTCGGCAGCCCGCAAGCCGCATTGGCCTTCTCTGCCGCTATCGGGCAGATCCTGCTACTTGATATTGTCTTCTCCATCGACAGCATCATCACCGCCGTCGGCATGACGGAACATATCCCGATTATGTTTGCCGCCGTGATCGTGGCCGTCACCGTCATGTTGCTGGCCGCCACATCGCTGGCGAACTTCATCGAGCGCAACCCGACGATCGTCATGCTGGCACTTGGCTTCTTGTTGATGATCGGGATGACGTTGCTGGCCGAAGGTTTCGGTGCACATGTACCCAAGGGGTATATCTACGCGGCCATGGCATTCTCCGCGACGATCGAAGGGCTCAACATGCTGGCACGCAGGGCACAGCGCAAGAAGAAAGCGATCGGAGGCGCGACGCATTGACCGGCAGCGGGTCGCCACCGCCCGCGAGCATCTCCCGCGGCGGTGGCGACCCGAGCACCTCGGAGTGACTGCAACTCCAGCACCTTCCCCCAGCCGCTGCAGGTCTCACATCTGCGGGACTGCGGCCCAGAATGGCGGTTAATTGCATTTATTCGGCAAAAAAACAGGCGGCATTGCGCCGCCTGTTCCACTACTACCACGTTCGACCGTCTTGATTGCTGAATCAATCCAGTCCGCCGCTGCCTATCAGCCGAACTGCCTTCCGATGGGCAACTGCGGCGGGCCGTTTCTACGCCCCGCTATGATTTACTTCTTACGGGCAGGCGGCACATCGGTACATACACCCTCGTAGATCTCCGCAGCCATGCCCACTGATTCACCCAGGGTAGGATGCGGATGGATGGTCTTGCCGATATCCACCGCGTCGGCGCCCATTTCGATAGCCAGGCACACTTCCCCGATCAGGTCGCCGGCATGCGTGCCGACAATGCCGCCACCGATGATGCGATGGGTTTCCTCGTCGAACAGCAGTTTGGTGAAACCTTCATCGCGGCCGTTGGCGATGGCGCGTCCCGATGCTGCCCACGGGAAGACGCCCTTGCCGTACTTGATGCCTTGCGCCTTGCACTGCTCTTCCGTCAGACCCGCCCAGGCCACCTCAGGATCGGTATAGGCTACCGACGGAATCTGCTTGGCATCGAAATAAGCCTTTTCGCCATGCGCCGCCTCGGCGGCGACGTGGCCCTCATGCACAGCCTTGTGGGCCAGCATCGGCTGCCCGACGATATCGCCAATGGCGTAGATGTGCGGCACGTTGGTGCGCTGCTGTTTGTCGACCTCGATGAAGCCACGATCGGTCACGGCAACACCAGCCTTGTCCGCGCCGATCTTCTTACCATTCGGGCTGCGGCCGACGGCCACCAGCACCATGTCGTAGCGTTGCGGTTCGGACGGTGCCTGCTCGCCGTCGAAGCTGACATAGACGCCGTCCTTGCGTGCTTCCACACCGACGGTGCGGGTTTTCAGCATGACCTTGTCGAAGCGCGACTTGTTGACCTTCTCCCAGACCTTGACGAGATCGCGGTCCGCGCCCTGCATCAGGCCATCCAGCATTTCCACCACGTCGATGCGCGTGCCGAGCGTGCTGTATACCGTAGCCATCTCCAGGCCGATGATGCCGCCGCCGATCACCAGCATGTTCTTCGGGATCTCGCGCAGTTCGAGCGCACCGGTCGAATCGACGATACGCGGATCCTCGGGAATGAACGGCAGCTTCACGGCCTGGCTGCCGGCCGCGATGATCGCTTTTTCGAAACGGATCACGGTTTTCTTGCCAGTGCGCTCCTGCGCCTCGCCATCCGTCAGTTCCACTTCGAGATGATGCGGATCGAGGAAGGTACCGACACCGCGCACCACCTGCACCTTGCGCATCTTCGCCATGCCTGCGAGACCGCCGGTGAGCTTGCCGATCACCTGTTCCTTGTAGCCGCGCAGCTTGTCGAGATCGATCACCGGATCGGCGAACGACACGCCATGCGCCGCCATCGCCTTGGCCTCGTCGACCACAGCCGCGGTGTGGAGAAGCGCCTTCGACGGAATGCATCCGACATTGAGACACACGCCACCGAGCGTGGCGTAACGCTCCACGATCACCGTGCTCATGCCCAGGTCGGCGCTGCGGAATGCAGCCGAATACCCGCCGGGGCCGGCACCCAGCACAAGCATGTCGCAGGTGATGTCGGCCGAGCCGCTGTGTTGTGCAGCGGTGGGAGCGGCCACAGGCGCAGCAGGTGCCGCGCTGGGAGCCTGCGCTGGCGCTGCCTGCGGAGAGGCCGCCGGGGCCGCCGGGACTGCCGGGGCCGAAGCTGCGGCACCAGCCTGCACGTCGACCGTCAGGATCAGGCTACCGGTGTTGACCTTGTCGCCCACCTTCACTTTGACGTCGACCACCTTGCCCGCGGCCGGGGACGGCACGTCCATGCTGGCCTTGTCGGATTCCAGCACGATCAGCGACTGCTCCAGTTC
>Ga0247823_10001620_pt1 | contig 18687 bp, 21 predicted proteins | sample 13C_PalmiticAcid_2_FD_192426 | JGI IMG/M metagenome (GOLD analysis project Ga0247823, IMG submission 192426) | Soil microbial communities from agricultural site in Penn Yan, New York, United States - 13C_PalmiticAcid_Day30 | ecosystem: Environmental > Terrestrial > Soil > Agricultural land... | reverse complement strand
CCCACCCGCCCCGCCGCGCAAGGAACCGTGGCGGCGCACGTCGGGCATCCACAGCGTCCGCACCGCCCGCGGCCTCGCCGCGATCCGCGCCCTGTGGGAGACGCGCGACCAGATGGCCCGCGACCGCGACATCGCCCCCGGTCGCGTCCTGCCCGACAGCGCGATCATCCAGGCGGCCGCGGTCAACCCTGCCGACGAGCAGGCCCTGCTCCAGCTCCCCGTCTACAAGGGCCGCGCCCAGCGCCGTCTGGCGGGCACCTGGATGCGCGCACTGCGCGCGGCGGCGGCGCTGCCCAAGAGCGAGTTGCCGGACCCGTCGCCGCCGAACGACGGACCGCCGCCCGCCAACCGGTGGGCCGACAAGTTCCCGGAGGCCGCGGCCCGTCTCGGTGCGGCCAGGACGGCGCTGACGGCGATCGCGGAGGCCAACCGGCTGCCGGTGGAGAACCTGCTGCAGCCGGACCTGGTACGGCGCACCTGTTGGCAGCCGCCCGCGGACATCGACCTCGACACGGTCACCGACGCCCTGCGCGCGGGCAGTGCCCGGGAGTGGCAGATCGGGTTGACCGGGGAAGCGCTGGTCGCCGCCCTGCGGACCAAGGTCCCGACACCCGAGCAGGGCTGACCGACCGGCAAACCGTTTGCGTGGCCGCGCTCGGTTGGCCAAGGCTTGGTTCGTGATCGAGACATGAGCCGTCGCGTGCTGCTGCTGTTGGCGCTGGCCTGCGGCGTCGCCGTCGGGAACGTGTACTTCCCGCAGGCGGTGAGCCCGCTGGTCGCGGCCGGTCTCGGCGTATCGCCCGGCTCGGCCACGCTGGTGGTGACCGCTACGCAGCTGGGGTACTCGCTGGGGATCTTCCTACTGGTCCCCCTCGGCGACCGGCTGCCGCACCGGCCGCTGATCGTCGGCCTCATGTCTGTCACCGCGCTGAGCCTGCTCGCGGCCGGGCTGGCGCCAGGGCTGCCGCCGCTGCTCGGAGCGAGTGTGCTCGTCGGCGTGACGACCGTGATCGCGCCGGTCATCGGCCCGATGGCGGCGGGACTTGTCGCCGCCGACCGCCGTGGCGAGGTGTCCGGGACCCTGCTGGCCGGGTCCATCGGCGGGATGCTGCTGGCCAGGACGTTCGCGGGCAACGTCGGCGAGTGGCTCGGCTGGCGGGCGCCGTATCTCGTGGCCGGGGCGGTCACCGCCGTCCTCGCGGTCGTGTTGACCTTCGTCGTGCCCCGGACGGTGGCGGCGACCGACCAGCGCTACCCGGCACTGATCATCGAGCCGCTGCGACTCCTGCGAGCCGAACCGGAACTGCGCCGGTCCTGCTTCTACCAGGCCACGATCTTCGCAGGCTTCTCCGCGGTGTGGACCACAGTCGCCCTCCTACTCACCGGTCCGACGTACGGCTTCGGCGCCGAGGCCGTCGGCTGGCTGGCCCTCATCGGCGCGGCGACGATGGTCTGCACCCCGATCGCTGGCAGACAGGTCGACCGACGCGGGTCCGACCCGGTCAACCTGGTCTGCATGATCGGCGTCATCGGGGCGGCGGTGATCCTCGTCCCGGGCGGTCTCGGTGGTGGTGTCGGCTTGGCCACCTTGGTCCTGGGCACGCTGGTGCTGGACGTGGCGATGCAGAGCGGGATGGTCGCCAACCTGGTCCGCGTCTACGCGATCCGACCGGACGCGCGCGGCAGGCTGAACACCGCCTACATGACTTGCGCGTACCTCGGCGGCACGGTCGGCTCGTGGGCCGGAACCCGCGCGTACGCGGCGCTCGGCTGGTTCGGGGTGTGCGCCTTCGTCGCGATCCTGGGCGTGGTCGCCCTGGCCGTGCATGTCTGGCGCACAGCTCAGCCACATGTTCGGCCCAGCCCGGGTACAGAACCCGAAAGCAACGTGGGGAGGTCGGCTCCACCCAGGAGCCGCTGACCACGGAGAACCATGATGACCGAGAACAAAGCCCGCTGGGCCGCCATAGCCGCGGGCATGGCGGGCGCGTTCGTCGCGGGCGGTCTGGCCATCGGCCTGATCAGCACCGCGAGCGCCCAGGACTCGACGACCACCGCGCCGGACAGCGGGACCACCACCGCCCCGGCCGACCCCGACCGGCCCCGCGACGAGTCCAAGGCCCAGCGCACCGACGAGACGCTGCTGACCGGGGACGACGCCGAGAAGGCCAAGGCAGCCGCCCTGGCCAAGTACCCGGGCGCCACCATCCAGCGCGTCGAGACCGACTCCGACGGTGTCTACGAGGCCCACCTGACCACCCCCGACGGCAAGCGCGTCACCGTCGAGATGGACAAGAGCTTCGCCATCACCGGCGAGGAAGCGGGCCGCGGGCACAAGTAGGCGTCAGGTCAAGACGATCCGGAACGCCGGGTGGTCCGGGGCGACACGGCGGAGGTCGGCGTCCGTGGAGGAGGCGTCGACCCCGTCGAAGAACACGCCGACCTCGAACTTCCAGCGCTTCAGATACTCGCGCAGCAGTTCGGGCTTGTCGTCGTCGGCCAGTTCCACGGCCGTGAAGGTGTGGACCTTGCGACCGAGGCGCAGCTCCCCCTCCCCCGCCGCGCGCAGGTTGCGGACCCACTGGGTGTGGCCGCGCGGGGCGACGAGGTAGCTCTCGCCGTCGTGGACGAGGAGGTTGACCGGGGTCGACCGCATCTCGCCGGACTTTCGGCCGCGGACCGACAGGACCCGGGAGCCCCACACGTTGACGCCGCGCTTCACCAGGAAGGCCACGATGCGGTTGAAGACGTCCGTGGTGAACCGGCTCGGACGCAGGTAGCGAGTCGACATCTGGATTTCCCTCCATGAAACGAGAGCACCGCTCTCACTTGTCGCCAAGTAAATACGAGAGCGGGGCTCTCGTCAAGAGCGGCGCTCTCGTATGCTCGACGCATGACGAAGCCACAAGGCGTCCGCGACCGCAATCGGGCGGCGCTGACCCTCGCGATCAAGGAAGACGCGCGCGCTCAGCTCGCGACAGCGGGAGCCCAGGCGCTGTCCCTCAGAGCCGTCGCGCGCAACCTCGGCCTGGCGTCGTCGGCGGTCTACCGCTACTACCCCAGCCGCGACGACCTGCTCACCGCCCTGATCATCGACGCCTACAACTCGCTCGGCGACGCCGTCGACCAGGCCGACCACGACGGCGACCCCCGTGCGCGCTGGCTGTCGCTGTGGCACGCCGTTCGGAATTGGGCGCTGGCCAACCGGCACGAGTACGCCCTGATCTACGGTTCCCCCGTGCCCGGCTACAGCGCCCCGCAGGACACGATCGCGCCAGCCGTCCGCGTGCCGCTCAGGGCCATGACCATCGCCCACGCCGCGGGCGTCAAGGATTTGCCCATCGACCCCGTCCTGCACGACCAGCTCAGCGCCGTGACGGCCTCGATCTCGATCGACTTGCCGCCCGGCGCGCTGGCACGGGTAATGGTCGCGTGGACACAGCTGTTCGGCATGGTCGGCTTCGAGCTGTTCGGCCAGCTCGTCGGTTCCGCCGACCCAGCAGACGCGTTGTTCGACTTCGCCGCCCGGTCAATGGCCGACTTCGTCGGACTGTGACCCACCCCATAAGCGCGTCGCTATGTTACCCATTGGTAACCAGCGCTAGAGTAGGCCTTGTTACCAGTCGGTAGCCCATATTCGACTAAGGAGCACCCACGTGGCCGCACCCGCTGCATCCGCAGCCGAGCGCGCCGTTCGGAACGTGGTCTTCGTCGACGGTGTACGCACGCCGTTCGGCAAGGCAGGCCCGAAGGGCATCTACGCGGAGACCCGCGCCGACGATCTCGTCGTGAAGGTCATCCGTGAACTGCTGCGCAGGCACCCCGAGCTGCCCCCGGAGCGGGTGGACGAGGTCGCCATCGCCGCGACGACGCAGATCGGCGACCAGGGCCTGACCATCGGCCGGACGGCGGCGCTGCTCGCGGGCCTGCCCAAGTCCGTCCCCGGCTACGCCATCGACCGCATGTGCGCGGGCGCGATGACCGCCGTCACCACCAGCGCCAGCGGCATCGCCTTCGGCGCCTACGACGTGGTGATCGCGGGCGGCGTCGAGCACATGGGCCGCCACCCGATGGGTGAGGGCGTCGACCCGAACCCGCGCATCGTGGCCGACAAGATCGTCGACCCGACCGCGCTGGTCATGGGCCAGACCGCGGAGAACGTGCACGACCGCTACCCGGCGATCACCAAGCAGCGCTGCGACGAGTTCGCCGCGCGCAGCCAGGAGAAGTACGCCGACGCGGTCAAGGCGGGCAAGATCGGCCCCGAGTTCGTCCCCGTCGCCACCCGCTCGGCCGAGCTGGGCTGGGGCCTGGCCACCGAGGACGAGCCGCCGCGTCCGGGCACCACCGTGGAGCAGCTCGCCGCCCTCAAGACCCCGTTCCGGCCGCACGGCCGGGTCACCGCGGGCAACGCGGCGGGCCTCAACGACGGCGCCACCGGCTGCATCCTCGCCGAGGAGGAAACCGCTCGTGAGCTCGGCCTGCCGGTCGGCATGCGCCTGGTGGGCTACGCGTTCGTCGGCGTCGAGCCCGAGGTCATGGGCGTCGGCCCGGTTCCGGCCACGGAACGGGCACTGCGGCGCGCCGGTCTGTCCATTGAGGACATCGGGCTGTTCGAGCTGAACGAGGCGTTCGCCGTGCAGGTGCTGGCTTTCCTCGACCACTTCGGCATCGACCAGGACGACCCGCGGGTCAACCAGTGGGGCGGCGCCATCGCGTGCGGCCACCCGCTGGCGTCCTCTGGCGTGCGCCTGATGACGCAGCTCTCGCGCCAGTTCGCCGAGCACCCCGAGGTCCGCTACGGCATCAACTCGATGTGTATCGGCATCGGCATGGGCGGCACGGTCATCTGGGAGAACCCGCACTGGAACGGCGGTAGCAACTGATGCTGTCCATCGAAGAAGCCAAGGCCGCCTTCCCGGACGAGGTCGTGACCAAGGCCGTCACGAAGCTGATCAAGGTGCCCGGGCTGGACAAGCCGGTCGCCTTCATCACCATCGACAACGGCCACGACCACACCCGCCCGTCGACCTTCGGCCCGCAGTCGCTGGTGTCGCTGAACGACGCCTTCGACGTGGCCGTGGCGGCCCAGCCCGCCGCGATCGCCGTCACCGGCAAGCCGTTCATCTTCGCCGTCGGCGCGGATCTGTCCGGTGTGGAGCAGGTCGCCGAGCGCGAGCGCGCGCTGGAGATCGCCCAGGCCGGGCACGACGTGTTCCGCCGGTTCACCGAGTCCGAGATCCCGACCTTCGCCTTCATCAACGGCGCGGTCATGGGCGGCGGCCTCGAACTCGGCTTGTCCTGCCACTACCGCACCCTGTCCGCGGGCGCGGCGGCCATCGCCCTGCCCGAGGTGTTCCTTGGTCTATTCCCCGGCTGGGGCGGTACGCAGCTGCTGCCGAACCTGATCGGCCCGGACGCGGCCGTGACGGTGGTCTTCGAGAACGCGCTGTCGCAGAACCGGATGCTCAAGCCGAAGCAGGCGCTGGAGCTGGGCATCACCGACGCGCTGTTCGACTCGGCCGACTTCCTGGAGCAGTCGCTGCTCTGGCTGGCGTCGGTCGTCAACGGCAAGGTCACCCCGGCCCGCCGCGAGATCGACCGCGGCGCCGAGTGGGACGCGGCCGTCGCGCGGGCGAAGGCGATCGTGCACGGCAAGACCAAGGGCGCGTCCCCGGGCGCGAACAAGGCTGTCGAGCTGCTGGAACTGGCTCGCGAGAACAATCTCGACAAGGGCTACGCGGCCGAGACCGAGGCCCTGGCCGACGTCCTGATGACCGATCCGCTGCGCGCCGGCCTGTACTCGTTCAACCTGGTGCAGAAGCGGGCCCGCAAGCCCGCTGGCGCGCCGGACAAGTCCCTGGCCCGTCCGGTGACGAAGGTCGGCATCGTCGGCGCGGGCCTGATGGCCAGCCAGATGGCGCTGCTGTTCGCCCGCCAGCTCAAGGTGCCGGTCGTGCTGACCGACATCGACCAGGAGCGCGTCGACAAGGGCGTGGGCTACGTCCACTCCGAGATCGACAAGCTCCAGGGCAAGGGCCGGGTCTCCCCGGACGGCGCCAACCGCCTCAAGGCGCTGGTGTCGGGCTCGCTGGACAAGGCCGCGTTCGCCGACGCCGACTTCGTCATCGAGGCCGTCTTCGAGGAACTGGGCGTCAAGCAGACCGTGTTCGCGCAGGTCGAGGAGCACGTCAGCGCGGAGTGCGTGCTGGCGACGAACACCTCGTCGCTGTCGATCACGGACATGGCCTCGAAGCTGAAGCACCCCGAGCGGGTCGTCGGCTTCCACTTCTTCAACCCGGTCGCGATCATGCCGCTGCTGGAGATCGTCCGCGCGGACAAGACGGACGACGCGACCCTGGCCACGGCGTTCGCCGTGGGCAAGGCGCTGAAGAAGTCGTCGGTGCTGGTCAAGGACGCTCCGGCGTTCGTGGTCAACCGCCTGCTCACCCGCTTCATGGGCGAGGTCGTCAAGTCCATCGACGAGGGCACGCCCTTCGAGGTCGCCGACAACGCGCTGGAGCCGTTGGGTCTGCCGATGAGCCCGCTGGTGCTGCTGCAGCTCGTCGGCCCGCCGGTCGCGCTGCACGTGGCCGAGACGATGAACCGCGCGTTCCCGGACCGCTTCGGCGTCTCGGACAACATGAAGGCGTTCGTCAAGGCGGGCAAGTCCGCGGTCTGGAGATGGGACGCGACGGGCACGCCGAGCGTCGACCCCGAGGTCCAGGAGCTGTGGCAGTTCGGCGACGCTCCGCTGACGGCCGAGCAGGTCCGCGCGCGGGCGCTGGAGGGCCTGGCCGAGGAGATCCGCATCATGCTCGACGAGGGCGTGGTCGCGGAGGCACAGGACATCGACCTGTGCATGATCCTGGGCGCGGGCTGGCCGTTCTGGCTGGGCGGTGTCACGCCGTTCCTGGACCGTGAGGGCGTGTCGGAGAAGGTGAACGGCAAGCCGTTCCTCGCTCCGGGCGTCGCGTCGGTGCCGACGGCCTGAGATTGACAGTCTCGTAGCGCCCCTGGCGTCTCCCCGGAGACACCAGGGGCGCTGTCGTCTCACCAGTACCGTGGAACCCGCCGCGCGTAGTCGGCCTGCTCGTCGCCGAACTGGGCGGCCAGCTGGCGCTCCTCGCGCAGGACGGCGCGATGGACCAGCGCGGCGGCGGGCGGCCAGGCGGCGAGCAACCATGGCGAGCGGGCGGTGAGCCCGGCGCCCAGGTGGAGCAGGGTCCAGCCGACGTACATGGGGTTGCGGGTAAGCGCGTACGGCCCACCGGTCACGAGCCGGTCCGGGGCATCGATGGCGCCCGCGCCACGCGCCCGGACTGCCCACAGGTTGAGGCCCAACCCGGCCGCCAGCACCACCCAGCCCGCGGGCGCGAAGCCCACAGGCAGCCGAGTGTGGGTGCGCGCATGCAGGAGTAGGCCCGCGGTCATCGCGACCGCGTGTTCAGCCGGGTGGGGTGTCCGGTCCCAGAGGGCCGACATGGGCTCACTTTAGGCCACTTTCCGAGTCTCGATGTCAAGAATTCTTGACATCGTGTCAAGGCCGCTTTACCTTCATCTGTGTCACGTTTCTTTTACACAGGGGAGCCGCCATGGAACTGTCCACACGCCGCGCCGCGATCGTGGCGGGGGTCGGCCTCCTGCTGATGGCCGTACTCGCCGCCTTCGCCAACTTCGGTGTTCTCGAAGACCCGCATCCCAGCGACGGCATGCTCCGCATGGGTGTCGCCGCGTTCATGGTGGTGGCGATCCTGGATGTCGTTGTGGCGTGGGCGTTGTGGGTGTTCTACGCGCCGACCGACGCGGCGTTGTCCACACTCGCCGCGTGGCTGCGGGTCGGCTACACGGCGGTGTTCCTGGTGGCGATCACACATCTGTCGATGTCCCAAATGGACACTTTCCGTGGGATCTGGTCGATATCGCTGAACCTGTTCGGCATGCACCTGGTCGTGCTCGGATACCTGGTGGCCAAAGCGAAGCCGGTGTGGCTGGGTGTCGTGCTCGCACTCGCGGGCGCGAGCTACCTGATCGACGGCTTCGGCAAGGTCATGTTCGCGGGTTACAACGTGGAACTGTCTGCGGTGGGCGGCTTCGGCGAGGTCGCGCTCATCGGCTGGCTGCTCATCCGAGGTGCTCGCCGTACGATCTAGAAACCAGAGGGAGGCGGCCGGATGCGGACCTTCGATCCCCGAGCCATCGGGCGCCGGGAATGCGGCGCCTGGGTCGCGTACTACCGCAGGCGCTGGCCGCGATTCCTGGCCTACGCGGTGGGGATGGTGCGCGCGGGGTTCGAGATGTCATGGCCGAAGACCCTCTACGGCGCGTGGCTGGTATTGCGGGCCAACCAACTCTGGGCGCCCGCCGACGGCAACGACCCCGACGGCGCGCGGCGGTGCATGCGCAAGTTCTACGAGTTGGTCGTCGAGGCGCACGCCGAGCCGTTCGACCCGGCCGAAGCCGCCGACCTGGAGGTCGAGTGGTGGCGGGTGCACCGCGAGGCCCAGCGGGCCGGGGTCGCGAGCGAGGAACTGGTGGACGCCCTCATCGCCGTCTACGCGCACGTCTACGAGGCACCGCCGGAGTCCCTGCGGCTCGCCGCCGAGGAGCGGGCGCGGGCCATGGTGATCTCCGACGAGTGGGTCGCCGACGGATGTGACCCACTGAGCCCGTCGATCGCCTTGGAACGAGCCGCGCTTGTCCGGTCCTACGCCGCGCTATTGGCGGCCGTGCATCGCTAGCAGGAGACGGTGACCTTGGCGCCGGACCTGAACGAGACGTGGACGTGGTCCATGTGGTTGGCGGTCGGGCTGCCGCGGTTCTCCATCGCGTCCCAGCCGCCGCCGTCGTTGTAGCGCTGGCGCCAGATGACGTAGGTGACGCCGAAGGCCCGCTGGTTGGCCAGGATGTAGTCGGCGACGGCGTTGCCGGTTGCGGTGTCGACCATGAAGTCGAGCGCAAGGCCCGCGGGATGGTCGCTGGCGCCGCCGCGGCCTTCGCGGCCGCCGATGTCCTTGATGCCGAACTTGGCCTTGATGTGGTTGCCGACCTGCGCGACATGCGGTTGGACGCCGTCCAGCGTGGTCGAGCAGGAGCCCGTGGCGGGCTTGGTGGTCTTCGGCGGCGCGGTCGTGGTGACCGGCGGCGGAGTGGTCGTGACCGGCGGCGGAGGCGGCGTGGTGGTCACGGGCGGCGCGACGAGCGCGGCGGGAGCGGTGCTCGACGGGGATGACGTGGTGGTCATCGGGTCCCGGAGCGTGAAAGCGGCGTTCATGGTGCGGGTGTCGGGGGCGGGGCCGCCGACGAGCCAGACGGTTGCACACAAACCGGTGCCCAGGAGAGCACCCAGACCCGCGGGCACGTGCCAGCCCACGGGCTGCTTTCTATGTCGACCGGACATTCGCTGATCACCACTCACATCGGGGAGGCTCCTCGGGGGCGAAGCCTGGGCAACATTACGAAATGGACTCGGCAAAGTCACGCCACAGTGTCGCCGACCACATTTCCGCAGGTCGACTTGACGCGCCGGAGATGACCTAGGATTCACCCCATGCGGGTCACCCTGGCAGCGGTACCGATCGCGCTGGCGGTCGTCACCGGTGGCCTGATCTGGTGGCTGACCAGCGACGACGCCGGGTCCGGTGTGCCGGCCTCGACGGCCGACGGCAGTTTCACGTTCGAGGCCCCGGAGGGCTGGCTGACCACCGGCTGCCCGTCCGACAAGGCCGACTGCGTGCGGATCGTCCCGCCGGACGCGCCGGACGAGGACGGTGTGTCCGTGATGGGCACCGAGGCCAACCCCGTCGAGGGCACGCCGATGGACCTGTTGTTCATGCCCGGCGGCCCGGCCATGGCGGGCACGGAACGTCTCAGGGTCAATGGCGTCGAGGCGGTCCGGCTCGACAGTCCCGCGACGGGGGCGCTCGGGCCGGGCACGCTCGTCTACGGCCGGGACACCTTCATGATCAGCTGCCCGGACGGGGCGGACAAGGACCGCGCCCGCGCCGTCTGTGACCGCGTGGTGGCCACCCTGCGATGGGACCGATGAGCGGAACGACCCGTATCGGCACATCAGGCTGGGTCTACCCGCCCTGGCGGGGCGTGTTCTACCCCGAGGGCCTCACCCAGAAACGCGAGCTGGAGTACCTGTCACGCCAGGTGACGTCGATCGAGATCAACGGCTCGTTCTACGCGCTGCAACGCCCCACGAGCTATCAGAAGTGGCGCGACGAGACGCCCGAGGACTTCGTGTTCTCGGTCAAGGGCCCTCGGTTCATCACCCACATGAAGCGACTGAAGGACGCCGACGTCACCCTGGCCAACTTCTTCGCCTCCGGCGTCCTGGCCATGGGCGCGAAGCTGGGGCCGGTGCTGTGGCAGCTGCCGGAGAACTTCAAGTACGAGCCCCCGGTGCTGCGGGACTTCTTTCAGGCACTCCCCCGGACCACCACGGCCGCCGCGGCCGTCGCCCGCGGGCACGACGCCCGGCTGGACGGCCGCGCCTGGACGGAGACGGACGCGGATCGGCCGGTGCGGTACGCGCTGGAGGTGCGGAACCCGGCGTTCAAGCAGGCTGAGTTCGTGGAGCTGGCGCGGGAGTTCGGGGTGGCGGTGGTCATCGCGGACACGGCGGGAAAGTGGCCGAGGTTCGACGACGTGACGGCGGACTTCGTGTACGTGCGGCTGCACGGCGATGAGGAGCTGTACAGCAGCGGCTACACGGCGGAGGCCCTGGACGCGTGGGCGGCGAAGGTCCGGAAGTGGCGTGAGCGCGGTGACGTCTATGTGTACTTCGACAATGACGTGAAGGCCCACGCCCCTCGGGACGCCAAGGCGCTTATCGAGCGGCTGTGATCAGCTCGGACCAGGCCGATGGGGGCAGCACGAGGATGCCCCCGTCCGGGTTCTTGGAGTCGCGCACACGGACCTCAGCGGCGTAGTCGACCTCGACGCACGTGTCGTATTTGCAGTAACTCGATGTCCGCCACTCTCCGTACATCCTGTTTCATCCCCGCTCGTGATCAGCCAGAATTCGCTCCAGGAATCCAACCGATTCGGTGGAATCCAGAGCGATCCTGCGCAGACTCTCGACCACCGCCTGATAGCCCTCGATGTCCTCAGCCTCATCGAGAAAGCCACTCATCTGGCTGCCTTCCACGAACACCAACGGCGGAGCCTCGCGGAAGTCGAACAGGGAGAAGTACCCCGACTGGTCGTAGCTTCCACGCCGAAATGGGATGGCTCGAATGAAGATGTTGGGCCGCTTGGCCATGTCGATCAGCCAGCGAACTTGTTCCGCCATCGCGTCCACGCCGCCGAACGGTCGCCGCAGCGTGCCCTCATCGATGAACGCGGTATAGCGCGGTGAAGCGAGCTTGTGCAGGACCGACTGTCGCCGCAGTCGCTCATCGAGGCGCCGCTCAAGGTCCGGACGCGCGCTGGGGAATGCGCCGAGCACTGCCCGGGCGTAGTCAGCTGTCTGCAACAGGCCAGGAATAGGCCCGAGGGTGTAGTTCACGATGGCACTGGCCTGTGACTCGAAGTGGACCAGTTCCCTCATCGGCGACCCGTGCACTCGGTTCACGTGCCACCAGCCGACGGCCCGGACATCCTCGACCAGTTCCATGATCCGCTTGCGTTCCGGCCCTACGACGCCATAGATCGCGAGTAGCGCCGAGACCTCTTCCGGTTTCGGCATTCGCCTGCCGGTCTCGATCCGGTTCAGGGTCGTCGCCGATACCGAAAGCCGGGCAGCGGCCGTGCGGGTGGTCAGTCCGGTCGGCTTGCGCTTGTCGGTCAATTCCTTGGCCAGCGCCCGTGCCCGCGCTGATCGGTGTTCGCTCATATGACCATGAGATCAGGCTTTCCCGGATCCCGGCATCGCTCGATCGGTCGCGCTGTTTCTCGTTGAGAGACAACGTCAGAAATGCACCGATGGCAGCGCGGCGTCAAACCGCGACAACGTCCACAACTCGTTCCAGCCCATGGAAGTCCGCGATATTCCTCGTCAACAGCGGCAGCCCATGCGCCGCAGCCGTCGCCGCGATCTGCAGATCCATCCGACGCGGGCGCGGATTTCTCCCTGACCGACGAACGAGCGCGGCCATGGTGCCGTAGAGCTTCGCAGCGGGCAGGTCGAAAGCGAGCACATCGAATTGATCGAGGGTGGCGTAGTAGCGGTCGGCGCGAACAGCGCGCTCGATGGGATCGTCCACATCGAGGCCGTAGGCCAGTTCACCTATGGTCACCGCACTTACGAAGCCTGTCGCCGACGCACGATCACCGAGGTCCAGCCGATCGAGGTCAATGATCACCGACGTGTCGAGCAGAAGGTCGATCACTTCGACAACCCATCATCGACTGGGTCATCGATGCCGAACACCTCGTCATCGGCCTCGCGTTCGCGGTACCACCGCTCAGCGTCCATCGGCGGCAATCGGCGGAACGCGACCTGCACCTCACCAAGGGTTCGCCGCTTCGGGGCCGCGCCTGCTTGATGCGGCACAAGGTCCGCGATCGGCTTCCCGTTCCGAGTGACCGTGAAGCGCTCCCCGGACTCGACCCTGCGCATGATCTCCGCGTTGTCGTTGCGGAGCTCCCGCTGGCCGATGACTTGACTCATGCCGACCAGCGTAGCGCCTAACGAGCCCAATGCGCTACAGATGTGCTACCGAAGGCAGGTGCACGGTCACGCTCAGCCCGCCGCCCGGCACCGGTTCCGCGCTCACCTGTCCCCCATGCGCCCGCGCGACCGCCCGCACGATCGACAGGCCCAGCCCGGTCCCCGTGTGCGCGGTCCGATCCACCCCGCCACGGCGGAACGGCTCGAACAGCTCCGCCACCCGATGTGGGTCCACCGCCTGCCCCGACGACGACACCGTCAGCGCCGTCCACTGTGGACCCCGGTTCGTCCGCACGTCGATCCACCCGCCATCGATGTTGTGCCTGACCGCGTTCTCCAGCAGGTTTCCCGCGACCCGTTCCAGCAGCGCCGAGTCGCCGATGACCGTGGGGTTTCCATCGTGGAAGGTCGCCGTGATCCCCCGACGCTCGGCCTCCGTGCGAGCCGACCGCCACGCGCCCGCGATGACGACGGCCAGGTCGACCGGCCCCGTCGCACCGACGCCCAGGCCGTCCGTGCGAGCCAGCACAAGCAGTGCCTCGACCAACTCGCCCGCGCGCAAGGTGGCCGCGCGGACCACCTCGGCCATGCGGCGGAGTTCGGCTTCGTCGGCGTCGGGGTCGGCCAGGGTCACGTCGAGTTCGGTGCGGATGACCGCGAGGGGCGTCCGCAGTTCATGGCTCGCGTTGGCGACGAACTGCCGCTGCGTGGAGAACGCGGCCTGCAGCCGGTCGAGCATGGCGTCGAAGGTGTCGGCGAGTTCGGCGACCTCGTCCCGCGCGCCGCGATGGCCGATGCGTTCGCCGAGGGACTCGACCGACAGCCGGTGGGCGGTAGCGGTGACGTCGCGCAGGGGCTTGAGCACGCGGCCGGTGATCAGCCACGCCAATAGCGCTGTCGCGGCCACAACACACACGAACGCGACCGACCCCGCCAGCAGAACCCGGTCACGGGCGTTGTCGGCGAGAACCTCGGCCAGTTGCTCGGCCCTTACCCGCACACCGTCAACGACAACAGTCGTGCCCTCGGGCAGCGACGGCACCGACGCGACCACGCCGCCCGCGAGCAGCCAGCCCAGCCACAGCAGCAGCACACTCACCACCGCCACCAGGCCGGTCGTGAGCAGGGTGACCCTGGCCCGCAGCCCCGGCCCGCGACGGCGTCCGGTCACCGAACGGCGGACGACGGCACGCGGTAGCCGGAGCCGACGACCGTGTCGATCACCCCGGGCTCACCGAGCTTCTTGCGCAGAGTCATGACCGTGACCCGGACCGTCGTGGTGAACGGGTCGGCGTTCTCGTCCCAGACCCGCTCCAACAGCTCCTCACTGCTGACCACGGACCCGCGCGCCGACAGCAGGACCTCCAGGACGCCGAACTCCTTGCGCGTCAGGTCGATCTGCTGCCCCGCCCGCGACACCGTCCGCCGCGCCGGGTCCAGCTCGACATCGCCCGCGACCAGCACCGGCGGCGTCACCGGCGTCGCCCGGCGGGCCAGCGCCCGGACCCGCGCGACCAGCTCGGGAAACGCGAACGGCTTCGCCAGGTAGTCATCGGCGCCGATCGACAGGCCCTCGACCCGGTCGGCGACGGCGTCGCTGGCCGTCAGCATCAGCACCCTGGTCAGCGCGCCCGACGCGACGATCTCCCGGCACAGCTCGTCGCCGTGCATGCCGGGCAGGTCCCGGTCGAGGACCACCACGTCATACCGCGTCACCGACGCCTTCTCATGCCCATCGTCCCCGTCATAGGCGACGTCGACCGCCATACCTTCCCGTCGCAGCCCACGCGCAACGGCGTCGGCCAACGGGGCCTCGTCTTCCACGATCAGGATCCGCACCCCTACAACGGTGCCACACCCCCGCCGACAAGGTCGGACAGGTCCTGGCCAGGCGCGGAAATGCGCTCGCGGGCCTCACCGGGCAGCGCTTAGCCTCGGGTGTCGTGACGAACGTGATCAAGCTGCACGCCGACGAGGTCGACATCGACGGTGGGCTGGTCCGACGCCTGCTCAGCGCCCAGTTCCCGCAGTGGGCTGACCTGCCGCTGACCCTTTTGTCCAGCCAGGCCGGGACCTCCAACGTCCTCTACCGCCTCGGCGATGACCTGGTCGTCCGTCTGCCCCGCAACGAGGGCGCGGCCGACGGGCTGGCGCGCGACCAGCTCTGGCTGTCACGGCTCGCGCCGTATCTGCCGCTGGCGGTGCCCGAGGTCGTCGGAGTCGGCGTCCCAGGCGAGGGCTTCCCGCTGGCCTGGTCGGTGTGCCGCTGGCTCGGCGGCGACGACATCCTCACCACCCCCACGTTCGACGAGCCCCACGCCGCCGTCGAGTTGGGGCGCTTCGTCGCCGCGCTGCGCGGGGTCGGGTTCGACGGGCCGCCCGGGTTCCGGGGCGGGGCCCTGCACACGCGTGACGAACTGGTCCGCGCGGCGATCGACGCCTTGGACGTGCCGGGCGCGGCGGAGATGTGGGACGAAGCCCTGGCACTGCCGCAGTGGACCGGCGAGCCGGTGTGGGTGCACAGCGACCTGCTGCCCGGCAACCTGCTGGCCCGCGACGGCAGGCTCATCGCCGTCATCGACTTCGGCGGCGTCGGCGTCGGTGACCCGGCGTGCGACGTGATGGCGGCGTGGACAGTCCTGTCCGCCGAGACCCGCCCGCTGTTCCGTGCGCAGATCGACGTCGACGACGCGACTTGGGCGCGGGGGCGCGGGTGGGCGCTCAGCTTCGGGCTCAGCGCCGCGCACTACTACGGCGTGCGGAGTCCACTGTTCGGCGACCTCGGCAAGCGGGTGACCGCTGAGGTCCTCGCCGACCGCTAGGACAGGATCGCCTGGTGCTCGAACGCCTCCGCCCCGACCACGCGCCCGCGCTGCTCGCCTTCGAGACCGCGAACCGCGCCTACTTCGCCGCGTCCATTCCGGACCGGGGCGACGCCTACTTCGCCGACTTCGACCAGCGTCACCGCGCGCTGCTCGCCGAGCAGGCCGAGGGCGGGTGCCATTTCCATGTCCTGGTGGAGGACGGCGAAGTGGTCGGCCGAGTGAACCTGGTCGACGTCGCCGACAGCTCGGCGGAACTTGGATTCCGCATCGCCGAGAAGGCCGCGGGACGGGGCCTCGCCACCCGCGCGGTCGCGGAGGTGTGCGCCATGGCCGTCGACTACGGACTGACCTCGCTGCGGGCGCGCGCGACCGTGGACAACGCGGGTTCGCGAGCCGTGTTGGCTCGATCAGAGTTCGTCGTCATCGGGGAGACCGAACTGAACGGCCGCCCAGGGCTGCGCTACGTGCGGTCCCTGGGCGGCCGGTAAGGCTTACGGCAGGACCCTGCCGGACTCCTCGGACGACGCCGACTCGGTGTCGCTGCCGAGCAGGTCCGATGCCCAGCCGGTGACCCGACGGGCCACGTCCTGGGCGGTCAGGCCGAGACGGACCAAGACCTCGTCGCGCGAGCCGTGGGCGTGGAACTCGTTCGGGATGCCCAGGTCGCGCAGCGGGACGTCGACGTCGCTGTCGCGCAGCAGCGCGGCGAGGGACCAGCCGAAGCCGCCGTGCCTGCCGCTGTCCTCGACCGTCACCACGAGCCGGTGTCCGGCGGCCAGTTCGACCAGCTCACGCGGCACGGGGGCGACCCAGCGCGGGTCGACCACCGTCACCCCGATGCCCTGGTCGGCCAGCCGCTCGGCGGCGGCCAGACCCAGTTCGGCGAACGAGCCGACCGTCACCAGCAGCACGTCGGACGTGTCGCCGCGACGCAGGACGTCGACCGGGCCGATGCGCTCGACGGCCACGATGTCGTCGCCGACGGTGGCCTTCGGGAACCGCAGGACCGACGGGCCGTCATCGATCGCGACGGCCTCCCGCAGCTCCTCGCGCAGCGTGGCCGCGTCGCGGGGCGCCGCGATGTGGATGCCGGGGATGACACCGAGGATCGACAGGTCCCACATGCCGTGGTGGCTGGCGCCGTCGGGGCCGGTGATGCCCGCGCGGTCGAGCACGACCGTGACCGGCTGCTTGTGCAGCGCGACGTCCATCAGCAGCTGGTCGAACGCGCGGTTGAGGAACGTCGAGTAGATCGCGACCACCGGGTGCAGACCGGCCATGGCCATGCCCGCGGCCGAGGTGATCGCGTGCTGCTCGGCGATGCCCACGTCGAAGCACCGCTCGGGGAACTTGTCGGCGAACGGGGCCAGCCCGGTCGAGCGGAGCATGGCCGCCGTGATCGCCACGACGTCCTCCCGCTCGGCGCCGATCTTGGCCAGCTCGTCGGCGAACACGCTCGTCCAGACGGTGCCCTTGGACTTGCGCGGCTTGCCGGTGACCGGGTCGATCGGGTCGGTCTGGTGCATCTGGTCGAGCTCGTCGTTCTCGGCCAGCGGGTAGCCATTGCCCTTGCGGGTGACGGCGTGCACGATCACCGGCCCGCCGAAGTCCTTCGCCCGGCGCAGCGCGGCCTCCAGCGACTCGAAGTCGTGGCCGTCGACCGGGCCGAGGTACTTCATGCCCAGGTCCTCGAACATCGCCTGGGGCGCCAGCGCGTCCTTGATCCCGCGCTTGGCGGCGTGCAAAGCGGCGTAGAGGGGCTTGCCGACGACCGGTGTCCCCTGCAGCATCCGCTTGCCGCCTTCGAGCGCGCGCTCATAGCCAGGACGCAGTCGGAGCGCGGCCAGGTGGTCGGCCACGCCGCCGATGGTCGGCGAGTAGCTGCGGCCGTTGTCATTGACCACGATCACGACAGAGCGGTCCGTACCGGCGGCGATGTTGTTCAGCGCCTCCCAGCACATGCCGCCGGTCAGCGCGCCGTCGCCGACCACGACCACGACGCTGCGCTTGTCACCGCCGAGCTCATAGGCCTTGGCCAGGCCATCGGCGTAAGACAGAGCCGTCGAGGCGTGGCTGTTCTCGACGTGGTCGTGGTCGCTCTCGTCGCGGCACGGGTAGCCCGAGATGCCGCCCTGCTGGCGCAGGTCGTCGAAGCCATCGCGGCGGCCGGTCAGGATTTTGTGTACGTAAGCCTGGTGGCCCACGTCGAAGATGATCGCCTCGCGAGGGGAGTCGAACACCCTGTGCAACGCGATCGTGAGCTCGACCACCCCCAGATTGGGGCCCAGGTGGCCACCCGTCCGGGTGACCTTGTCCACGAGGAAGGAGCGGATCTCGGCGGAGAGCCGATCCAGTTCCTCCGGCGTGAACCGCATCAGATCAGCCGGTTCGTGCACGGAATCGAGCAGCGTCACCGCGTCGTCACCTCGTCATCGTCGGCTGTTCCCGCTCGATCCAGTCTACGAGTGGGGCTTCGATGATCGCCCGAGGTGTCCGACACAGCCCGACATCATCACCGATCGTGCACATCATCTCCCCCACAGCGGTACTGTCTGTTCCGCAGTGAGGGGGATGTGTGCTTACGGGGGAACGATGACAGAACCGGTGATGAGCCCGGTCGAGCAGGACAGGCTCACCAAGGATGTCGGCCGCGCGATGGTCCGGGTGGCCGGACAGCACTGGCAGAAAATCGAAGCGTCGTACCGGTCGGCGGGCCGTCATGTCGAGGCCGACGTGACCGTTCTCGCCGCCGACGGCCAGGAACACGTGATCCGGCCGCCCGGGGAGGTCGTGTCCGGCTTCGCCAGGCTGCGCGGCGGGATGTACCGGCCGGGCCGGGGGACGTGGATCTCGGCGCGGTACTCGATCGAGCCGTCGGGGACCTTCGAGGTCGAGTTCGAGCCGGACATCGAGCCGCAGTGGCGGCGGGTGCCGCCGCCGATCGGGTTCATGGACGAGCTGCGGTTCTTCCCGCGGTCCGAGGAGCACATCCCGGACTGGCTGCGCGCCCGCGCGGGCATGCCGCCCGCGGTGTCGGCCGAGACCCAGGCCGCCCACACGCCGCCTGGCGGTCTGCCCGCCCAGCCGCAGCAGCCCCCCACACCGCCTCAGCCCAATGGCGCGCCGCGGCACAGCGCCGTACCGACGCCGCCGGGTGCCGTACCGCCCTTCGGCGGGCAGCCCGCGCCGCACCCAGGCCAGGGTGGCTTCACACCCCCGCCCGGATCTCCGCCCACGTTC
>Ga0247823_10001619_pt1 | contig 18696 bp, 22 predicted proteins | sample 13C_PalmiticAcid_2_FD_192426 | JGI IMG/M metagenome (GOLD analysis project Ga0247823, IMG submission 192426) | Soil microbial communities from agricultural site in Penn Yan, New York, United States - 13C_PalmiticAcid_Day30 | ecosystem: Environmental > Terrestrial > Soil > Agricultural land... | reverse complement strand
ACGCCTGAGCCGTCATCCAGACGTAATGGGGGCGGGGCAGGGCGTTTCAGCTTTGCTCCGCCCGCATCACATTCAAGACATTCAGCTTAAACCGAGGAATTAGACATGGCAGAGATCACTGCAGCAGCCGTCAAGGAACTGCGCGAGCTGAGCGGCGCCGGCATGATGGATTGCAAGAAGGCGCTGACCGAGACCAATGGCGACATGGACGCCGCGGTCGACTGGCTGCGTACCAAGGGCCTTGCGGCTGCCGCGAAGAAGTCGAGCCGGACCGCGGCCGAAGGCCTGGTCGGCCTTGCCGTTGCCGGCACCAAGGGCATTGCGGTCGAGGTCAACTCGCAGACCGACTTCGTCGCCAAGAACGAGATCTTCCAGGGCTTCGTCCGTGACGTGACCGCGATTGCGCTGGAGCAGGGCATCGACGACGTCGAAGCGCTCAAGGCCGCGAAGATCGAGGGCGGTACCGTCGAGGAAGTGCTGACCGCCAACATTTCGACGATCGGCGAGAACCAGGTGCTGCGCCGCGCGAAGAAGGTCGAAGTGGCCAACGGCGCGGTGATCCCCTACGTCCACAACGCCGCGGCTCCGGGCCTTGGCAAGATCGGCGTGCTCGTCGCGCTCGAGAGCGAGGCTGGCGTCGACGTGCTCGAGCCGCTGGGCAAGCAGATCGCAATGCACATCGCCGCGGCCTTCCCGCTGGCGCTCGACGAGACCGGCCTCGACCAGGACGTGCTCGACCGTGAGCGCGCCATCGCCAAGGAAAAGGCAGCCGAGAGCGGCAAGCCGGCCGACATCATCGAGAAGATGCTCGACGGCGCGGTGAAGAAGTTCGCCAAGGAGAACGCGCTGCTCAGCCAGCTGTTCGTCATGGACGGCAAGACCCCGGTCGCCGACGTGATCGCCAAGGCCGGCAAGGATGCCGGCGCGACGATCGTGCTCAAGGACTATGTCCGCTTCCAGCTGGGCGAGGGCATCGAGAAGGAAGAGAGCGACTTCGCCGCCGAAGTCGCGGCGACGGCGGGCCTGAACCGCTAAGTCGTTTCGCAAGCAAAACGGGGCGCGGCGACTTCGGTTGCCGCGCCCTTTTTTGTGGAAATGGTCCGGGCTTCCCCGCTTGTCCCTGTCGCGAGCCTCATCTAGGGTCCGCGCCGCTCCCCGAAAACCAACAGAACCAAGGGCCCAATGACCGCACCACGCTTCAAACGAATCCTGCTCAAGCTTTCGGGCGAAGTGCTGATGGGACAGGGCCAGTTCGGCATCGATCCCGCTACCTGTGAGCGCGTCGCGCGCGAGGTGAAGGCCGCGACCGAAGCCGGGTTCGAGATCTGCCTGGTGGTTGGCGGGGGCAATATCTTCCGCGGGCTCGCGGGGGCCGCGCAGGGCTTCGAGCGTGCGAGCGCCGACTATATGGGCATGCTCGCCACTGTGATGAACGCGCTGGCGATGCAGAACACGCTCGAGCGGCTCGGCGTCGACACCCGCGTCCAGTCGGCGATCCCGATGGCGAGCGTCTCCGAGCCCTATATCCGGCGCAAGGCGATGCGGCACATGGAGAAGGGCCGCGTGGTGATCTTCGCCGCGGGCACCGGCCTGCCATTCTTCACCACCGACACGACGGCGGCGCTGCGCGCTGCCGAGATGAACTGCGACGCGCTGTTCAAGGGCACCAGCGTCGATGGCGTGTACAACGCCGATCCCAAGAAGGTGCCGACCGCGACCCGCTATGAGGAACTGAGCTTCGACCGGGTGCTGGTCGACAACCTCAAGGTCATGGACGCGACCGCGGTGGCGCTGTGCCGCGACAACGATATTCCGATCGTGGTGTTCAACATCCGCGACGAGGGCAATCTGGAAGCCGTGCTGCGCGGCGAGGGCACCTCGACGATCGTCCGCAATCCGCCCGCCGATGCCGAAGGGGCTGCGCGCGCTTGAGGCGGATCAGGGTGCCGTTGTCAGTAGGTGGCGTACGATCCCGGCCGGGATCGCGCGCGTCATTTCGGCTTGGCGCGGGGGTGCTCTGCGGTACTTTCGACGCCCTTTGTGCTGATGCTCTTGTCGTCAGGAGCGATCACGGCAGGCCGGTTGGGGCCCTTCTGGACCGCCGGCTGGATCGTCGACTGTTCGGCGACCGCACGGTCCCTGGTCGTCATTTTCACGGTCATCTTGGCGGCTTCGTCGCTGGCGGCCTGCGATCCCAGCGCCAATGTGGCAGCGACTGTCGCGATCGTGATGAGTTTTTCCATCTCCGGAACCTCCCCATTTCGCCGGCAACCCGGTCAGGGCGTGGCGTATCGGCGATAGTCCGCCCCGCGATATGGACGGCGCATGAACGCGATTCCCGAAATGCCGGAAGCAATTGCCGTCATTCGTCCCGTTACATAGGGAACGGAACCCGGTATGACGCCGCGTCCATGCGCCCAGCGCGCGATCATTTGTTACGTGCAGGATAAAGAGGAGCCGATAATGGCCGCTTACGACAAAGCCGATCTCGAACGCCGGATGGCGGGTGCGGTCGACGCCCTCAAGCATGACCTGCAGGGTCTGCGTACCGGTCGCGCGAGCACGACATTGCTCGATCCGGTGACGGTCGAGGTCTATGGCGCGATGATGCCGATCACTCAGGTGGCGACCGTCGCGGCGCCCGAGCCGCGCCTGCTCTCGGTAACCGTTTGGGACAAGTCGAATGTCGGCCCGGTCGACAAGGCGATCCGTTCGGCTGGTCTCGGCCTCAACCCGATCGTCGACGGGCAGACGCTGCGCCTGCCGATCCCCGACCTGACCGAGGAGCGCCGCAAGGAGCTGGCCAAGCTTGCGAGCAAATACGCCGAGAACGCCCGCATCGCCGCGCGCAATGTGCGCCGCGACGGCAATGACAGCCTGAAGGCCGACGAGAAGAAGGGCCTGTTCGGCGAGGACGATCGCAAGCGCCACGAGACCGAGGTCCAGAAGCTGACCGACGCGACCATCGCCGATATCGATGCGGCGGCGGCGGCGAAGGAAAAGGAAATTCTGGGCAAGTGACCGCGGCTTCCGCGCCTCTTCCGGCCAGTCCGGAAGGCGGGGCCGTTCCCCGCCACGTCGCGATCATCATGGACGGCAACGGACGCTGGGCGAAGGCCCGGCGGCTGCCGCGCATTGCCGGGCACAAGCAGGGCGTGGACGCGGTGCGCCGCGTCTCCAAAGCCGCGCGCGAGCTGGGCATCGAGGTGCTGACGCTCTACGCCTTCTCGTCCGAGAACTGGCGGCGCCCGGAGGAGGAGGTGCGCGACCTGATGGGTCTGCTGCGCCATTTCCTGAAGAACGAGCTGCGCGACCTGGTGGCCGAGAATGTGCGGCTGCGCGTGATCGGCGACTATCATGCGCTGTCGGACGATCTGGTCGCGATGATCGACGGCGCCATCGAGCGCACTTCGGTCAATACCGGCGCCACGCTGGTGATCGCCCTCAACTACGGCGCGCAAGCCGAGATCGTGGCCGCAGCCCGGCGGCTGGCGACGGCGGCGAAGGCGGGGGAGCTCGACCCGGCGGCGATCGACGACACGATGTTCGGCGACGCGCTGACCACACATGGCCTGCCGCCGCTCGACCTGCTGATCCGCACCTCGGGCGAGCAGCGCCTTTCCAACTTCCTGCTGTGGCAGGCGGCCTATGCCGAACTGCTGTTCGTCGATACGCTGTGGCCCGATTTCGACGCCGCCGCGCTGGCCGACGCGGTCACGCAGTTCGGCAACCGGCAGCGGCGGTTCGGAGGATTGTGACTCAAGGCTCGCCACGGAAGAATGTCGACCTGCCGGTGCGTGCGCTGGTGGGGCTGCTGCTGATCGCGGTAGCCGCGGCGGCCCTGTGGTCGGGCGGATTCGCCTTCTGGCTGCTGGTGACGATCGCCGGCATCATCATGATGCATGAATGGGGCGGGCTGCACGGGGCGACCGCGCAGCAGAAGACGCTCGCGCAATATGCGCTGACCGTGCCGCTGGCGATCATGGCGCCGGTGGCGGCGGGGCCGGGCTTTCTGGCGTTCGGGCTGGTGCTGGGTGCCATGTTCTTCATCGCGATCGTGACGCGCAACGGGATGCTGGGAATCGGCGCGCTCTATATCGGGCTCCCGGTGCTGGCGCTGCTGACGCTACGCGGGGCGGAACAGGGCCTGTTGCTTGCCTTCTGGGCGATGGCGCTGGTCTGGGCATGCGACATCGGCGCCTATTTCGCCGGACGTACCTTTGGTGGTCTGAAGCTGATGCCCGCGGTGAGCCCAAACAAGACCTGGGCGGGACTGATCGGCGGCGTGGCGGGTGCCGGGCTGTTCGCGGCGATCCTGACGCTCTGGGGGCTGGACTGGCGGCTGGCGGCGGCGACGCCGCTGCTCGCGGTGCTGGCGCAGGCGGGCGATCTCTATGAGAGCTGGCTGAAGCGGCGTGCCGGCATCAAGGATTCGGGCAATTTGCTGCCCGGCCATGGCGGCGTGCTCGACCGGCTCGACGGACTGGTGCCGGTTGCGCCCGTGGCCGCATTGCTGGTGCTGGCAATTCGATGAGGACTGTCACTCTTCTGGGAGCGACCGGATCGGTCGGTACCTCGACACTCGACCTGATCGAGCGCGCGCCGGACGGATTCGAGGTGCTGGCACTGACCGCCAACAGCGATGCCGAAGGGCTGGCGGCAGCCGCCAGGCGGGTGAATGCCAAGGTTGCGGTCGTGGCGGACGAGGGTCGCCTTCCCGCACTACGCGACGCGCTCGCCGGAAGCGGCATCAAGGCGGCGGGGGGTATCAATGCCGTTTGCGAAGCCGCGCGGATGGGCGCCGACTGGACGATGGCGGCGATCGTTGGCACCGCGGGCCTCAAGCCGGTGATGGCCGCAATCGAAGGCGGCAAGACGGTGGCGCTGGCGAACAAGGAGTCGCTCGTTTCCGCGGGCGATGTCGTGACGCGCGCCGTTGCCGGCCACCAGGCGACATTGCTGCCGGTCGATTCGGAGCATAACGCTATTTTCCAGTGCTTTGAGACCGATAATGCAGACAAGGTTTCAAAGATTATCCTGACCGCAAGCGGCGGCCCGTTCCGTGAGCGGCCGCTGGAGGAGATGCGCGGCATCACCCCGGAGCAGGCGGTGGCGCATCCCAACTGGTCGATGGGCGCGAAGATCAGCGTCGATTCGGCGACGCTGATGAACAAGGGACTCGAGCTGATCGAGGCGTTCCATCTGTTCCCGGTGGCGGCCGAGCAGCTCGACGTGATCGTCCACCGCCAGTCGGTGATCCATTCAATGGTCGAATATGCCGACGGATCAGTGCTGGCGCAGCTCGGTTCCCCCGATATGCGCGTGCCGATCGCACATACGCTGGCGTGGCCGCAGCGGATGGAAACGCCGTGCCAGCGGCTGGACCTGACGCGCATCGGACGGCTCGATTTCGAGGCGCCCGATCATGACCGATTCCCGTGCCTCAAGCTGGCGCGGGAGGCGCTGGCGGCGGGCGGAGCCCGGCCTGCGGTGCTCAATGCGGCGAACGAAGTGGCGGTGGCCGCGTTCCTGGCACGGCGTATCGGCTTTCTTGAAATTGCCGCAATCGTCTCGGATACGCTGGAGCGCTATGATCCGGCCGCACCGGAAACGCTCGATCAGGTGCTGATGATCGACGCGGAGGCGCGGAACATTGCGGGCGAGCGTGTGAAGGATTGCGTCATTTGACCGAGAATCCCGGTTTCTTCTTCTACATCCTTGCCTTCCTGCTGGTGATCGGGCCGCTCGTGTTCGTGCACGAGCTGGGGCATTACGCCGCCGGGCGCCTGTTCGGGATCAAGGCGGACGCCTTCTCGATCGGCTTCGGCCGCGAGATCGCCGGTTTTACCGACAAGCGCGGGACACGGTGGAAGTTCGGCTGGCTGCCGCTCGGCGGTTACGTCAAGTTCGCGGGCGACATGAACCCGGCGGGGCAGCCTAGCCCCGAATGGCTGAATCTGCCCGCTTCCGAGCGCGCAAAGACCTTTCAAGCCAAGCCCGTATGGCAGCGCGCGATCGTGGTCGCGGCTGGGCCGGTGACCAATTTCGTCATCGCGATCCTGATTCTCGCCGCCTTCGCAATGACCTTTGGCGAGAATCGCACACCGAGCGTGGTCGGTCTGGTCGAAGCGCAGAGTGCGGCTGCGAATGCCGGTCTGCAGCCGGGCGACCGTATCGTCGCGGTCGAAGGGCGCGAGATGACGCGGTTCAACGACCTGCGCCGCTATTTCACCCTGCGCCCCGAAGAGACGGTCAGCCTGACCATCGAACGCGGCGGTGTGCGGCAGGAACTGAGCGCCAAGGTCGGCGTACGCGTCGAGCGGGACCGGTTCGGCAACGAGTATCGGATCGGGCGGATGGGGATCGGCCCGACCGCACCCGTGCATGAGACAGTCGGCGTGATCGAGGCGCTGCCAGCCGGCGTCCGGATGACGGGTGAAGTGATCCAGACCACGCTCGACGGGCTGGGGCAGATCGTTACCGGCCGCCGCTCTGTGGAGGAGCTGGGCGGGCCGCTGCGAATCGCGCAGGTCTCGGGCGAGCGTTTCGTTCTGGGGCCGACCGAGTTCGTATTCCTCATTGCGCTCATCTCGATTAATCTCGGATTCATCAACCTGTTGCCAGTCCCGGTGCTGGATGGCGGCCATCTTCTGTTCTATGCGATCGAAGCGGTGCGGCGGAAACCCGTCGGACCGGAGGTGATGGAGTGGGCGTTCCGCGGCGGGATGGTGGCGATCCTGGCGCTGATGCTTCTGGTGACATTCAACGATCTCGGCGCCTTTGGCGTGTGGAGAAATCTGGCCGGGTTGATCGGCTGACGCGGTTGGGGCAGGGCGGTTCGCCGCCGGCCCGCGCTTCGGCAAGAACAACTCTTCAAGTCCGACTGGGGTAGGATAGTGACTGCAATCAAGGTGACTAAAATCGGCGTGCGCGCCACCGCACTGCTCCTGACGGGCACTGTCCTGTCGGGCGTGGCGTTCGCGCAGCAGGCGCCCCAGCCGCCGGCCCCCGCTCAGCCCGCCCCGGCGGCGGCACAGCAGGCGCCGGTGACCCCCGTGGCGGTTCCCGAACCGGCGCGGACGATTCGCTCGCTGCGCGTCGAGGGCACCCAGCGCCTCGAGCCCGAGACGGTGCTCTCCTATACCCGCATCCGCGTAGGCCAGTCCTACACGACGGAGAGCCTCGACCAGGCGATCCGCGACCTGCTGGCGAGCGAGCTGCTGGCCGACGTGTCGATCGAGGGCGTCGAGAGCGGCGATATCGTCGTGCGGGTCCGCGAGAATCCGATCATCAACCGCGTGGTGCTCGAGGGCAACAAGCGGCTGAAGAACGAGAAGATCGTCAAGGAAATCAAGCTGGCGCCGCGTCAGATGTTCACCCGCACCGCGGTGCGCGCGGACGTTGCGCGTATCGTCGAGCTCTATCGCCGCCAGGGCCGCTTCGCCGCGACCGTCGAGCCCAAGATGGTGAGCCTCGACCAGAACCGCGTCGATGTGATCTTCGAGATCCAGGAAGGCGCCAAGTCGAAGGTTCGCCAGATCAACATCATCGGCAACGAGGTGTTCAACGACGGCAAGCTGCGCGGCGAGATGGCGACCAAGCAGGCGCGCCTCACCAGCATCTTCAGTTCGAACACCAGCTACGACCAGGACCGGCTGGCCTATGACCAGCAGAAGCTGCGCCAGTTCTACCTGACGCAGGGCTATGCCGATTTCCGCGTGGTCTCGGCGGTTGCCGAGCTGACGCCGGACAAGAAAGACTTCATCATCACCTATGTCGTCGAGGAAGGGCCGCGCTACAAGTTCGGCGCGGTGACCGTCGACAGCAACATCCGCGACTTCGACGACAAGGTGCTGGCCGGCAACCTCGCGATCAAGGAAGGCGCCTGGTACAACGCCAAGATGGTCGAGGACACGGTCGACCAGCTCTCCGAGACGGCCGGCATGTTCGGCTACGCCTTCGCCAACGTCTCGCCCGAGTTCAAGCGTGACCGCGAGAAGTTGACGATGACGCTCAACTTCAACATCGCCGAGGCGCGTCGCACCTATGTCGAGCGGATCGACATCGTCGGCAACACGCAGACGCAGGACAAGGTTATCCGCCGCGAGATGCGCATCGCCGAAGGCGACGCGTTCAACACCTTCCTGGTCAAGCGTTCGCAGGACCGCATCAATTCGCTCGGCTATTTCGGCGAGAAGTTCGAGATCGAGCAGAAGGAAGGTTCCGCGCCCGACCGCGTGGTGCTGACCGCCAATGTCGAGGAGAAGTCGACCGGCGAACTGACGCTGTCGGCGGGCTTCTCGAGCCTTGAGCGGTTCATCTTCCAGGGATCGATCCGCCAGCGCAACTTCCGAGGCAGGGGCCAGGATCTGCGCCTGTCTGCCGACTATTCGAGCTATTCGAAGTCGGTCGAGGTCGGGTTCACCGAGCCCTATCTGTTCGACCAGAACATCGCGCTGGGCGGTACGATCTTCCGCCGCGACTATAACTCGTTCAACTATCTGGGCAGCGATCGCCGCACCACGTACGAGCAGGTCTCGACCGGCGGCCAGCTGGTGCTGGGCGTGCCGCTGACCGAGTACTGGACCGCCTCGGCGCGATACTCGCTCACGCACGACTCGGTCGGCCTCGACCGGAGCACCTTCTTCACCGACGGTGCCTGCGACCCGCTCAAGGCCGGACGCTATCTCTGCGAGGCGCTGGGCAAGCGCTGGACCTCGGCCGTCGGCCTGTCGCTGATCTATGACAGCCTGAACAGCCGCCTGCGCCCGACCGCGGGCCAGCGGCTGGTGGTGGGCGGCGACTTCGCCGGCCTTGGCGGCGACGTGAAGTATATCCGCGGCCGCTTCGATGCTGACAAATACTGGAATATCGGCGGCGGCTGGATCTTCTCTGCCGGGCTCGAGGGCGGGTACATCCACAGCCTCGAAAGCTCGGTGGGCGGCGCCGATCCGGTACGGATCACTGACCGCTTCTTCCTGGGCGAACCGCAGTTCCGCGGCTTCGACATCCGCGGCGTGGGCCCGCGCATCCAGCGCCTCAGCTTCACCGGCACTGTCGCGGGCGGGAACCAGACGCTGGTCACGGACAAGGATCAGATCTTCGACGATGCGATCGGCGGCCGCGCATATTATCTCGGCAAGCTCGAGCTCGAGATTCCGCTGGGCGCCGGCGCGCGCGAGATGGGCATCCGTCCATCGATCTTCGTGATGGCGGGCGCGAACTGGGGCGTGCGTCAGCCGGGCAAGACGGCGACCTTCGCGCAGGCGACGGACGGCACCGGCAAGCTGTTGTTCAACGCCGACGGATCGCCGTCGCTGCTGCCGATCCTGACCCCGCAGTTCGACTCGGAAGGCCGCGCGCTCTTTCAGGTGCCACTAACCGATGCCGTGGCGCCGGGGCAGCTGACCACCTGTACCGTTGGCTATTCGACGACAGCGGGCGGCGCCTGCTCCGGTACGTCGATCAACTCGCGCTACAACATCCCGACGGACCCGTTCATCGAGCGCTTCCTGGGCAATTCGCCCCGGCCGCGCGTCTCGGTGGGTATCGGTGCCAACTGGAACTCGCCGTTTGGGCCGCTGCGGCTCGATCTCGCCTACGCCTTGACGAAGGTCGAGGGCGACGACGACAAACTCTTCAGCTTCAACGTAGGAACATCCTTCTGATGACCATGCTCAAATCACTTATGTTGGTGGCCGCTGCGGCGGCGCCGGTCGCGATCGCTACCGCGGTTCCGGCCCATGCCCAGGTCGCCGGCATTGCCGTCGCCGATCCCGAGGCGGCGATCCAGAACAGCAATGCGTGGAAGACCGCGCTGAGCCAGATCCAGACGACGCACAAGACCGCGCTCGATCAGGCGAACGCCCGCGCGACCGCGACGCAGAACGAACTGCGTCCGCTCGTGCAGGCGCTCCAGACGGCGAGCCGTGCGCCCAACGCCAACCAGCAGCAGCTGCAGCAGCAGGCCGCGACGATCCAGCAGAAGGAGCAGGCAGCTCAGGCCGAGATCGGCCGCCTGACCCAGCCCGCGCAGCTCGCGCGCGCCTATGTCCTCGAGCAGATCAACCGTCAGCTCAACCCGGCGTCGCAGGCCGTGATCGGCCAGAACAAGCTCCAGCTGCTCCTGCGTCCGGAAGCGCTGCTCTGGGCCGGTCAGGCCACCGACGTGACCGCCGCGATCACCACCGAGCTGAACCGGCTGGTGCCGAGCGTCGGCATCACCCCGCCGGCCGGCTGGCAGCCGGGCCAGCAGCAGCAGGGTGCTCAGCCCGCCGCGCAGCCGACCCCGACGCAGCCCGCGCCGCAGGGCCGATGAGCGACGACGCCGCAGTGACGGGGGCCTCCATCGGCCCGCTCGATATCGGGCGGGTCATGGCGGCGCTTCCGCACCGTTACCCGATGCTGCTGGTCGACCGGGTCGAGAGCCTGATCCCCGACCAGCGCATCGTCGCGATCAAGGCGGTGACGATCAACGAGGAGTTCTTCCAGGGACATTTCCCGGGAAGGCCGATCATGCCGGGCGTCCTCCAGATCGAGGCGCTGGCACAGGCTGCGGGCGTGCTCGCGGTCGAGAGCCTGGGCCTCGCCGGCACCGGCAAGCTCGTCTATTTCCTGACGATCGACGGTGTGAAGTTCCGCAAGCCCGTCGAACCCGGCGTGCTGCTGCGGCTTGAGGTCGAGTTCGTCCAGAAGCGTTCGCGCGTCTGCAAGTTCGCCGGCAAGGCGTATCTGGGCGATGAACTGGCGACCGAATGCGAGTTCACCGCGATGATTGCGGACCCGCCGAGCGCGTAACTACCCTTCGCATTGCAACATAGGCGCGGTTCTGTTACGGGCCGCGCCTCTTGCTGCCGGTCGGAAACCGGTGGCCTATATCAAGGAATTGCCCGTGAAGAACGACACGCACCCCGACTATCACATGATCAAGGTGCAGATGACCGACGGCACCGTGTTCGAGACCCGCTCCACCTGGGGCAAGGAAGGCGACACGATGCAGCTCGACATCGATCCGCTGGCGCACCCGGCATGGACCGGCGGCCGCGGCCAGATGCTCGATTCGGGCGGCCAGGTGGCACGCTTCAACAAGCGTTTCGGCGGTCTTTCGCTCTCCAAGAAGTGAGTTTCGGGCTAACGGCGTTAACGCGCCGTTAGCCATGGCAGCCTAGGCTTGCCCGATGATGACACCGGGCAAGCGTTCCTTTGCAGCTGAATTCGAACCCGCGGTTCTGGGCCGGCGGCGCGCTCCGCGTGCGCCGGTTTCGCTCGATGCGCGGGTTGGCCGCGGCGGACTCGACCGCGCGCTGTGCAAGGTCGTGGACCTCTCGCTCCATGGCGCCAAGATCGAGACCTTCTCCGCGCTGCGCCGCGATTCGGTGATCTGGCTGACGTTGCCGCATGTCGGCCATTGGGCCGCCCGCGTCGTCTGGGCCACCGATTTCGAGGCCGGCCTCGAATTCCAGATCTCACTCTCCGAAGACGAGTTCGAGAAACTCGCCGCCTGACGCGCGTCCCGCGTGACAATCGCATGAATCCGGGTTTGGACTTGGGCGGCGAATCCGCCTAAAGGCGGCGAAACGCCGTGATCCACGCACTCGCCAATCCCACGCGCTTCCTCAAGATCGCGCGCCCGCTGACGCCCATCCTGTTCTGGAGCGGGCTGCTGCTGGTGCTTGTCGGTGCCTGGGGCGGCCTGACGCAGACACCGCCCGACTATCTCCAGAAGGAGAGCGTTCGCATCCTCTACATCCATGTGCCCAGCGCATGGCTGGGGATGGGGGCATGGACCAGCCTGGCTATCGCCTGTTTCGCGTATCTGGTGTGGCGGCATCCACTGGCCAGTCTTGCCGCGCGCGCGATCGCGCCGGTCGGCGCCGTCTTCGCCGCACTGTGCCTGATTACCGGATCGATCTGGGGACGGCCGACCTGGGGCACCTGGTGGGAGTGGGATGGGCGGCTGACGTCGATGCTGCTGCTGTTCTTCATCTATATCGCCTGGATCGCGCTGGAACGTGCTGACCGTGAGCGGGGCGGCGATGGGCGCATTCCGGCGCTGTTCGGGATCGCGGGTACGGCATTGTTGCCGGTGATCCGCTATTCAGTGGTGTGGTGGCAGACGCTGCACCAGGGGCAGAGCATCACCCTGACCCAGTCGAGCATCCATGATTCGATGCTGTGGCCGCTGCTGCTGACATCGGCGGGCTTCGGCCTGATGTTTGGCGGGATCGTGTTGATGCGCATGCGCGCGGCGCTGGCCACTCAGCGCGTCGAGGCACGGATCCGGCGGATGGCCCAAGAGTGATGACAACGTGAACCACTGGCCCTTCATCCTCGCCGCCTATGCGGTCGTGACCGCCGGTGTCGGCGGTCTTTCGCTCGCGAGCTGGCTCGCGATGCGCGATGCCGAACGCGCTGCCGATGCGCTGAGGGAACGCAAATGAAGCGCAAGCATCAACGCCTGGTGCTCGGCCTTGCCGCGCTCGCCGCAATCGGCGGGGCGAGCGGCCTCGCCCTGTCCGCACTCAAGGATCAGGCGGCGTTCTTCTACACGCCGAGCGACGTCGCGACCAAGAATCCGGAGATCGGCAAGGCCGTGCGGCTGGGCGGGATGGTCGAGACCGGATCGATCAGGCATCTGCCCGATGGCGTGACGATCAGCTTCATCGTCGCCGACAAGGAGGCGAAGGTCCCGGTGCGCTTCACCGGCGTCGCGCCCGACCTGTTCAAGGAAGGTTCCGGCGTCGTCGCCGAGGGCAAGTTCACCGCCGATGGCGGCTTCGTTGCAGATAATCTGCTCGCCAAGCATGACGAGCGCTACATGCCGCCCGAGATCGCCGACAAGATGCCCTCGCCCGAGACGCTCAGCAAATGATCGCCGAAGCGGGGTTGGCAGCGCTGTGGCTCGCGGCGGCGATGGCACTGATGCAGCTGGCGATGGCTGCGCTGGGGCTCCGCCTCAAGCAGGACGAGCTGGTCTCGGCAGTGCGGCCGGCGGCGATCGTCCAGGGCGCGTTGGCAGTGCTCTCCTTCGGGCTGCTGGTAACGTTGTTCCTGCGGTCCGACATGTCGGTGCTGCTGGTCGCGCAGAACAGCCATTCGGCCAAGCCGTTGCTTTACAAATTCGCGGGCGCATGGGGGAACCATGAAGGCTCGATGCTGCTGTGGGTCACCGTGTTGGCGCTGGCCGGCGCGGCGATCGCGCTGCTCGAGAAGAAGCTCGACCGCGCGACGCTGACCGCGACCTTGGGCGCTCAGGCATTCATCGCGCTCGGCTTCTACGCCTTCCTGCTGGTCGCATCGAGCCCGTTCACCCGGCTCGATCCGCCCGCGCTCGACGGGCTGGGGCTCAATCCGCTGCTGCAGGATCCGGGTTTGGCCTTCCATCCGCCGACCCTCTATTTCGGCTATGTCGGGCTCTCGATCGCCTTCTCCTTCGCGGTCGGCGCGATGGTGACGCGCGAGGTGGGGCCGGTGTTCGCCCGTGCGATGCGGCCCTGGGTGCTGGCGGCATGGGTGTTCCTGACGATCGGCATCACCGCCGGCAGCTACTGGGCCTATTATGAGCTCGGCTGGGGCGGCTGGTGGTTCTGGGACCCGGTCGAGAACGCATCGCTGATGCCCTGGCTCGCAGCGACGGCGTTGCTCCATTCGGTCAATGTGCTGGCGGCGCGCGACGGGCTTCGCGCCTGGACGCTGATGCTGGCGGTCGTGGCTTTCTCGATGTCGATGGTCGGCACCTTCCTCGTGCGGTCGGGCATCCTGACCAGCGTCCATGCCTTCGCCGTCGATCCGACGCGCGGCAGCTTCATCCTCGTCCTGCTCGCCATCTATATCGGCGGGGCGCTGGCGCTCTATGGCGCGCGTGTTGGACGGGTGAAGGCAGGGCAGGGGTTCGACCTGCTCAGCCGCGAGGGCGGGCTGGTGCTCAACAATCTGCTGCTCTCCGTGATCCTCGGAATCGTGCTGATCGGTACGCTCTACCCGATCGTCGCGCAGGCGATGGGCGAGCAGCTCTCGGTGGGGCCGCCCTTCTTCAACAAGGCGGCGGGGCCGATCGCGCTGCTGCTGGTCGCGGCGATGGCGGTTGGACCGTTGCTCAACTGGCGGCGCGACCATGTCAGCGCGCTGCTGGGAAAGCTGACGGTGCCGCTCACGCTGAGCGTGCTGGTGATGGCGGGGACTTTCGCCGCAGCGCCGGGCACCGGCTGGATGGAGATCGTCGGACTCGGCCTTGCTGCGGGCCTTGCGGTGGCGAGCTTCGCGCCGCTGTGGAAGCGCAAGCTGCTGCGCACGCCGCTGTTCACCTGGGGCATGGTGATCGCGCATTTCGGGGTGGCGGTGAGCCTGGCCGGCATGGCGGCCGACAGCGCCTTCACCAGCGAGCGGCTGGTCGCTGCGCGCTATGGCCAGCCCTATTATGTCGGACCGTGGCGTGTGGTGCTCAACGGCGTCGCGCCGGTGGTGGGCAGCAACTGGTCCGCGGTCGAAGGGAGGGTGACCGCATCGCGCGGGCCGGTCGATGGGCCGATGATCCTGTTGCGGCCGCAGCGGCGCTTCTATTCCTCTCCGCCGACGGACACTGCCGAAGCATCGATCGCGACGCGGATCGACGGACAGCTTTATGCGGTGCTCGGCGCGCAGGACGCGCAGGGACGCTGGCAGCTTCGGCTGTGGTGGAAGCCGTTCGTGACCTTGATCTGGTTCGGCGGCGGGCTGATCGCACTGGGCGGGGCATTGTCGCTGATCGGGCGGGTGAAGCGCGAGCGGCGCAATGTGATGCGGCGCGAGGAGGCCGAACTGTGAAACGCTGGACGCTCTGGGTGCCGCTGGTGGTGTTTCTGGTTGTGGTCGCGCTGGCGGCGTGGCGGTTGACCGGTACCAGCGAGATGGTGGTCAAGTCCGCGCTGGTCGGCAAGCCGCTGCCCGAATTCACCCTGCCAGCGATGGTCGAGGGCAAGCCGGGTCTGAGCCGCGCGGACATGGCGACGGGCAAGCCGCGCCTGCTCAACGTCTTCGCGAGCTGGTGCGTGCCCTGCATCGCCGAGGCGCCGCAGCTGATGAAGCTCAAGGCGGCGGGTGCCGAAATCGACGCGGTCGCGATCAAGGACAGCCCCGAGGCGGTGAAGGCGTTCCTGTCGCGGCACGGCGACCCCTATGCGCGGATCGGCGACGACCGCGATCGGCTGGTGCAGATCGGCATCGGATCCTCGGGCGTCCCCGAGACCTTCGTGATCGACAGCCGGGGGCGGATCGCCAGCCAGCATATCGGTGATATTCGTGCGGAAGATGTACCGAAGCTGCTCAAGGCGCTGGAGGAGGCAGAATGAGCCTGTTGCTCGGCCTCATGCTGGCGGCGGGTGTGCCCGCGGACCTTGGCTATTCACAAATTCCCGATGCAGGCAAGGAAGCGCAGGCAGCCGAGCTGATGGGGACGCTGCGCTGCCTGGTCTGCCAGGGCCAGTCGATCGCAGACAGCGACGTCGATATGGCCGCCGATATGCGCCGGATCGTGCGCCAGAAGATCGCGGCGGGCGAGAGCCCGAAGGCGGTGCGTGGGTGGCTGATCGAGCGCTATGGCAGCTATGTGACCTATGATCCGCCCTTGAGCTGGACGACCGCGCCGCTGTGGTTCACCCCCTTGCTGCTGCTCGGCGCAGGGCTGTGGCTGGCGCGCGGAACGCTTCGGAGGCGCCGCAAATGATGGGTTGGATCGGTCTTGCCGCAATCGGCGTGGCGGCGTTCGCCCTGCTTTGGCTGCTGGGACTGCCACGGACCCTGTGGTCGTTTGCCGGCGCTGCGCTGATGCTGGGGGCGGCAGGCTATGCCCTTCAGGCGCGGCCGGAACTGCCCGGAGCACCGGTCGCAACGGCGAAGAAGGCGCGGCCCGATGAGCCGGAATTGCACAAGTTGCGCGGCGACATGTTCGGCCGCTTTACGGTCAATGACAGCTATTTCGTTGCGGCGGATGCGCTGGTACGGGGCGGCGATCCGGACAAGGCGGCCAAGTTGATGTTGGGCGGTGTGCGCTCCGCTCCGCAGGACCCCTCGCTCTGGATATGGCTGGGGATGACGCTGGTCGAGGCGGACGGTGGCACGATGTCGCCCGCAGCGGGCCTTGCCTTCCGTCGTGCGGTATCGCTGGCGCCGGAACATCCCGGACCTGCCTTTTTCTATGGCCTGGCTCAGGCGCGTGTCGGGCAACTCGATGCGGCGCTACCCTGGCTGCAGCGGTCTCTCAAGCTGACCCCGGAGAAAGCCGGGTATCGGCCGGATGTCGAGCGGACGGTCCGTTCGGTAGCGCTCTTCGCCGCGATGCAGGCGCGTCAGGGACAGCCGCCCGCACGCTGAGATCAGCCGGCGGACGCTTTCCGCTTGAGCTGCGCTTCGACCAGCTGGATTGCCCTTTCCACCGCGGATTCGATCGACAGGAAGCTTGTATCGAGCAGTGCTGCATCGGCTGCAGCGAGCAGAGGCGCTTCGGCACGCTTCGAATCGCGCTCGTCCCGCGCGCGGATATCGGCGAGCACCTTGTCGAGACTGGCGATGATGCCGTTGCGGCGCAGCTCGGCATGGCGCCGCTGCGCGCGGATCGTGGGGGTCGCCTTGACGAACAGCTTCGCGTCGGCGTTCGGCGCGATCACCGTCCCGATATCACGCCCGTCGAGCACTGCGCCACCGGGCTGCTGGGCGAATCGCTTCTGGCGCTGGAGCAGCGCCGCACGGACCAGCGGGTGCGCCGAAACGACCGAGGCGACTTTGCCGACCTCGTCCGTGCGCAGCCATTCGTCGGCAAGAAGCAGATCGTCGAAGCCAGTCGCGGCGACGGCGTCAGCCTCTTTCTCGGGGTTCAGCTCGTCGCGCAGAACGGTTGCGGCGACGGCACGATACAGGAGGCCGGTGTCGAGGTGCGGAAGCTGATAGTGGCGCGCAAGCGCGCGGGCGATGGTGCCTTTTCCGGATGCGGCGGGGCCATCGACGGCGATAATCATGGTTGAGTCCGGTCGGTCAACGAATCGAGGGTCGAGAAAAAGCCGGGATAGCTGGTGGCCACCGGCGACACGTCGTCGATGCTCACATCGGCCCTTGCGCCGAGTCCAGCCACGGCCATGCTCATCGCGATGCGATGATCGAGTTTCGAGGCGACCGGAGCGCCGCCCGCGATCAGCTCGCCGCCCGTCCCGGTGATGGCGAGGCCGTCCTCGAACTCCTCAAGCGCGACGCCGTTGGGCTGGAGCGCAGCGACCATTGCCGCGATGCGGTCCGATTCCTTGACGCGGAGCTCGTCCGCGCCACGCGCGACGGTACGGCCGTGCGCGAAGGCGGCTGCGACGAACAGCACGGGATATTCGTCGATCATGCTCGGCGCGAGATCGTGCGGCACCTCGATCGCGGTAAGCGGCGCATGGCGGACGCGCAGGTCCGCAACCGGTTCGCCCCCGACGATGCGCGGGTTCACCTCGACAATGTCGGCACCCATCATGCGCAGCGCGGTGATGAGGCCGGTGCGGGTCGGATTGAGGCCGACATTGGCGATGGTGATGTCAGAGCCCGGCACGATCGAGGCGGCGACCATCCAGAAGGCGGCAGACGAGGGATCGCCGGGGACGGTGATTGCCTGCGGCTTGAACTCTGCCTCGCCGCGCAGCGAGATGATGCGGCCCTGCGGCGTTTCTTCCACGGTGAGATCGGCGCCGAAGCCGGCGAGCATCCGCTCGCTATGGTCCCGCGTGAGCACCGGCTCGATCACCCGGGTGATGCCTGGCGTGTTGAGGCCTGCGAGCAGGACCGCCGATTTGACCTGCGCGGAAGCGACCGGGAGCGTGTACTCGATCGGCACAGCGGGGCAGAGGCCGCGCATGGTAAGCGGCAGGCGCCCGCCCGGGCTGGACGTGAAGTCGGCGCCCATGCGGGACAGCGGGTCGATCACGCGGCCCATCGGACGCTTCGAGAGCGACGCATCCCCGGTGAAGGTCGCGGTGATCGGATGGCTCGCGATCAGCCCCATGAGCAGGCGCGTGGAGGTACCCGAATTGCCCATTTCGAGCGCGATCTCGGGCTGGAGCAGCCCGCCGACGCCGACGCCCCAGACATGCCATACGCCATCGCCGTCGCGTTCGATTTTCGCGCCCATCGCGCGCATCGCCGCTGCGGTGGCGAGCACATCCTCGCCTTCCAAGAGCCCCTCGATCCGGCTTTCGCCGACGGCGAGACCCGCGAACATCAGCGAGCGGTGGCTGATCGACTTGTCGCCGGGGACGGTGAGGACACCACGAAGCGGACCGCGGGAAGAAATGGCGAGGGGGAGGGGAGTTGCACTGCTCATCGGCCGCGGCTTTGACAGCGGGCTTGCGCTATGGCAAGGCGCCCGCCACTTCAAACGGGGACCAAAGTTCCCGTCACCCTGGAAAATCGAAGAAAAGGTTAGAGCGGCACATGGTGAAGCCGGAATGGGGCACGAAACGGACCTGCCCGAAATGCGCGACGCGCTTCTACGACCTGACCAAGGACGAACCGGTCACCTGCATCAGCTGCGGCTTTGCCTGGGATCCGGAACCGATTCTGAAGTCGAAGCAGCCGCTGCCGTTCGAGGTGGTCAAGGAGGCCGACAAGAAGAAGGACGACGCGGATCTCGGTGACGAGGATCTGGACGTCGATGAGGACGCCGAGGGCTCGCCTGACGACGATGTCGATCTGGGT
>Ga0247823_10001617_pt1 | contig 18715 bp, 14 predicted proteins | sample 13C_PalmiticAcid_2_FD_192426 | JGI IMG/M metagenome (GOLD analysis project Ga0247823, IMG submission 192426) | Soil microbial communities from agricultural site in Penn Yan, New York, United States - 13C_PalmiticAcid_Day30 | ecosystem: Environmental > Terrestrial > Soil > Agricultural land... | reverse complement strand
CCGCCGCGGGACAGCGGACGCGCGACCTTGGCCGTGTTTGCACCAGTATCGGACATGGCGGACTCCTTCGGAAAGGAAGGAGCAAAAGCGGCGCCAGGGTCAAGATCCTCCCCCTGAAGGGGGAGGTGGCCCGAAGGGCCGGAGGGGGAAGTTCCTGATGAGGTCGGTAGATCCGCCACCGTCGCAGCCCCTTCCCCCTCAGTCGCTCCGCGACAGCTCCCCCTTCAGGGAGAGCGTCTGTGACGAAGATCCTCCCCCTCTGGGGGAGGCGGCCGAAGGCCGGTGGGGGGACGTTTTCAGCTTTCGGGGCGATGGGAAGTCAGCCCCCACCGATCGCTTCGCGATCACCTCCCCCAAGGGGGGAGGTTCTCTGAACGACGATCAGTCCCCGCGGTCGCCCTTCATCAGGCGGGCCTTGTCCCGCGCCCAGTCGCGCGCGGCTTCGGTCTCGCGCTTGTCGTGGTTCTTCTTGCCCTTGGCCAGGCCGATCTCCAGCTTGGCCAGGCCCTTCTCGTTCCAATAGAGCTTGAGCGGGATCAGGGTGCGGCCGTCACGCTGCACCGCCCCGATCAGCTTCTCGATCTGCTTGCGGTGCAGCAGCAGCTTCCGGTGACGGCGCGGCTCGTGGTTGAAGCGGTTGGCGTGGCCGTAGGGCGGGATATCGGCGTTGATCAGCTTGATCTCCCGCCCTTCGACCGATGCATAGGACTCGGCGATATTGGCCCGGCCGACGCGCAGCGACTTAACCTCGGTGCCGGTCAGCATGATGCCGGCCTCGAAGGTCTCTTCGATGAAGTAGTCGTACCGGGCGCGCCGGTTTTCCGCGATCGGCTTGGTCATCAGACCAGACCCGCCTCGCGCATGGCTTCCACGATCGCCGGACGCACGGCCTCGCTGCACGGCGTGATCGGCAGGCGCACGTCTTCCGTCGACAGGCCCAGCTGAGCCAGGGCGAACTTGGTCGGACCCGGCGACGAGTCGAGGAACAGGGCCTTGTGCAGCTTGATCAGGCGGTCCTGCCAGTAGCGGGCCGTCTCCCAGTCGTTGCCGACGCAGGCGTTCATGAAGGTGGCGCAGGCGTCCGGCGCGACGTTCGAGGTCACCGAGATCACGCCGTGGCCGCCGTGGGCCATGTAGCCGAGCGCGGTCGGATCATCGCCCGACAGCATGACCCAGTCCGGGCCGCAGGTGATGCGCTGCATGCTGATGCGGGTCAGGTCGCCGGTGGCGTCCTTGATGCCGACGATGTTGGGCAGCTTCGACAGGCGCACCAGCGTTTCGTTGGAGATGTCGACGCCGCTGCGGCCCGGCACGTTGTAGACGAACACCGGCAGCTCCACGGCGTCGTTGATCGCCTTGTAGTGCTGGTACATGCCTTCCTGGCTCGGACGATTGTAGTACGGCGTCACCACCAGGGCCGCGTCGGCGCCGACGGTCTTGGCGTGGCGCGCCAGGTCGATGGCCTCGTCGGTCGAGTTCGACCCCGCGCCGGCGATGACCGGCACGCGGCCGCGGGCGGTCTTCACGCACAGCTCCACGACGCGCTTGTGCTCGTCATGCGACAGGGTCGAGGTCTCGCCCGTCGTGCCGACCGGCACCAGGCCGTGCACGCCGCCGGCGATCTGGCGCTCGACCAGGGCGACGAACCCTTTCTCGTCGACCTCGCCGTTCAGGAACGGGGTGACCAGGGCCGGGATGACGCCCTTGAAAGGGGAATGGACCATGACTTGCAATTTGCCGTGAGCAGACGCCGCGAGAGTTGCGGCTGAAACGTGGGGGCGGACAATATGTCTCCGCCCCCATCGACCGCAACTGGTCGTTCCGACCTTTTCGTCACTCTGCGGTGTTGAAAGGCGGGTCGATCAAGCGGCGAACCGGGCTATACGGCTCATGCGGCCCAAAATCGGCCGCCAGACGCCCTCATCAAGGGCTCGGACCACCGCCTCGGTACTGAAGGAGACCGCGTTTTGGCTTTTGGGATTCGTCGGCTTCTTCTTGGTTGCGTCAGCCTGACCCTGGTCGCGAGCGTCGCCGACGCCCAGACAGAGCAGCTGGACGAGGAAGGCCTGCCGAGCGCGCCCCAGCCCTATACCGGTTCGGCCCGTCCTGGCCTCGTCAGCACCCCGCCCACCGCCTATGCCGGCACGCTGTCGGACACCGACGCGGCCAACCTGCGCGCGGCGGTGATGGGCCAGCGCTCGGCCTCGACCGTGCGCGCGGCGATGATGGGCATCTCCGATCCCCTGGCCCGCAAGATCGCCCTGTGGGCCCTGGCCGACGTCGGCGCCGAGAGCATGAGCTTCTTCGAGCTGGACCAGGCCCGTCGCGACCTCAACGGCTGGCCGCGCAGCTCGCGCCGCGACCTGCCGGCCGAGAAGGCCCTGTCGACCTCCGGCCTCACCCCGGTCCAGACCATCGCCTGGTTCGGCGGCTCCGAGCCGCAGACGGCCGAGGGCGCCATGGCCCTGGCCGGCGCCTACCAGGCCAGCGGCCGGGCCCAGGACGCCACGAACCTGATCCGTCGCTTCTGGCGCGGCAAGACCTTCGAGGCCGACGCCCAGCGCGCCATGCAGGCACGCTTCGGCGCGATACTCACCGCCGACGACTACGCCCAGCGCGCCGACATGCTGCTGTACGGCCCGCAGGGGCCGGCCGCGCGCGACATGGTCGCCATGCTGCCCTACGACCAGCAGGCGACCGCCCAGGCCCGCATCGCCCTGCGCGCCAACGCCAGCAACGCCAACGACCTGGTGGCCGCCCTCACCCCGGCCCAGCAGGTCTCGCCGGGCGTCGCCTTCGAGCGCGCCGCCTACCTGCGCCGCAAGGGCATGGACGTGATGGCGCTCGACCTCGTGCGCTACTTCCCCGCCGCCCCGCCGTCGGACGACACCGCCGGCCCCATCTGGCGCGAACGCAAGCAGCTGGTCATGTCGGCCATCAAGAACGGCGACAGCCGCGGCGCCTACGCCGCCGCCAACGCCGGCCTGCCTGGCGGCGCCGACGCGGCCGAGGCCGAGTTCTTCGCCGGCTGGATCGCGCTGTCGCGCCTGAAGGACGCCAACGCGGCGGCCGCCCACTTTGGCCGCATCAACGAGATCGGCGCCTCGCCGATCACCCGCGGCCGCGCCCTCTACTGGCAGGGCCGCGCGGCCGAGGCGCAGGGCGACGTCATCGCCGCCCAGGCCTTCTACGCCGAGGGCGCGCGCCACATCACCACCTTCTACGGCCAGCTGGCCGCCGAGAAGGCCGGGATCAAGGAAATCCGCCTGGAGAAAGACCCGGTGGTCACCCAGGCCGACCGCGCCCGCTTCGAGAGCCGCGAGCTGATCCGCGCCGCCAAGCTGCTGCGCGACGTCGGCGCCAACGACGCCTTCCGCGCCCTGGTCCTCTATATCGACGACCAACTGCCGACGGCCCAGGAGCAGGCCCTGCTGGTCGACTTCGCCCGCAACACCGGCGACCAGGACCTGGCCATGCGCGCGGTCCGCACCGCCGCCCAGCGCGGCTTCATCCTGCCCGAGCGCGGCTATCCCCTGCTCGACCACCACTTCACGCCCATTCCGGGCGCGGCCGAGACGGCCTTCGTCTATTCGATCTCGCGCCAGGAGAGCAATTTCGACCCCCGCGCCCGCTCGTCGGTCGGGGCGCGCGGCATGATGCAGCTGATGCCGCCCACCGCCGCCGGCGTGGCCCGCAAGCTGGGCGAGAGCCACAGCGTCGATCGCCTGTTCGAGCCCGACTACAACATGCGCCTGGGCTCGGTGTACCTGGGCGACATGATCAACCGCTTCAGCGGCTCCTACATCATGGCCGCCGCGGCCTACAACGCCGGCCCCGGCCGTCCGCCGCAGTGGACGGCCCTGTGCGGCGACCCGCGCGGCGCCAGCACCGATCCGCTCGACTTCATCGAGTGCATCCCGTTCAGCGAGACCCGCAACTACGTGATGCGCACCCTGGAGACGACCATGGTCTACCGCGCCCGCCTCAACGGCGGCGTCGCCCCCCTCACCCTCTCGGCCGACCTCAAGCGCGGCGGCTACAGCTACGCCCCGGCCTCGGGAACCATGGCGCCGATCGGGGGGCGGTAGGGCGCAAGGCCTCCCCCTTCGCCCCAGCCTATTCTCCCGTCATTCCCGCCCTTGTGGCGGGAACCCCTCTTTCAGCCGCAAGGGCGAATGGGGCGGACTGCCGAGCAGTCCCGCTTGCACCTCACCTGCGCGCAGAAGCAGGGTTTCCCGCCACAAGGGCGGGAATGACGGGACTTGGGGAAAGCTGAAGCCCCTTCAGATCCCCTTCTTCTTCGCATAGGTCTCGAACAGCGTCGGCCAGGCCGCCACCGGCTTGCCTTCGATCGAGCGCAGGCCAAAGCCGTGGCCGCCTTCCTCGAAGACGTGCAGTTCTGCCGGGATCGCCTTGGCCTTCAAGGCGGCGAACATCATCAGGCTGTTCTCGACCGGCACGGCCTTGTCGTCGGCGGCGTGGATCAGGAACACCGGCGGCGTGCGGCCGCCAACGCCGGTCTCGGCCGAATAGGCCTGCACCGCTTCGAAAGACGGAGACGCGCCCAGCAGTTGCTTGCGCGAGCCGGCGTGGGTGGTCCCGGCTGTCATGGTGATCACCGGATAGATCAGGGCCGACAGGTCCGGGCGCGCGGAAAGATCATCGGCGGCGTCGACGCGATCGTAGACCTGGGCCTCGAAGCGGGTGGTCAGGCTGGCCGCCAGGTGTCCGCCGGCCGAGAAGCCCATGATGGCGATGCGGTTCTGCGCGAACTTCATGCCCGGCGCCCACGAACGCACCAGGCGCAGCGCCCGCTGGGCGTCCTGCAGCGGCGCGTCCGGCCCCGCCCCCCAGCCGTCGCCTGGCAGGCGATAGAGCAGCACGAAGCAGGTGTAGCCGCGGTCGGCCAGCCACTGGGCGGTCTCGAAGCCTTCCTTGTCCATGACGACGCGCTCATAGCCGCCGCCGGGGATCAGGATCACCGCCGCACCATTGGGCTTGCGCGGGCGGAAAAGGCTCAGCGTCGGCTTGCGGGTGTGGGTCACGGCCCGGTCGCGCGGCCCCTTGCCGTCGCTGCGCTCGATCACGGTCTCCTGGGCCGTCACGCCGCTCGAGCCCGGCGGGTCATTGGGCCACAGCGGCCGCACCTCGCTGGGCTCGGGCACGGCCGGCTTGCGCGCGGCGCTGGCCATGCTCGCGGTCGACAGGGCGGTGATCCCTGCCAGCAGGGCGAAGGCGCTCCGGCGGTTCAGTTGCGGCATGACGTTTCTCCCGAACTCTACTGCAAGCGTGATAGCCGAAAGTGTCAGCGGTTTCGGCGGCCATCACGCGCCAACTCAAGTTGGGCCGGACCTTAGAGCGCCCGGTAACCGGTGGACAAGCTCAGCGGCCGCCGAACCTCAGGTGATGCAGAACGATCCCGCTGGTGGTCGCCACGTTCAGCGAGTCGAAGCCGCCCGCCATCGGTATGCCGATCCCCTCGGCGCGCGCGATGACGTCGGCCGACAGCCCCGGCCCCTCCGCGCCCAGCAGCGCCGCAGCCCGGGCCGGCGGCTTCAGCTCCGCCAGGGTCCGCTCCGCCGACGGCGTCAGGGCCAGCGGCGTGAAGCCCGCTCCGCGCAGCAGGTCGACGGCGTCCTCGTCGCGGCCGATCCAGCCCGTAGGCACGCTCAACGTCGCCCCCACCGAAACCCGGATGGCCTTGCGGTAGAACGGATCGCAGCAGTCGGCGTCCAGCAGCACCGCGTCGGCCCCGAAGGCGGCGGCGTTGCGGAAGATGCCGCCCAGATTGTCGTGATTGGCGATGCCGAACAGCGCCACCACCACCGCCCGCTCGGGCAGCCCCGCCAAGAGGTCGGCGGCCGGGATCGCATCGGGCTTGCGACCCACGGCCAGCACGCCGCGATGCAGATGGAAGCCGGCCAGCGCGTCCAGCACCGCCTGCTCGACCAGATAGACGGGCGTCTCGCCGGGCAGGCCGTCGAACACCTCCGACAGCTTGTCCCGTCGCTTGGGATCGATCAGCAGCGATTCCACCCGCCCCGGCGCATCTCGCACGAACGCCCGTAGCACCGTCTCGCCCTCGGCGATGAACCGCCCTTCCCGGCCGACCAGGTCGCGCTCCTTGATGTCGCGATACGCGGCCACGCGCGGGTCGGCGGGATCGGTGATGGTGACGAACTGCGGCACGGGGGCTCCGCTTGGGACTCTACCGCACGCCCCGTATCGGAAGGATCGCCAGACCGCCAGCCATGGCCAGCCCCGCCGCCACCAGGAACAGCGAATGATAGTCCGTGCGGCTGGGCCCCAGGAACCACACCGCCAGCACCGGGGCCAGGGCCTGGGGCAGCGTGTTGGCCAGGTTGATGACCCCCAGGTCCTTGCCCGCGTCGTCCTGCGAGGGCAGCACCTGGCTGACAAGGGCGATGTCGACGGCGTAGTAGCAGCCCGCCCCGCAGCCGAAGACCACGAAGCCGGCCAGCACCACGGTCCAGCCCGGGGTCAGCGAGAAGGTCACCATGGCCGCCGCCAGGATCATCGCCGCGCCCGCCGCGAACAGCTTCCGCCGTCCCAGCCGGTCGCTCAGCATGCCGAAGATCATCGCGCAGCCCACATTGGCCACGGTCGCCACGGTGGTCAGCAGGGCCAGCCCCTGCTCGGCCCGCTGGCCGGGGAACAGCGCCGGATAGTTCAGCGCGTCCTGAAGGTAGTAGAGCATGTAGCACTGGGTCAGGGTGATCGCGACCAGCACCATGAACCGGCTGACCCAGGCCAGGGCGAAGTCCGGATGCTTGCGCGGATCGACCCACAGTCCTTTCAGGAACGCCACCAGGCTGAAGCGCTCGGTCGCGTCGGCGGTGATCGGCGGATCCTTCAGGCGTAGGGCGAAGGGCGCGATGGCCAGCACCAGCACGACGCCGATGGCCGCGTAGCGCGAGGCCTCCGAGGCCAGCAGCCCGCCGACCAGCACCGCCCCGGCCACGGCGCCGATGGGGTGGCCCAGACTCAGGAACGCCGCCACCCGGCCCTTCTGGGCGTCGGGCACGCGGTCGGGCAGCAGGGCCAGCAGAGCGGCGAACAGCATGTTGAAGGCCAGCTGGAAGCCGATGACGCCCAGGATCAGCTCCAGGCGGCTGTCGGCCAGCATGATCGCCACATAGGCCATGAGCGTGCCCACGAGGCCGATCAGCAGCCAGGGCCGCCGGCGGCCGAAGCGCGAGGTCGTCCGGTCGCTGATCGCCCCGGCCAGCAGGTTGGCGACGCTGGCGGTCAGCGCGCCCCAGAACGCCGTCTGGCTGAGAACCAGGGCCTTCTGGGCGGGATCCAGCGCGGCGGCCTTCAGCGGCAGCAGCACCTGGATCAGCGGCATGAAGCTGATGAACGCGCCGATCTGGGCGAAGGTGAAGGCGGCGATGAAACTGGGCCGAACCGGTTCGACCGGCCGGCTGGCGCCGCTCCGCGACATGGCTGCTCCCTGTAACCGACGCGGTCATTAAAGCCGCCGCGTTCGCCTGCCCGGCGACCTTCGCCGCGCCTTCAGCCCCCGGCAAGAGGCCTTCAGGCCTGTCCCCGAGTTTTTTCGTCGCTGGCGGGGTCGCCCTAGGCACGACAAATGCTCTAGGCTCGGACAAAGGGTTGAGTCCGGTAGCGGGGGAAACGGCAGACCGATGGCCTCGGTGACGATCTACGACGTGGCGGCGCGCGCCGAGGTTTCGATCAAGACCGTTTCGCGGGTCATGAACAACGAGCCTAACGTGCGGCCGATGATGCGCGAGCGCGTGCTCGAGGCCGCGCAAGCGCTCGGCTACAGCCCCAACCTGTCGGCCCGCAGCCTGGCCGGCTCCAAGAGCTTCGTCATCGCCGTCTTCGTCGACGCGGCCCTGACCATCGACCACTGGCGCAGCGAACGCGGCGCCGACTACCTGTCGCGCATCCAGCTGGGCGCCACGCTGCAGTGCCGCGACGCCGGCTACCACCTGCTGGTCGAGCTGATCGACCACGAGGCCCCGCAGATCCGCCAGGAGGTCGGCGCCCTGCTGGCCGCGCTCAAGCCCGACGGCGTGATCCTGACCCCGCCCAGCTCCGACAACGAGATCGTGCTGGAGCTTTTGAACAAGTCCGGCACGCCCTATGTGCGCCTGGGTCCGGAAGAGACCGACGGTCCCGGCCCGCGCGTCCACATGGACAATTTCGCCGCCGCCCGCGACGTCACCGAGCACCTGGCCGGCCTTGGCCACAAGCGCATCGGCTTCGTGGTCGGCGAGCCGCGCCACGGCGCCAGCCAGGCCCGCCGCCAAGGCTATCTGGCGGCCATGGAGGCCCGCGGCCTCTCCGTCGACGAGGCCTGGATCCGCCAGGGCGACTTCACCTTCCAGTCGGGCCACGACGCGGCCAAGGCCCTCTTGGCCCTGCCCGACCGCCCCACCGCCATCTTCGCCTCCAACGACGACATGGCGCTGGGCGTGCTGGCCGCCGCCGCCGAGGCCGGCGTGCTGGTGCCCGGCGAGGTCTCGGTCGCCGGCTTCGACGACAGCCCCAGCGCCCGCTTCTCGCGCCCGCAGCTGACCACCGTGCGCCAGCCGGTCGTGGAGATGGCCGAACTGGCCACGCGGCTGCTGATCAAGGGCCAAGTGAAAGGCGGCGCGGCCGGCGCCATGGCCGCGCCGATCGACGAGCTCTTGCCGTTCGAGCTGATCCACCGCGCGTCCACGGCCCCGCCGCCGGCGCCCTAGAGCGCGCCAGGGTTAGGTGCGCGCGGCTAACCCGCCCGGGCGCGCTCAATCTAGAGCCCGATGTAGCCCCGGCGCACGGCGGCGACGACGGCCTGGGTGCGGTCGCCGACGTCCAGCTTGAGGTAGATGGTCTTGAGGCAGGCCTTGATCGTGTCGGGCGACACCGACATGCGCCGGGCGATCTCCTTGTTGGCCCGGCCCTCGGCCACCTGCAGCAGGATCACCCGCTCGCGGTCGGTCAGCGGTTCCTCCAGCGCGTGCAGGGCGATCTCCTGGGCGATCTCCGGCGCCAGCACCCGTCGCCCGGCATGGACGTTGCGGATGGTCTCCAAGAGCTCCTTGCGGATGCAGTTCTTCAGCAGATAGCCGCTGGCCCCCGCCCTCAGGGCGCGCAGGGCCAGGGTGTCGCCGGGATAGGTGGTCAGGACGATGACCGCCGCCCGCGGATCCAGGCCCCGGATGCGCTCGATCGCCGCCACGCCGTCCAGGCCCGGCATCTGGATGTCCATCAGGGTGACGTCCGGCCGCAGCGCGGCGAAGGCCTCCAGCGCCTGGATCCCGTCGGCCGCCTCGCCCACCACCCGCATGTCGGCCTGCCGGTCGACGAGCCCGACGATGCCGTCCCGCAGCATCGGATGGTCGTCGACCACCAGGATCCGGATGAGCCCGGCGGAGACGCTCGGATCATCCATGCCAGGGCCTCCCCTTCCAAAGCCGCGAGAGCGGCTCGCGCCACGACGGCCAAGGTCGGGGACTATAGGCCGTCCGCGCCGGAATGGTGACGACGATGCGCGTGCCTCCGCCCGGCGGACTTTCGATGGCCAGCCTGCCGCTGAGGGTGCGCGCCCGCTCGCGCATGCCCGCCAGTCCGAAATGGCGGTGGCGGCCGCCCTCGCGCAGGATGTCGGGCGCCATGCCCCTGCCGTCGTCGACGACCGCCACGGTCAGTCGGCGCGATCCGAACGCCACGCGAACCTCGATGCAGCCGGCGCCGGCGTGGGCCCGCGCGTTGGCCACGGCCTCGCCGACGATCGCCAGCACCTCGTCGGCGGCGATCTCGTCCAGCGCCCGGGGCGCGCCTTCGACAAAGACGCCCACCGGCGGCCCGCCCTCGCCGCCACGGGCCTGGGTCAGCTTGGAGAGCGCCGCCTCGAGGTCTTCGGCGCGATCGGCCGCGCGCAGGTCCAGCACCCGGTCGCGGGCCTGGCCCAGCGCCTCGTCGGCGGCGTCGAGCGCCCGCTCCAGCGGCGCCCGCTGGGGCTGCTCGCGCGGCAGGTCCTCGACGATCAGCTGGAAGCGCAGGATCAGCCCCTGCACGCCCTGCAACAGCGTGTCGTGCAGTTCGCGGGCGATCCGTTCGCGCTCGGCGATCCGCTCGTTCATCCGTGTACGGATTCGCGCTGTCACCGCCCGCAGCCGGACGCGGTAGAGCCCCCAGATCATGGCCGCGAAGACCAGCAGGCACAGCACCAGGAACAGCCGCGACTGCCAGAAGGTCGGCGGCACGGTCACGTCGAGCGACGCGCCCGTGGTGTTCCAGACCCCGTCGTCGTTCGCGGCCATCACCGTGAAGCGATACTGGCCTGGCGGCAGGTTGTTGTAGAAGGCCGTGCGGCGCGATCCGGCCTCCACCCAGCTCTCGTCGATCCCCGTCAGCCGATAGCGGAAACGCACCCGTCCGGGCGTGCGCAGGCTCAGCGCCACATAGTCGATCTGCAACCGCGAGACCCCGACCGGCAGGGTGACGGCCCCGGTCGCCGGCAGCGCCCGCCCGCCCGCCGTCGCGGCCCGGATCAGGATCGGCGGCGGCGCGTCGTTGCGCATCAGGCCGCCGGGCGTGATGCGCATGACGCTGGCCGTGCCCAGGAACCACAACCGCCCGTCGCCGCCGCGCGCCGTGCGCACGCCGTCATAGCGCGCCGAACCGCTGGTCAGGCCGTCCAGTTCGTCGAAGACGCGATGCGGGATCGGATCGTCGGGATGGGCGAAGGCCCGGTTCAGGTCGGCCGCCGACAGCCGCACGATGCTGGAGAAGGTGAACAGCCAGACCTCGCCGTCGGGCGTCTCCAGCATGTAGCGCACGTTGCGCAGCCAGGGATGGCGACGCAGGTCGATGTGCTCGATGCGGCCAGGCGACAGCCGCGCCAGGCCCGCCGCTCCGCCGACGACCAGGCCGGCCGCGCCGTCGTTGACGAAGGTCAGGCGCCCCAGCCGCAGCTGCGCGCCGCTCCAGGTCGTGGTCTTGCCGCCCTCGATGCGGGTCAGGCTGGAAAAGCCGCTGATGACGATCGGTCGCCCCTGGCGGTCGATGGCGAACTGCTCGTCGACGCCGCTGGTCAGCGCCCGCCGGTCATGCCAGCCGGCGCCGTCGTGCATGGCCAGCTTGTGGTCGTTGGACGAGACCCAGAGCGTCCCGCCGGCTCCGACCGCGCATCGGAACAGCGTCCGGCGCTTGTCCATCGCGAAGGACCGGACCGTGCGGCCGTCCCGGATCTCGTCCACGACGCCGTCGTGCAGCAGGAACACGACGCCCTCGCCGCCGCACAGGACGATGTCGCGCGTCAGCCCCTCACGAATCCGGACGGGCGGCTTGTAGGGGCGGATCACGAAGAGGCCCGCGCTGTCGCTGACATAGACGAGGCCGCGACCGTCCTCGGCGACGAAGTATTCGTCCGCCCCGACGGGGATCGCCGCCTCCTTGACGATGCTGGGCGCCACGAAGGCGTTGAGGCCCCGGTCGCCGCCGGTCCAGACCGTGCCCTCGCGATCGACGAACACCGACGCCGCCTGGTCGTCGGTCAGGCCGTCCTTGACGCCGTAGGTCGTCATCACGCCCGCCCCGTCGGGATGGGTGATGCGGAACAGGCCGGCCGAACCGGTCGCGCCCCACAGGCTACCGTCGGGCGCGAAGACGATCTTGGTGCGCAGGCGCCGCCCCGGCGCCGGATAGCTGGGCAGGCCGCGCGCGCTGGTCTGGCCCGCGGCGTAGTCGGGCAGCCGGCGCGTTCCCTCCTGGTCAGAGATCCAGATATGGCCGGCGGCGTCCTCGGCCAGCCCCGCGCCCACGCCGACCCGGGCGTTGCTCAGCTCGAAGCGGCGCGCGCCCCGGCGCAAGAAGAACAATTTGTCCAGCGTGGCGACCCACAACACGCCGTCGCGCGCCGCCACCACCGACATGATCCAGCCGTCGGGCGCGCCCCAGCTCTCCTCAAGCGTCTCCCAGCGCCCGCTGACGAACCGCGACAGCGAGTTCGTGGCCCTGGCGTTGACCGCCCAGATGACGCCGTCCTGATCCTGCAGCAGTTCGGTGATCTGGCGCGAGGGATCGGGCATGCCGGTCGAGGCGAACCGGCCATCCCGGAAGATCGACACGCCCTCCCCCTGAAACCGGCCGACCCACAGCTCGCCCGTGCGGGTCTCCAGCATCTGGGCGACGCCATAGAAGACGGTGGGATCGTCGCTCGCCGGCGAGAAGGTGTCGAAGGTGACGCCGTCGAACCGCGCCAGGCCGTCCGAACCCGAGATCCACAGATAGCCGTCGCGCGTCTGGGTGATGTCGTTGATCCGTCCGGGGGCCGAGGCCGCGCCCCGCCAGGCGGTATGGCGAAACTGCGCGATCGACAGGGCGTCGGACTGCGCCGGCGCCGCTGTCGGGGCGAACAGGAAGGCGGCCAGCAGCGCCAACGCGAGGGCGGCCCGCGAACCTCGACAGTCGATCATCGCGTCCCCCTGAAGCCGGACTGAAGCCGAGCCTCACACTGCGCCGAACCGCGCCGCGCCCGCATACCCATCCGGGTAAACACGCGCTCCCCGGTTGGCATTGAGGGCTCAAGCACACCGGACGAACAGTGTCATCGGAAATCGCGGAGGCGTCGACGAACGCCGGCCGCACGCCTCCGGAGAAACACCGATGACCCGTACATTCCTCGGCGCCGCAATGGCCGCCGTCCTTGCCGCCGGCCTGGCCTCGGCCTCGCCGAGCCTGGCCCAGCCCCCGCCCTTCCCCGCCGGCTTCAAGACCAGCCAGATCACCACCAACGGCGCGACGATCCACGTCCGGGTCGGCGGCAAGGGACCGGCGGTCGTGCTGCTGCACGGCTATGGCGAGACCGGCGACATGTGGGCGCCGCTGGCCGCCGACCTGGCCCGCGACCATACCGTCATCGTGCCAGACCTGCGCGGCCTTGGCCTGTCGTCGCGCCCGACCGGCGGGTACGACAAGAAGACCCAAGCTGGCGACGTGGCCGGGGTGCTGGACGCCCTGAAGGTCGACAAGGCCGACCTCGTCACCCACGACATCGGCAACATGGTCGGCTACGCCTTCGCCATGCGCAGCACCGAGCGGGTGGGCCGCTTCGTCCTCATCGACGCCCCGGTGCCCGGGATCGGCCCCTGGGACGAGATCACCAAGAACCCGCTGCTCTGGCACTTCCGCTTCGGCGGCCCGGACATGGAGCGGCTGGTGGCCGGCCGCGAGCGGATCTATCTCGACCGCTTCTGGAACGAGTTCTCGGCCGATCCGGCCAAGTTCTCGGAAGGCGCCCGCGTCCACTACGCCAAGCTCTACGCCCAGCCCGGCGCCATGCACGCCGGCTTCTCCCAGTTCGCCGCCTTCGACCAGGACGCCATCGACGACAAGGCCATACTCGCCGAGAAGGGCAAGCTTCCGATGCCGGTCCTGGCCCTGGGCGGCGAGAAGTCGTTCGGCCTGACCATGGCGGCGGTGATGCGCTACACGGCCAGCGACGTCACCGAAGGCGTCATCCCCGCCTCCGGCCACTGGATCATGGAGGAGAACCCGGCCGCGACGGTGAAGATCGTCCACGACTTCCTCGACGCCAAGCCGGCGGCCAGGCCATGAGCGCGCGTCGCCTGACGATCGGCTTTCTGGGCCTGGCGGGCGTCGCCGCGGCGGGTCCGCTCCACGCCCAGGACCTGCGCCTGACGCCGCCCGAGATCGCGGCCCTGGCCAAGGGCGGCGCGGGGGCCGGCACCTCCGGCGTCGCCGGGATCCGGACGACCACCCTGTACGGCGATCCGACCAAGGCCGGTCCCTACACGATCGAGATCCGCGTGCCGCCCCATACCCGCATCGCCGCCCACAGCCACAAGGACGACCGCACGGCCGTGGTGGTCTCCGGGACCTGGTTCTTCGGCTACGGACGCAGGAACGAGGTCCCGCTGGTCAAGGAACTGCCCCCGGGCAGCTTCTACACCGAGCCTGCGGGCGTGGATCACTTCGCCCAGACCCACGACCAGCCGGCCAGCGTCTACATCTTCGGCTACGGCCCCACGAGCACCGACTATGTCGTCGCCTCGGACAAGCCCAAGCCCTGACCTGCCTGAACTGAACGAAAAAGGGGCGCGGCCCTCACGGACCGCGCCCCCTCCGATCTTTAAAGCCTGAAGGCCTTAGCGGCCCGGCCGCGCGAACGCGGCGACCTTGGCCCGCGCGGCATGCACCGGATGCTCCGGCTCGGCGTAGCGCTGGGCCGGCGCGGCTTGGCTCGACCCGATGCGGAAGCCGCCAACGTGGTTGGCCAGGTCCGCGGCCTCGGCGCGCAGGGCGCGGGTGGCGTCGGTTGAGCGCTGGGCCATGGCGGTGTTGCGCTGGGTGACCTGGTCCAGCTGGCCGACGGCGCTGTTGACCTCGGTCAGGGCGCTGGCCTGCTCGTTGGCCGAGGCGGCGATCTCGTTGACCAGGCTGTCGATGGCGCCGACCTTGTCGACGATGCCGCGCAGGGCGTCGCCCGTCTGGCGGACCAGCTCGACACCCTCGCCCACCTGGCGGCTGGAGTCCGAGATCAGGCTCTTGATCTCCTTGGCGGCCTCGGCAGAGCGCTGGGCCAGGGCCCGCACTTCCTGCGCCACGACCGCGAAGCCCTTGCCGGCGTCGCCGGCGCGAGCCGCCTCGACGCCCGCGTTCAGGGCCAGCAGGTTGGTCTGGAAGGCGATCTCGTCGATGACGCCCAGGATATGGTTGACCTGGTTGGACGAGCTTTCGATCTGGCTCATGGCCTCGGCGGCGCGGGTCACGACCGCGCCCGAACGCTGAGCCTCGGTGGCGGCCTCGCCGACTCGCGAAGAGACCTCGCGGGCGCTCTGGGCGGTCTTGGCGACGGTCGAGGTCAGCTGTTCGACGGCGGCGGCCGTCTGTTCCAGCGTGGCGGCCTGCTGCTCGCTGCGCATGGCCAGGTCGTCGGCGGCCGAGGCGATCTCGTCGGCGCCCGAGCGGATGCCGCGGGTGGCGCGGTCGACCGCGCCCATGGCTTCGGCGAGGGCGGCTGCCGCTTGGTCAAAGTCGGACTTCAGGCTGACGAACTCGGGAGACAGGGCGCCGTCGACGCGGGCCGAGAGATCCCCGGCGGCCAGGCGCGACAGCGCGTCGCCCACGGCGCGCACGGCGTCGGCCTGGCGCTGCTCGGCGCTGGCGCGTTCGGCTTCCAGCTGGTCGCGCTCGTCTTGCAACAGTTCCAGATAGGTCGAGATGGCCAGGTCCATGTCCAGCATCACGGCCTTGTTCAGCGCTACCAGGCCGTCGGCCAGCTCGGCGTCGTTCTTGGCGCTGGCGAACAGGCCCTTGGCGCGCTTTTCGACCATGGCGCGGATCAGCTTCTCGGCCACCAGGGCGTAGCCGCCGATGTACCAGCGCGGCTCAAGCCCGATGACGGCATGGGCCTTGCCGATGCGGGCGACGTCGCCCTGATAGTCGGCGCCGTACTCGGCGGTGGCCAGGCGACGCCAGTGCGAGGCCTGGCGGCCCTGGGCGTTGCTGATGTGGGCGTCGCTGGAGAACATCTTGCGCGTCTCGGGGAAGGCCCGGACCTGCGCGTAGAACGCGTCCAGCGCGCCGTTGATCTCGGCGTCGATCACCGGCTTGGCGGCCCGCAGGGCGGCGCGGTCCTTGTGGTCGAAGCGCATGAAGCTCATGCGCTGGTCGAGCTGGTTCTGCGCGCTCATGCCGCCACCCCTGGTCACTGGAATCCTGATGGAAGAGCCGTGACGGCAATTCATTAACCAAGATTGAAACCCAGGCGGGTTCTTACGCAAAAGCCGTACAAGCCGCCGCCCTGCGACGACCCGTCACGCCGTCCAGAGATAGCGCCAGGTTTCCGAGATCGGCTTGCCGTCGCGGGTCAGGCGCAGGCTGAGCTCGGCCTGCTTGCCGACCGGCTTCAGCCCGAAGGCCGCGCGCACCGTCGCCGCCCGCGGATAGGGCGTGATGTTGCTCCAGGTGGTCTCGCCGCCCTTGGCCTCGATGTCGAGCCGCACGCCATCCAGCCCGTCGGCCAGCATCGGACCCGACAGGTCGATGGTGAACATCCGAAGGCCGTCCTGCGCATCGGCGCCGGTGCGGGTGCGCACCACCCTCGCCTCGCCGTCGCCCAGGCGTTCACCGCCCCAATGCAGGCGGTAGGACAGGTCCACGCGCGAACCGGCCTCCCAGGCCTGCTCCGGCCGCCAGAAGACGGCGATGTTGTCGTCGCTCTCCTTGCGGGTCGCCAGCTCGGCCAGCACCACCGCGCCCTTGCCCCAGGCGCCCAGGGGTTCGACCCACAGGCTGGGCCTCAGGTCGTAGCGGGCTTCCAGGTCGCCGTAGTCCTCCAGCCGCCGCGCCCGCTGCACGAGGCCGAAGCCCCTGGGGTTCTCGTCCTGGAAGTACGACAGCCGGTGGGCGGTCGGGTTGGTCAGCGGCCGCCAGATCTGCTCGCCGGTCCCGGTCAGCATGGCCAGGCCGTCGCTGTCGTGCACGGCGGTGCGGAAGTCGTCGCCCCGCGGCCCGTCCGAGACGTTGAACAGGAACATGCTGCTCTGCGCGGCCACGCCCATCTTCGTCATCTTCACGCGCGGGAAGATCGTCGCCGTGACGTCGAAGGTCACCGCCTGGCCCGGCCGGATCGTGAAGCTGTAGGCGCCCGTGCAGCTTGGGCTGTCCATCAGCGCGTGGACCACCACCGTCTCGGCCCCGTCGGCCGGACGCTCCAGCCAGAAGCGCTCGAAGCTGGGGAACTCTTCGTTCGGCTCGCCCGCGCCGATGGCCAGGCCCCGCGACGAGAGGCCGTAGAACTGGTCTCGGCCCAGGCTGCGGAAATAGCTCGCGCCCTGGAAGACAGCGATCTCGTCCAGCTTGTCGGCGCGGTTCAGCGGCCACAGCAGCCGCAGGCCCGAAAAGCCGCCGATGGCCTTGGCCGCGCCGGCGTGCTCGCCCGGCACGTCGAACATCTCCGGATCGAACGGCACCGGCCGCGCGACGCCGCCCTCGACCTCGTAGATCGGGAAGACGCGCGGATAGAGATAGGCCGGCGGGAAGAACTCGGCGCGGAACGGCGCGGCGCGGTCGGCCCACAGGGCGTGCTCGCCGCGGAATCGGATGCGGAAATATTCGTCGTAGGACAGGCCGGCCAGGCCCCCGCCACCCCTCTTGTCGCCGCTGGCGACCGGCGCGCGATAGGGTTTCTTGGCCAGGTTTTCGGCCAGGCCGCGCAGGATGTCGGGCGAGAACGCCTCGCCTTCCACAGGCGCCGGTTGCGCCGCAACAAGACGGGGGAGCATGGCCACCAGGGCTCCGAGAGACAGCATGCCGAGCGCGCCGCGCCGGCTGACAGAAGCAAATTCCATGCGGCCCTTCTATGCCGCGCGCCCGGGCGACGCTACAAACCGAGCGTTGGATTATCGCCAGTTGACGGCGTCTTTGCGGCGGCGCCGCATAATGCTGCAAGCCGAGTCGTCCGTGTTCGGCCATGATCATGACGCAACAAGCTGCGCCTTGAAGCGTTTGAGCCGGACGCGCGGTCCCTGCTAGGCTGGGCGTGCGTGGTAACGAGGGGTAAGCGCAGTAGATGGGCGTGCCGGCGGAATTCACCCTGGACGACAAGGACGGCGGCAGGTCCGTCGTGCTTTCCGGGGACTGGACGGCGCGCGGCATGGCCGACGCCGGCCTGCGACTCGCCGAGGCCATGAAGGGCTCGGAATCGTTCGACCTCGACCTGACCGGCATGAACCGCTGCGACACGGCCGGAGCCTACGCCATCATCCGCGCCGCCGACGGCCGGCTGACGGCCGGGAACATCAAGGCGCGCCCCCAGACCCTGCGCCTGCTGGAACTGGTCGGCGACGCCACCCAGGCCGAGTGCCCGCCCGACAACCGCCTGCACGGCTTCGTCGCCCTGCTCGACCGCATCGGCCGGGGCCTGTTCGACCTGCTGCGCGACGGCTACGGCACGCTGGTCTTCCTGGGCCACCTGCTGACGGCCCTGGCCCGCTGCGTGATCAACCCCCGCAAGATTCGCTGGGCGCCGATCATCTCGCTGTCCGAGCGGGCGGGCCTGGACGCCATGCCGATCGTGGCCACCACCACCTTCTTCATCGGCGCGGTCGTGGCCCTCCTGGGCGCCAACCTCCTGACCGACTTCGGGGCCCAGGTGTTCAGCGTCGAGCTGATCGGCGTGTCGGTGCTGCGCGAGTTCAACATCCTGATCACCGCCATCCTGCTGGCCGGCCGCTCGGCCTCGGCCTTCGCGGCCGAGATCGGCTCGATGAAGATGAACCAGGAGATCGACGCCATGCAGGTCATCGGCGTCGACCCCTACGAGGCCCTGGTGCTGCCGCGCTTCGCGGCCCTGCTGATCACCATCCCGCTGCTGACCTTCGTGGCCACCCTGGCGGGCCTGGCCGGCGGCATCGTCGTGGTCTGGGTGGTGCTGGACCTTTCACCCGGCTTCTTCCTGCAGCGGATGACCGACTATGTGGGCGCCACCCACTTCTGGATCGGCATGTCCAAGGCCCCGGTGATGGCCATGGTCATCGCCGCCATCGGCTGCCGCCAGGGCATGGAGGTCGGCAACGACGTCGAGTCGCTGGGTCGCCGCGTCACCGCCGCCGTCGTCCACGCCATCTTCGCCATCATCCTGATCGATGCGGTCTTCGCCCTGCTCTACATGGAGCTGAACGTATGAAGACGGCCGCCTCCCCCGCGCCCGCCC
>Ga0247823_10001616_pt1 | contig 18728 bp, 21 predicted proteins | sample 13C_PalmiticAcid_2_FD_192426 | JGI IMG/M metagenome (GOLD analysis project Ga0247823, IMG submission 192426) | Soil microbial communities from agricultural site in Penn Yan, New York, United States - 13C_PalmiticAcid_Day30 | ecosystem: Environmental > Terrestrial > Soil > Agricultural land... | reverse complement strand
TCGGTTCTTCCTGCGCGTCCCACCAACCCATGGAGTCCTCTGATGAAACGCACCGCCCTGGGCCTGGCCCTGTCGCTGGCCACCGCCGGCGCCTTCGCGCAGGCACCCGCCCCCATGAAGATCGCCACCGTGGTGTGGATCGGCTACAGCCCCTTCTACGTGGCCGAGGCGCTGGACCTCTACAAGAAATACAACCTCAAGGTCTCGCTGCAGGTCTTCAACGACCCGGCGCTGATCCCGGCGGCCATCGCCTCGGGCGCGGTGGACGGCGGCATGCTGACTTACGACCAGGTGGTGGGCCAGGTGGCCGCAGGCCGCAACATGAAGGTGGTGATGCCGATCGACTACTCCAACGGCGGCGACGCCATCGTGGCCGACGGCAGCATCACCAAGGTGGCCGACTTCAAGGGCAAGAAGATCGGCTACAACCCGCTCTCGCCGAGCGATTTCCTGCTGTCGTATGCGCTCAAGACGGTGAACCTGACCGAGAAGGACATCACCCCGGTGAGCATGACGCCCGAAGCGGTGCCGGCCGCCATGGCCTCCGGCCAGCTGCCCATCGGCGTGACCTACGAACCCAGCCTGTCCCAGATCCTCGGTCAGGGCGGGGGCAAGAAGTTCAAGGTGGTGTTCTCGTCGAAGAACGCGCCCGGCCTGATCGCCGACGTGCTGGTGTTCGACGACAAGGTCATCAAGGCCAAACCGGCCGAGATCACCGGCATCATGAAGGCCTACCTCGACGGCATGTCCTACATGAAAGCCAAGCCGGCCGAGGCGCACAAGATCATCGGCAAGTTCATGGGCGTGTCCGCCGCCGAGGTGAAGGAACAGCTCACCGGCGTCTACAACATCCCGCTGGCCGAGATGCCCAAGGCCTTCCTGCCGGCGAAGGAAACCACCTCGTACTACGCCAGCGGCGAGATCATCGCCCAGCTGCTCAAGGCCAAGGGGCAGATCACCACGATCCCCGCCACCGAAGCCACGTTCGACGCCGGCCTCGTCAAGGCCCTGGTCGCGAAGTAAGCCGCCATGGCATCGGTGTTCCGCCACGAGGATGGCGTGTGGCCCAACGTGGCCGCCCTCGCCTTCACGCTGCTGGGCTGGGCCGCAGGCATCGCCCTGCTGGGCCAGCCCAACGGCTGGCTCAACGCGCTGGGTGTGCTGCTGGTGGCGCAGACCCTGGTGTGGTCGGCCTACTTCATTCACGAGTTCGCGCACTACGCGATCTTCAGGACGCCACAGGCCAACGAGCGTTGGGGAACGCTCATGAGCTGGATCAACGGCAGCTGCTTCGCCAGCTTCGCCGACCTGCGCCGCAAGCACATGCGGCACCACGTCGAACGCGCCGACGTGATCACCTTCGACGCCCAGGCCTTCCTGCGCGCCCACCCGGTGATCCGCCGCAGCGTGCTGGCGCTGGAGTGGGCCTACGTCCCGGCGGTGGAGTTCGTCATGCGAGGCTTCGTGATCGCCATGCCCTTCATGGGCGAAAGGAAGAAGGCCGCGCGTGGCCGCGTGATCGGCATCGCCATCGTGCGCCTCGCCGCCTGGGCGGCGCTGGGCTGGTGGTCGCTCAAGGCGCTGGCGCTGTACGCGCTGGCCTACCTGATCTTCGTCACCGTGCTGCGCTTTGCCGACTGCTTCCAGCACACCTACGACGCCTACCCCATCCTCGACGACACGCCCATCCCCAAGGACAAGGTGCGCGACCGGGTGTACGAGCAGGCCAACACCTTCAGCGACGTGGTGAGCCTGGACGCGAAGTGGCTCAACCTGGTGTGGCTGAACTTCGGTTTCCACAACGCGCACCACGAACGCCCGACCGCCCCCTGGTACCGGTTGCCGGCCTTCCACCGCGAGCTGTACCCGGCCGACTACGCGCAGGTGGTCACGGTGCGTGAGCTGCTGCGCAGCTTCCACATCAACCGCGTGAAGCGCGTGCTGGCCAGCAACTACGGCGCGGTGCAGCCGCCCGGCACGCCGGGCCGCGCCGACGGGTTCCTGGGCGCGGTCGGTGTCTCCTTCCTCACCGCCGTCTGACATGGCCGCGCCTCGCTACGGCCTGGAAGGCAAGACCGTGCTCGTCACCGGCGCGGCCGGTGGCATCGGCAGCGCGCTGGCGCGGGCCTTCGCCGCGCAGGGCGCGCGGCTGATGCTGCTTGACCGCGCCGACACGTCGCTGCCCGTGCTCAGCGCCGAACTCGACGCCACCGCCGCCGTGTGCGACCTGGGCGACGCCGCGCAGGTCGCGCGCATCGCCCAGCAGGTGCGCGAGCGCTGGGGCACGCTGGACGTGCTGGTCAACAACGCCGGCACCGAGTACCCCACGCCCCTGGCCGACCCCTCGCCCGAGGCGATGGCGCGCTGGTCCGGCCTGCTGGACAACAACGTCGGCTCCATGGTGCGGCTCACGCAGGCCCTGCTGCCGGTGCTGCCACGCGGCGCGAGCGTGATCAACCAGAGCTCGATCTGGGGCCGCATCGGCGTGGCCGGCTTCTCCGCCTACGCGGCCAGCAAACACGCGGTGGTGGGCCTCACGCGCTCGCTCGCGCTGGAGCTGGGCCCGCGTGGCATCCGCGTCAACGCGGTCTGCCCCGGCTGGGTGCGCACGGCCGCCGCGCTGCGCTCGCTCACCGCCATGGCGCAGGAGCAGGGGCGCAGCGAGGCCGAGGTCGAGCGCGAGATCCTTTCGAAACAGGCCATGCCCGTGATGCTCACGCCCGACGACCTGGCCGGCGTGTTCCTCTTCCTCGCCAGCGAGGGCGCGGCCCCGCTCACCGGGCAGTGCCTGGTGGCCAGCCACGGCGAGGTGATGGCATGAACACGACCCTCCTCTCCCTTCAGGGCAGGACCGCGCTGGTCACCGGTGCAGCCACCGGCATCGGCCGTGCCATCGCGATCCTGTTCGCGCAGGCCGGTGCGCGCGTGGTGGTCAACCACCTGGGCCAGGCCGAGACCGTCTCGGCTGTGGTGCGGTCCATCGAGCGCGCGGGCGGCGAGGCGATCGCCATCGACGCGGACGTGAGCCTGGCCAGCGAGGTGCAACGCCTCGTGGCCGAGGCCGGTGAGCTGCACATCCTGGTCAACAACGCCGGCATCATCCAGGAGAAACCTTTTCTCGACACCACCGAAGCCGACTGGGACCGGATGCTCGGCGTCGACCTCAAATCGGTCTTCCTCACCTCGCGCGCCGTGTTGCCAGGCATGGTGGCGCGCGGCAGCGGCGTCATCGTCAACCTCGCGTCCGACCTCGGCATCCTGGGCCGCGAGTGGTACGCGCCCTACTGCGCGGCCAAGGCCGGCGTGATCGGGCTCACGCGCTCGCTGGCGCGCGAGTTCGCGCCGCAGGGCATCCGCGTCAACGCCATCGCACCCGGCCCGGTGAACACCGCCATGGTGTCGCTCGAAAGCATGAGCCCCGAGTGGATGGAGAAAGAGCTCGCGATCCCGCAGCACCGCGTGGCCGAGCCCGAGGAAATCGCTGCCACCGCGCTGTTCCTCGCCAGCGACCTCTCGCGCTTCTACTGCGGCCAGGTGCTCGGGCCCAACGGCGGATCGGTGATGCCGTGAGAAAGCCGTCTGACCGCCTCGCCACCGGCGTGCTGCTGTTCTCGGCCTCGCTCTGGGGCCTGTCGTGGATGCCGCTCAAGTGGTTCATCGCGCAGGGCCTGAGCGGGCCGGTGGTCTCGCTCGTCTCCTACGGCGCGGTGGGGCTGTGCGCCCTGGTCTTCATCTGGCGCGAGCGCACGGCCTGGCGCGCGCATGGGGGCTGGCTGCTCGCGCTCGCGCTGGTCGGCGGCTGGGCCAACACCTCCTTCGTCAACGCCCTCATGGTCGGCGACGTGGTGCGCGTGATGTTCCTGTTCTACCTCTCGCCCGTGTGGTCGGTGCTGGGCGGCTGGCTGTTCCTGAAGGAGCGCATCCCGCCCACGCGCTGGGCCGCCGTGGCCGCGGCCATCGTGGGCCTGTGGCTGGTGCTGGGCGGCCCGGGCGCGGTGGACCTGTCGCTCTCCCTGTCGGACCTGCTCGCGCTCTCCGCCGGCCTGGCCTTCGCGGGCAACAACCTCATCGCTCGCGCCGCGCAGGGCGCGCCCCTGCAGAGCAAGACCCTGGCGGTCTTCGTGGGCTGCGGTGCCATCTCCCTGCTGGCCACCACCGCGCTGGGCCATGCCCTGCCCAGCGTGTCCACCGGCGTGTGGCTCGCGCTGCTGGCCTACGGCTTCGTGTGGCTGCTGCTGGCCACCGCCACCTGGCAGTTCGGCGTGACCCACCTGGAAAGCAGCCGGGCCGGCGTGATCCTGCTGGCCGAACTCGTGGTGGCCGTGCTCACCGCGCTCTGGTTCGGCGGCGAGACGCTCACGCCCATGGGCTGGGCCGGCGGCACGCTCATTGCAGTGGCCGCACTGGTGGAAGCCCTCGACAGCCGAAGCCCCCCGCCCCAGGCACAACCCGCAACAACAGGAGGATGAACCGATGACCGACACCGTGTGGATGAACCAGCTTTCGTGGGTGGACTACCAGGCCCGCGTGACGCAAGACCAGCCGCCCGTGCTCTTGCCCGTGGGCGCGCTCGAACAGCACGGCCCGCACCTGCCCCTGGGCACCGACGGCCTGCTCTCCAGCGCCGTCGCCGCCGACACCGCCGCGCTGGTCGGTGGCCTGGTGGCGCCCACGCTCTCCTACGGCTACAAGTCGCAGCCCAAGTGCGGCGGCGGCCAGCACTTCTGCGGCACCACCAGCGTGGACGCCGCCACCCTCATCGGCCAGGTGCGCGACGCGGTGCGCGAGTTCGCGCGCCACGGCCTCACGAAGCTCGTCATCGTCAATGGCCACTACGAGAACCAGTGGTTCCTGATCGAAGGCATCGACCTCGGCCTGCGCGACCTCGGCCCCGGCGCGAAGCTGCAGGTGATGCGCCTGGAGTACTGGGACTTCATGACACCCGACACCCTGGGCGACGTGTTCCCCGACGGCTTCCCCGGCTTCGCGCTCGAACACGCCGCCGTGCTGGAGACCTCGATGATGCTGCACTACCACCCCAACCTCGTGCGCATGGACCTGCTGCCCGACGACGGGCCGGCCGACTTCCCGCCCTACGAGATGTACCCGCCGCGCACCGACTGGGTGCCCGCCTCCGGCGTGCTCTCGTCCGCCAAAGGATCGGACGCGGTGAAAGGCAAGCTGCTCGCCGACGAGGTGGCGCGCCGCATGGCCGAGGCCGTGCGCACCGGTTTCGAGAGGCCGCTCGCATGACCACCGCGCTCATCGTGATCGACATGCAGCGCGACTTCTGCAGTCCCGGCGGCTACGCCGACACCGCCGGCATGGACGTGCAGCGCCTGCGCGAGCCCATCGCCCGCATCCAGCAGTTGCTGGCCGCCGCGCGCACCAAGGGCCTGGTGGTGGTGCACACGCGCGAAGGCCACCTGCCCGACCTGAGCGACTGCCCGCCCGCCAAGCTCGCGCGCAGCACCGCCGCCGGCGCGGCCATCGGCAGCCAGGGGCCGCTGGGCCGCCTGCTGGTGCGCGGCGAACAGGGCCACGACTTCGTGGACGCCCTCAAGCCCGCTGCCGGCGAGTTCGTGATCGACAAGCCCGGCTACGGCGCCTTCCACCAGACGCGCCTGGCGCAACTGCTCGACGCACAGGCGGTGGACCAGCTCATCCTCTGCGGCGTGACCACCGAAGTCTGCGTGCACTCCACCTTGCGCGAGGCGGTGGACCGGGGCTTCAGCTGCACCACCGTGGGCGACGCCACCGCCGCGAGCCACCCCGCGCTGCAGGCGCCGGCGCTGGCCATGATCGACGTGGAAGGCGGCATCTTCGGCCGCGTGCGCAGCACCGCCGAGGTGGTGGCCGAACTCGGCGCCTGAAACACCATGAACATCCCCGACCGCTACCACGGCGTCTGGCAACGCACGCTGCTCGAAACCCCCGAAGGCCGCGACACCACCAGCTGGGTGCACTGGCTGCAGACCGGCCTGTGGCACGGTGACCTGCGCGTGCCCGCCGACGCCGACCGCCGCACCCCCGCCGGCCGCGCCCAGCAGCAGGGCTTTGCCGGCACCACCACCATCACCCGCCCCGACCCCGCCTTGCCCGAGATCTGCACCTGGCAACGCCGCATCGACTTCCAGCCCCCGCGCAGCACGCCGGATGCCGGCCACATGGTGTTCGAGACGCCCGAGCGCGTGATCGAGACCGGCATCCACGGCAGCTACCTCGAAGTGTGGGAACGCCTGCCCGGCTCCACCGGCGCACGCATCGCACTCGCCGCGCTGGATGCCGCCGGCGAGCCGACGGCCGAACGCCTGCTCGTGAGCGGCCAATACCTCATGCACCTGCGGCCACGCGCCGCGCCCTGGCCCGCCGGCACCGCGCCCGACGACACCCTGGCCCAGGTGGTGCAGCGCCACGCGGCCAGCGCCGACGCCCTGCTCGACTTCGACATCGCGTTCGGCCCCTGGCGCGACGGCGCGTGGGCGATCGAACGCGCCACGCAGCCCGCCCTCGAAGGCCGCGCCAGGCCTTGCACGCTGCACCGCGCGAGCGGCACCCAGGCGACCGTGCAGAGCGAAGGACTGCCGCCGATCTGGCGCGTGCTGGAGTGGCACGCACCCGACTGAGACACGGCCCGCGCACCGCCGGTGTGCGCCCTCGCGGGCATGCAACTTGCGCTGACCACCATGCGATCCACACCCACCAGGAGTTCCACCATGCCATCCACCACCCCGTTCAACCGCCGCGCCGCGCTGTCCGCCCTGCTGCTCCCGCTGGCCCTGTGGGCCGGCGCGGCACAGGCCGCCAACCTCGATGAAATCAAGAAACGCGGCTACCTGGTCGTCGTCACCGAGGACGACTTCAAGCCGTTCGAATTCATCAAGGACGGCAAGCCCGCCGGCTTCAACCACGAGATGGTCGACGCGCTGCGCAAGTACGCACCGTTCGAGATCCGCCAGGAGATCCTGCCCTGGCCCGGCATCCTGGCGGGCGTCGCCACGGGCAAGTACGACATCGCCATCAGCGCCATCCTGATGACGAAGGAGCGCACCCAGTCGCTGGACTTCAGCAGCCCCATCGCCGACGCCACGCACTACTACGTCAAGCGCAAGGACGACAGCAGCATCAAGTCCATCAAGGACCTCGACGGCAAGACCGTGGGCGTGCAGACCGGCAGCGCCTTTCTCAGCCGCCTGCCCGAGCTGCAGGCCATGCTGGCCAAGGACGGCGGCAAGATCGGCAAGGTCGTGGAGTACGCGTCCTACCCCGAGGCCTACCAGGATCTCGCGCTCAAACGCACCGACTACGTCATCAACACCGTCATCAACCTCAAGGCGCTGGTCGGCGAGAAGCCCGGCGTGTTCGAGCTGGGCCAGCCGGTGTCGGGCAAGGCCTACCCCGCCTGGGCCATGAAGAAAGGCAACACCGAGCTGCAGAAGTTCATGAACGACTTCATCGCCGCGCAGAAGGCCAATGGTGTGATGCCCGCCCTGCAGAAGAAGTGGTTCGGCGAGTCCTTCAACCTGCCCGCCAGCTACACGCCTGAAAACTGATCGCCGCGCATGAGCCTGGCCGATGTCCTGACGATCTTCCACGGCGCGCTGACCACGCTGCTGCTGTCGGTCGCCGGCATCGCGCTGGGCCTGCCGCTGGGGCTGGGCCTGGCGCTGCTGCGCTGGGGCCAGGTGCCGCTGCTCAACCCGCTGGTGGCCGTGTACGTCAGCCTGCTGCGCGCCACGCCGCTGGTCACGCTGGTGCTGCTGCTGTTCTTCGCGCTGCCCAGCGCGGGCATCTCGCTGGGGCCGGTCACGGCCGGCCTGCTGGCGCTCACGCTCAACACCGCCGCGTTCAACTGCGAGGTCTGGCGCGCCGCACTGCTGGACCTGCCCAAGGACCAGATCGAAGCCGCGCAATCGGTCGGCATGGGGCGCGCGCTGCGCATGCGGCGCATCGTGCTGCCGCAGATCGCGCGCACCGCGCTGCCCGGCCTCATCAACGAGATGTCGCTGCTGATCAAGCTCACGCCCGTGCTGGCCGTGGTGGGCGTGGTGGACATCACGCGCGCGGCCGTGCGCATCGGCGCCCAGACCTACGAGCCCTTGCCGCCGTTCCTGGTCGCCCTGGCCATCTATGTGCCCATCGTCTTCGCGCTGGTGAGCGCGCAGCGCTGGGTGGAGCGCCGCATGGCGCGGCGCGAGGCCGCCGCATGATGCAGGACTTCGCCACCGTGTGGTCCGAACGCGGGCTGCTGTTCGCCGGCCTGGGCAACACCGTGCTGCTCTCGCTGCTGGCCGCGCTGGCCGGCCTGGCGCTCGGCGCCCTGCTCTCCACCCTGCTCATGAGCCCGAAGAAGGCGCTGGCCGCGCCCGCCAAGGTGTTCGTGGACGCGGCGCGCTGCACGCCCTTCCTGCTGTTCGCCTACATCGTCTACTACGGCCTGCCCTCGCTGGGGCTGCAGTTCGATGCCTGGAGCGCCGGCCTGCTGGCCCTCACCGTCTACCACGCGGCCTACATGGCGGAGATCCTGCGCGCGGCCTGGGCCGCGCAACCGCGCGCGCCCATCGAGGCGGGCCTGGCGTTCGGCTACAGCGGCTTCGGCCTGTTCCGCCGCGTCGTGCTGCCGCCGCTGGCCCTGTCCAGCGCGCCGGTGCTGGGCAACCAGGTGATCCAGATCATCAAGGACAGCGCCTTCCTGACCATCATCACGCTGCCCGAACTCACGAATGCGGTGAACTCCATCCAGTCGCGGCACTTCATCCCGTTCGCGGCCTTCGTCACCGCCGTGCTGCTGTACTGGGCGCTGTGCCTGGTGGTGGAGGCCGGCGTCTCCGCCGTCGGGCGCCTGGCCGAAGCGCGCCGCTGAATCGATCTACGGACCCGACCATGCCCACGCTCATCCCCCTCCTCAGCGTCGTCTCGCTCAGCAAGCGCTTCGGCAGCCTGCGCGTGCTGGAAGACATTTCCTTCAACGTGCAACGCGGCGAAACCGTGTGCCTGCTCGGCCCCTCCGGCTCGGGCAAGTCCACGCTGCTGCGCTGCATCAACTGGCTCGAACGGCCCGACGGCGGCCGCGTGCTGCTGGACAGCCAGCCCATCGGGGTCACCTCCGGCGGCGTGGTGATGAACGACCGGCAGCTCGCGCAGCTGCGCACGCGCATCGGCATGGTGTTCCAGCAATTCGCGCTGTGGCCGCACCTCACCGTGCTGCAGAACGTGATGGAAGCGCCGGTGCATGTGCAGCGGCGGCCGAAAGATGAAGTTCGCGCCGAAGCCGAAGCACTGCTGCGCCGCGTGGGCCTGCACGACAAGCGCGACGTGTTCCCTGCCCGCCTCTCCGGCGGTCAGAAGCAGCGCGTGGGCATTGCGCGTGCGCTGGCCATGAAGCCCGCACTGATGCTGTTCGACGAACCCACCAGCGCGCTCGACCCCGAGCTGGTGGGCGAGGTGCTCGCGGTCATGCGCGACCTGGCGCGCGAAGGCATGACCATGGTGGTGGTGACCCACGAAATGGCCTTCGCCCGCGAAGCCGCGAACCGCGTGGTCTTCATGGACCGGGGCGCGGTGGTCGAGACCGGCACGCCCGAGCAGTTCTTCTCGGCGCCCAGCACCGAGCGCGGCCGGCAGTTCCTGCAGCGCTATGCCGAAGGGCGAAGCGTGGCGGCCTGATCACCCCCGCGAGTACACCAGCCCCGCTGCCACGCCGCCGAACAGGTCACCCTCCACCAGCGGTACACCCGGGAACTCGGCCTGCAGCGCCTGCTGGAAAGGCCGCAGGGCCGATGAGCCACCCGTGAGGTAGATCGCGTCCGGCGCCGCATGGCCCAGCCCCGCGCGCTGCACGCATTCGCGCGCGCATTGCACCGCGCGCGCCAGCAGCGCGCCCAGGTGGGCGGCCATGTCGCCGGGCGCCAGCGCCGCCTCCAACCCCGGCTCCACACCCGACAGGTCCACCGGGGTCGGCGCGTCCTGCTGCGAGCAGCGGATCTTGGCCTGCTCCACCTCGTGCGCAATGCGGTGCCCGTCGCGCTGCTGCAGCACGCGCATCAGGCGCTGGTGCAGTTGCACGTCGGTGTAGTTCACGCGCAGCCCCTGCGCCTGGCTGATCGCGCGCGGCAGATACAGCCATTGAATGAGGTGCCAGGTGGACAGGTCCATGAACACGCGGCTGGGCACCTCGCGCCCCTGCGGCCCGTGGTGCCGGTAGCCCAGCAGCGGCATCACCCGCTCCAGGCTCAGGCGCTGGTCGAAATCGGTGCCGCCGATGTGCACGCCCGCGGTGGCCAGCACGTCGCTGCTGCGGTCGGCCTGGGCCATGCGCTGCGGGCCCAGGCGCACCACGGTGAAGTCCGAGGTGCCGCCGCCCACGTCCACCACCAGCACCAGGCTCTCGCGCGTGAGGCGGCGCTCGTGGTCCAGCGCGGCGGCGATGGGCTCGAACTGGAACGACACGGCCTCGAAGCCCACGGCCAGCGCGGCTTCGTGCAGGGATTGCTGGGCCTGCGCGTCGCGCTCGGGGTCGTCGTCCACGAAGTGCACCGGGCGGCCCATCACCACGCGGGTGGGCGCGTGGCCCAGCGTACGGGCCGCGCGCTCGCGCAGCTCGGCCAGGAAGATCTCCACGATCTGCTGAAAGCTCACCTGCTGGTGGTTCACCGCCGTGGATTCGTTCAGCAACGGGCTGCCCAGCAGGCTCTTGAGCGAGCGCAGCAAGCGCCCCTCGGTGCCGGCGAGGTACTGCGCCACCGCATCGCGGCCGAAGTGCGTGAGGCGGTCCTCGGCGTTGAAGAACACCGCCGTGGGCAGGTTCGTGGCCTCGCCTTCCATCGGCAGCAGCCGCGAGAGGCCGTGGGGTTCGGCCCAGGAGACGGCGGAGTTGGAGGTGCCGAAGTCGATGCCCAGCGTGCCGGGTGGCGAAGATGTCATGAAAAGAGGGAGGGGGCAAAACGAGGAGGCAGGATTCTGCCACTCAGATGCGCCAGAGCAGATTCAGCCGCGCCTGTGCCAAGTGATCGAAGATGGCGCGGCGGGCCGTGTCCACGTCGCGCTGGCGCAGCGCGACCACGATCTGGCGGTGCTCCTTCTGCAGCACGGCGCGCCGCTCGGCCGTCAGCACCTTCTGTTTCAGGAAGCCCCATTCGCCGCTTTCGCGGATCTCGGCCATGAGGCGGAACACGCTGATGAACAGCGCGTTCTGCGTGGCCAGCGCCAGTTGCTCGTGCAACTCGCTGTCGAGCTTTTCGAATTCGTCCAGCGTCTGCGCCGCCTCGGCGCGCGCGCAGCAGTCCTCCAGCCGGTCGAAGTCGGCGGTGGTGGCGTTGTTCACGATGAGGTCCACCAGCATGGGCTCGAGCAGCAGCCGGGCTTCCATCAGCTCGGCCGGGCTCACCGAGGGCACGGCCAGAAAGCGCCCCGCCCCCGTCTCAGCCTTGCCGGGCTTGTCCGCCACGTAGGTGCCACTGCCGACTTTCTGCGTGATCAGGCCTTGCTCGCGCAACTCAGCCAGCACACGCCGCAGCCCGGAGCGGCTCACGCCGAAGGTCGCGCACAGGTCGCGCTCGGTGGGCAGGCGGCTGCCGGGCGGCCAGCTGCCGCTCTGCAGGCCCTTGAGCAGTTCCATGCGCAGGGACTCCATGGAGTCGGTCTTGATCTGCAATGAAGCGGTGTTCGTCATGCCGCGCATTCTAGATTGGACTCAATTGGTTTCAACCAATGGGGCATCAATGGGCCCAAAACACCGGGTAATCCCCGATCTTTGGGCCATGCAACCTGCTCTAAAGTTGAACCAAAGCAGATCATGACAAACCAATTTAAACCAATTGGTGAGCGCCTTCCCCCAAAAACCAGGAGACCAGCAGCATGAAGACCCAGGTTCTGGCGGCCGTCCTTGCGGCCGCATCGCTCATGGCGGCAGCCCCCGCCCAGGCGGAATACCCCGACCGGCCCATCAACCTCATCGTGCCCTTCCCGCCCGGCGGCACGGCGGACAACATGGCCCGCGCGATGCAGCCGGCCTTGCAGCGCGCGCTCAAGCAGACCGTGGTGGTGGTGAACAAGGCCGGTGCGGGCGGCGCCATCGGCGTGAGCCAGGTGGCCAACGCACCTGCCGACGGGTACACCGTGCTGCTCTCGCTGCTGAGCGTGGCCAGCCTGCCCGAGCAGGCCGTGGTCAACAAGCAGAAGCCGCCGTTCACGCTCGACCAGCTCACGCCCGTGGCGCTGCTCAGCGCCGAGCCGGTGGCGATGGTGGTGCCCGAGGCCAGCCCGTACAAGAGCTTTCGCGAGCTGATCGCCGCCGCCAAGGCCAAGCCCAATGCGCTCACCTTCGGCTCCACCGGCTTCTTCGGCGAGGTGCACGTGCGCTCCGAAGCCTTCGTGGACACGGCCGGCATCGACGCCCGCCACATCCCCTACCAGGGCGGCGGGCCGCTGCTCAACGCACTGATCGCCAACGAAGTGGATTTCGCCCTGCTCTCGCGCGCGCTCACCGCCACCCAGGTGAAGGCGGGCCGCCTGCGCTACCTGGCCACGGCCGGCGACGAGGCCTGGACCGAACCGGCCGGCCTGCCGCGCATGAAGGACCAGGGCGTGAACTTCGACACCGTGGCCGGCACCGCCGTCTTCATCCCCGCCGGCACACCCGAGGCGGTGGAGCGCAAGCTGCGCCAGGCCGTCGAGGCCGCCGCGCAGGACGCCGAGTTCAAGCAGATGGTCGCGCAGACCGGCGGCGCGGTGAAGTACGTGGCGGGCAACGAGTTCGCCACGTTCTGGTCGGGCTATGTGAAGGCCATCGCCGTCATCACGCGGCGCATTGCCCAGAGCGAAGCGCAAGGGAAGGCCCGATGAACCCGGTCTTCATCGGCACGGAGGCCATCGAGCAGTTGATGAGCTGGGAGGCCCTGATCCCGGCCCTGCGCCAGGCCTACGCCCGGCCCTACGACGAACGCATCAGCCCGCCGCGCACCTTTGCCAAGGGGCCCGACGCCTCGCTGCGCGCCCTGGCCGCCGTGCCGCCGGGCCAGCGCTTCATGGGCGCCAAGGTGTTCGGCCGTGGCCGCAACCAGGGCATGAACTACCTCATCTCGCTGGCCGAGCAGGACACCGGCGAAATCCGCGCGCTGATCGACGCCAACAAGATCACCGCCTTCCGCACCGCCGCCACCTCCGCGCTGTTCGTGGACGCGCTCGCCGCGCCGGGGCCGATGCGCCTGGGCGTGCTGGGCAGCGGGGCCGAAGCGCGCTCGCACGTGCAGGCCATGGCCTCGCTGCGCCCGGTGGAGAGCCTGCGCGTGTACAGCCCCACGCCGGCCAACCGCGAGAAGTTCGCGGCCGACTTTTCCGCCGCGCTCGGCATCCGCTGCGACACCGCCGCCACACCGGCGGAGGCACTGGACGGCGCCAGCGTGGCCATTGCCGCCGCGCGCTCGCACGACGAATCGCCCATCCTGCACGCCGAGGCGCTGCGGCCCGGCATGCTGCTCGTCTCGGTGGGCTCCACGCTGCCGGTGCAGCGCGAGATCGACGTGAGCGTGATCGAGCGCTGCGACCTCATCGTGAGCGACATGCCCGACGAAGCGGCCCACGAGTCCGGCGACATGCGCGCCGCGACCGCCGCCGGCATCGCCTTCGGCCACAAGCTGCATTCGCTCAACGCCCTGGTGCGCGGCGAGATCGCCCACACGGGGGAGCTGCCGATGTTCAAGTCCGTCGGCTCCGCGCTGCAGGACATCGTGGCCGCCGAACTCATCTTCGAACGCGCCATCGCCGCCGGCCTGGCCGTCACGCTCCCGATCCAGTTTTCCTACAAACAGTAATCCACCAGGACCTACACCCAACATGGCACTCTACAAAAGACACGAAGCACGCGAATGGGCCCACGCACACCTCAAGGGTGTGGCCAACGTGGTCATTCCCTCGTTCACGGCCGACCTCAAGGGCATGAACGAAAAGGGCATCCGGCACGACATCCGCCACGAGATCGAGCTCGGTTTCTCGGGCACGCTGCTGGTCTCCGAAGTGGCGATGAGCCTGGCCGAGTACGAGCAGTTCTTCCAGTGGTCGAACGACGAAGCCAAGGGCCGGCTCCAGCTCATCCACCACGCCAGCTTCAACACGCTGGAAGAAAACATCGAGGCCGCGAAGATCGCCGAACGGAATGGCGCCGCGCTCATCCTGCTCTCGTACCCGGCCAACTTCTACGCCGCCACCTCGCAGGACATCTACGACTACACCAAGGCCTTCTGTGATGCGACCAGCCTGGGCGTGATGCTGTTCCAGGTGCCGCACTGGGGCTTCGACCGCGTGCACCCGTCGGACATCGACGCCGCCCTGATCCGCCGCCTGCTCGACGACTGCCCCAACATCTGCGCCCTCAAGGCCGAAGGCGGCATGCCCAGCATCATGGGCTGGGTGGAGGCCTACCGCCTGTTCAGCAAGGAAGTGGTGGTCACCATGCCGCTGGAGCAGTTCGCGCTCGCGCTGGGCCAGCTCGTGCCCATCCAGTTCATCGGCACCAGCGACACCGAGTACTACGGCGGCATGATCCCGCGCATCTTCAAGCTGATGCAGGAGCACAAATACGACGAGGCCACCGCGCTCTACTGGCAGATCAACCCGGCCCGCAAAGCCCGCGCCGCCGCCAATGCCTATTCGGCCCAGGCACAGTTCCTCAACCGCATGCTGTGGAAATACGAGGGCTGGCTCAACGGCTTCAACGGCGGCCCGCTGCGCCAGCCCACCATGCGCATCAACGAAGGCACCATGAACAGTCTGCGCCAGGCTCTGGTCAAATCGGGCATCACGCCGACGGACCTGCCCAACGGCGATTTCTTCACCGGCCGCCACCCGGTGGCCACGGTGAGCTGACCGGCCCTTTCCAGGAGACGCGCATGCACCAGCTTCCCACCTGCCCCACGCAGCTCTACATCGACGGCGAGTGGCGGCAGCCCCAGAGCGGCCGCCGCTTCGACGTGACGGACCCCGCCACCGGCGAGGTCATCGCCCAGGTGGCCGATGGTGGCCTGGACGACGGCCAGGCCGCAGTGGACGCCGCCGCCGCCGCCCTGCCCGACTGGAGCGCCACGCCCCCGCGCACCCGCGCCGAGGTGCTGCGCAAGGTGCATGCGCTGATGATCGAGCGCCTCGAACCCCTGGCGAAAATCATCACCCTGGAAAACGGCAAGCCCCTGGCCGACAGCCGCGCCGAGGTGCGGTACGCGGCCGAGTTCTTCCGCTGGTATTCGGAAGAAGCCTGCCGCAACCTCGGCAGCGTGAGCCACGCGCCCGCCGGCGGCTACCGCATCCTGGTGCAGCACCAGCCCATCGGCGTGGTGGTGCTGGTGACGCCCTGGAACTTCCCCGCCGCCATGGGCACGCGCAAGATCGCGCCCGCGCTCGCCGCCGGCTGCACCGTGCTGGTGAAACCCGCCGGCATGACGCCACTGAGCATGCTGGTGCTGGCCGACCTGCTGGCCGAGGCTGGTGTGCCCAAAGGCGTGGTCAACATCGTGCCCACCACGAAGTCCGGCGCGCTGGTGGACATGTGGCTGCACGACCCGCGCGTGCGCCTGGTCTCCTTCACCGGCTCCACCGAAGTGGGACAGAAACTCATCAAGTCCGCCGCCGACCAGGTGCTCAAGACCCCCATGGAGCTCGGCGGCAACGCGCCCTTCCTGGTGCTCGACGGCGCCAACGTGAAAGACGCGGTGGACGGCGCCATGATCGCCAAGATGCGCAACATGGGCGAAGCCTGCACCGCCGCCAACCGCTTCTACGCGGGCGACGGCATCTGCGATGCCTTCACCGCCGAGTTCGTCAAGCGCATGCAGGCCCTGCGCATCGGCCACGGGCTGGACGAAAACCACCAGGTCGGCAGCCTCGTCGACGAACCCACCCGCCAGAAGGTGGACGAGCTGGTGCAGGACGCCGTGCAGCGCGGCGCGAAGATCCTCTGCGGCGGCAAGAAAGTGCCCGGCCCGGGCCACTTCTACGAACCCACGGTGCTGGGCGACGTGCCGCTGGACGCGCGCATCCTGAAAGAAGAGGTGTTCGGCCCGGTGGCGCCCATCGTGCGCGTGAAGGGCGGCGTGGAGGAGATGGTGAAACACGCCAACGACACCGAGTACGGCCTCACCGCCTACCTCTACAGCGCCGACCTGGCGCAAGGCCTCAAGCTCGCCGAGCGCCTGGAGTTCGGCATGGTGGCGGTGAACCGGGGCCTGGTCTCCGACCCGGCCGCGCCCTTTGGCGGCGTGAAGCAGAGCGGCCTGGGCCGCGAAGGGGCGGCCGAGGGCATGCACGAGTACATGGAAACCAAGTACATCGCCGTCACCTGGTGAGCGCGTGGCCGGGGGCCCCGTGGCTATACTGACCCGGTCACGTCACACAAAGGCGTGATCGGGATTGGCATCCCGCAGCAGCGTTACGGTGAAGCCGTAATTTCTCACCCGCAGTCATTGCGGCTTCATCGTCTGTGCCTCCTTTTTGGCGGCTCAGGCGGGGAGCCGCGAGGCTCGCCGATTCCGTAAGGCTGCTCGGTATGCCAACCTGCCTGGGCCGCCGCCCCCTACCCGGGGGCGGCGGATCGTCCACCCGTTTCGCAGGGAAGCCTCCACCATGGCCACCAAGACCAACGCCATCGCCAACATGCGCACGCGACTGCGGCGCACCCCCACCCCCACCGTTCTTTCACTGACCCCATCGACCAGCCGCAAGATCCTGGAGTCCACCGACAAGGCCTCGAAGCAGGTGGCCATGCTGTCCGACATGATGGTGGCCTACCGCGTCGCCGAGCGCCACGCCGCGCTGTGCGCTGCGAGCAAGAAGCCCGAAGACGCCGCGCGATCCGTCGTGCGAAAAGACGTGGCCGCCCTGCTTCAAGCGCTCAACGGGCAGATGCAGACCCACATCCAGCGCGTGTCGAACACCTTGTCGGCCTTGGCCGCGCAGGTGGCGGACGCGACGCAGGACGCGGCTAGGCGGGCTTCTTCCGGGCCAGGCGGTCCCAATCCTTGAGCGTCTGCAGCAAGCGGTTCTTCGCGTCCGCGTGGGCCTTGCTGAAGGTGTTGGTCAGCCAGCGCCGCATCGCCTCGTCGGGCGGCGGTGCGCCCAGGGTCTTGAGCTGGTCCATCACCAGCATCACGGTCTGAAAGCTGCCGGAGCCCACGGCCATCGCCAGCGGCGCCCGGCCGTCCGACTCGGCCACGTCGAGCACGTTGGCGCCGTGCTCGATCATGTGCTTGACCAGACCCGCCTTGCCTTCACGGCAGGCCCAGTGCAGCGGCACCAGGCCGCCTTCCAGTCGCGCGTTGAAGTCGGCGCCGGGCGCGGCCAGCAGCTCGGGCGCGAGCGGCCAGCCGGAGGCCTTGATCATCTGCTGGGTTTTCCAATCGCTCATCGCGGGTGCCGCTGCGGGGTGGTGGGGGTGTGCGAGTGTACGTGGCTATACTGCCCCGGTCGCGCAAAACCAGCGCGATCAGGACAGGCGTTCCGTCTTCCGTTGCGAGGCAAGCCCTGGCGCTTTCTCCGCAATCGCACTGCGGCTTGCCTGTTCGGGCCGCCGCCCCACCTCCACAAGAGAAGGGGCGGCAATGTGTCAACCACACGAATGGAAGGCCGACATGGTCACCAAAGCCAAACTGCCCTTGGAAGCGGAAGCGCGCAAGCCGCGCAGACGCAGCGCTTCGCTCACCTTCAACCCCAACTCGTCGCGCCGGGTCCGCGACCTCACCAAGAGGGCCTCGGCCCAGATCAGCCAGTTGCGCCGGCTGCTGCCCCTGTACCAGCGCACCGAGCGCATCCTCCTGCCTGCCGGCCTCAAGCGCATACCCGACAGCACCGGCCGTCTGAGCCCCCAGGTGGAAGCCGGCACCCTGCTGTACACGCTCAACCACGAGCTGGTGCAGTTCATGGACCGGCTGACGGACACCATCGCGGCGCTGAATGCGCATGTGGACGAGGCGGTGGAGAACGGCGACTGAGGCCAGGTCGTCGGCCACCAGGTTGGCACAGCAGTTGCTAACACCTGAACCAGAGAGGCGCTGTGCCACCACCGCACACGCCAGCCTTGAAGACCGCTAGGGTTCCGGGCGCCGCGCAGTTGACCACCAACTGAAGAGACAGACACGCGGCGCCGTCTGGTCCGAGAGCGGTCGGCCACGATCGTGTGGCTCCACGGAGGGACAAAAGCCCGGGAGACGCTGCTGCGCGCTGTGAAGCGCCGGCACGGCGCCTCTCCGCTTTGTGTCCCCCGTTCAGGAGCCCGCATGTCTTCTTCGCCGCCTGTCATCGACATCAGCGCGCCGCCGCCCCGGCGCCGCCGCACCACCGGCCTGTGGACGGTGCGTGCGCCCATCGCCCGGCGCACCTATTGGGTGCTGGCCCTCGTCGGCCTGTTCACCCCTTTGGTGCTCTGGGCGCTGCTCGCGGCCTTCGGCGGGCTGGACCCGGTGTTCCTCCCCGCCCCGCTGCAGGTGCTGACCAAGACCTGGACCTGGCTGACCGAGACCGGCCTGCTCGACGACATGGGCATCAGCGTCTACCGCGTGGTCACGGGCTTCCTGCTCTCGGCCGTGATCGCGCTGCCGCTGGGCCTGTTCATCGGTTCCTACCGCGCGGTGCAGGCGCTGCTGGAGCCGCTGACGGACTTCATCCGCTACATGCCGGCGGTGGCCTTCATTCCGCTGGTGATGCTGTGGGTGGGCATTGGCGAGGGCTCCAAGATCGCCATCATC
>Ga0247823_10001614_pt1 | contig 18739 bp, 19 predicted proteins | sample 13C_PalmiticAcid_2_FD_192426 | JGI IMG/M metagenome (GOLD analysis project Ga0247823, IMG submission 192426) | Soil microbial communities from agricultural site in Penn Yan, New York, United States - 13C_PalmiticAcid_Day30 | ecosystem: Environmental > Terrestrial > Soil > Agricultural land... | reverse complement strand
TTCAACGTCGTCTATCGCGAGATCATGCCCCAGCCCTTTCCCGCGCGCACCGCGATCGGCTGCGCGCTGCTCGACGAATTCCAGGTCGAGATCGAGATGTGGGCGGCCATGGCATGAAGTGGGAACAGCTCACCAGCCCGAAGCTGGACGCGGTCGACCGCAACACGCCGGTGGTACTGAACATCGGCGCGATCGAGCAGCACGGCCCCCACCTGCCGCTCGTCACCGACGCGCTGATCGGACGCCATTTCACCGACCGGATCGATGCCGAACTGGGTGACAAGGTGCTGATCCTGCCGCAGATTTCCGTCTGCTGCTCGCGACATCACATGATGTTCGCGGGCACGCTGACGGTGCGGCACGAGACCTTCCTCGCCTACATCACCGATCTGCTGAGCGCGGTCGCGGCCCATGGTTTCCGCAACATCGTGATCTTCAACAGCCATGGCGGCAATCTCGCCATCGGGCAGGTCGTGCTCGAATCCTTCGGCAACGATCATCCCGAGGTCGAGCTGTTCATGCTGACCTGGTGGCGCATCGCCGCGGAGGAGCTGGCCAAACTCCAGGAGACCGAGTTCGGCGGCGTCGGCCATGCCTGTGAGTTCGAGACCTCGCTGGTGCAGATCATCGCACCCGAACTGGTCGAGATCGACGCGGCGATCGATCAGCTGCCGGTCCACGACTTCCACTGGGCGGCGGCCGATTTGCTGAACGCGGGTCGTGCGGCGCATCACCGCACGATGCACCAACTCACCGCCGGAACCGGGGTGTCGGGCTGCCCGTCCAAAGCCTCGCCCGCCAAGGGTCAGGCGATCTCGGACGCGGTCACGCGCGCCGCCGTCTCGATGATCGAGGACATTCGCAAGGCAGGCGCCCGGCGCGGCTGACCCTGCGCCCGGCGCTGGCGGCATCGGACAGCTGCCGCCGGCGTCGGGCACCTTGCTGCTTTCCCACCCTTGCCGCCCGGCGCGTGCCCTGCCATAGGCCCCGCCCCGCCGCGCCCTGCGCCGGCGGTCATCGCAACCGGCAAAGGAACTGCGCGTGGACAGCGCCACTCGCCCCAGCGCGCTCGGGCTCGATTTCGGCACAACCAATACCGTCGTCGCGCTTGCCGACGGCAGCGGCGATTCTCGTCTTGTCGAGTTTGCGGGCGAGGCTGCGTCCGGCGCGGTCTTCCGTACCGCGCTGTGCTTCTGGGAGGAGGAACGCGGCTGGAACGGCATCGCGCACGAAGCCGGTCCGTGGGCGATCGAGGAATTCCTGCAGTCGCCGCTCGACAGCCGCTTCGTCCAGTCGTTCAAGAGCGTCGCCGCCAGCCCGCTGTTCGAGCGCGCGCAGGTCTTCGGCAAACCGTTCCGCTTCGAGGATCTGGGGCAGAAGTTTCTGAGCAAGCTGGTCGCGCATGCCGGCGGCGCGCTCGACGATCGTCCGCGCCGCGTGATCGTCGGCCGTCCCGTCGAATATGCCGGCGCCCGCCCAGATCCGGCGCTCGCCCGCCAGCGCTACGACGCGATGCTCCAGGGGTTCGGGGTCGAGCTTCACTATGTCTACGAGCCGCTCGGCGCTGCCTACAGCTATGCGGCGCGGCTCACCGAACCCGCGACCATTCTCGTCGCCGATTTCGGTGGCGGTACCACCGACTTCTCGATCGTCCGCGTCGCCGAGCCGGGCGCGGCGCGGCGCTGCGAACCGCTCGGCTCGTCGGGCATCGGCATCGCCGGCGACCGCTTCGACCAGCGCATCGTCGACCACCTCGTGCTGCCGCTGCTGGGCAAGGGCGGCAATTACCGCTCGTTCGGCAAGCTGCTGCCGATCCCCGGCGGCTATTTCACCGAATTCGCCGACTGGTCCCGCCTCGCGCTGATGCGCAACCGCCGCACCCTGGAGGAGCTGCGCCGCCTCCAGCGCGACGCGATCGATCCCGAGCCGATCGGCCGGATGATCGCACTGATCGAGCATGAACAGGGCTTCCCGCTGTATGACGCGGTGGGCAGGCTCAAGCGCGCATTGTCGAACGAGATCGAGGCCGAGTTCCGCTTCGAAGGCGGCGACGTCACCATTGCCCGACAAGTTCGCCGCGTCGACTTCGAGCAGTGGATCGCCGAGGATCTCCGCCGGATCGAAGCCGCGCTGGACGTCGCGCTCGAACAGGCGACGACGACAGCGGACCGGATCGACCGTGTGTTCCTCACCGGGGGCTCGTCGCTGATCCCTGCCATCCGGGCGCTGTTCGACCGTCGCTTCGGCGGCGAACGCATCGCGACCGGGGGCGAGCTCACCTCGATAGCCCACGGCCTCGCGCTGATCGGCGAGCAGGCCCATCTCGATCAGTGGGTGGCCTGAAGCCGCGCCCCCGCCCGAATCCAGTCAGGCGGGCGGATCGATCCAGAGCCTGACGTTCGCCATGTCGTGCTGGCCGAAAGCGCGCACCGGTTGCTCGGGTTGCGGATCGAGCATGCGTTCGAACGTATGAAACACGGCTGCCCAGGCCGAACTCTCCGAGTCAGGCGACGGGCGGTTCTCGTAACTGCCGACACCGTCCATATCGAGCGTGATCCACTGAACCACACCGTTCGCGGGCTCGCCGGTGGCACGCAGCACGGCTTCGGCGCGATCGCCCTGCCATGGCTCGGTTTGGGTAAAATCGAACGCGAACAGGTCCGCCGCTTCGCTGCACAGCGTCAGCCGGGGATTGTTGGTATGGATTCGAAAATTTGGCTCGCGCAGGTCGTCGAACGGCGACAGGTCAAAGCCCGAAACCATACCCATGCTTTTGCTGGGGGCGGGAAGGTGCGCGAGCGCGATGCGGATGGTACCGCGCGCCGGAATGATCGCGCCGCCCGGTTTGACGAGCCGCCCGATCGCATCCTCCATCGCGGGAAGAACGCCCTCTCCGAGCATTTCATTGCTGACGATTTCCGAAACGAGGATATCGACCGGGCCGCCAAGCTCGGCGGGATCGACGTCCTTTGAGTGTTTGCTGATCACCGTGATCCGGTCGCTGAACCCGTTACGGGCGATGACCTCGCGGGCCGCGATCGCAACGGCGGGCTCCATCTCACAGGTATAGACATGCGCGGCCCCCGCGCGCGCCGCCATCATCGCCAGCAGGCCGCTGCCCGTGCCGATCTCCAGCACGCGGCTTCCCGGTTTCACCGCACGTTGCAGTGCCTCGTCATAGGCCAGGTTCCGTGCCAGATCGGTGACGATCACGAAATGCCATGACGGCACATCGGTGGCGATGACATGACGAGCGATCGTCCGCGCCTCGGTGCCGCCGCCCGGCAGGGCCAGCACCTGCGAGGCGATTTCCGCCGCCCGCGATTTCCAGCCATCGCTGCTGAACAGCAGCGAAAGCGCAGCGAGCGCATCCGGATTACCCGCGGCCTGTCCGGCCAGCGCCTCGAACCCGCGCAAACGATGATCTTTGTCCATGCCGCCGCCTTATATTGGGGTGCCTGATCGCCGCCAGAGAAACCTTCGGCTTTACGGACACGCCGTTGTTGGGAAGAAGGCGGGGCATGTCTGCGACGCATATCGCCTGCCCGCTGCGGATCGGCGCGGCTCGAACGGAAATCGGCGGTGACGGCGCCACGGCTCGGGCCGCCTTGCTGGAACAGGGAGCTGTGTCGATCAGCCCGGCTTGGGAAGACGGCCTGCTTGAACGCCTGCTGCGGATCTGCCGCGATGGCGCCTTCGCGCCGGAAACGATCGCCCGCGTCGGATCACGCACCTTCGAACAGGACGACCTTGCCGGGCGGCTGATCCGCTTCCTGCTCGAGCGGCGCCCCTTCCTCGATTGGGCGCAAGGGATCGCCGGGTGCGAGCGGCTTCAGCACGCGACCGGGCTGGTCGGGGAAATGGCACCGGCATCCGGTCAGGGCCTCGACTGGCATGACGATCAGAATGACGGCGGCTTTCGGCGGCTGGCGGTCACCGTCCACCTCAGCGATGCGCCTTATGAAGGTGGGGTGTTCGAGATCAGGGAAAAGAATTCCACCCGCACACTCTTTCGTCAGGCTTCTCCGCCACCCGGCACAATGACGCTGTTCCGCATCGGCCCGGACCTGCACCATCGCGTGACGCCCGTGACGAAAGGCGGGCCGCGCCGTGTGTTCGGGGGCTGGCTCAGCGTGTGATCCGGCAATCACCGGTCCGCGTTGAGTACCGCAAGCAACGCGGGGGCAAGCCGTTCGGAACCCGCGAGCGTCAAATGTCCCTGATTGCGGTACAATAGCTGGCCATTAATGGCGGCGGGGCAATCTGCCCGGCCGCACAGGGTGTCGCGTGGAGACCAGATCATCACGCCGGGGCGACGTGCGGCGATCGCATCGATGGCACGATCCGCCGCCAGCGCGCGCGCGTCGATCCGGTCGCGCGATTCCGTGCATGCTTCAGCCCCGTATCGAACCGCGCATCGAAGGACCCCACGCCCATGCAGCGGCACGTCACGCGCGAGGATCACGCTCAGCCCGAGCTTGCGTGCAGCATCGACTTCGGCGGCCAGCTGACGGTCCCATCCAGCCTGCCCGGCATCCCACCCGCCGGCGAACAGGATCATGCGCAGATTGTGACTCCGCCGGAGCTCGGGAAGCGTGCCACGCACCCGTGCGTTGAAGCTGGCGCACGCGATCCAGTGCTTGTCCCCCGTCCCCACACCGGCGGGAGACCCGCCCGGCGGGCAATAGCCCGCGGTCCGTGTGAGGACACGAACTCCGGCCTGCCGTCCCGCGATATCGAGCGCACGGCCCAGCTGGGCGGCATGTGAATCGCCCCAGAGCAGTATCGCGGCACTCCCCGGGCGCGCGCCCGATCCGCATGGCGCTGCGCCGCCGCAAAAGGGAAAGTCGCGAACAGCGCCGCCGCGCGCAGCCTTGTACTGCGCCATCAAAGACCCTGACGGATAAGGTCGAGCGCCCCAAGCCCACAGCGCGGCGCTCAGCGACAATCCCACTCCCAGCAACGCAACTCCGCTTCCGATCGAACCCGATATGCTGCGAAAGCCGGGCGTGCGCCGCGTGCGGACCGGCATTTCGATCCAGCGGTGCATCGCCACCGCTAGCAACAGTGCCAGCAGCACCAGACCGGCGTCACGCGCGAGCGGCCCTCCGCCCCATTGAATGCGCGCGAATGCGAGCAGCGGCCAATGCCAGAGATACCAGCCATAGGAGACACGGCCCAGTCCGACGATCCAGCGTCCGGACAGCGCCCGGCACACGAGTCCGCGGGGGTCGGCGGTGCCCCCCGCGATCAGCATTGTCGCGCCGAGCACGGGCAGGATCGCGTTGAAGGATGGGAACGGCGTTCCCGCATCGAACGCCAGAACCGAAACGGCGACCGTGAGTCCCCCCAGGGGAGCGAGCCACCACATTTGCCTTCGGAACGGTGGCGCCAGCGCAAGCAGGCAGCCCGCCGCCAACTCCCACGCACGCGCCGGGATCAGGAAGAACGCCGCGCGCGAACCGCCAAGACCGGCGGAAAGGCCCAGCGACAGCACAAGAATCGTGATGAGGAATACGCCCAGCACCATTGTGAAGCCCCGGCCGTGCCGCCGCGACACTCCCGCGATGCCGGCGACGGCCAGCGGCCAGAGGAGGTAGAATTGCTCCTCGACCCCCAGCGTCCACAGGTGCTGGAGCGGGATCAGGGCGCTGGCGGGCTCGAAATAGCCACCGCCCGAACTCCAGAAATGGATGTTGGCGGCAAACAGCATCGCCGCCGCAGCCGATTTGCCGAGCGCCACCTGCTCGTCGGGGAGCAACAGAAACACGCCCGCGCCGAGCGTCGCGACGACGACAAGGACGAGCGCGGGCAGCAGGCGACGAACGCGGCGAGCATAGAAATCCGTCAGGCTGACGGTTCCGCAGGCGCGGTGCTGCGCGAGGAGCTGCCGGGTGATCAGGAAACCCGAGAGGACGAAGAAGATATCGACCCCGACATACCCCCCCGCCGCGAAGGGCAAGTTGATATGGCACGCGACCACCAGCAGGATCGCCAGTCCGCGCAAGCCATCCAGATCGGCACGATAATCAGGTGATGTTGTGATCGCGTCTCGCCCGGGCGGGAGTGGTTGGCGAAGGTCTCGCCCACTGTTATCGGCAGGTCAATCGCGCCGGCGCAATGCTCACGCGCGCCGGAGGGCATCAATGTCATTGGACGGAAATCACCGGCGGTTCACGCCCAATGCGGCGATCAGCTGGACCGACAATGGCGGCCCCGCGCTCCTCTTCGATCACGAACGGGGCAGCTATCATTCGCTCAACAGATGGGCGGCCGATCTGTGGCGGATGCTTCAGGAGGGTGCGCACGAAGGCGAGATTATCGCGGCGTTCGCGGCACGCTACGACGCGGAGCCGGAGATGATCGCGGCCGATGTCGCCGATTTTCTGGACAGCGCGCTGGCAAGCGGCCTGATCGCCCTGCGCTCATGAGCGGTATTGCCGGGCTGATCCATACCGACGAGCGCCCCGTCACGCCGGAGATGCTCGAGCATATGGCTGCCGCCACGCCGCATCTGGGCATGGACGGGATCGGCCATTGGCACCACGGACCGGCAGGACTCGTCCGCTTCGCGTTGCACACCACGCCGGAAGCGGTGACCGAAACCCAGCCTTATGCGGATCGTGCGGCCGGCGACGTCATCGTGTTCGACGGGCGGCTCGACAACCGCGACGCGCTGCGAGCTGCGCTCGGCCCGGCCGATCCCGGCGCCCGCGCGCCCGATTGCGTCATCGTGCTCGCCGCGCATCGCCGCTTTGGCGACGCCCTGCCCGACAAGCTGGTCGGCGATTATGCGCTGGCCGTCTGGCAACCGCGGCACCGCCGTCTCTTCGCCGCGCGATCGCCAGTCGGGATGCGCCCCTTTTTGTGGACGCGCCGCAACGGCCTGTTCGCGTTCGCCAGCGAGCCCTCCACGCTGGTGCGCGGGCTCGATCTGCCAAGAAAGCTCAACGAAGGCGCGATCGCCGAGAACCTTGCCTCGCGCTTCGTGACCGATACCGAAACATTCTGGGATGGCGTCTATCGCCTGCCGCCAGGTCACGCGCTGGTGCTCGCGAACGGCAATGTCCGCACCTGGCGCTGGAACGAGGGGCCGTTCGAGGATCATCTCGATCTGCCGGAGGCCGATCATATCGAGCGGTTCCGCGACCTGTTCGATCAGGCGCTGGTGGCGACGACGCGCTGTCAGGGCCGCGTCGCCGCCCAGCTCTCGGGCGGGATGGATTCATCGACCATCGTCTGCCGCATCGACCAACTGGTCCGGGAGGGGCGGATCGGCGCCATGGTCGAGACCGTTTCCGCGCGTTACCCCGGCGAGATATGCGATGAGGGCGAATGGATCGCCGAGGTCGAGCGGCAATGCGGTATTCGTTCCACCATGGTCGAAGGCGCGCCCTTCGACGCGGATCGCGCGTCGCGATGGTGCGCCCAGACGCTGCATCTTCCGCTTCGTCCCAACACCGCCGGGACGGTCGAAGCGGTTTGCGCCCATCTGCGTGGTCAGGGCATTCGCGTCGCGCTGACCGGCGAAGGCGGCGACGACTGGCTCGCGGGGTCGCGGGCACACTGGCCCGACCTGTTGCAGCGCGTGCGCTGGGGTAAGCTGCTCCGCGAAGCGACGGCATCCGGCACGGGGTGGCGCCGGCCGTTGCGCGCGGCGCGAGCGATCGCCCGCGACGCGGCACTTCCCCTGATGTCGCGGCGCCGCCGCGAGCGTTTGCTGCGCCCTCATCTGGATTTCGCCCGAAACACGCCCGACTGGCTTTCGGCGGACTGGGCGAGACGGATCGATCTCACCGATCGCTGGGCCAATGCCCCGCGCCCGCCTGCGCTGGGAAGTCTCCATCAGATGGAGCGTTATCGCGTCTATTCGCTCGCCCGCCGCCATATCAACATGGACAATGCGTTCGCCTTCGCCACCAGCCAGGGGGTCGAGTTGCGGCACCCCCTGCACGATTTCCGCCTCACGCGATTCCTGATGGGAGCCGCCGGCGATATGCTGCTGCGCGGCGACAGCCGGAAGCACTTGCTCCGCGAAGCCACTCGCGGTGTCCTGCCGGAGAAGATACGCCTGCGGACCAGCAAGGCGAACATCTCCGCCCCGATCATCGACGCCGTGACCGCGCATTTGCGCGAACGCCCGTTTCGCGACATGCACTGCGTCACGAATGGCTGGGTCGATCCCGCGGAACTGGAGCGCATGCAGACGGATTATCTCGCCTGGCGCCGTTCGGACGACCTGCCGGTGCCGGAATCAAATTATGCCGTGGTCTGGAACACGGTTGCGACCGACATGTGGCTTGAATATGCGCTCAAATCCTGACGCAGCGAACAACGAGGCAATCGCGATGATGACGGATGACAGTGTGATTGCGCGCAGCGTTTCGCTGGTGTCCTCCCAGGTGGATGGACAGGTCGTCATCATGAACATCGACAGCGGGCATTTCTTCCAGCTCAATCACACCGCGTCCCGCATCTGGGACCTGCTGGAGACGCCGCAGGATCTGGCCACGATCGGCCGGCAATTGAGCGACCGGTTCGACGTGGATCAGGCGAGCTGCCGTGCCGATCTGGCCGAATTCGTCGGCGCGATGCAGCAAAAGGGGCTGCTGACCGTCAACTGATCGGGCCGCGACTTACGCCGGACGCGCGGCATGCTCCTGAAGAAAACGGAGCATCAGCGCGTCGCCTGTCCCGTCCGACTGGCGCCGCATCCGCCGCGGCTGCGGAACCGGGTTCGTCGCGCCCAGATCGCCAAGCAGGCCGCCGACGATACGATCATAGTCGGCGACCAGATCCTCATAAGCGATCGTGCGTGGCGTGATCCCGTTGGCCGCGAAGAAACCCCGCCAATGGCCGTGGCTGAACTCGCCGAAGGCGATCAGGGCCATGATCCGGTCATAGTCATATTCGGCATCGCCGGACGGCGCTTTCGTGGCACCGTCGATCTGCCGCCACACCCCGGTCTGGGTGGCGATCAGGGAAGAAACCGCCTGCCGCAACCGGTCGCGCCGGTAGAGATAGACATAGTGCGGATTGGGCAGAATACTTGCCAACTCGCCCGCGATATCGCGATATTCCTCGTCCCGCATCTCGCTTGCCGGACGGTTCAGCAGAGCCGGGTCGTAGCCGGGCCGGCGTTCGAGCAGCACTTCGGCGATATCCTGCCAGAACAGCTTGATCGACAGCGTCCCGTTCGGCTCGGTCCGGTATCGGTGCATCGCCGAAACATAGCTGTCGAGGTCCGGCGCGCGCCATCGCTGGGCGAGCGCGGGCCGGAAGCCGCGATGGAGATACTCGAGCGGACACCCCAGGCCGCCCGCGAAAGCGATCGCCTCGCCCAGCATCGTGCTGCCCGATCGCGGATGGCTGCAGATCACCAGGCTCGCGCGGGGAACGCCAGTCCACGGGGCATAGTCGGCGGCATCGAGCGACAGGTCGTAGCGGGTCATGCAGGCAAGCAGTCCAGATGCGCCGCCACCGCCTCAGCGACGGCCGGCAATTTCGCGAAGGCGCGCGGATAGGACAGAGCGAAGACCGGTACATCGCTGGCCACCCGTCCGAGACGGCGCATCAGATCGCCATTCTCCGCGACATCCCGCCGATTGAAGCGGACAATCTGGGAACATAGCGTCACCAGCACCTCCGGTCCCGTCAGCCGTTCGAACCCGACCGCGGAGTCCTCCGCCGGCACCGTCAATAGCAGGACCGCGTTCAGCGGCATCGGCGCGGGCGGCGTCGCATGCGGACGATACGAGAATTTCCCGTCATACCCCGTCATCGGCACCACGCGATCAGCCGGAATGTCCAGCCCCGCCACCGACTCCTCCCAGAGCGACACACCCTCGGTTCCGCTCAGCGCGGTCACCGGGCCGGTATCGTCGAGCACCGACATGTCGTCGCTGAATATCCCCCAGTCCAGATAGCGCGCGAGCGCCGCGGTCATCGTCGACTTTCCCGCGCCGGAGGTTCCCAGCAGCATCACCGCGCCAGCGGGGCCACTCAACGTCGCGGCGTGGATCGGCAAACGGCCGTGCAGATAGCAAATCCTGGGGAGGACACGCCGGACCAGAATCTCCGCGAGCAGGGGCAGATCCGCCGGGTCGGGACAGTGGCAAACCAGCCGCCGTCCGGTCTCGGCGACCACGACCCCGGCCATGCCATGACGGAACAACCAGTCGGCGCCGGCCTTATGCAGCTCAAGACCATATCTGCCGATCGACCGGTGCAGCAATTCGCCGTCCGGCAACGGGTTGGATGAAACGGAGATATGGACGTCCGCATCGCCCGAGCTTTGCGGAAGCGCGCTAAGGAACGGCAGCTCCATCGCCGATGAAAGGCGCAGGCCGCCAAATGCAAAGCCGCGCGTCCGCAACCCGTCAACTCCGCTAGTCTGGAAACCCGCGGAATCGATCAAAATCTCATCCCGCCATATGCGCTATCGGACTCAGCTGAGATTGCTGACACCGTCCCCAATCCGCCACTGGACACCGCGCGCCACCGTCACCGGCTGATAATCGACGATCTCCGGCTTCGACCAAACTTCCCTGACGAGTTCCCGCACGGCAGGTTCCGACACAGGTGCATCGTCATGTTGAAGATTGGCGGATGTAATGACCGTCACTGAATAACCCCCTGGTCTTCTTTCAAATAGCGTTCGCATGCGTTCTGCCGACGGTCAGCGCGGCAGCTGACACGCCGGAACGCAGAATTCCCGTGCTGATCGAAGCTGTCAGCGCCTCAGCTGAGGTTGCTGAAGCCATCTCCGATACGATAGCTAAGGCCCCGTGCCACCGTCACCGGCTGGTAGTCGACGATCTCAGGCTTCGACCAAATCTCCTTGGCGAGCGCCTGCTCCTGCTTCCCCGACGCAAGGGCGTCGTCGTGCCGGAGATCGGCGGATTTGCTGTCGATCATTGAATTCGCTCCCTAATTCCGCTGAATTCAGGTGCACGATGGCATATCTCTCTCCAACTGTCAGCCCATGGCGGACAGCCGAAACCCCGAATTCCGGTCGGCTTCGAAGCCGTCGGCACCTCAGCTGAGATTGTTGACGCCATCTCCGATACGGTAGCTGATGCCGCGGGCAACCGTCACTGGCTGATAGTCGACGATCTCCGGCTTTGCCCAGCCCTCCTTGGAAGGGACCGTGGTCGCGCCGTCGAGATGATCCGCTCCGTTATCGAGAGGATTTACAGGATTGTTGTCGGTCATAGAAAACTCCCGTGCGTGGGCGGCGCATAACCCCATGCCGGTTAACCAGCAAGCCGCTACAACGGTTAATCTTTGCAAAACCAGCCGATTTTGCGGGCCAGGCAACATGAGCGGCAGTCGCATCACGTCGGCTTTCGTCGCAATCAGGGCCGGTTTGGGCGCACGCCGCAGCACCGGGCGCCCCGTCGGCGGGTTCAGCCGCTGCGGCGGTGCGGTACCGCCTTTCATTCTGCATTCCCCCAATCGACAGATTCGAGGAGGAACAGATGAAGCGCTCCCTGCCTATCGCATTGCTGGCGGCCGGTACGATGATGACTGCGGGCAGCATCATGTCCCCCGCCCCAGCACAGGCGCAGGACGGCTGCCCGGCTCCCGAGGGCAAGCCCAAGAAGAAGCGCGGGTTGGGTGGTTTGATGGGCATGGTGCGCTCCAACGGGCTGGTCGGATCGGTCGCTGGCGCGATGCGTGGCGACGGCAATCTGCGCGCTGACCTTCAAGGCGCGGCACAGCGCGAGGCGGAACGCGGCGCGGGGCAAGTGCTCGCCGCCGCCGGATGTGCCGAGGCGCGGCCGGCGGCGGCACCGGCGGACGGTGGCACGCCCGAGGTTAAGGTTGCCGCCGAACGCAAGCCGGCGGAAACTTCCACCCAGCGCGCGAAACGGGAAATGGCGGCGAACGACGCGAAATACCCCAGCCGCATGACGATCCCGGCGGAGTGGAAGACGGCCAAGACCGCCTATGATGAGTTCGGCAAGGTGAAGTGTTTCGGATGCGAGGGCGGTTTTGCCTTTTCCGGCTGGCCGGATTTCCCGCGTGACGAATTCTCCGGCAAATATGGCGGTGCGGAGAAGCGCCTGTCGAACTTCGCCCCCGGGCACGTCCATCGCTGGTCGTCCAACGGCTTCGCCGGGTCGCTGACGATCAATGGCGAGGAGCAGTTCAACGGCTTCCGCTGCCGCAAGATGAGCTATCGCCTCGAAAAGAGCGGCAAGAGCGCCGAGCGGCCCGGCCTGATCTGCTGGGGCAAAGCCAATGAATATGCCGGCAGCGACAGCTGGGTCGGCGTTTTCTGAACCGCACCGCAAAGGATATACCCGCCATGTGGCCGACAATCCCCGCGGTGTTCGCCGCCGCGACCCTGCTCGCCGCCTACTCGCCGGCGGCACCGCGCTATCTGAGCGAGATTCCGGTGCCCGCGGCGGCGGCCGCCGAGATTGCCGCCTATAACGCGCTCGGCACCGTCACCTGCGCCTCCTGTCCCGGCGGCAAGCGCAACGAAGGCGATCCCGCGCTGGTGCTCGCCGAACGGTTGCGCGCATCGGGGATCAGCTTCGAGCAGCGGCTGGCGCGCATCCAGCCGGAACAGGGCACGACGTGGCGCGGGAGCGAGGTGTTCGGGATGATCACCTACACCGCCGAAGGCGAAGTCAGCGGCTTCCCGTGCCGCCGCTACCGCATGAGCATCTCGCGGGGCGAGCGCCGCGCCGAGCGCGACCGGCTGATGTGCTGGGGCCGCCGCGACGCCCGCTCGACGCAGGACCAATGGGTCACGGTCTACTGACCCGCCGCTTCTGAAGGATCTGATCGATGAACACCCGCACCGCGCTTCGCGCGACCGCCTCGCTCGCGCTGCTGACGCTCGCCGCACTCCCTGCCCTCCCCGCGGCGACCGCGCAAACCAGCGCGGACGAGATCGTCCAGCCCGAATGGCAGGGACGGTTTGACCTCGCGCGGCTGGTCGGCGGATGGCAGACGCCGTTCGGCCAGATCGAGTTCGAGATGCTCGACGGCAGCACCGGAATCGGCCGTATCTTCTTCAACGGCCAGTGGAGCACGCTGAGCTCGGCGTGGCTCCCCGAGCGCGGGCTGATGGTGCAGGTCACCGATCCGGCCAATCCGCAAAAGCCGATCCATTTCGCGCTGCGCATGTCGGCCGACGGCAAGCGGTTCGAGGCGCGGCACTATAACGACACGTCGATCGGCGGGCGCACGATCTGGGCGGCGACCGCCACCGACATGGTGACGCTCGACCGGTCGATGTGGGTCGGCAAGTGGAAGACGCCGCAGGGCGAACTCTCGCTGACGGCCGAGGGCTATCACCTCACCGGCACGCTGGTGACGCCTGCCGGCGCGGGCCGGGTCGCCGCCACCCGGCAGGTCACATTGGTCCCCACCGGGCGCTTCAACGAACCCAATACCGGCCAGCTCAGCGGCGCCTGGCGCGGGATTAACGGCACCTCGGGCGCGGGCAGCCTGCGCCTCGAGATGGGCCGCAACGCCGAGAGCTTCTTCGCCCGCATCACGCGCGACGTGATGGGCGCGATGCGCGAGGAAACGTTCGAGGGGCAGCGCGTTCGCAAGTCCGCGCCGCCGCCCGCCGCCGCCAATCGCCGTCCGGGTGAGGACACCGCCTGCGTCAACGCCAACGCGAAGATGACGCGCGCGGGTGGCCTGCTCGTCAGCCGCAGCTTCGACCGCACCGCCAGCGGCATGAAGGACGGCAAGGCCCGCTACATCAACAGCGTGATGGTGGTCAGCCCCAACTGGGCGCCGCGCGCGCTCAATCCCGACAATCTCGCGCTGCGGCTGGAGGAGGCGGACGGCAACGGCGTCACCACCCACACCTTCTACCATATGTCGGGCGAGCAGCAGTATCTGACCCGCGAAGTGCGCTGCGCGATGGCGGGCTTCATCTTCGGCCATGTCGACGTGCCGCACCGTCCCTATACCAAGGCGGTGCTGCTGGTGGACGGCAAGCGCAGCGCCGAGTGGGACATCACCGGCGAGGTCGCCGCCGCACCCTATGCGGAGCGGAGCGGCGAACCCGCGCCCGAACCGGCTCCGCAGCCCGAGCCGGAGCCGGAACCCGCGCCCGGCCCCGCGGTGCCCGGCAATGCCCGGTTGCTCAACGCCAACTGGTGCACCGAAGTCGGGATGCTGCGCGTCCGCGTCCACCCGAACACGGGAACCGCCGCGATGTTCTCCGACGACGGTGCGACGACGCAGTACCTCATGGACCTGCGTCCCAGCGCCGACGGGCTGCGGCTCGACGGAACGTGGCTGCGCGCGGTGCCCAATGCGGCACGCGAACCGGTGACGATGACCGTCGCGGGCGACGGCAAGACGATGACCGCGAAGCTGGGCGGCAAGGGCACCATCCACGGCCGCGGCGCGCTGAACGGCGTGCTGGTCAATGCTGAAAGCAGCCCCGCGCCGGACTCTTGCGTCGGCTACGCGCCCAACCCCGGCACCCCGGCGGAGCAACCCAAGCCGCAGCCGGAGCCCGAACCACAGCCCACGCCGCGTCCCGAACCGCGCCCGGCGCCCCAGCCGGGGCCACAGCCCGATCCAGCGCCGCAGCCCGCCGCCGGATTCCAGCCGCTGATGAAATACGACGTGCGCGTCGACCGCGTGGTCGCGGCCCGCGATCAGGCCCGGATCGACGTGTTCGTCACCTTGCGGAACGCCACCAAGGGGCCGGTCTATGCCACGTCCGGCGCGCTGATGGTCCGGCTCGAGGATTCCGACGGTGTCGGCAAAGTCACTGGCCAGATCTTTCGTCCCACGCCCGATGGCCGCGAGCATTTCGCATCGACCCCCGTGATCGAACCGGGCGGGCAACTACGCGCCAAATACAGCTTCATTCCCGACGCCGGCACCACGCCGGGGCGCGTGATCATCACCGAAGGCGACAAGCGCGCCGAATTCTGAAGAACCGAAAGGAGCAAGCCTGATGAAGACCCTCTACATTCTCGCGGTCGCGGCAAGCGCCGCCGCCGTCATCCCCGTTCTCCACGCCCAGACCGCCCCGGCGGGTATCTCCGGGCGCTGGATCCAGACCAGCAGCGGCAAGGAGCTCGTGCTCGCCCCGCGCATCAAGCTGGTGCCCAATGTCGGCGTCACCCCCGGCACCAATCTGGGTGGAACGGTCGGCTACGGATCGATGACCCGCACCACGATCGTCACCGAACCGACGATGATGCAGGTCGCGCGATCGATGACGCTGGCGATCGCGGCCGACGGCCAGTTCAAATGGACCGTCGTCAAGCGCCATGCCGAGAACGAAGCCTGTACCATCACCAAGACCCAGGTGAAGCAGGGCCGCGTCTCGCAGGCGGGCGCCAAGCTGACCTTCGCCGTTGAAGGCGGCACCGACAGCTTCGCCTCGAGCTGCGGCAAGCGCGGCAATTCGCAGCTCGGCAAGTCGACCGAACACTATACCCTGCAGCAGAGCGGCGGGCGGATGGTGCTGGCGGGCGGCGCGAGCCGCTGGACCTTCAGTCGGGGATGAGCGCGATGATGCGAAACTCCGCCCTTGCCGCCGCGTTGCTGGCCGCCGTGCCGCACGCCGCCTTCGCCGAGACGGTCGCGCAGCCGGAAGCCGCGCCGCTGTCGGCCGAAACGCGCGCCCGCTCGTTCGATGTGCTGCTCCGCCGGATCGATCACTATGTCGACCCGGCGAAGAAGCCGAAGATCGTCGCGGCGCTCAGTCAGGCACGCGAGCGCCTGCTCGCCATGCCTTCGGAAGCCGCGTTTCTGGTCGAAACCAACAAGCTGCTGATCTCCGTCTCCGGCGACAAGCATCTGACCCTGTTCCGCAAGGGGCCCTTGCCGCCCGCCGCGGACCGGCCCGAAACCAATTTCGGCATCGCCCGCGCGGCGATCGATCAGGACCGTATCGGCCATCTGGTGCTCGACGGGTTCAGCAATCACCCGGATTCGCGCGCCGCGATCGACAAGGCGATGGCGGATGTCGCGAGCGCACGCGCGCTGATCATCGACCTGCGCGCGAATGGCGGTGGCGGCGAAGTGAGCTTCCGGCGGCTGCTCGGGCATCTCTTCCCCGCCGCGACCGAACTGACCGCGATCGAATGGCGGCAATGCGCCCCGCCCCCCGCGGACCGGCCCGACGCCTGCACGCATGCCGCGCCACGTCGCGAACGCCGGTTCACCGACCAGCCTTCGTCGCCCGCTTTTGCCGAGCGGCCGGTCTATGTGCTGGTCTCGCGCGCGTCCTTCTCCGCGGCCGAAGCACTCGCCTTCGAACTTCAGGCTCACCGCCGCGGCGTGGTGATCGGCGAACGCACCCCCGGCGGCGGCAATCCCGCGGTGGGCATGGATCTGGAAAGCGAGCTGATCGTCGTCATGCCGATCGGCCGGATGGTACCCGCGAGGGGCGGCGTCTGGGAGGGCAAGGGAGTCATCCCCGACATCGAAGCTCCGGCTCTGGAAGCACCGGCTACCGCGCTGGCGCTGGCTCGGCTGAAACCTTCTACTCCGCCAGCGCAGCCGTGACGGCCTTGGCATAGTTCGGACCAACCGCAACCTCGGCGCCGTCGCTCAACACCAGCGTCAGCAGCCATTTGTCGATCCTGCGCATCTCGACCACCCGGGTCAGGCGCACAAAGGCCGAGCGATGCACCCGCATCAGCTCGGCCGGATCGATCCGCTTCTCCAGCGCCGACATGGTCGTGCGCAGCAAATGGCTGCGCAGCGACGTGTGCAGCATCGCATAGTCGCCCGCAGCCTCGATCCAGTCGATCGACGCCACCGGAACCCGCGTCTGTCCGTCGCGCAACGGCACCCACAGCGCTTCGTCGAAGTTCGAAGGCGCCACGGGCAGGCCCTGATGCGCCGCGCGGCGCCCTGTCTGACGCCGTTTCGCCCGCTCGACCGCCTGCCGCAGCCGGTCGAGCCGCACGGGCTTGAGCAGATAGTCGGCCGCCTCGACCTCGAACGCGTCGGGCGCGAATTGCTCGAAGGCGGTGACGAACACGATTTCCGGCCGCTCGTCGAAGGGCAAGGTACCCGCCAGCGCCAGTCCGCCCATCTCCGGCATCTGGATGTCGAGCATCACCAGATCGGGCCGCAGCCGCTCGATCGCCGCCTGTGCCTCGATCCCGTTCGCGGCGGTACCCACGATCTCGGTACCGGGGATATTGGTGAAGAACGCCGTCAGCCGGTCGAGCGCGGGGGGTTCGTCATCGACGAGCAGGACGCGCATCGCTCAGCTCTCCGCCGGAAAGGTGATGCAGGCACGGAAGCCGTTGCCGGTCGGCGCCGCATCGAGCGAGGCGGCATCGCCGTAGATCGCCGCCAGCCGCTCGCGCACATTGGCGAGGCCAAGTCCGGTACCCGGCGGCATCAGCGACAGCCCGCCACCGCCGGCGTCGTCACTGACGCAGATTCGAATCTGCTCGCCGATCTGCGCCACGTCCACCGTCACCACGACCGTTCGGCTGGTCGATCCGACTCCGTGCTTGATCGAATTCTCGACCAGCGGCTGAAGCAGCAAGGCGGGAACCGGCACCTCGCGCAGGTCAGGCGGACAGTGCATTTCCACGCGCAGCCGGTCGCCGAGCCGCGACGCCTCGATCGCCAGATAGTCGGACAGCGTCTGCAATTCTTCCTCGATCGCGACCATGCCGCTCTTGGGCGTGGTCAGCGTCGTGCGCAGGAAATCGCACAGCTTGCCCAGCATCGCCTCAGCCGCATCCGCCCGTCCCGTCACGACGGCCGAGGAGATGGCGTTGAGCGTGTTGAACAGGAAATGCGGATTGAGCTGGTAGCGCAGCGTCTCCAGCCGGGCGGAGGTCGCCATGCGCTCGGCGTCCGCGGCGGCGAGCGCGGCGCGGTTGGCCGCCTCGCGCGTCTCGGCCATCTCGCGCGCCTGAGCCGCCATCTGCGCGTTGTGGATCAGGATCAGATAGAGCGCGGCGATCAGCGCGAACAACGGCGCCCAGCCGGCGAAGTTGACGACTGCCCGGAACATCACCCGCTCGGGCATCATTTCCGGATTGAACACCCGCATCAGCCACGCGCCCTTGTACGCGTCGATCAGGGTTATCGCCGCGGCGACGATCATCGCGGTCGCGCCGGTCAGGCCATAACGGGTCCATGCCGGCGCGTCGCGAAACCGCATCGCGCTCAACAGGACGAACCCGGACACCGGAATGCCGAGCAGGACGGTCGTTACCACGCCCAACGTCATCGAGATCGGCACCTGAAAGTCGGAGAGGAGCGCCGGGAGCATGAACAGCCCAGCGGTCGCGACCCAAAGCCCGACGGTCAGCAGCGCCGCCTGGCGGATCAGGGTTCGATTGGATGGATTCATTGCACCCGACTTAGCGCGCGGCATCGGACCCGGCGAGAGGGTTGGTCGCAGAAGAGACGGCTTTCGACGCCGCGCCTGGGATCAGCGCCCGCCCCATACGGGCGCACGCCGCTCGACGAAGGCCCGCGGGCCTTCGATCGCGTCCTGCGACGTCTGCGCCGCACGAACCTGAGGCAGGGTCCATTGCGGTTTCATCGCTTCGGCGAGCGGCGTGTTGGCATATTCCAGCACGACCCGCTTGGTCGCGCGTACCGCAAGCGGCGCCGCGGCGAGCAGGTCATCGGCCCAGCGCAGCGCTGCTTCCACCACCGTACCATCGGGAACGACCTCGGTGACGAAGCCGAGCGCATGCCCCTCCGCTGCACTCACCCGCTTGCCCGTCAGCATCATCCCCAGCGCTCGCTGCTGGCC
>Ga0247823_10001613_pt1 | contig 18755 bp, 17 predicted proteins | sample 13C_PalmiticAcid_2_FD_192426 | JGI IMG/M metagenome (GOLD analysis project Ga0247823, IMG submission 192426) | Soil microbial communities from agricultural site in Penn Yan, New York, United States - 13C_PalmiticAcid_Day30 | ecosystem: Environmental > Terrestrial > Soil > Agricultural land... | reverse complement strand
CCCGTGAAGCCGAATACAAGGACCGCTTCGCCAACCCGTTCGTGGCCGCCAGCCGCGGCTATGTCGACGACGTCATCATGCCCCACGGCACCCGCAAGCGCATCGTCCGGGCCCTGCACTCGCTGAAGGGCAAGGTCCTCACCAACCCCGCCAAGAAGCACGACAACATTCCGCTTTGAAGATGCTCCCCCTGAAGGGGGAGCTGTCGCGGAGCGACTGAGGGGGAAGAGGCTCCCGCCATCCCTAATCCGTAAAATCCCCGCGAAAGCGGGGACCCAGGTGTTTTATCGTCGAGCGCCGTGGGTTTCAGAAAAAGCCTGGGTCCCCGCTTTCGCGGGGATTTTACGGGAGGGGTGTTCGGCCTCAGGAACAACTCCCCCTCCGGGCCACCTCCCCATTCAGGGGGAGGCTATACGCCCTCCGATAACATTGATCCGCATCATCGCTTCGTGGTTGTGTAGGGCCTCGACAATTCCGGGGGGAACCATGAAGACGAACCATTGGGCGCGCGGGATGGCCGCGCTCTGCCTGGCCGCCGCGCTGGGGCTCGGCGCCGCGCACGCCCAGACGCCGGCCCAGGCTCCGCCGCTCCAGGACGGGACGGTGACCTTCTCGACGCCCGCCGCCACGCCGGTCCCGTCGCCCGATGGAGCCCTCACGGGCGAGGCCCAGGATCGCGCCGAGGCCGCCGACCTTTCGGCGCTGGAATACGAGACCATCTTCCGCATCCTGTTCGGCGTGCTGGCCATCGCCGTGGTGCTGGAGTCGGCCCTGGCGGTGCTGTTCGGCTGGCGCGTCTTCCAGAACCATTTCAGCAGCCGGGGCCTGCGCACCCCCGTCGCCGTGATCGTCGGCTGGCTGGTGGCCCACGGCCTGAAGTTCGACGTCGTCGCCTCGCTGTACCAGGCCCTTTACGGCGGGCAGGGCGAGGTGTCGCCGCTCGGGGGGCTGGGCGTCTTCATCACCGGCCTCGTCCTGGCCGGCGGCAGCGCCGGGGTGAACAACATCCTCAAGGCCCTGGGCTTCCGGCGCATCGGCCCGGCCGAGGGCGCGACGCCGCGTCCGGCCGCGACCGAGGCCTGGTTCAGCGTCACCTTACAGCGCAAGGACGCCGTCGGCCCCGTGCAGGTGCTGCTGCTGAGCGACGCCGGCCCGGCCGTGCTGGTCGGCATGATCAGCGGCAAGACGGCCCCGCCGCCCTGGGCGAGCGATTTCGTCTCCAACCAGATGCGCTTTCCGCCGGTGGCCGGCCACGTGCTGGCGCCCGGAACCACCTACACCCTGAGCCTGGCCGGCGCCGACAAGGCCGGCGCTCCGATCCACAAGGACTGGGGCCCGTTCACCCCCGGCGCCGGGGCGATCATCGACGTGTCACTGACGCTCTGAGCGTCAGATCCGCAGACGCGCCTCGGCCAGGTCGAGTTCGCGCGTCAGCTTGGCCTGGATGGCGCCGTCCACGGCCCGCTGGCGCAGGAGCTTGTGCAGCGCCTGGCGTTCGGCCTGCACGGCGACCAGGCGAACCTCCTTCTCGAAGCCCCGGCCGCGACGGGCGGCCAGCGCCACCTCGCCGGTCTGGGTCAGGCCGTCCAGGCGGTCGCGATAGACGTCGACCACCCGGGCCGAGGCCGTCTGGAAGTCGGCGTCGGCGGCGTGGGGCGAGGACGACTGCATGTGCTCGATGGCATGGACGGCGGCGATGGCCAGGGTCGCCCGGGCGCGCTCGGCGTTCTCCAGGCCGGCCGTCTCCGGCGGCAGCTGCAGGTTCTTCATCAGCAGAGGCAGGGCGATGCTGGAGATCAGCAGCGACAGCACGATCACGCCGGCCGCCAGGAAGATGGCCAGGTCCCGGGCCGGGAAGGCCTCGCCCGTGGCGGTGACCAGCGGCAATGTGAGTACGCCGGCCAGGGTGATGGCGCCGCGCGCGCCGGCGCAGGCCGTAGCGGTGATGATCTTCCAGTCCGGGCTGACCGGATGGTCGCCGCGCTGGCGCGCCCGCAGCAGGGTCAGTTTCAGCGACCCCCACACCCAGGCGAAGCGCAGCACGCCCAGGCTCAGCGTGATGGCCACGACATAGATCGCCAGCCACCAGGGCTCGTGATGGCCGGTGGAGCGGACGGTCTCGACCGCCCCGGCCAGGATCGAGGGCAGCTGCTCGCCCAGCAGCACGAAGATCACGCCGTTGGCGGTGAACTGCAGGGTGTCCCAGACCATGTTGCGGCGGACGCGCGTGGCGGCGACGGTCTGGCGGGCGACTTCCGAGAAGCTCATGGCCACGCCGGCGGCGACGGCGGCCAGGATGCCCGAGGCGTGCACCCGCTCGGCCAGCAGGTAGGCGGCGAACGGGATCAGCAGGCTGACCAGGGTCTGGGGACCGGCGTCCTCGGCGCCGGCGCGGGTCAGCCAGGCGTTGAGGGTGGTGACGACCAGGGTGGTGACCACGCCGATGGCGATACCCGCCAGGGCCACCCAGGCGAAGTTCAGCACCGCCTCGTGCAGCACGAAGCTCCCGGTCAGGGCCGCGGCGATGGCGAAGCGCAGGCAGACCAGGCCCGAGGCGTCGTTCAGCAGCGACTCGCCCTCGAGGATGTGCATCAGCCGCTTGGGGATCGGCACCCGCTGGGCGATGGCCGAGACCGCGATCGGGTCGGTGGGCGAGATCACCGCGGCCAGGGCGAAGGCCACGGCCAGCGGCATGGACGGGATCATCCAGTGGATCAGGAAGCCGACCCCGACCACGGTCAGCACCACCAGCCCCAGCGCCAGCTCGAGGATGATCGGCAAGTCCTTGAAGAACTCGTCCTTGGGAATGCGCCAGCCGTCGAGGAACAGCAGCGGCGGCAGGAACAGCAGGAAGAAGAGGTGCGGGTCGAGCGATACCGGCGTCTTGGTGACCATCGCGATCAGGGCGCCCAGGCCGATCTGCACCAGGGGCGCGGGAACGGCGAGGGGAAGGAACCGGGCGGCCGCGCCGCTCAGGACGACGGCGGCCAGAAGGGCCAGGACGATCTCGACAGTCTGCACGCTCACCTCACGACCATTGAAGTCGCGGTTACCCTAGGGTGATGCGTCCGGCGATGCGACCCATAAAGCCCCCCGCTCGCGGACCGGCCGGAGCGGGGGCAGGAGGGCGTCGAGGTGACGTCAGGCGTCGACCGCCTCGCGGGCCGAGGTCGAGGCGCCCAGGCCGTTGTTGATCGCCGCGGCGTAGTCGGCCGGCGTCGGACCGCCGGTGGGCTCGGTCGAGAAGATGCCGCCGCTGTTCCACAGGAAGCCGCCGGTGATGCCCGAGCCGGCCAACTGCGAGAACACCTGCTGGATGGCGGCCGGGCCTTCGCCCTGCGCGCCTTCGACGGCATAGCCGGGCACGATGAAGGCGTAGGGGTTGGCGACGCCGGTGTTGGGCGTCTGCTGCACGGCTTGCGCCCATTGGGTCGGGTCGTTGCCCGCGCCGCCGGCGTAGCACTGCAGGTTCATCCACTTGACGATCTGCTGGCTGTTGTTCTGGGCGTAGACGTCGGCCAGGCAGCCGGTCCAGAAGTCGGTGGCGGTGTAGGGGCAGTAGGTGGCGTAGAGGCCCAGCGACCCGACGTCGAGCGTCAGGGTGACGATCATCTTGCGGTCGCTGGAGGTGTAGTCGCCCTCGTAGTCGAAATCGACGCCGGTGATCCCGAACGTCGACTGCAGCACGGCCAGGTTGGTCTTCACCTGTTCGCGCGAGCCCAGCCAGGCGGTGAAGTCGCTGGTGGTGCCCCAGGCGCCGACCGAGACCAGCAGGTCGCGCACGCTGCCGCCGCTCATCAGCTGCTTCACCAGGGCCGGATAGTCCGGATTGACGCCGCTCGAGCCGTCGGTGGCGTACTTGATCTGGCCTTTGCTGACGAACAGCGTGTCGTTCAGGTAGAGGTCGCCGCCGTCATGGATATGGATCGACCACAGGATCACGGTGGTGATCCCCTGGTTCAGCTGCTGCACCTGCGTGGCGTAGGGTACGGGCGGGGTGGGATAGCCGTCCTGGAACAGGCCGTTGCCGTAGATGGCGATGGGATAGGCCGACATGACGTTTGCCTCCGGCTCGGGAATGAGCGGAGCGCACGCTATGAGTGAATGCAATTCCAGGGTGTGATTTTCTTCACTCTCGCAAAAAGTTTATATGGCGCAGCTTGTCCTACAGATCGAACCGCACGCCCTGGGCAAGCGGCAGGGCGCCGGAATAGTTCACGGTGGCGGTCTGGCGGCGCATGTACTGCTTCCAGGCGTCCGAGCCGCTTTCGCGTCCACCGCCGGTCTCCTTCTCGCCGCCGAACGCCCCGCCGATCTCGGCGCCCGACGGGCCGATATTGACGTTGGCGATGCCGCAGTCGCTGCCCCAGGGACCCAGGAAGCCTTCAGCCTCGCGCACGTCGTTGGTCATCACGCAGGACGACAGGCCCTGGGGGACGTCGTTCTGCATCGCCACCGCATCGTCGAACTCGGCATAGGGCACGACATAGAGGATGGGCGCGAAGGTCTCGCGGGCCATGCCGGCGGTCGGCGCTGGCAGGCGGGCCAGGGCGGGGCGGACGTAGAACGCCTCGGGCGCCTCCGTCTCGTTCAGCCGCTCGCCGCCGGTGACCGCCGCGCCATCGGCCCGGGCCTGGTCGAGGGCGTGGGCGAAGGCCTCGTAGGACGCCCTGTCGACCAGCGGTCCCAGCAACACGCCGTCCTGGCGCGGATCCCCGGCAGGCAGGCGGGCGAAGGCGGCCTCGGCGGCGTCGGCGACCTTGTCGACCACGCTCTCGTGCACGATCAGCCGGCGCAGGGACGTGCAGCGCTGGCCGGCCGTGCCGGCGGCCGAGAAGACGATGGCGCGCAGGGCCAGCGACAGGTCGGCGCTGGGGGTGACGATCATGGCGTTGTTGCCGCCCAGTTCCAGGATCGAGCGGCCGAAGCGTTCGGCGACGACGGGGGCCAGGGCCTTGCCCATGCGAGTCGAGCCGGTGGCGCTGACCAGCGGGATGCGCGGGTCGCGGGCCAGGCGCTCGCCGGCGTCGCGGCCGCCCAGCACCACGCACGACAGGCCCGCCGGAGCCTCGTCGCCGAAGCGGGCCAGCGCGCGGTCCAGCAGGGCCTGGGTGGCCAGGGCCGTCAGCGGCGTCTTCTCCGAGGGCTTCCAGATCACCGGATCGCCGCAGACCAGGGCCAGGCATGCGTTCCACGCCCACACCGCGACCGGGAAGTTGAAGGCGCTGATCACCGCGACAGGGCCCAGCGGATGCCAGGTCTCGCGCATGGCGTGGCCGGGCCGTTCGGATGCGATCGTGAGGCCATGAAGTTGGCGCGACAGGCCGACGGCGAAGTCGCAGATGTCGATCATCTCCTGCACCTCGCCGGCGCCCTCGGAAGCGATCTTGCCGGCCTCCAGCGTCACCAGGGCGGAAAGATCGGCCTTGGCGGACCGCAGTTCCTCGCCCAGCAGGCGGACCAGCTCGCCACGGCGAGGGGCCGGAACGCAGCGCCAGCTTCGGAAGGCGCGGGCGGCGCCTGTGACCTTGGCCTCGATGGCCTTGGCGTCGTCGAAGGCGACATGGGCCAGCGTCGAGCCGTCGATCGGCGTTCGCACGGCGGTCCCGCCGTCGGCGGAAAGGCCGGTGACGCCCAGGCGGGCCAGGATCTCGCGGGCGTGGTCGGCGGGAGAGGGCAGGGGCTTGGACATGTCTCATGGACGCGCCCCGCGCGCGCCGGGTCAAGACCTCCCCGACATCCTGGCAAGCGCCACCCGTTCGGGTTGACGCCGCGACAGGGCGCCTTCAAATGACTGGCTCCTGGAGGGGCGGGGAGCTCGACTCGCGAGATGGACGATCAGGTCGCCTTGCAACAGGGACTGCTGACGCGGATGGAAAGCCTGCGGGCGCGCGTCGACCGCCGCCTGGCCGAACTGGCCCCGGCGCATGGCACCGCGCCGGACCGCCTGGTCGAGGCCGTGCGCTATTCACTGCTGGCGCCGGGCAAGCGCTTTCGTCCGATGCTGACCCTGTTGGCCGCCGAGGCCTTCGGCGCGTCGGACGGCGCGGCGCTGGACGCGGCCTGCGCCTTCGAGATGATCCACGCCGCCTCGCTGATCCTCGACGACCTTCCAGCCATGGACGATGCGGGCCTGCGTCGCGGCCTGCCGACCATTCACCGCGCCTTCGACGAGGCCACGGCGATCCTCGCGGGCGTGGGCCTGCTGAACCAGGCCTATGCCGTGATCGCCGCCGACAAGGGCCTTTCGGGCGAGCTGCGGGCCGAGGTCTGCGCCCGCGCGGCCGAGGCCGTGGGCTTCATGGGCCTGGTCGCCGGCCAAGCCCGCGACCTGCTCGACCGCGACCAGTTGCGCGACATGAGCCAGATCGACCGCCTGAACCACGAGAAGACTGGCGTGCTGATCATCGCCGCCGCCCAGGTCGGCGCGCTGATCGGCGGCGCCGACGAGGAGGCCGTCGAGCAGGTGGGCGAGTTCGCCCGCCGGGTGGGCCTGGCCTTCCAGATCCGCGACGACCTGATCGACGCCGAGGGCTCGGTCGAGGCCGCCGGCAAGGACACCGGCAAGGACGCGTCCATGACCACCGCAGTCTCGCGGCTGGGCGTCTCCGGGGCCCGCGCGGCCATGGAAGAGCACCTGGCGGCCGCCGAAAACGCCCTGGCCGCGGCCGGTGGCGGCGGTCTCTTGGGGGCCTATGCCGGACGGCTGTTCGCCGGGCGCAAGGCGGCGGCGTGAATCCAGAGCCTGTTCCGGCGACCCCCATTCTCGTGGCTGAAGGCGTGGTGCGGTCCTATGGTGATCGCCGCGTCCTGAAGGGCGTCGACCTGTCGCTGCACCGAGGCGAGATCTACGCCCTGCTAGGCCACAACGGGGCGGGCAAGACCACCCTGGTGCGGGCCATCTGCGGCCGCCTGCGGCCCGACGCGGGGACCGTGCTTCTGAACGGCGCCGATCCGGCCCGCACGCCCGCCGCCCGCGCGGGGCTGGGCCTCGTGCCGCAGGAGATCGCCCTCTACGCCAACCTGTCGGTGCGCGAGAACATCGAGACCTTCGCGACCCTGGCCGGGGTGCCGCGCGCCAAGGCGCCGGCGGCCGTGCGCCGGGCCATGGAGCTGACCCGCACGCTGGATCGCGCCGATGCGCCGGTGCGCACGTTGTCGGGCGGCCTCCAGCGCCGCGCCAACATCGCCGCCGCCATCGTCCACCAGCCGACCCTGCTGATCCTCGACGAACCCACCGTCGGCGTCGACATCGACGCCCGCGAGGCCGTCGACGCGGTGATCCGCGACCTGCGCGACCTGGGCGTGGCCGTGCTGATCGTCACCCACGACCTGGACCAGGCCGGGGCCCTGGCCGATCGCGTCGGCTTCCTGCGCGACGGATCGATGGTGCTGGAGGGGGAACCCCGCGCCCTGGTGGCCGAGGCCTTCGGCGACCAGATGGAGATCCTGGTCCACCTGGCGGAAGGCCTCGACATGGCCGGCGAGATCCACCTCGCCGCCGAAGGCCTGGAGCCGACCCGCCGTCCTGGCGTCTGGACCCGCCTGGACAGCGGCGGCTACGGCGCGGCGGGGCGACTGGATACGCGCCTGCGCCAGCTGGGCCTGGCCCCGAGCGAGATCCGCGTGCGCCAGCCGTCGCTGGCCAACCTGTTCAGCCTCGTCGCCGAGCGGAAGGCCGCATGAGCGGGCGGCTGGCCATGTCCCTGGCGATGATGCGGGTCATGGCGCTGGAGCTGTGGCGCGACCGCGCGGCCCTGGTCATGACCTTCCTGCTGCCGCCGCTGGTGTTCCTGATCTTCTCGTCGGTGTTCGCCGGAACCTCGGGCGACAACCTGCAACCCAAGTTGGCCGTCGCGGATCTGGCCCGCACCGACGCCTCGCGCCGGGTCGCCGCCGCCCTGCTCAAGAGCCCCGACCTGCGGGCCGAGACCGCCCCTGACGCGGCGACCGTGCGCTCGCGCGTCAAGTCGGGCCAGGTCGACGCGGGTCTCGTGATCCGCGCCGACCCCGCTCAGCCTGGCAAGCCGTTCCTGATCGTCGCCGACCCCTCGCGCGCCGTCGCCGCGCCCCTGGCCCAGGCCCGCACCCAGCAGGCCCTGGCCGCCGCCGCGCCCGACGCGGCGCTGCGCCGGTCGATCGACTCCGTCGCGCCGGCCCTGGGCGAGCTGACGCCCGTGCAGTCGGCCCGCATCGACGCCGCGGCGGAGCAACTGCGGGCCAAGCCCCAGCCCGTGAAGGACGACCTCTTCGACCGCGAGGACATCGCCGGCGCCCGCAAGGGCGGGGCGGTGATCGCCTACTACGCCGGCGCGGTGATGATCCTGTTCGCGCTGTTCTCGGCCATGCAGGGGGCGCTGTCGCTGATGGAGGAGCGCCGCGCCGGCGTCGCCGACCGCCTGCTGGCGGGTGTGGCCGGCATGGGCCCGGTGGTCACCGGCAAGTTCCTGTTCCTGACCGCCCAGGCCTTCGTGCAGGCGGTGATGATCTTCGTGGTGGCGCAGGCCATCTACGGCGTCGAGGCCTTGCAACACTTCGCGCTGTGGCTGCCCACCACGCTGGCGGCCGGCGTCTGCTCGGCCGGTCTGGCCCTGGGCCTCGTCTCGCTGTGCCGCACGCGCGACCAGGCCCAGATGCTGTCGACCTTCGTGATCCTGGTGCTGGCGGCGATCGGCGGCAGCATGGCGCCCCGCTTCCTGATGCCCGCCTGGCTTCAGAGCCTCGGCTGGTTCACGCCCCACGCCTGGGTGATCGACGCCTATCAGGCCGTGCTCTGGCGCGACGCCGGCGTCGCGGCCGTGTATAAGGCCTGGATCGTGCTGGCTGGCGTCGGCGCGGCGGGCCTGGTCCTGGCCCAGCTCCTGTCGCGCGATCCGCAGCGATAGGGCGCGGCATTTGCGCCAGGACAAAGACGGGAGCCGAAGGCCTGTTGCAGTCAGGTCGGCGGCTCTGGAGTTAGAGAAGCGATGGTCACCTTCGGTCTCAAGGTCGCCCTGTTCCTGGCGGCCTTCGCCTTCATGGAAGGCTTCGCCTGGTTCACCCACAAGTACGTCATGCACGGCTTCGGGTGGGTCTGGCACCGCTCGCACCACGAGCCGCGCCACGGCGCCTTCGAGCTGAACGACCTGTTCGCGGTGGTGTTCGCGGCCCCGGCCATCGTCGCCATCTATTTCGGGACCAGCGGTCATCCGTGGCTGCTGCCGATCGGCCTGGGGATCACCGCCTATGGCGCGGTCTATTTCATCTTCCACGACGGCATGGTGCACCAGCGATTCAAGGTTCCGCTGGGCAAGTCGGCCTACTGGAAGCGCCTGATCCAGGCCCACCGCATCCACCACGCCGTGCACACCAAGGAGGGCGCGGTGTCGTTCGGCTTCCTGCTGGCCCGGCCGGTGCGGGAGCTGAAGGCCAAGCTGAAGGCGCGGGGCGTCCAGGCCTGATGCCGCCGCTGCTTGTCGAAGTCCTGTGGAAGGGGCTGCTGGGCGGTCTCGTCACCGCCCTGATCGTGCTGGCCTCGAAGAAGGGCAACGTGCTGCCCGGCATCCTGCCGCTGGCCCCGACCTTCGCGATCATCGCCCTGCTGGCCGTTGGCTCCAAGGGCGAGGCCGGCGGCTTCCGCACCGCGTGCCTGGCCGGCGCCAAGACCATTCCGGCCTATCTCGTCTTCCTGGGCGTCTCGTGGCTGCTGGTCGACCGCGTCGACTATCGCCTGGCCATTCTCGGGGGGCTCGTCGCCTGGCTGGTCGCGGCCCTGGCCATCTTCCTGGCGCCGAAGTTCCTGTAGGCGGAGCGGGGAGAGACTGCTCCACCCAGCCCTAAAAACAGTCGCCATCCCGGAAAGCGCGCGGCGCTTATCCGGGACCCAGGGGGACTGGGCGCGGCGCTTGAACTCACCGCCGCCAACGCTAGCCGATGCGATGCGGCGGCCCCTGGGTCCGGCTCTCCGCTTCGCTGCGGCCAGGATGACGCGCAAAAGAGAGGGGCGGCAAGCAAGCTTGCCGCCCCAACATCATTCGTCGAGCTAGAAGCCCTTACTCCGCGCCGCCCGGCTTGCGGTAGTCGAGCGGCGGCTTCCGGTCGCCGACCATGGCCTTGTACTGGAAGCCGTCGCCGCGGCGGGCGTTCAGCTCGGCCTTGGCGTCGGCGATCAGCTTGGGGTTCATGAACAGTTCGGCGCCGGTGATCGACAGGGTCTTGGCCGCCACGGCCGCGCCCTTGAGGCCGATCGACGAGCCCGCCGCCGCCACGTTCTGCCAGCTGTGGCCGGCCGAGCCCGGCACGAAGGTCGCCGTCGACAGGCCCACGGTCGGGGTAACCCACGAGATGTCCGACACGTCGGTCGAGCCGCCGACGCCGCCCTTGGTGTCGGCCGGGGCGTAGGACTGCACCTTGCTCACCGAGGCCAGGTCGCCGCCGCCTCCGTTCAGGCTCTTGGCCAAGGTCTTGGCGAACTCGGTCTCTTCCGGCGTCCAGGTGATGCCGCCCACGCTGGTCAGGCTGTCATGCATCACCTTGCCCAGCACGTCGTTGGGCAGCAGGTTGTAGACGCCGCCGGTCTGCTCGAACTCGACCGTGGTCTCGGTGGCCATGGCCGCGCCGTCGGCCGCCTTCTTGATGCGGTCCATGACGCTGACCACGATCTTCGGGTCGCTGTTGCGGACGTAGTAATAGACCTCGGCGAAGTCGGGCACGACGTTCGGGGCCTTGCCGCCGTTGGTGATCACGTAGTGGATCCGCGTGCCGTCGGGGATGTGCTCGCGCATGAAGTTGGCGGCGGTGTCCAGCACCTCCACCCCGTCCAGCGCCGAGCGGCCGGCCCACGGCGCGCCCGAGGCGTGCGAGGACTTGCCGCGGAAGCGGAACTTGCCGCTGATGTTGGCCATCGAGGTGCCCTGGCGGGCCGAGTTCTCGTTGCCCGGGTGCCAGTGCAGCGTCACGTCGACGTCGTTGAACAGGCCTTCGCGCACCATGTAGACCTTGCCCGAACCACCTTCTTCGGCGGGGGTGCCGTAGACGCGGACCTCGCCCTGCACCTTGTTCTGGATCATCCATTCCTTGAGGGCGACCGCGCCGGCCACCGAGGCCGCGCCGAACAGGTTATGGCCGCAGCCGTGGCCGTTGTCGGTCTCCGGGCGCGGGGTCTTGGTCGGGGCGGCCGCCTGCGACAGGCCCGGCAGGGCGTCGAACTCGGCCAGGATGGCGATCACCGGGCCCTTGCCCTGTTTGAAGCTGGCGACGAAGGCGGTCGGCTCGTCGGCGACGCCCGCCTTCACCTCGAAGCCGGCGGCCTTCAGCTGATCCTGCAGCACCACCGTGCTCTTGGCCTCGAGGTAGCCCAGCTCGGCGTAGTCCCAGATCTTCAGGGCCGCTTCGTTCATCTGCGGGGTGTAGGCGTCGACGTTCGCCTTCAGCTGGGTCTTCTGCGCGGCGTTCAGCGGTGCGGCGATGGCGCTTGAGGCCATCAGCATGGAAACGCCAACCAGCCCGGCGGCGGCGGTCTTGAGGATCGAAGTCACGAAAAGCCTCCCTGCGAACGGCGCGAACGGCGCCGCTGTCCTAGTCATGACGCAGGGCGGATGCGGTTCCTCAACCGTAGACGATATTTCCCTCTCTCTCAGAGAGAGGGATTTAGCTTACGGCGAAACCAGGACGATCTCGCCGCCTTGGCCGGTCTTCACCTTCGCCGCGCCGTAGGCGCTGAGCGCGTCGACGAAGCCGGAGACTTCGCCGGTCTTGAAGCGGCCGCTCATCGGGGTGGCGGCCACGCGCGGCGAGTCGATGCGGATCTTGCGCACCGAATAGCGGTTCAGCTCGCCGACGATCTCGGCCAGCGGCTGGTTGTCGAAGGTGACGCTGCCGTCGCGCCAGCTGGTCAGGGCGGCCACGTCGGCGGCGGCCACGGCCCAGGTCGAGCCGGCCTGCTGCTCCAGGCGCGAGCCTGGCAGCAGGTCGACGCTGTTGTGGGCGGCCGGGTCGGCGACGCGGATCTTGCCTTCCAGCAGGCTGACCGACCACTTGCCCGGATCGATGCGCACGTTGAACGCGGTGCCCAGGGCGGTGACCGTGCGGCCGTCGGCCGTGACCACGAAGGGACGCTGCGGGTTCTTGGCCACCTGGAAGAAGGCTTCGCCGCGATCCAGGGTCAGGGCGCGCCGGGCGCCCATCTCGGTGACGCGCAGCACCGAGTCGGTCGACAGGGTGGCGACCGAGCCGTCGGCCAGGGTGATGACCTTCTGTTCGCCGACGCCGGTGCGATAGACGATCTGGGCCGTCTGGGCGGGGGCGATGGCGGGCGCATGATCCGACGGCGCGGTGGCCAGCCACAGGGCAGTGCCGAAGCCGCCGGCGGTGACCAGGGCGGCGACGGCCGCGGCCCAGCGCATCTGCGGGCGGGCGTGGCGACGCTTCTGGTCGGCGGCCAGCTCGGCCTTCAGGCGGGCGCGGGCGGCGAGAATCTCGGGTTCGTCCGACAGGGCGCCCAGGCGGGCCCAGGCGTCCGAGGCCGAGGCGTAGGCGTCCTTGTTGGCCGGATCGGCCTTCAGCCAGGAATCGAAGTCACGCCGCAGGCCAAGGTCGTTCGGCCGGTTCTGCAGGCGCGCGACCCATTCCGCGGCGTCCGGTTCACCGGAAGAAGCCAGGTTTGGGACGGTGTGGCGCATCGTGTTCCTGCAGGCGGCTCGTCAGGTGCTTGAGAGCCTTGGCGACATGTTTTTCGACCGCGCTGACGGAGAGTCCCAGTTGAGCGGCCGCCGCCTTGTAACTCATGCCTTCAAATCGGACGAGCATGAATGCAGCGCGCGTCCTTAAGGGAAGGTCACCGAGGGCGGCCGCGGCGACGGCGGCCTGCTCCTTGGCTTGCAGGATACGGTCCGGCGACAGCTCGTCCAGGGGGTGGTGGATTTCCTCCAGCTCGCAGTGCGCCTGGCGTTTTCGCACCGTGTCGCGGCGGCGACGGTCCAGCAGGACGTTGGTGGCGGTCTGGAAAATGAAGCTGCCGAGGTTCGACACCTCGCCGCCGTCACGGCGGTTGTGCAGTCGAAGAAGCACTTCCTGCACGAGGTCGTCGACCTCGCCGCCTTCCACTCTTCGGCGGAAGAAAGCCTTCAGGGCCTGCTGGTAGGGCAGGGAAGCATGGGCCAGGCCCTCGCTTCCACGCGCTCCAGCGGCAAGATTCGCCAGCGCCATTCGTCGTCCCCGACACAACGAGTCTTTTTTGTTGCGATCATTCGTCAGCAGCGTGACGGCGCGGTCAACCCACACTCTCGCACTTGCCGTCGGGGCGCCCCGCCTGCCAGATTATCAGGCAGAGTCCTCCGCGCGGTCCCCCTGGCCCGGGCGAGGGGGCCGGATCGCCGGTCAACGGCGACGAGGGGACTGGCTTTGGCGAACGCAGCAGTAAAGGAAGGGGCGCTGCCGCGTACTGGAGCCCCGGGGGTATTGCACACACGTCATCGCCGCTGCGCGCTCGCCGGTTGGCTGGCGCTCGCCGCGTTCGCGACCCCCGTGGTCGCGGCGGCCGCGCCGCGTCGCGTCGACATCGCCGCCGGCACGCCGATGGCCCGCGCCCTGACCGCCTTCTCCGCCCAGACCGACATCGAGATCCTGTTCAATCCGGCCCTGGTGACGGGCCTGCGCGCGCCGCGGGTGCGGGGCCGAATGGAGGCCGACGAGGCTTTGCAGCGCCTTCTGGCCGGCTCGGGCCTGGTCGCGCGCCGTCACGGCGGCCGGCTGCTGATCGAGCGCGGCGCGTCCGAGCGTCCGCCGCCGGCGGCCCTGCCCATCGCGCCCATGGTCTCGGCCGAGGTCGACGCGGTGATGGTCACCGCCCTTCGCCGCGCCACCGCCGAGCAGAATACCCCGCTGTCGATACGGGTGGTCAGCGGCGAGGCGCTGCGGGCCACCGGCGCCGTCACCTTCGAGCGCGCCGCCCAGCGCCTGCCGGGCCTGACCCTGACCAGCACGGGCGTGGGCCGCATGCGCATGACCCTGCGCGGCGTCTACGGCTCGGGCGAGGCGACGACGGCCCTCTACTACAACGACATTCCGGTCTCAGGGCCCAGCGGCACCACGGCCGATCCGGGCGGCTCGTTCCCCGATCTGCTGCTGGTCGATATCGACCGGCTGGAGGTTCTGCGCGGGCCGCAGGGCACGCTCTACGGATCTAGCGCCATGGGCGGGGCCATGAAGGTGGCCTTCAACCGCGCCGACCCGTCGCGCGACCAGATGGGGCTGGAGGTCGAGGGCGGGGTGGTCGGCGGCCGGGCCGGCGGCGCGGTCACCGCCGTCGCCAACAAGGCCTTCGCCGACGATCGCGCGGCCGTGCGCCTGACCGCCTATCGCCGCGACGAGGCGGCCTTCTCCGACAACGCCCGCCTGGGCCTGCAAGGCGTCAACGCCGGCCGCACGGTCGGCGGGCGCCTGGCGGCGGTCTGGCGGCCCAGCGAGGCGATACGTTTCGACCTGCTGCTGGCCGGCCAGGACTCGCGCCTGAACGACACCGGCGCCGGGGCGCCAGGCGAGCCCTCGCACGTCTCGCGCAACTTCGTCCGTACGCCCTTCGACAGCGAGGTCTGGTTCGGCGCGCTGTCGATGGAAAGCCGCCTGCCGGGCGCGCGCTTCTCGGCTTCGTTGGCCCACTACCAGTGGAACAACACCCGCCAGATCGACTACACTGGCACCTTGCAGGCCGAGCGCGGCAGCGCCGCCGGCTGCGCCCGCTGGCTGACCCTGGGGTCGAGCCTGGCCTGCGACGCCGGCCAGATGGGGGCCTACGCGTCCTACGTCGACAGCCGCACGCCGGGCCTGCTGTACCAGCCCATCGACCTGACTGCCGACGTGCGCGAGGCGCGCCTGACCTCCGACCGCGACGGTCCGCTGCAATGGACGGTCGGCGTCTTTTCCGAGACCCGCAGCGACACCATCGACAGCCAGGTGCGCGTGGCCGACCCCGTCACCGGCCTGCCGATCGACGCGGCGGGCTTCACCGGCCGGCGCATCGTCGACACCCGCCTCGACCAGGTGGCGGTCTATGGCGAGGCGACGCTGGCGGTCGACGACCGCTCCGACATCACCATCGGCGCCCGCCGCTTCTCCTACGACAAGAAGACCGTCGGCGAGGTGCTGGTGGTCAACGTCATCTCCGACACCTCCGGCGGCAATTTCCGCAACCGGGTCGAGGAGGACGGCTGGAGCGTCAAGGGCCTGGCCTCGCGCCGCTTCACCCCGCGCCTGATGGGCTACATGCAGGTCTCGCAGGGCTTTCGGCCCGGCGGCATCAACACCGCGCCCGGCTTGCCGGCGGCTCTGCAGGGCTACGGCTCCGACACGCTGTGGAACCGCGAACTGGGCCTGAAGTCCCGCTGGCTGGAGGGGCGGCTGTCGGCGAACCTGGCGGTCTACAGCATCGACTGGCGCGACATGCAGTATTCGGCGACCAGCGAGAACGGCGCCTTCGCCTTCGTCACCAACCTGGGCCGCGCGCGCATCGACGGGGTCGAGTTCGACGCCACCTGGAGCCGGGGCGGCTCGAAGGTCGGGTTCAACTTCGCCGCCACAGAGGCGGTGCTGACCCAGGACCAGACCACCGGCGCCATGGCGGGCCTGGGGCGCGAGGGCGACCACCTGCCGGCCGTGCCGCGCGTCGCCTTCACCCTGTGGGGCGAGACCCGCCGCGAGTTGGCCGGCGGGGCCACCCTGGTCCTCAACGGTTCGGCCGCCTATGTCGGCGAGTCCCGCTCGACCTTCGAGTCCGTCAGCCCAGGCGCTGGCCGGGATCTCGGCGGCGTGACCCTGATCGACGGCCGCATGGCGATCGAGGTCGGCCGGCGCTCGGTCGGGGTGTTCGTCGAGAACCTGCTCGACTCCGACGCGCCGCTGTTCATCACCGCCGGCCGGCTGCCGCAGTCGTTCTCGCCCCAGCCGCGCCGCGTGGGGCTCAGCATCCGCTTCGCTTACTGAGCGAGTTTTTCGCCTTTTGGGCGAGCTCGTGTTAACCTTCCGCCACGCGCCCGCCAGAGGCGCATGATCGTCAGGGAGGTTCAGCCATGGCCCACGCCATGCGTGTTTCCGCGCGTCCCGTGTTCTTCCGCAAGTGCGACGTCGACAAGCCTGAAGGCTCCGAGCTGCGCCACGCCGGCCCCTGCATCCAGTGGGAGCGCGTGGGCATCGTCGCCCTGGTGCTGCTGTTCGGCGCGGGCCTGGCGACCTTCGCCTACGCAAGCTTCTAGAAACCCTCCGCGACCGGCGTTTTCCAAGGTGACGGCCAGATCGCCGCCGCGCATGCTCGCGTCTTGAGTGCGAACTCGGGGGAGCGCATGAGCGACGAAGGCGGAAACCTCTGGAACGAGGACCTGGCGCCGACCACGGCGGCCCAGCGCACCTGGCGCGCCCGCCATTTCGCCGCCCTTTGGCTGGGCATGGTCATCGCCGTGCCCGCCTACATGCTGGCCGCGGGCCTGGTGGAGCAGGGCATGTCGGCGGGTCAGGCCGTCTGGGCCGTGCTGCTGGGCAACCTGATCGTGCTCGCGCCGATGCTGCTGATCGGCCACGCCGGCGCGCGACACGGCGTGCCCTATGCGGTGCTGGCGCGGGCCTCGTTCGGCTGGCGCGGCGCGCGGCTGCCGGCGCTCGCCCGCGCCATCGTCGCCTGCGGCTGGTACGGCATCCAGACCTGGATCGGCGGCGGCGCGCTGCTGACCCTGCTGGGCGTCATGGTCGGGGCGAAGCTGGACGGCCCGCCGATCCCGCTGTTGGGCATCGGGGTGGGCCAGTTGCTGGCCTTCCTGGCCTTCTGGCTGATCCAGCTGGCCTTCGTCACCAAGGGACTAGAGACCGTCCGCAAGCTCGAGACCTGGACCGCGCCGATCAAGGTCGTGGTCTGCGTGGCCCTGGTCTGGTGGGCGCTGTCCAAGGCCGGCGGGCTTGGCCCCATCCTGCACGAGCCCTCGGCCTATGATCCGGGCGGCGCCAAGGCCGGCCGCTTCTGGGCCGACTTCGGCCCGGCGGTGACGGCCATGACCGGCTACTGGGCCACGCTGGCGCTGAACATCCCCGACTTCACCCGCTTCGCCCGCACCCAGAAGGACCAGATCCTCGGCCAGGCCCTGGGCCTGCCGGGACCAATGGCCCTGCTGGCGGCGATGAGCGTGGTGGTCACCTCGGCCACGGTGCTGATCTTCGGCAAGGCGATCTGGGACCCGGTGGCCCTGTCGGGCGACATCGGCGGCGTCGCCGTGCTGGTGGGCCTCATTATCATCAGCCTCGACACCGTTTCGTGCAACATCGCCGCCAACCTGGTAGGCCCCGCCTACGACTTCGCCGCCCTCTGGCCGCGCCGGATCACCTACCGCATCGGCGGCTGGATCACGGCCGGGATCGGCGTGCTGATCATGCCCTGGAAGCTGCTGGAGAGCACCGCCGGCTACATCTTCGTCTGGCTGACCGGCTACGGCGCCTTGCTGGGGCCGATCGCTGGGATCCTGATCGTCGACTACTGGATCCTGCGCCGGACGGCCCTGGACGTGCCGGCCCTCTACGACCGCGCCGGCGCCTATACCTACCGGTCTGGCTGGAACCCAGCCGCGCTGATCGCCTTTGCGGTCGGGGTCGCGCCCAACCTGCCGGGCTTCCTGCACGCGGCGGCCCCGCATGCCTTCGCCGGGATCGGCCAGCCCTGGACCACCATCTACCAGTACGCCTGGTTTGTCGGCGCCCTGCTGGCGGGGACGCTGTACGGCCTGCTGATGCGTGGAAAAATACCCGGGTAATATTGACTCCATAATTTGCCCGGGTAAAAAGGTCGCCAACAAGGAGGCGGCCATGAACCCGCGCAAGGCGCTGCTGCGCGCCTACAAGGAAGAAAAGCCCTCGCCCGGGGTCTACGCCGTGCGCTGCGGGCGCACCGGCCAGGCCTTCGTCGGCGCGACCGAGAACCTCGCCACGCGCAAGAACGGCGTCTGGTTCAGCCTGAAGCTCGGCTCGCATCCCAACGCCCGGCTGCAAGGCGCCTGGAACGCCCATGGCGAGGCGAGCTTCGTCTTCGAGGTGCTGGAGACGATCGACGACGACGGCCTGGAGCCGAAGGGCAGGGCGCTGCGCCTCGCCGACCGTCGCAAGCACTGGTGCGAAACCCTGAGCGCGGTAGACCTCGTCCGATGACCTACGCCCTGTTCGAATCCGGCGCCCGCCTCGCCGTCGGCGACAAGCTGGCCGTCGCGCTGGCCGCCCAGGCGGTGGTGGGGCAGCGTCCCGACGCCCCGATCCTGATCTTCGATCCCGACGGCCGGCAGGTGGACTTCGACCTGCGCGGAAGCCCTGAGGACCTCACCGCCCGCCTGGCGCCGGCCGAAGTCGAACCCGAGGCTCCACGTGGCCGCGGCCGCCCCAAGCTCGGCGTTGTCGCCCGCGAGGTCACGCTGCTGCCTCGCCACTGGGACTGGCTGGCCGGCCAGCCCGGCGGCGCGTCGGTGGCCCTGCGCAAGCTGGTCGAGGCCGCCCGTCGCGAGGCCGAGGCCCCCGACCGCCAGCGCCGCGCCCGCGACGCCGCCTACCGCTTCGCCAGCGCCGCCGCCGGCGACGCCCCGGGCTTCGAGGCCGCCATGCGGGCGCTCTATGCGGGCGATCGCGAGGGCTTCGAGGCCGGCCTGGCGCAATGGCCGGCGGACGTGGCGGCGCATGCGAGGGAGTTGGCTGAGCTCTAAGAGATCCTCCCCCTCTGGGGGAGGTGGCCCGGAGGGCCGGAGGGGGGCGTTTTCAGC
>Ga0247823_10001612_pt1 | contig 18757 bp, 18 predicted proteins | sample 13C_PalmiticAcid_2_FD_192426 | JGI IMG/M metagenome (GOLD analysis project Ga0247823, IMG submission 192426) | Soil microbial communities from agricultural site in Penn Yan, New York, United States - 13C_PalmiticAcid_Day30 | ecosystem: Environmental > Terrestrial > Soil > Agricultural land... | reverse complement strand
GGTGTGCACGCCCGACGATCTCGACATGATCGAGCATTATCAGTCGCGCGCGGAGCGCCTGGCGGATCTGTGGGTCCATATCGTCGGGCTCGGTCTGGCGGCGGTCGGCGGGATCGTCCTGGCCGTGCTGGCCGGGCTCTACAGCGGGATCAGCGCGGTCGTGGCCACCGCCATCTACGCCGTCTGCCTGCTGGCCATGCTGACGGCCTCGACCATATACAACCAGACTCACCCTTGCGCCGCCCGGCCCGTGTTGCGGCGTCTGGACGAGGCGGCCATCTTCCTGATGATCGCCGGCAGCTACACCCCTTTCACCACCCAGAGGTTCGAGGGCGCCTGGTCCATAGGCTTCACCCTCGCCGTCTGGCTGATGGCCCTGTCCGGGGTAGCGGTGAAGATGTTCGCCCCACGCATCTCCGACGTGTTCTGGAGCGGGGTCTATGTCCTGTTCGGCTGGGTGGCCATTTTCGCGCTGAAGCCAATGATCGAGACGGTGCATCCTCTGGCTCTCGGTCTCCTGGTCGCAGGGGGGCTGATCTACACCTCGGGTGTCTTCGTTTTCATCAGCCAGAAGGTGAAATTCCGCCGCGCCATCTGGCATGGGTTCGTCGTCGCCGGGGCCGGCGTACATTGGGCCGCCATCCTGATCGGGGTGGTTCTGGCGCCCGGCGCGGCCTGACCTGACGGCGCCCTCTGGCCTTCGCGCGCGCAACGCGTGATAGTGCGGCGTTGCAACAACGCGAGAACAAGCGTGAACGACAAGAAATCCGAGGGCGGAAAAACCCGTGACGGCGTCATCGTCATCAAGAAGTATGCGAACCGGCGGCTCTACAACACCGCCACCAGCGCCTATGTCACGCTGGAAGACCTGGCGAAGATGGTGCGCGAGGGCATCGAGTTCGTCGTCTATGACGCCAAGACCAATGACGAGCTGACGCGCCAGATCCTGACGCAGATCATCTTCGAGGAAGAAAGCCGGGGCGAGGCCCTGCTGCCGGTGCAGTTCCTGCGCCAGCTGATCGGCTTCTACGGCAACTCGATGCAGTCGGTCCTGCCCTCCTATCTGGAGATGTCGCTGGACAGCTTCAGCCGCCAGCAGGAACAACTGCGCAGCCAGTTCAGTCGCGCCTTCGCCGGGACGCCCGGCGGCGGCCTGATGGAAGAGGCCGTGCGCCAGAACATGGCCATGTTCGAGCGCGCCATGAAGATGTTCCCCGGCATGGCCGCCTATGGTCGGCCCGAAGCCGAAGCGGAAAAGACGCCCGAGCCCGCGCCTGCGGCATCGCCCAAGGCCGATCCCGCCCTGGACGAGATGCGGCGTCAGATGGACGAGATGCGCGCCCAGATCGACCGTCTGGCCGGCAGCGGCAAATGACCGACGGCGTGCGCCCGGTCGGCCCGCTGGAGGGCCCCACGGTGCAGGAACGCCGCGAGGGCGACCGGCGCGAGCGGGATCGCCGCGCCGCCAGGGCTGAGGCCGAAGCCGAAAAGGCTCGCGCCCTGGTCCCGACGGGCGAGCGGGTCGATCATGCCGCCTCCCCGGCAAAGCCTGCCGTGTCTCCCCTGGCGCCGCCCGCACTCTTCGCCGCCCAGGTTCTGGGCCAGAAGGGACAGAAGCGCGGGCTGAAAGGCGGACCGCCGGTGCTGGACGCCGCTCGTTCCACCTATCTGGGCGCGGAATATTCGGGCCAGCGCGACCGCCGCCCTCGCGTGGGCAAGGCGACCCAGACCGAAATCTAGGTCTCTTCGGCCGATGGCACAGCCTTTGCGACGGCTCCGGCGTCTTCGACCGGAGTTTCGCCCATGGCCGTCCTCAACCTCGCCGCCCGCCTGTTCGACGTGACCGTGGTCGCCCTGGTCTTCGTCGCCTTCAGCTAGTCTGAGGATCAGCGCGGGTTCATGTCGAAGTCGCGCCGCGAGGCGATGATGGTGACGATGAAGCCCGCCAGCACATCCAGAAGCACCATAGTCAGGATCAGGAAGAAGACCGATCCTGCAAACCCCGGCAGCAGCAGGAACTCAACCAGACAGACCACGAACAGCGCCATCGACAGGGCGTGATTGACGATGGCCACCCTCTGGCTGGAGGTCGACTTCAGCAGCTCCACGAACAGCAGGATCAGCGACAGGAACAGGATCAGGTCGCCGACGCTGATGCTCCAGACCGCGCCCGAGGTCATGGGCACGCGAAACAGGACCTCGCCCAGCACCGCCGTCGGTCCCAGCAGCGGATCGGCTCCGCCTCCGCCAAGCAGGATCACCAGATTGTAGATCACGACCGGCACGACCAGCAGCGGTATGGCGATCAGCATGAGCGGCCCCTCCAGATCGCCCTGCTTAACCCTGTTTCCGACGCTCGGCCATATGGCTGCGGTCCGGTCAGAACTCGCTGATGGCGCCCGGACGACGCGAGCGCGACTTCAGCCACATGACGCCCAGCAGGTCCGAGAAGGAGGCTCGCAGCCGACCCCAGTTGGTGTATTTCGACCGGCCGGTCTCGCGGTGACGGTGATCAACCTCAAGATAGCGGTTCTCATACCCCTCGCGGATCGTCAGGGCCGGCAGGTAGCGGTGGATGTGATCGAAGTAGGGTAGGCGCAGGAAGACGTCGCGGCGGAAGGCCTTGAGCCCGCAGCCGGTGTCATCGGCGTCGTCGGACAGCAGCTTGCGGCGAATGCGGTTGGCCCAGATCGAGGCCTGACGCTTGGCGTTGCTGTCCTGACGCTTGGCGCGCACCCCGCCGACAAGGGCGACATTGGCCGGGGCGGCGATCAAGGCGTCGGCCAGACGCGGAGCGTCTGCGGGCGGGTTCTGTCCGTCGCCGTCCAGGGTGACCACGATGGGCGCGCGCGCCGCCAGGACACCCGTGCGCACGGCGCGGCTCTGGCCCGCATTGGTCGTGTGTGACAGCACCCGCAAGGCCGGCAGTTCCGCCATCGCCGCCTGCAACTCGGCCAGGGTGGAATCCCGGCTGGCGTCGTTGACGAAGATCATCTCATAGGACCGACCGGCGAAGGCTTCGGCGATCTCACGCGCCAGGGGCACGGCGGCGCCGGATTCATCATGCACCGGCACGACGACTGAGATGTCAGGGGTGGAAGCAAGGCTGTCGTTCATCGTCGCTCTGTAGCGCATCGCCGGGTCTGAGTGAAACGGCGCCGCGCGGCGTTGCGCCTCATGGCGTCAAGCCGCTTCGAGGCGGACGACCGGACAGCATAAATGAGGACCGCCATGACCGCCTTTGAACTCCCGCTCACCCTGCCTCACCCCGCCCTGCCGAGCGCCAACTGGGCCGACCATCTCGGCGTCAAGAGCGTGGCCGGGCCCTTGACCGCGCGACAGGCTCTGGATGGGATGATCGCCAATGCCCCGACATGAATCGGTCGATTATTGGCGCTGCGTAACGGCCTGGTCCGGCTCGCCGGGTTGAAAGCAGCCAATATCGGCGGCTTTCCGGTCCTGTCCGAATGCGAAGACCAGATCGTGGTCGGCTTTGACGACAGCCATCTGGATTTTCGCCTGGTGATCCGGGTCGAACCTCAGTCCACGGGTCTCAATCAGGTCAGCATCGCCACCCTGGTGGATCGGCACAATGCGTTGGGGAGGACCTATATCGCGGTGGTCACACCCTTTCACAAACTGATCGTGATGCGGATGCTGCGCAGCCTTGCAAGCTGAAGCTTCCGGGGGGCGGCGTCGGCGTGATACGACAGCGGCATGAACCGCCCGAACCTGGATCACCTCATCGCCGGCTGGCGCGGCCCCGTTCTGGCGGCCCTGCTGGCCCTGATCGCCGGCCTGCCCAGCCTGATGCTGCTGCCGCCCCTGGACCGCGACGAGAGCCGCTTCGCCCAGGCGACCGCCCAGATGCTGGAAAGCGGCGATTACGTCGACATCCGCTTCCAGGACGAACCGCGCTGGAAGAAGCCGGTGGGAATCTACTGGATGCAGGCCGTGGCCGTCGGCCTGACCTCGGACGTCGAGGACCGCAACATCCAGCCCTATCGCCTGCCGTCCCTGTTCGGAGCCATGCTGGCCGCCTGGGCCGTGGCCTGGGCCGGCGCCGCCCTGTTCGGCAATCGCGCGGGTTTCCTGGCGGGCGCCATGCTGGGCGCCACCTTCCTGCTGTCGTCCGAAGCCGGCATCGCCAAGACCGACGCCATGCTGTGCGGCCTGACCACCCTGTCGATGGCGGCGCTGGCGCGAATCTATATGGCGACGCGGGCGGGCGAAAAGCCGGTGCGCTGGCACAAGCTGCTGTTCTGGCTGGGCATCGGCCTGTCGATCCTGACCAAGGGGCCGATCGGCCTGCTGGTCGTAGCCCTGTCGATCATCGCCCTGTCGGCCTGGGACCGGAACATCAAGTGGCTGGGGCGTCTGGGCTGGGGCTGGGGTCTGCCGCTGGTGGCCCTGCTGGTCGGCCCTTGGGCCATCGCCATCACGATCGCCACCGACGGCGGCTTCTGGCGTGAAGCCATCGGCGGCGACCTGGCGCCCAAGCTGGCCGGCGCCCACGAAAGCCACGGCGGCTTCATCGGCATGTACGCCCTGCTGTCGCCCCTTCTGTTGTTCCCCGTCACCCTGATGCTGCCCGCCGCCCTGTCGACGGGCTGGCATCGTCGGGCCGAGCCGGCCATCCGCTTCGCCGTCTGCTGGCTGGTGCCGGCCTGGCTAATGTTCGAGATCGCCCCGACCAAGCTGTGGCACTACACCCTGCCCACCTTCGGCGCGATCGCCCTGCTGGCCGCCGCCGCCCTGACCCAGCCCATCGGCAAGGTCTCGCGCATTTCCGGCGCCCTGCTTGGCCTGTTCGCCGCCGTCGTCATCTGCGCCATCACCGTCTATGGCCTGACCGAGTTCGGGCGTTCGACGGCCCAGACCTGGGCCACCGTCACCATCGTCTTCGCCGTCATGGCGGCGGCGGTCGGCGGCTTCCTGCTGGTCAACCGGGCGGCGATCACCGGGGTCCTGGCCGCCATCGCGTGCGGCGTCATCGCCCACGCCGGTCTGGCCGGAACCATCCGTCAGCTGCGTCCCCTGTCCATCGCGCCCCGCCTGGTGAAGACCATGGAATCGGCCGAACTCAGCCCGGCCCAGGGGCGCTATCCCGGTCCGGTGGCCATCACCACCTTCCATGAGCCCAGCTTCGTCTTCCTGACCGGGCGCGACACCCAGCTGACCGACGGTCCCGGCGCCGCCCGCGCCCTGGCTGAGGGCCGACCGGCCATTGTCGAGGCCCGTGACGACGAGGCCTTCCGCCGTGCCCTCGCCGACCTCGGCGCCGCCGGCCGCGCCGTCGGCGTGGTCAGCGGCCACAACTACTCCTCGGGCGACGACGTGCGACTGACCGTCTATGCGCCCGCGGGAGCCGGCGAACGGAGCGCGCGCTGATGGGTCGCTTCATCCAGATCGTCGAGGTCGGGCCGCGCGACGGCTTGCAGAACGAAAAGGCGGTGCTGACGCCCGCCGTTCGCGCCGACTTCGTGCAGCGGCTCGAAGCCGCAGGTGCCAAACGGATCGAGGCCGTCAGCTTCGTCCATCCGAAGTACGTGCCGCAGATGGCCGGCGCCGAAGAGGTCATGGCCGCCCTGCCCCCCGCACCGGGTCACAGCCGCATCGGCCTCGTTCTAAACGGCAAGGGCTATGATCGCGCGCTCGGCACCGCGGTGGACGAGGTCAACATCGCCATGTCCGCCACCGACGGCTTCGGCCTGAAGAACCAGGGCCTGAACGTCGACCAGCAGGTGCAGATGTTGGCCGACATCATGGCGGGCCGCGCCAATGCAGAAGGCGCGCCCGACGCGACGCCGAAGCTGTCGGCCACCCTGTCCTGCGTCTGGGGCTGTCCCTTCGACGGCGAGGTCTCGGTGCAGCAGGTCAGCGAGCTGGTCGCCCGCATCGCCGCGCTCGGCGTCGAGGAAATCGCCTTGGCCGACACCATCGGCGTCGGCGACCCGTGGAGCGTGACGAAGAAGGTCGAAGCCGCCCGCAAGGCCGCGCCCAACTCGACGCTGCGCCTGCATTTCCACGACACCCGCAACACCGGCCTGGCCAACGCCTACGCCGGAGTCGAGGCAGGCGTGGATGTGCTGGACGCCTCCGTCGGCGGCATCGGCGGCTGCCCCTTCGCGCCCGGCGCGACCGGCAACATCGCCACCGAGGATCTGGTCTATATGCTGGAACGCGCCGGCTTCTCCACCGGCTACGACCTCGACCTGTTGATTGAAAGCGCGCATTGGATCGGCGCCCAGATCGACAAGCCCCGCCTCAGCGCCCTGAGCCGCGCAGGCGGCTGGCCGCGAACCGGAGCCTGATCGCCTGAAGCGAAAAATACCCCTGACGCCTTTCCCGTTCAGGCTAAAATGCGATACGAGCAGGATTAAGAGGCCCTTGGGGGCGACCGCGAACTCCTCCAGGCGAGACTGCATTGATAAACCCGTTCAAGTTCTGGCGTAAAAAAGTCCGTCAAACAGAAGCGGCCGCCAGCAAGTTCAAGACAGCGACCGCCCAGATCAACGCGATTTCCTTGGCTCTGGAAGAACATCGGCGCGAAACACGTCTGCTTTACAATAGCCTGGCGCTTCCCTCTCGCACGGAGTGGTATGGTCAGCCTCCCATGATCCAGGGCGAACCCGCGAAGCTGGCCTTTCCGCGCAGCACCCTGTGCCGGCAGGACAGCTTCCATCAGCCCTACTTCTCCTACTGGACCCACCGCCTGCGCGAAGGGCTGCGCTATCATCGCAAGCTGTGGGAATTCGTCTTTATCTGTCAGGTTCTCTGGGAACGCGGCGCCGTAGTTTCGGGTGCGCGCGGCCTAGGTTTCGGCGTCGGCGCTGAACCCCTGAGCGCCTTCTTCGCCTCACAGAACTGCCGTATCCTGGCCACCGACATGGACGTCGAAATGGCTGAAGCCATGGGCTGGACCCTGACCAACCAGCACGCGGTCGGCAAGGAGGCGCTACGCAAACCGGCCGTCTGTCCTGACGATCTGTTCACCGAGAACGTCTCGTTCCAAGCCTGCGACATGAATGCCGTGCCGGCTGAGTTTGTCGACTACGACTTCTGCTGGTCGGCCTGCGCGCTGGAACACCTCGGCTCCATCGAAAAGGGCCTGGCCTTCATTGAACGATCCATTCAGTGCCTGAAGCCGGGCGGTTGGGCGGTTCACACCACCGAATTCAACACCAGTTCGAACGAAGAAACGGTCGATAATCTGGGCACCGTGCTGTTCCGGCGCCGGGATTTCGAAGCCCTTGCCGAACGGCTGACGCAACAGGGCCACACCGTCATCCCCTTCGACTTCACCCCCGGCGATAGACCCGTGGATCGCTATATCGACGTGCCGCCCTACCGGGAGCAGCCCCACCTTCAAATGGCGCTGTCGGGCTTCTCCACGACCTCCTTCGGGATCATCGTGCAGCGCGGCGCATAGCCTGCTGAAATCACGCATGAAGCGACAGCCTCCTCGCGCGATCAGGCCTTGCGTATCCCCCGCATGACCGGGCGAATGCGCGCGAGCACGCGGGAAGCCCAGCGCGCTGCGCGCCGCTGGCTGAGATCATCCGCCTCGGCGCCGCCGCGATAGGCCTCCAGCAATCGTCGATACTGAACTTGGGGGTCCAGGGCGACCGCCCGCTCCACCGCTTCGACGGCCGCCCTGTCCTCGCCGAGGTGCTTCAGCAAAGCCCCTTCCCATGCGTGAAGGTGCGCCTGATGAGACAGCGCCTCGACCGCTTCGCGGGCATGTGGGCGAGCCTCCTCAAAGCGGCCTGCCGCCACCAGAGCATCCACATAGGATACGAGATAGGTCGGCGCCCGATTGGTCAGGGCGACAATGCGCTCCAGCTTCTCAATGGCGTCGTCATGCCGCCCCTCAGCCGACAGCAGCCTGGCTAGCGCCAGACCTGCGAGCGGGCTTGAAGGGGGGGTGTTCACAGCCCGTTCGGCCAGATCGAAAGCGAGTTTCCGTCGATAAGCGGGCTGCCTCGTCGCCAGGTTCGACAGATAGAATCCGCTCGTTCCGCGACGTCTTCGAGCCTCGCCTTCAAACGCGACAGCGTTAAATTCGCCAGAAAGCGTCTGAAGGACCAAGACCTTCAGAAGGCCTGTCTCAGCCAGATATGTGCTGGCGGGATGGGAGACATAGGGTAGGCGGATCGGCCAGATGTCGATGTCGTCCTGTATCTTCGCGACCTGATCCCCATCTTCCAACGGATCGAAAACCACGACGGGACGGACGCCGCAAATGATCCGGCCGTCAATTTCAGGCCGCCAGGCAATACGCTGGCTGTCCTGAAGCCAGCGCGTCTCGGACGGCATCTTCTGAGGATCGATCGAATATTGCGGTGAAAGCGCCAGCACGACATTTGCGCCGGCGGCGTCGGCGAAACGAATGGCCGCATAGCCGCCCATGCTGGAACCATAGGTCATAATGCGCTCGGCGCCCGCCGTCGCCGTCCGGACCGCCGCCATGGCCGCCGCCATCTCGGGGTACTGATACCAGTCCTCGCGCGCGCCCATCACATGGATGGCGGATACGCCCGCCTGGCGCAGAAACTCCTGGCCAAAGCCTGATCGATCAAAGCCATGACCGATGCCGTAGTTGTCGAAGGTCACGACCCAGCGGCTGAGGTCGACCGCAGGCACGCTGCGGACCACGACATTCTCGCTACGAAACAGATCGATCATCCAGGCTCCTTAAGCGCAGGCCTTAGACCGATTTGGGGCGAAGCGCGACGAACCGACGCGCTTCGCTTCCAGCAGGCTCAGAGGTTCAACAGCGCCGGATCGCCGCCCTGGGCCGCGATGTTGACGCTGATGGCCTTTTCCGCCGCGTAGCGGATCAGGCTGTTGGGGCCGCCGGCCTTGGGTCCGGTGCCGGACAGGCCTTCGCCGCCAAAGGGCTGGACGCCGACGACAGCGCCGATGATCGAGCGGTTCACATAGACGTTGCCGGCCGGGACCAGACGCACGACCTCGTCAGCGAAGGCCTCGATACGGCTGTGGACGCCCAGCGTCAGACCATAGCCGCGCGCGGCCAGCTTGGCGGCGACCGACTTCAGATCCTTCGAATCATAGCGATAGACATGCAGGATCGGGCCGAAGACCTCGCGTTCAAGGAAGTCCGGGGTCGGGATTTCGGCGATGGTCGGGGCGAACAGGTCACCCTTGTCCGAGCCGGTCGGCAGTTCGGCGCGGGCGACGATCCTGGCTTCCTTCGACAGACGCTCGACGTGGGCTTCCAGATTGGCGCGGCTCTCGGCGTCGATGACCGGACCGATGTCGGTCTTGCTGTCGGTCGGGTCGCCCAGAACCTGGGTCGCCAGCGCGCCCTTCAGGCCCTCGATCAGGGCGTCGGCGGCTTCCCTGGGCGCATAGAGAATACGCAGGGCCGAGCAACGCTGACCGGCCGAACCGAAGGCCGACAGGATGACGTCGTCGATGACCTGTTCCTTCAGCGCCGTGGTGTCCACGAACATGGCGTTCAGGCCGCCGGTCTCGGCGATGAAGGGGATGATGGCGCCGGGGCGCGCGGCCAGTCCGCGGTTGATGGCGGCGGCGGTGTCGGTGCCGCCGGTGAAGGCCACGCCGTCAATGCCGGGGTGATTGGTCAGGGCCGCGCCGACGATCTCGCCGCGGCCGGGGACCAGGGCCAGCAGGGCAGGGTTCAGACCGGCCTTGTAGAAGAGGCGGACGGCCTCGGCGGCGATCAGCGGGGTCTGCTCGGCGGGCTTGGCCACCACGGCGTTGCCGGCGGCCAGGGCGGCGGCGATCTGGCCGGTGAAGATGGCCAGGGGGAAGTTCCACGGGCTGATGGCGGCGAAGACGCCGCGGCCATGCAGGACCAGCTCATTGGTCTCCCCGGTCGGGCCCTTCAGGGTCTGGCGACCGCCGAAGTCACGCTCGGCCAGCAGGGCGTAGTAGCGGCAGAAGTCGGCGGCTTCGCGCACCTCGGCCACGCCGTCGTTCAGGGTCTTGCCCGCTTCACGCGACAGCAGGGCGACCAGACGATCCATGTCGGCTTCCAGGGCGTCGGCCATGGCGCGCAGGACGGGGGCGCGACCGGCGCCGCCGATGCGGTTCCAGGCGACCTGGGCGTTCGCGGCGGCCATGACAGCGGCGTCCACGTCCTCGACCGAGGCTTCGGAGACATGACCCAGGACCTGCGAGCGGTCGAAGGGATTGGTCACGTCCTGCGGGTTCACGCCAGCGCGCAGCTTGCCGCCGATGATGGGGCCGGACGTCAACTTCTCGCTGTCGACGCGCTCCAGAGCCTTGGCGTGACGCTCACGGTCGGCGGCCTGCGAATAGTCGCGGCCGAGGGAGTTCTGGCGATCGCCGTAGATGTTCATGGGAACCGGAATCCTGGGGTGACGGTCGGGCTGGACCTCGACGGCGGTGATGGGGTCGGCGGCGACGGCGGCCGCGGGAACGCGCTCGTCCAGCAGGGCGTGGACGAAGGAGGAGTTGGCGCCGTTTTCGAGCAGGCGACGCACCAGATAGGGCAGCAGTTCTTCGTGGCCGCCGACCGGGGCGTAGGCCCGGACGATGACCTTTTCGTCGGCCCAGGCCTCGTGCGCGGCGTCATAGAGGGCCTCGCCCATGCCATGCAGGCGCTGATGCTCGATGGTCACGTTGCGGTCGCGCGCCATGCGGCGCACGGCGGCCAGGGTGTGAGCGTTGTGGGTGGCGAACTGGGCGTAGATCCAGGGCGAGGCCTCGATCAGGGCCTTGGCGCAGACCAGATAGTTCAGGTCGGTCGCCGGCTTGGTCGTGAAGACCGGATAGTCGGTGCGGCCGTTGACCTGGGCCAGCTTGATCTCGGTGTCCCAGTAGGCGCCCTTGACCAGACGCACCATCAGGCGGCGACCCGAGGACCTGGCCAGTTCGGCCAGCTTGGCCACCGTCTCGGTCGTGCGCTTCTGATAGGCCTGAACGGCCAGGCCCAGACCCTTCCAGTCGCCCAGTTCCGGCTCTCGCGCCAGCCGCTCCAGCAGCTTCAGCGACAGGGCCAGGCGGTCGGCCTCTTCGGCGTCGATGGTGTAGTTGATGTCGTACTTGGCGGCGATCAGGGCCAGACGCAGGATGCGGGGATACAGCTCTTCCCAGACGCGGTCTTCCTGCACCGCCTGATAGCGCGGCGACAGGGCCGACAGCTTGACCGAGACGCCGTGGCCGGCTTCCGGGCCCTGGCCCTTGGCGGTCTTGCCCACGGCCTCGATGGCGTCGGCGTAGATCTTCTCATAGCGTTCGGCGTCGGCGACGGTGCGGGCGCCCTCGCCCAGCATGTCGAAGCTGCACAGCCAGCCCTCGCGGTCCGAGCGCTTCAGCGCCGCCTCGATGGTGCGGCCGACGACGAACTGCTCGCCCATGATCTTCACGGCGGTGGCCACGGCCTGACGGATGACCGGCTCGCCCAGACGCCCGGCGATGCGCTTGAGGAAGCCCGACAGGTCGGTCTTGGCCTCTTCGTCCACATCGACCAGCTTGCCCGTCAGCATCAGGCCCCAGGTCGAGGCGTTGACGAACAGGCTGTCGGACTGGCCCATATGCGAGGCCCAGTCGGCCGAACCGATCTTCTCGGCGATCAGACGGTCGCGGGTGTCGGCATCGGGGGTGCGCAGCAGGGCCTCGGCCAGGCACATCAGGGCCAGGCCCTCGCGGGTGCCCAGCGAAAACTCCTGCAGGAAGCTCTCGACCACGCCCTGCTTCTTCTGGCTGGCGCGGGCCTGATCGACCAGGGCGATGGCGTCGCGCAGCACGTCGGCGCGTTCGGCCGTCGTCAGACCGGGATTGCCCAGCAATTCGGCGACCACGGCGCCTTCGTCGCGGAACTTGTTCCGGTCCAGATCGTCCCAGTGCTTGAGGTCGGTCGGCGTCATCATCTCACCCTGGGATCAAACCCTTCGATTTCCGGCATATATGGCGGACTTGGCCGAATGTGCATTGTATGATGCCCACCGGGACCAATGATCCTTCGGCCAAAAGGCGCAACTGCCATGCAAACTCTGGACGACACCGACCGCCGCCTGCTGCGCGTGCTGCAGATCGACGGCCGCATCTCCAACGCGGAACTGGCGCGAAGGTGCAATCTGTCGCCCGCCGCCTGCTTCGAGCGGGTCAAGCGGCTGAAGGACAGGAAGGTCATCACCGGCTATGCCGCCCTGATCGACCCGGCCAGCGCCGACCGCGCCCTGCTGATCTTCATCGAGGTCCTGCTGGACCGGACCACGGGCGACGTCTTCGACGCCTTCGCCGACGCGGTGCGCCGTCAGCCCGAGGTGCTGGAGTGTCACATGGTGGCCGGCGGCTTCGACTATCTGATCAAGGCGCGGGTCGCCGACATGGACGCCTATCGCGTCTTCCTCGGCGACATCCTGGTGCGGATGCCCGGTGTGCGCGAGACGCGAACCTATGCCGTTCTCGAAGAGGTGAAGTCGACGACGGTTCTGCCGCTCTAAACCCGTCTCGCCTTCGTCGTCTTAACCGTCTAGAACTTTCGGCTCAGCGAAACGGCCCGGGCCCACTCGACTTCATGCGCATTGTTCTGGTCACCGACGCCTGGGAACCTCAGGTCAACGGCGTCGTCCGCACCCTGACCCGCACCGTGGCCGAGTGCCGCGCCATGGGCCATGAGGTCGAGGTCATTGAACCCAGCCAGTTCAAGACCATCCCCTGCCCCACCTACCCCGAGATCCGGCTGGCCCTGGGCGCCGAGGAAGAGATTCGCGAACGCCTGCGCGCCTTCGAACCCGAAGCCGTCCACATCGCCACCGAAGGCCCCCTGGGCATCGCAACACGCCGCATCTGCGTGGAGTGGAAGCTGCCGTTCACCACCAGCTATCACACCAAATTCCCGGAATACGTCTCGGCCCGCTTCCCGATCCCGGTGCAGGTCGGCTACGCCTACATGAAGTGGTTCCACAAGCCGTCGGGCCGCCTGATGGTGGCGACGCCCACCCTCCGCGATGAACTGGTCGAGCATGGCTTCCGCAACGTCTCGCCCTGGACGCGTGGCGTGGACACCGAACTGTTCCGTCCCGATCTGGACCCCATCTACAAGGAGATGGGCGGCGACGAATGGCCCCGGCCCTTCTTCCTCAACGTCGGACGCGTGGCGGTAGAGAAGAACATCGAGACCTTCCTCGAACTGGACCTGCCGGGCACCAAGATCGTGGTCGGCGACGGCCCGGCCCGCGCCGAACTGGAAGAAAAATATCCCGACGCCAAGTTCTTGGGGGCCCGCTTCGGCGAGGACCTGGCGCGCTGCTTCGCCGACGCCGACGTCTTCGTCTTCCCCAGCTGGACCGACACCTTCGGCCTGGTGATCCTGGAAGCCATGGGCGCCGGCACCCCGGTCGCCGCCTATCCGGCGCACGGCCCCATCGACATCATTCCGGGCTCGGGCGCCGGCTTCATCGACGACGATCTGAAGACCGCCTGCCTGAAGGCCCTGGAACTGGATCGCAAGGATGTGCGCGCCTACGCCGAGAAGTTCAGCTGGCGCGCCTCGGCCGAGCAGTTCGTCGAGAACCTGCAGCCCTATCCCGAGCCCGCGCGCGGCCGCTTCTGGCGCCGCCTGCGCCGCATCGCCCGGTTGAGACGCAAGGCGGCGGCTTAGGCTAGAGCAAGCATGGCAAGCGGCGACCATAATCCCTACCGCACCCAGCCGGACCACGCCTTTTGGTCCCGCGCCATGACGCAACTAGCGATCGAGGAAATTAACCCGGTCGCCAACCCACGCTTCCAGATTGGACGAGAAGACAGAATCGCGACGGCCGGAAGCTGCTTCGCGCAGCATATATCCAGAGCCTTGCAAGCGGACGGTTACAACTACCTCGTCACAGAAGGCGGTTCGATTGATCGAAACTACGGCGTCTATCCCGCGCGCTTCGGCAACATCTATACCGCTCGCCAACTCCTCCAGTTGTTCCAGCGTGCTTTTGGCTTGTTCACTCCCGCCGAGACCGCTTGGCGGCTGGCCGATCGCTTCATCGATCCTTTCCGGCCACAAGTCGAACCTGGGGGCTTCGACAGCCTTGAGGCCCTTCAGACTGACCGGGAACGTCACCTAGAAGCTGTTCGAACCATGTTCGAGCAAGCCGACGTCTTGGTCTTCACCCTCGGTCTGACTGAAGGTTGGGAGTCTCAGGTAGACGGCGCGGTCTTCCCTCTGGCGCCCGGCGTCGCGGGCGACGCAGACTGTCCGGAGTTGATAAAACCCCACCACTTCACAGTTCAGGAAGTCATTGACGATTTGAACGCCTTTCTAAAGCTCGCGCGCACCCTCACACCGAATCTGAGGGTCCTGCTCACGGTCTCGCCGGTGGCTCTTGTGGCCACAATCAGCGACCGCCATGTCCTTTCAGCCACAAGCTACAGCAAGTCCGTCCTGCGCGTCGCCGCGGAAAGCATCGCAAAAGAAAACAGCGACATCGACTACTTCCCCAGCTACGAAATCATCACAGGACCGCAGAGCCGAGGGCGTTATTTTGCAGATGACCTTCGCAGTATTTTGCCCGAAGGCGTAGATCAGGTGATGAAGGTATTCACCAAAAATTATCTTGGTAAAACTGAACCTAAGCACTTGGCTAAAGTGCCGAGCCCGGCACCAACCCCAAATGCCATTCGCGCGTACGCCGCTCTGCAAGCCGTCATCTGCGACGAGGAAGCGATTGACCGACAATGAAGATCGGGCTTCTGGGCAACTGTCAGATACAGGGTGTGGCTCGAAGCATTCGCCTATTCGCACCCGATGTAGAGATCTTGCTACGTAGCGTCTCTTTCACGGCAGCAGAGCAGGCCGAAACAATTGAGATGATCGCGAACGACCTAGCCGACTGCGACCTAGCCCTAATCCAATCCCTGGACGATGCGCAGCCCCGACTGACCAATCTCTTTGAGACCGTCATAGCTAGAGCAACCACTCGTCGCTGGCCGCCCATTCTCTTTCGTGGCTTCCATCCCGATTGCATCTATGTTCGGCACGACGGTCGCGTCGTGGATGGAATCGCTGGTCCCTATCACTCAGCCCTGCTCTGCGCAGCCTGGGCCGAAGGCCTCCCCCCCCTACGCGCGGCGCGCCTATTCAACGCCTTCACATATACAGCCCTCGGCTATTTCGACGCTTTTGAAGAGGCCGCAGTTCTTCTAACAGCCCAAGCTGATCGGCACGGCTTCCAATTCTCCACCTTTTTGGATGCTCCAACAGCGCCGTTCATGCACACCATCAACCACCCTCGCATAGAAGTTCTGCAGTCGATCGCCGCCCAGGCCCTAGACATGTCGGGTATCACACGCGCACCCACCCCCCCCCTTGCAGACGACGAACTGTCGAAAGGTCCCATATGGCCAACCTACCCCGAACTTGCTCGACGCAGGGGCTGGATGCCGGTGCCGGCTTCATGGGACCCTAGCGACATGGAGGCAGTAGCCCGTCAAGCTTATGAGGCACTCGAGCCCTTGGGAGACTTCTTTACAGGCCAGCCTGACACGCCAGGCGAACACGCCATCCTAAAAGCGCGCACTTTTATCAGAGACTACGTGAAGTAGCAGATCCAAGCACTTCTTCGATCAACAAACCACAAACGCCTCGAGCATCGAACTCGAGGCGTTGTAAGTCTGCCAGACCGCCAGACCTGTGGCTTAGTTCGGACGAGCCATCGAGGTCATGGCGGCGGCCTTGGCGCGCTCGGCGGTCAGTTCGGCGGCCGGCAGCGGCACCAGACCGCGGTCCTGCAGGTAGCCGCCCCGCGCGGCCGAGCCTTCCGACATGAACTCCTGGACGAACTGCTCCAGGCCCGGCGTCACGCCGATGTGGGCCTTCTTGACGTAGATGTAGAGGCTGCGAGCCAGGGGATAGGTGCCATCGGCGATGGTCTCGGCCGAGGGGGCGACGCCGTCGATGGTCTCGGCCTTCACCGTGTCCATGTTCTGCTCCAGGAAGGAGAAGCCGAACACGCCCAGCGAACCCGGCGTGCGGGTCAGGGTCTGGACGATGGCGTTGTCATTCTCACCCGAGTCGACCCAGGCGCCGTCTTCGCGCAGGGTGTGGGTCAGGGTCTCGAAACGGGTCTTGTCGTTCTTCAGCGCGGCCACGGCCGGGACCAGTTCGCCGCCCGGCGACATGCCCAGCTCCAGGAAGGCGTCGCGCGTGCCCGAGGTGGGCGGCGGGCCGTAAACCTGGATGCGCTGGCTCGGCAGGCCCTTGTTGACGTCGTTCCAGCTCTTGGTCGGGTTGGCGACAAAGGTCCCGTCGGGACCCGGCACTTCCTTGGCCAGACCTTCATAGAGGTCGTTCAGTTCGAAGTTGAAGCTGTTGCCGGTGCGGGCCGTGGCGATGACGATGCCGTCGAAGCCGATCTTGATCTCGACGATATCGCTGACGCCGTTGGCGACGCAGCGATCGAACTCGCTCTGCTTCATCGGACGCGAGGCGTTGGCGATGTCCGGGGTCGAGGGGCCGACGCCGGCGCAGAAGGCCTGGATGCCGCCGCCGGTGCCCAGGGACTCAACACGGGGCGCCGAGCCGCCCGAGGTGCGGGCGAAGTTCTCGGCCACGCGGGTGGCGAAGGGGAAGACGGTCGAGGAACCGGCGGCCCAGATGCCCGAACGGGCCTTCTGGCTGCCGGGGGCGGCGCCGCCCTCGTTATTGCCGCAGGCGGCGAGCGCGACCAGGGCGGCGGCGCAGGCCCCGAACTTGGCGGTATTTTTCAGGGAACGGATCATTGGCCGGACCTCTCCAGACGTCAGTTGAAGACGCTTAGAGCAGCGAAGTGTGACGGTCCGGCCAGACCTTTGTGACAGTCAGAGCAAACCTCGCCCCGACCTGGTTCGATTACAGCAGGCGCTTGCGCATGACCTGCGACAGGGTGTCGATCAGGGTCACGGCGATGACCACGATGATGACGATGGCCGAGACGGCCCGGAAGTTGAAGGCGTTCATGCTATCGAACAGCACCTGGCCGATGCCGCCGGCGCCGATCAGACCCAGGACGGTGGCCGAGCGGCTGTTGGACTCAAAGCGATAGAGGGCGAACGAGGTCCACAGCGGCGCCACCTGCGGGATCACGCCCCAGACGATCTCATGCAGCTTGGACGCGCCCGTGGCGCGCACGCCCTCGACCGGCCCCTTGTCGATCGACTCGACCGCTTCGGAGAACAGCTTGGCCAGGACGCCGGCCGTGTTCAGGGTGATGGCCAGGACGCCGGCCAGGGGGCCGAGGCCCACGGCGGTGACGAACAGCAGGCCGATGACCAGGTCGGGCACCGAGCGCAGCAAGTTCATCACCCAGCGCACCGGGGTCACGACCCAGGCCGGCGCCATGTTGCGTGCCGCGGCCAGACCCAGAGGAATGCCGAACAGCACCGCCAGAGCCGTACCCCAAAGGGCGATCTGGACCGTCTCCCACATCTTGGCGACGAACATCTTCCAGTCGGAGAAGTCCGGGCGCAGCAGGTCATGGACGAACAGGCGAGTGCTCTCATTGCCCGAGAACAGGCGCGAGATATTGCCCAGGTCGACGGCGTCGATGCTGTAGAGCAGGACGGCGATCACGCCGCCCCAGACCAGGATGTCCATCGCCCAGGAGACGGCGGACTTTTGCGGAGCGGCCGGAACGGCGCCCGCAGTCGAAGATACAGGCGTAGAGGTCAAGGCTGGACCTCACGCAGGCTGCGCAGGCGCTGAAGCTCGGCGGTCGCGGCGGCGACGCCGGCCTTGTCGCCCTTGGCTTCGGCTTCGCCGCGCTTCTGGTCGGCGATCATCTCGCGGATCGGGTTCAGATAGCTGTCGTCGGCGGCGGCGAAGCGCGAATACTCCAGGCCGGCCAGAACCTTGCGCTGACGCTCGGCTTCCGGGCCTTCGCCCTGACCATAGGTCAGGAAGAAGCTGCGGATCTTTTCCTTCAGCGCGGGATCGAGATCTTCACGCACAACGATGCCGCTCTCGGGGATCGGCGGCGAGACCCAGATCTCCTCGATCTGATCGGCCAGCTGCGGATTCTCGCGGCGGATGAAGATGGTGTTGACGCTGTTCGAGGTCGCCACGTCGATCACGCCCGTGGCCACGCCGAAGGCGTTGGCCTGATGGTTGGCCGAGCGCACGGTCTTGAAGCACTGCGACGGCACGACGCCGCGCGCGTTGAACAGGAAGGTCATGGGCGCCAGGGTGCCCGAGGTCGACTGGGCGTCGCCGATGCCGAAATTGTATTGCTTGCCGCAGGCCAGCACCGTGTCCAGCGTGATGCCCGAGCCCTTCTTGACGATCAGGGTCGACTGATAACTGTCCAGGCCTTCGCGATTGACCGTGCGGGCGATGACCTCGGCGTTGGCGCGGTCGATGGCCTCGACCTCGGGCTTGGCCGAGAACCAGCCCACCTGGGTGTGGTTGCCACGCATGGCCTCGACCAGAACCGTGTAGTTCGAGCCGAAATAGGGCTTCACCGGCACGCCGATCGACTTGGACATGTCGTCCAGCAGCGGCTGCCACAGAGGGCCCGACGAGGCCTGACCTTCAGCCGACAGGATGGAGAAGGTGATTTCGGTCGGGGCGGCGCCCGAGGCCTTGTCTTCGCCCTTGCCGCAGGCGGCGAGACCCAGGGTCAGGGCGGCGACGGCGGCGACGCCGAACAGGCGGCGGGTGATGGGGGTGCGGGTCATGCCTTGGCTTCCCAGAACGCGTCCTCGTACTCGGGACCGTAGATTTCAATCAGGCGCTTGGAGTCCAGACCGGTCGAGGGGCCGTCATAGACCACCT
>Ga0247823_10001611_pt1 | contig 18757 bp, 27 predicted proteins | sample 13C_PalmiticAcid_2_FD_192426 | JGI IMG/M metagenome (GOLD analysis project Ga0247823, IMG submission 192426) | Soil microbial communities from agricultural site in Penn Yan, New York, United States - 13C_PalmiticAcid_Day30 | ecosystem: Environmental > Terrestrial > Soil > Agricultural land... | reverse complement strand
GGGAGAGGGGGGGGGGGGCCGGCGCTCGCCTACGTCAGGGGATTAGGTACGTTTGTACACATGACCAGCGCAGTGCAGTGGGGGGATGTGAATTGGACCTAGGCAGGGGAGAAGTGACTCTGATGGGAATTCGGAGATGCTGTACCTGGTCTGGTGTACGCACATATGGATTGGGCTGTGGCTACCTCCCTCACCCTGAACATCCTTGCGCTCGCTTTCGGAATTCGATATCGCGATTCGATTATGATTCGTGAACCCACCATCAAAATGAAAGAACACGATCGACTGCAGATCATCGTGTATTAGGGGCACGACCTTGGCCGAGCTTGGCTAATACGGAAGTCGGGGCATCCGACCCTCGGAATTCCAACTCGGGTTGTCCAAGAAAGAAAACTTGGAAGTTGGTCTGCGCTTCGTCACCTAGACAGAGACATTCTGAGGGACAAACTCGGTCAGGCGAGATACAAACAGTATCTGACCGCGTTTGCTGATGAAACAAAGCTTCCCACGAATTCTGGCCCAGGATAAGGTATTTGGAAGCACAGCCCCTTCGGGTTGTAAAGCCCAAGTCTCTTGACAATGGTAGGTCAACCGACGACAGTGGTCACTATCAGAAATATGGGACAGCCAAAGAATCAAGATCTGGCCTCTCGCCGCGACCAAGGGCAATTGTGTTCCATCATGTGGACTGTAGGAGCATTGCGATAAACGGTCTTGTTCTGTGATGTGAAGTCACGCGGCAGTGAGGGCTTTTCTCGGGCGACCGGGTGGACCTGACGAGCGCGGGTCAACATTGGGGCCGTCGCCTGGCAATGCAGGAGCCGTCCTCTGACGGGCAGGACACAGCGCGTCGCGTGCACCAGACTGACTCAAGCCAACTCCTTGCTGCCTCGATCCTCCACCTTTTTGCTGTTGCTGCCTCACTGATACACAATGGATGCCGAGAAGGACCGATGTCGGTGGAATGGGCAGAAAGGGAGGGGTACCCGGCCTCGCCGGTTTGCGGACACTCAAACAGAAGATGTGCTTGCTGACTATCAAAGAGATGATAACCCAGCACATTGAGGGCGCAGGGCGGACGATGAGTGGTCTAAACGCAGTACCATCCGAAGACCGAAATAGTGACTGGCTGGATTGTGGACCAGCGTTCTCCAACCACGTTAATAAAAATGATCGCCATGGAGTTACTGTGGCCCCATCTGGGACCTTCTCAACTCTGCTACAAGGAGGAGGCCAGGAGGATGGACAAAAAGGGTCTAGTTCAAAGATAGTTATCGTGGTCCGGAGTGAGCCGCGAGTGGGCTACCCTCGCAAGAGGCTTGAGAGAGGTGACGGCCAGGCATTGAGCAGGCTCGAGGCAGGATGCCGTTAACGAGTTGCGTGTGTGGCTCGGTGAAGGACTGACTGCCCGGGTCTTGGCAGAACCGCATGTGCCGAGTCCCGTTCTGCCCCTCGCAGCTTGAAGACCAGACAACCAGACAACCGCTGCATCGAAGTACACCGGTTCGACTGAGAGGTGGGCTGAGTGTAGCTGCCGCTGGGTCAATACGAGCACATACAGAATCTGTTTGACTCGCGAGAAGCTCCGTATCGATGGCAACTTGGATTCCTCGCTTCAAGATGATCATCGAAGAGGGACGCCCAGTCCCCGTCGCCCACCGCCAGACTGACGTTCCCTCAAGCTCCCCGCCGCGGGCTCGGACTGGGGGAACAGGTTTGAATTTTTTCCTGCGGCGGAGAAAACCAGGTCGGCAGGTGACACGGCGGAACCAGTGATTCGCTGTTGGCTATCGGCAGAAATTGGTCCGGCTATGTCGGCCAAGGAGGTGATCGACAGTTGCCGACACAGTGCGACTCATGCTCTTGGACAACGGAGAGATGCAGCAGGCGTGGGAATCGAACACCATTCTTCCCACCTCCTGAAAGGCCCTCTGACATGTTGGCAGAGGCTGGGTTTGAGGCGAGCAGTTGTGTCTTCGTTGGCAACATGACCGACGTACTCGAGTTCCCGTTCTGTCACCTGTGGCGACGCACTCCAGCCGACGGCCGGGGACAAGAGATGGAGGGAAGTGTGAGGTAGGGAGGTACTTTGGGTTGCCTGGAGCTGTGTGCGGAATCGGCGCCCTCCTCCGACTGCCAGCGACTCGGACTCTTGGGTTGCTGCACGGTGGCCTCTCGACGTGATAAGTTGGAAACCATATTTAGACTCGTCCGCCTGTGTTTCGCCATGGCGAAGGGTGGGGGACCCTTGTTCGACTAGAGACCACGCACGGCAAGACGGTGAGACGGCAGGGTGGTGACGCAACGAGACTCATATGTCATCCCCCAACGCCACACCAAGTAAGGTTTCTCGCTGGACGAGGATCACCATCATGGATAAGGTGCCGCGCGAGTGTGCTCGTCTGTTCTGGTCTTCAGTGAACCGGGTGCGTCCTGGGCGAGCTTGGGTCCTCGGAACTCGAAACGGCAGCTCTTCCCCGCACGCCGTCTCGCGCCAAGATGCCAGGTCGTCTCATGCATGTCTGAGATTCTCAACCGGACCATCAGGGTCCAAAATTGTTGGAGAAAGCACAGTGTGCGAAGCGGCCCTCGAGGTGCGTCAGGGTCCATGTTGTGTTTCTCTCATTCGTCAGCGGCGGCGGGGTCATGACTGGGATTGAAGCTTGCCAAAACAGGGAAGGCCAGGGAAGGAAAGGAAGGCCAGGGTTTGCAGCCACGGGATGCTGTCGTGATTTTCCGCGGGTTGGGGTGGCACAGCTTCCACCGACTCTGGCGTGTCGAGGAGGCAGCGACTGCGGTGGTGTTCTGACTTCGGTCGAATCTGATCAAAAACGTCGACGAAGTGTGTTTGGAAGCCTCAGCACGGAGCCGGTTCCGGAGTGAAAAGTCAAAAAGCAGACGCGCATGTGCTGCTTGCAACGGCTGCGGCAAGTCCAGCGCGGGAAGAAAAGTGCCGTCTGCAGGTCACGGCGGCCACATGCCGGATATGAAGAAGATCCCCTTTTTTGTTCCATTCTCGATGTGTGCCACTGTGGAGGATGAGAATCCCATTCCCGCCCACCAAACGCCGATCGGACCCCTGCTCGAGCCCTGTTGGTCATTTTGGGGGTCCTCTGAAAAACCCGCCCAGCATGCCAATCGGCGTGGCGGCTTTTGGCGTCATGGTGCCGATCGCCGACCGCTCTGGTAAGTGGACCCTAAACACCAAACAACGTGTGGGACCGTGGGCGAGCTCAACGGGTTGTGCCTGAGGCATGAAAAACACCCGCTGCAGAGTAAGGGGGGTAAATGACTTGTAAATTACGTCTTTTCCGTAACAAACTGCCAAACCCTCAGCGCTGCCAAACATAACATCATCAACCAGGCTCTTGCTATTCTAGACAGTACTGGGCTCTTGCTCACATGCCAGTTTTGGTGTTTCAGAGCCTTAAATTTATTTCCTTTTTCTTCGAAGCGGACGGGTTTCGACTATCAACGCCGTAATCAACTCTCCCAGACTCCGTAACTATTCTGTCATTGTAGTGTACCGAGATTACGACGCGATACAGTTTTGGCGTGGTTGGTCAAAGCCCCCGCCAGCCCACCCGTGTCGCTTCAACACGCCGTTACCTCGCTCCCTCTCGATCGACATCCCGACTTCCACAGAGGGCATCCCAAAACAGATCCTGGTCCTCCGCTCCTGTGACAGTCTTGGGAGGGCCCCTCGCAACCAGTCGCCGCCCAGTACATCAAGGCACGGCTTGCTGATCGCGGCAGTGGAAACAGGACACAGGAAACACCTCCTGACCAACCCCCCCGACCCCCCGTCGTTCGTCGAACAATCGCCGCCGTTTGCCCCTGCTTTCCGTCGACTCCAATCGCGCTTCACCGGCCTTTCCCGCGCCTCAATCCTGCCCTCGTCTCGGTCACCTGTTCTGCCTTCTGCCCAGTCCCCGCTGTCCGAGGTGGCCTCCCCCAGTCTCCGGCCCGCCTGCTTATTGGGCGACTGACGTCCGTCGACGTCTGCTGCGCCGGTCCCAGTCGGCCCCACGACTCCACGAAGCAGGACCCGCGGCCCCGGCCCAAGACCCACCAGCGCCTCGCCTGATCTGTCTTTTGCGCTACCCCTCAGAGGTTCCGCTCCCAGATTTGCTCCCTCTTCCATCCCAGAACCACCCGAACTCAACAACCTTTCCATCCAAAATCCGACGCGCCCAACTCCTCGACGACACTCAACCCTGCGCCACCCACACTGCTGGATGGTGGCGACAGCAACCTTGCTGGGTTGACTGCGTGAGGAGGAACTGGTTATTTTCGTCCATGACCTTCGCGCCATCCTTTGCTCAATATCCTTCGAAACCTCTGCATGCGCGTTCACCGCCTGGAACGGCCGACCAGTCCTACCGCTCTACTCTGCCGCACCGGCCATTTTTAATCCATAATGGGAGACGCCAGCCTGCCAAAAACATCAAGTCCGGACTGGTCGGATTCATCATCGGGGTCGTCCTTGGATATCCACGCGCCCAAACCCATGCGGCCAAGGCTTCCGAGCCGCAAGAGCAGCGGCACCATGATTGTGCCTCGCGACTCAATAGAGGTCGGGCCCGTTGAGTTGCACGTCGGGCCAGACGATGTGAGGGCCATGAGCCCGAGAAGAACGAGCGAGGACATACAGGCGCTCGGCCTGGAGGCGAGGGAGGAGCTGCAGAAGTGAGTGCAAGAAACCGCCTGAGGAGGAGTTCACCCCCCTGCCCAACAGCCAGGCTGACCGCTGCACCAAGGCACGCCAAAGCACTGCAAGACTCCCTGGTCAACCTCTTCAACCGGATCGAGGCGGTGAAGGAAGAACACGACAAACTCGACAACAACAATAGGTTCCTCCAAAAGTACATTGGAGACCTAATGTCAACGAGCAAGATCACGTCGTCCAGCAGTCGAAGCAAAAAGTAGGCAGGCGGTTGCCATCCCCGTCTGCTGGAAAGAGACGGTCAAAGAGGAGGCGAAGGACAAGGAGGTCGAGTTGAGGGAGGACGGATGTTGGGACATGCCTGCGGTCATACCTCGACACACCATTTGATCGCACGACGACGTTTCAGTCCGGCAATCCTCTACCATGCCTGGATGCTTTCTGTCGACCGCGGCCAGGTTGACGAGTGCAGGCTGGGAGCGGGGAGCGACGAGCGACGACTACCGCAGCAACAAGGGTATAACCCATCATGATTGATGACCATTTGGCATTCGATTGGATCGATTCCCGGGCCCGCGTCACCGGCATCGAATGACAGCTCGGAACGTCGATATTCTTCACGGCGGTCAGCCGCCGGCACATCTTTCTGGACTTTGTTTTTTTATGGGTTTACTGGGGCTACAGGAGTTGGGGTTTGCGTGCGAGTCTGTTTTGATATGGATGGAAGACGTTTATACCACCATGCGCGTCTCGGTTTTCAGGGTTTCTGAGGGCAGAGAAAAAATTACCCCGGGTACACGCTCTGCATCATTACAGCCAGGGCAGTGGGATTACTTGACGAACGAGCTCGGGGGAACATGGGGTTTTGGATGGGGCATTTGTCTTACCACCCAAGTTAAAGGCGTCAAACGGGAGGGTCTGCTTTCGCCGTTGTTCAAGGGGGAGGTGGAAGGATATGGGAGGTTCTCCCCATGATTGCTAGTATCTATCGTTCCAGATGATTGTGTGAGTAGGTAGGTAGCAACGCCGTCGTCGTTGGGTCCGTTTTGGTCCGTGAGGAAGATTCGGAATGCCAAGCGAACACCAACTTAGCTTGGTGCCGACCCCGTCTCAGCCCGTTTTCTCAAAGAGATGGGATGAGGCATCGGATCTGGGGCCGTGAGATCGGCTTCTTTTGCCACTGTATGTCAGTTCGGGGGAAGGTTCACGGAGAGACCGGGGATCTTGGACGGCCTGACGCCCCTGAGTGACGTCAGTGGTTGAAGCTGCGGCTGGGTGCGACGTGGGACCAGCTCAGGCCAGCCGGTGGCCAAAGACAACGGGCAGCTGCAGCCTTGCCAACCGGCCGCCTTCGGCTCATTCCGTCTGACACACGGGTTCCCGTGCCAAGTTGCTCTCAGCTGCGCCGCCGCAAACCTTACCCCTGCCAATGCCCCGATTCCGCGACGTGGGGATCTCCGGGCTTTGTTGCTGCTGGCTCGGCGAGCCCAAGGATGATGCCACTTTGACGCGGTCTCTCGCTTTCTGTACTCTGTACAGTGTAGCGGTTTCTCGCCTTTCACCTGCTGAAACACGGTCTTCATCGCCACTTCATGGCTTGCAAAGCACTAACCAACCGCCTTGCCGCCGACAGCCAAATTGGTTGAGCTGTTGGACGGAAGAGCACCACATGTCGGACAGGTCCTTCCTCATGTCCAATGGGGTCCAGGAGGATGGGGGTTGGGGTGAGTCAAACGGGTTATGCGAGAGCGGGTAAGTGAACAAGAAGTGAAGGAAGGGCATTATGAGAGGACTGGGAGGGCCGTCCTGAGCACAGCCGTCATTCGGGTCATCCCCTCTGGGCTGAGCCGGCGTGGCGCAATTGGTTAGCGCGTCAGACTTTTAAGAAACAAGAGATCTGAATGTTGCGAGTTCGAGTCTCGCCGTTGGCGGTTGAGTTCTATCAAGCGACCCGTGATGATAAGTTTTTGGTGGTTTGGCCGTTTCTCATCAAAAACTGCACTTTCTTTATTGCTGATGGGAAGGTATTTCGTGGTGCCCGGGACTTCATCTTCCATTTTGGCGTTTTGGTGCGAGGGAAGGAGCACGTTGATCACCTGAGTCTTGGAGGATTCAATGTGGGTGGAGTGACACAGGACCTAGCACGCTCAACACTCAAATTCGCAGTGCGCATCAGAGTCTGAGAGAACCCATCAAATTCAATGGTCAATACTCTACAACTGAGAGCAATCAAAGCAATAACTGCAGATACTATTAATTGCATGACCACAGATGGGTACTGGCAGACAACAGCAGCCTTGACCGAACAACGGGGTTGCAAAAGCCCTTCACAACGTAACGTCGTGACCCAGAACCTTGGTTGAAGATGCATCGCAATGGAGAATCGCTTGTCATGAGGATTGAGGCAAAGAAAACACAGTATGGTAGCTAGGTGCTTCCTGTTATCTGTACCTTTCTTGTTAGGATTCACCGCCCACCAACCCCACTTACATGGTGGCGAGCCAGAGCAAACGAGTACACCACCACGAGGACCTTTTCCGACCTCTCCACAACACAGCCCCAAACGCTCCCGCCGAGATCGCGAATCGATCAGATCAACGACGAGGACCGACAGGCTCTGGAAACGGCCGCTCGACAGGCAGCCACAACTGCCGTGAAGGCCGCCTGCCGTCTGCGGCCTGCCAACGAACTACCTAGGCGCCTTTCAGAACAAGCGGACGAACCATCGACTCCTGCCTTGAGGCTCCGGGCCTCATTGCTCAGAAAGGTAGCGGAGGCTCCCCAACCAAACCGCACCTACTCACGTCACCACCGTACCTACTCCGACACCGACGTCGGAAGGTAGAAAAGCCCGACCACTAACCGCCACATCGTCGGCCTTAGACTTCCGCCTCTCAACTAGCGAGTGGCGGTTATCGAACTAGAGTCGGGGCCAGCGTCGAGGGCTAGTCCTGAGGACGACGCCGCCTTTAAGCGGTATCGAGAACTAGCACCAGAGCCATCGTCGACCACGACATCCTTGGTGGCCTCTCCAACCACCCACACACATTCCCCCGAAACACGTCACCAACCAATGATCACACGCGACACCAGCTCCATCTTGGCTCAGGAGTGCGGCACGACAGCCACCAATCCAACGCCCGACAGACGACAGCCAGAGGTTGCTTCTGACACGGACCAGCCTGGCACACGGCAGCTCTTTTACCAACGCTGGGAACCCCGCCAGCCACCGACAGTGACAAACACCAAGAAGACATCACCGCGTGCCCTGGCGTAACAGCTGGCATCTTCGGAAGCATGACAAACAAAGGGACTCGTAGAGATGACACAATTGTCACACATAAGAACCTGAATCGGTTCTCAGCCTAAAAATAGCTCAGGTATCACACGAGAACAAACCAGCATCCATTCCGCAACCCAAGTAAAGGGAGATAATTGTGCCTACCTGTCTGCCTTCACACAAGAAGTTCACATCTGGTATTTTGGTACAACAATCACTGGATTGTCGGGCAAAAATCTTCAAGTCTGCCATGACGGGTTAATAATCACACTCTGTGAACGGAGCGGCAATCTGCTTTCAACGTTCTTTATGCCTGCGTCTTAAGCATGGGTGTCGTTCCCTTGACTTTGGAAATATTTTCCTGCAATCAGGGTATTGGGGATGAAACACGCTGCCTGTTGATTGAACTCGAGCTATAGCAAACGTACGGTTCAAGAATTTGTCTGGGAATGTAGAAGAAGAGTTGGCCAAGTGACAGACGGCGCTGGCAGTTAAGGCGAACTGCTCCCGTTTCTCCCAGAACCTTGACTTCAAGAGACTCATTGAGTCAAGAACCTTACATTGAACATCATCAGCATCTTAATCTTAACTGTGGTACCTGGCATCTGTCTGCCTTGTGGCATAATATGCTGATTTTCTGCAGAGTAATTGCATCCCGAATCTTAGGCGTCTGCTCTCACCAACCTCAGTGTCAGTTTGGATATTCTACCGAGAGTGAAAGATAGGTCACGGGCAGGTTCCTGGTCAGTTCTCGAGAGTGCGTCACACAACGAGTTCATTCACTCCAGCAACGCTTGACCCTAAACAATAATGATCCAGTATGCAAAGCGTTTCAGAGGGTGCAGCGCATGCAGGCACTCGGGGCGCCAGCGGGTCCGACTTTGACCATGAGTTCGATACTGCCAGAGCAACGAGGATGGAATTCAACGACGACTCAGCGACACTCGTGCCCGGTCAAACCTCACAGACCAAGCTACGATGAGAAAACAATCCGCAACTAACGAAAAGTTCCGAGCGTTTTCAAAACCGCAGCCCGATGCTTAGCATTGCGAATGGTCCGACTCTCAGTCTCGAACTTACAGTCAGACTTACACGCAGAATCGACACAGACAGAACAGTGAATCAACGACAGTTATTTCTCTGAATCGGCGCACCTTCAAAAATGTTGCGATCAAAGCGGAGAACGACTGTCGCGCTGTCGTCGTCCATTTCTCGCCATCGCGAGACTCACGACGACCACCCTGGCTCACGGTCCTTCAGCTGTGGACCCCGACTCCCCGACGATGGCGTGCTCCCGGATGCCGCTGTGGGGCCGCCCCTGGCAGTGGGCCGGGAACGGACGAGCGTCGCTGTCACGTTGCCAAGATCGTCCGAGCCACCCCATCTCACAGCCGAGTCATCGCTCGTCTCCTTTCCCCCTTTCATCAGCCCGCCTTCCAGCCCACTGTCGCCCGAGGCTGACCGCAACGCGGAGGATCAGAGCGACGGCAAACCCGGCACTGTCAAGGCCAACGTGAGCACCAACAAGCGGAGTGCAGCCCCCGCAATGGCTGCTGATTCAGCATCGCGCTTGGCCCCTTCGGGGTCGCACCACGACGGAGCTGCTCCCACCGAGCGGACGGCCCTCCTGTCGGGAACCGCTAGTGGACCACTAGCCCGGGATGGCCACAACGGGGTCGCCGCTACCGCCGTCGGTGGAGGCCGCCAGGTGGAGGCTGTTGCGGACGGGGATGTGACTGCCGGGGCTAACGAGGAGGAGGCCATCGGCGGTGGAGCAGGGACATTCATGCGCAACCTGGGGACGGTCGAGGCCTTTGCCATCGTCGTCAGCATTGTCATTGGCAGCGGCGTGTTCACCTCGCCCGGGTCCATCGACACCAATGTCCCTTCGCCCGGTGCGGCCCTCCTGGTCTGGCTGGTTGGCGGCGTGCTGGCCTGGACCGGCGCGAGCACCATGGCCGAGCTGGGGACGGCGATTCCAGGTGAGGGTACGTATGCGAGCACATCGGGATGAGATGGTGCCAATATGGGTGTCGATGAGCAATGCAGAGCGCTGACAACACGCAGGAGGAGTGCAGCCGTACCTCAAGTACATCTTTGGTGATGTCTTTGGCTTCTTGGCCGCTTGGACTTGGGTGGTGGCCGTCATGCCTGCCACCCTGGCCATTCTGAGCATTGTCTTCATTGAGAGCATCTACTCCGCCGCCGGGGTGACGGGCGAGGGCGACCGTGTCCAGCACAAGCTGCTCTCGATCGTCGTTTTGGCCTGCATCGGTGTCGCCAACTCCATCAGCACCAAGGCGAGCACTCGGCTCAACAACTTCTTTGTCGCCACCAAGTTTGTCACCATCGCAGCGATTGTCCTCGCTGGAGTTGTCGTCGTCTTTCTCCAACTCGCAGACCCGAATCGGAACGTTGGTGGCCGCGACTGGAACAAGAAACCATGGTTTGGGTACCGCGACAGCCTCAACCCCGACGGCAGTGTCACGCACTGGGACGGACTGGGGCAATGGGAGATGTTTGGACACCTCTCGGCTGCCCTGTACGCTGCCCTGTGGGCGTATTCTGGATGGGACAAGGTATGTCTGGCATGTTTCTCGGCCGACAGAGCAAAGTGTTGATATCTCTTCAGGCAATCTACGTCTCGGCCGAACTCTCCGCCCCAGCCCGCCAGCTGCCGCTGGCCATCAACACGTCGATTCCCAGCATCATTCTGTGCTTCCTTACGGCAAATGCGGCCTATTACATCCTGCTGCCGTGGGATGTTGTCTCGACCACGGACAGTGTCGCGGTTGTACGTTTTGACATTTGAGGCCCTCCCCTTGCTGTTGTTTCTCGCTAACTCGATTGCGTAGACCGCTATCACCCGCCTCCTCGGCCCGGGGTTTGGCATCGTCGCGGCCGTTTTCATCTGCCTCGTCGTTGCGGGCTCGCTTCTCGGCAATTCCTTCGTTGCCGGCCGTATGGCCGTTGCCGCCGCCAACCAAAACTGGCTTCCTCGCCTGCTCGCCGTCGTGGGCAAAGTCGGCACGGAACAAGAACGTGCACAGCCCGACCCCCAGAAAGCACCTGGATCCGATGCCCCGATCAACGCCATCATTTTATCCACCGTCCTTTCTGCCGTGTACATCCTGCTTGGAAACTTCCGCGCCCTGCTGACTTTCAACGGGCTGGGAGAGTACACCTTCTTCTTCTTGACGGTCTCGGGGGCCATCATCCTGCGGTATCGTGAGCCCCACCTTGAGCGGCCTTACAAGCCTTTCGTCTTGATTCCAATCACCTTCGCGCTGGTCAGCGGGTTTGTGGTTGTCCGCGGAGCGGCGTTTGCACCGGCGCAAGCCTTCGTTTTGCTGGGACTCTGGGGTCTGGGATTGGCGTTCTACGGGCTTCGGAGACGCTACCAGGGGTAGTGGATTGGATCACCATTGGGAATCTGCGCAGTGCGGCGAGGCATTCCGCACAGGGCTCAGCGGGTGGACAACGGGGTTGGGATGAAGGCGTCTTGATAGAAGGTGGCGTTTCTGCTGATCGGGGGGCTTTCGGGATTGCTTCACAAGCGTAGACGATAGACCACAGCCATGAGACGAGAGGATCCATTCCATTATCAGCTCTGACTTTGATTGCACAAACAAAGAATTGTTTCATGTGATGACAAGACAAACAATGCAAGGTGCTCCATTCGACCGAGATGGCACTAGGGTTAGGGGTAACCCCTTGGCTACCCCTCTTGGGATGTCAATAACCGCATCATGACAGAGCAACTCCTCTTGAGAGAGAGGAGGCATACAACAGTACCAGAGGTCCGCCACACACACCCTGGACTGTCAGGAAGTACATCTATCGTCGCTGCAATGTCATTACCAGCGCTACCACGGCGCGCAGCCTACATCACGCTCAACGCGCCCCAGCGGCGAAACGCCCTCTCCCTGGCCGAGCTCCGCTCCCTCCGGGACCAGCTCATCAAGGCCAACACGTCGCCCACCACCGGCCGGGTCCTCTTCCTCCCGCCGTTCAAACCTTCCGTCCTCCCCACACTAGAGCAGTCCCACGCCAACTTTGTCGACGGCAAGCCCGACGACCACTCCTGGCTCGTCTCGGCGCGCGCCTTCGCCCGCGAGCGCGAGGGCCTGCCCTCCGTCCTGGTGCTCGCCTCCCACGGGCCCGTGTTCTGCTCCGGCCACGACCTCCGCGAGCTGCGCGCGCTGCCGCCGGCGCAGATCGCCGAGACGTTCCGCCTCTGCGCCGAGGTCATGTCGCTCATCCGGCGCAGCCCCGCGCTCGTCGTCGGGCGCATCTCGGGCCACGCCATCGCCGCGGGGTGTCAGCTCGCGCTGACGACAGACCTGCCCATCGCGCACGGGGACGGCGTCCAGTTCAGGCTGCCCGGGGCCGGGCTGGGGCTGCCCTGCTCGAGTCCCGTCACGGCGGTCAGCCGGCGGCTGGGCAACGCGCGCGCGTTTCGCATGCTGGCGACCGCCGAGGACGTGCCGGCGGCGGGGCTGGGGGATGTGGTCCGGGTGGTCCACGGCGGCGAGGATCAAGAGAGTCGGCTCAGGGCGTTGGATGGGGAGGTGGAGAGGACGGTGGAGAGGCTGGTGGGCATGTCTCCGCAGCAGAGCGCCATGGGGAAGTGGGCCTTCTGGACGCAGTCGAGCTTGACAGGGCGGGCCTTTGACGGGCCGGACGGGGTTGAGGTCGAGGGGAAAGGCGGGGATGGCTATCAGGATGCGGTCGAGTGGGCGGGGAGGGTCATGGCGCTGCATGCAAAGAGCGAGGATGCAAGGGAGGGGATGGATTCGTTTCTGGAGAAGAGAGAGGCTGTGTGGTGTGGCTCGGTGAAACTGTGAGCTCTTCTGGCAATACTTGGCAGCATCTGGGCACGGGGCTTCCTGGGTGCCTCGAAGATGCATCTCTTGCCTGCGTCAAAGTGCACTCCACCTGCATTGTTACAGTGCCATAATGTCACAGTGTCGCAGTGGTGTCGTGTAGCGTATGTACATGGTAGCATCCTGATCCTCGGGTTCCTGAGCGCTGCGGGATGTCGATAGCCGAGCATGGCTTGTTGACCTTGAGAGTGGCACCTGCCCCCTTTTCGACGGACCCATTCCAGAGTGGCAGCCTGGAAAAGGTTGAGAGCTGGAAAGTAAGGGACCAGGCCCGGAAATTTGCACGTTCAGACAGCCGGGTGATTATCTCTGACCGCGGTTGAAGTTGAAGCTGTTGCTGCTGTTCTAGGTAGGGAAGGAACTTCGCGACCACAAATGGCTGCCTGCCTTGGCCATTGAATGAAGTGACCAGGAATGGCGGCACCGCACCTTCCACTGGCATGCTCTCTCCAACACAGCCCGGCCGTTTCTGCCTTTCCAAAATTTACATCCCCGGGCTATGGGCCAGCGGGTTGTTTTGTTTGGCGGCAACAAATGGATGGAATCCTGGCTTTCCAACTTTGCACCCACCATTCACCACTGCAGCACGCGCCTTTCGCGATGCCCGGTGACTATTAAAGTTGATGAGGACATACTTTGAAAAACCAGCAGCTGATGGCCATGATTGCAGGCCTATGCACCAGAAGTACCCAAGGCAGGTACCTAGCTGAACGCTCCACTGTGAGGCGACTTGTTTTTCAAACTTGCCACTGCATAATCTTGGGCTTCGGCTTTGCTCTGCTGACGATTCAATGGCCGAGACTTGGGCCTCCTTGCCCTCCAACAAACAACAGGCCGCGCATATTTTTGGTGCGAGCTGAATGCGTGAGCATCTTCATTGCGTGACGAGGAATAAGCGAGCTCAGTAGCGTCAATCGAGATCGGCCTCCAGACCCAGAATGCTCGCGTGCGGGCGGTTGGTGTTGCTCCGAGGGTCGCCGGTCTGCCCGATGTTCGAGATCCTTTCCCATCTCGACGTCGTGAATGGTTTGCCACGGTCGATGGGTGTCAGACTGCAGGCCGGGCCCACACCTCGACCGCGACACCTGGTTGTCAAACTGACCTGACTCTAGCACACAGTACAGAAGCGAACGGCGACGGGTTCGGTGGTGCCGGTAGGATGTCGCAGGAAGCCAATGAGGATTGTTAACCAGCTCCATCTCGCGGCCTGGATGCACATCGCCGTGTACGTTGTTCTGCAATCTCGGTACGGTGGCGTTGGAGTCTGCAGGCCTTCTCCCATCCTTCCTTGTTGTTGACTGGTTCCAGTAACCGAACCTCCACACAGGGGCCACTCCAGCTGCAGAGATGGATGGGGCGCCAGACGGCACGACGGGCGCCCAGGGACCATTTGGTCACGGCTGGGGTTGGCCTAGGATGGGGTGGAAGTTCGTGTCCACGGACCCCGGAGACTGGAGAGTGGCCGCCCCTGCGAAAAGGATGAAAATCTCGCCGGACGCAAGATCTACAGAACAAGCGAGATCGCCTCTGAGTCTCTCAGTCTCGACCTGGCCACGAGATCCAACGAATCCAGCCACATACATCGCCATCGCCGGACTGAACGAGGTTTGATCCGATGAAAGAAGGATTCATCGGCAGAGAGAGACGCAAGAACCCCAGTCGTCTAGTCTGTTTTCAGCTTCAAGAGCTCGGCAGACAGGCCGACTGCTTCAGGCCTCCGTACCACGCCGGGGCAGAGCAAGGGTGGCTGACGCCAACAGCTCTCGCTAGCCAAGGTCTCACGGCAGCTGCTTTCCTGGAAGCGGACGCCGTCTCCACTCCCCCATGGGTTCGAGAAGGGGGGATCCGGGGATTGCGGGCCTTTGCGTGTGCGGTCGTCTCCACGACGTCGGGCAAGCTTGTGATGGTCGTGGTCCGACTCAGCGGAACCGCAGACCAAGTTCTCCGGTTCTCCAGCGGGGCTGACTGCTCGATCGGGTTGGGCGATCTGTGATTTGGACGCCGTAGCAGCGCTAGCAGAGGTGCGACCCGAAAACGTGCAGACGGCGCGAGGATGCAATGGCACTCAGGGGTGACCCTTGGCCCTGGGCGCTGGTCCCCACTGGGGCTAGACCACACGGCGCCACGGAAGATCACGCGCAATTGGGCCTCTCTGCTTGCAGAATCCTTTGGCGAGGGCAGGAGACCTGCGGGCGAAGTTTGCTGCGCGGGTGCTGCACTTGGTCGAGCCGAGACTGTGCCAGGGGCCCGGGAGCGCTCCCGGAGGCGCGCTCCAGGGTAGAGAAGAAAAACCGTTAGACCTAACCCTGTGTGGGCTCTCCCGTCTGGGGTTTCGAGGCGGCACGCTAACCAGCGCGCAGGAACCCAGGCCCGACGTCCCTCGAGCGCGGCGCGTGTTCAATCATTTGGGATCACGCTTGCATGCTGCACACGGCGCAGTGCCCGGCGAATTGCAGCAATGCAATCCTCCTCCCCAGACCACCCCCAGGGAGCTGGTCCGGAGAATCCTGGCTCTAAATTCGATCGGAGAATTTCTGGTCAATCAAGATGCAGTCCGGGCGTTACACGCTCCTCACTCCCCTTTTGGGAGCTCGGAGGCGGGCCGTCCGTGGATGGATCGGGAATATGGAGCCTCCTTATTTGGAAACCGCCATTTACACCCGTTTTGAGCTCCGGACCATCTGGACATTTATATGTCTGGCGATGCCGCCGCTCTGTGCCGGTCCTCTTCTCGATATCACTCCCCATCTTCACTCCGGATCATCTCTTTCTTGAGTCACCGTGAAGATGTCGTCCCACGGGTCCGACCAAATCAGCAGCGAGAAGCGTCCCGTTTCTCCTGCCGTGGCCACTGCTGCTGTCCCTGTCACCCACGCAGCGCATGCCCACGGCAAGGAGAAAACCGTGCACAATGTCAGTAGAATCTGCACCGTCAGGGCACACCCGAGAAGTTACCTGTGGTTGCTGACAGGACTACCTAGGCCGAGCTCTACGCCGCTATCCAGGAGGCCAACATCAACCCCTGGAGCAAGACGTCCCTCCATCTCTACTGTGAGCAGAGCTCTTCCAAGTGCACCCCATTCTCCAGCTTTTGATTACTAACTGCGATGATCAGTCTGCATCTTCATCGCCTTCTGCTGGTATGCACTGGTACTAACTCGAGATTTCAAGAGTGCCAAAACTAATGACATGTAGTGCCTGCGCCAACGGTTACGATGGCTCCCTCATGACTTCCATCGTTGCCATGAAGCATTTCCAGCAGACCACTGGCGTGATGCCCAAGGGCATCCACAACTCTGTTATGATGTCGCTCTACCCGGTGTACGTTTCCCTAACAGCAAGCTTGTTGAGGTGTAGGTGTACATGAACTGACTAGAGCTTCAATCGCAGTGGTGCCATGGTTGGCGCTCCCTTCGCCGCCATCATCGCCGATAGGTACGGACGGAGAAAGAGCATGTTTACGGGCGGCTGCATCATTATCCTTGGCATGATCATCATCTCGACCACGAATACGTTGGCGCAGCTCGTCGTCGGCCGTTTCGTTCTCGGCCTGGGTATCGCCGTCATGACTGTCGCTGCTCCAGCCTACGCTGTCGAGGTTGCGCCCCCTCACTGGCGTGGCCGTTGCACTGGTTTCTACAACTGCGGTTGGTTCGGTGGCGCCATTCCCGCTGCTATCATCACTTTCGGCACCAACTACATGGACAACGACTACTCCTGGCGCATCCCTCTGATTCTCCAGGCTTTCGCCTGCGTTATCGTCATGACCGGCGTCTTCTTCATCCCCGAGTCTCCCCGCTGGCTCGTGGCCAACGGTCGGGAGGAGGAGGCTCTTGCGTTCCTCATCAAGTACCACGGCAACGGCAAGTCCGACTCGCGCCTCGTCCGCCTCGAGATCGAGGAGATGAGGGAAGGCATCGCTCAAGACGGTATCGACAAGACCTGGTGGGACTACCGGCCGTTCTTGCTGTCGCACAGCGGCCGCTGGCGTCTTGCCCAGGTGCTCATGATCTCCATCTTTGGCCAGTTCTCGGGCAACGGTCTCGGTTACTTCAACACGATCATTTTCGAGGGCATCGGCGTCACGGACGTCCCGACGCAGCTCGGCTACAACATCCTCAACCAGGTCCTGTCCGCCATCGGTGCGCTGACTGCCGTGTCCCTGACCGACCGGATGCCCCGCCGCAAGGTGCTCGTCATTGGTACTTTCATGTGCGCGGTCGCTCTGGCGACCAACTCGGGTCTCTCGGCCATGCTGGACAAGCAGAAGACCGAGACTGGCTCGATCGACCTCAACTACGGCAAGGGCGCGCTCGCCTCGTACTTCCTCTTCAACATCATCTTCTCCTTCACCTACACGCCGCTGCAGGGTGCCATCCCGACCGAGGCCCTCGAGACCACGACCCGCGCCAAGGGCCTTGCCCTTTCGGGCTTCATCGTCAACGGCATGGGCTTCATCAACATGTTCGCCGGTCCCATCGCGCTGGACAACATTGGCTACAAGTACATCTTTGTGTTCGTCGGCTGGGATATCGTCGAGTCGATCATCTGGTTCCTCTTTGGGTATGTCACCTCCCCCATATGCAGTGCTTGTAGTTCGCCAGTTGCTAACCAGACGACAACAGTGTCGAGTCCCAGGGCCGCACCCTCGAGCAGCTGGAGTGGGTCTACAACCAGCCCAACCCCGTCAAGGCCTCGCTCAAGGTCGACAAGATCGTCCTCACCGACGACGGCAAGGTCGCCGAGAAGATCGTTGCCTAAGAGCCGTGACTGTTGCCGCCTGGCTGCTTTCGGCTCAGGTGTCGCAGTGATTGCTCAGGAGCGTGTGGACAAGGGCCAAGGGGCGCGGGGGTTCGACGAGCACGCCACGCCTTGGTTGTCTGGGTGTCGTGTTGCTACTACTGCTGAGCGTTGCAGCTCTCCTCGCTACTTCAGTACTATCTCAATTGTAATATTTGGTGTTTTTGGATACCACCCATTTGCTTCGTCTGTTCTTTCCTGCGTCTCCAATTGTGCAAGTCCATCCTGTCTCTGTGCTCCGTGATGCGCTGCACTAGAGTGCGCTGGTTCTTGGCAGCTCTCGGCATGTGAGGTTTCAAAAGGCCAATGCGACGCCGTTAAGTTCGCTAAGGCAGGGCCAGCGCTAGCGACGGCGGCGGGGGGTTGCAACCGCCGATTCAGCTTGGTCTCCGGCCGTAGCGTCCGATCCCTGGAACCCCACCAGGCGCGCACGGAGCGATTGGTGGAACCGTGGAGCTGGAGACCCCATGGGGCACGGAAAAAGAAAAGCTTTTGTGGTCATCGCTTGCAACAAACTGGTTGATGCCGAAAGGGAGACTCGAGGGTCTGCGTCAAAAAATCATTCCAATTGCATCCAGTTGGCGAGGTACTTTCCTCAACAAAGAGTACATCGCAGAATCCATTCCCCCCCCCTTCTCTCACTCACCTCATCCATGGTTTCCTCGAGGTTGCCATTCTCGTCGTCGTCATTGCCGAGGTTCGCACTCGGCAGGCAACGGGCTCCAGTCACCCCCTTCAACGGTGACGGAAACACGGCCCGTCCCTGCCGACGTATCTGAGAAGTGTCGTTAACCCTGCACTACGCGACCTGCAGCAGGCTGCAGGACACTAAAGCTTCTAGTCTCATGCCAGGTTCTTCGCGAAGCATCTTCACGGTGGAGGGCAGGCCGTCGTCCCGAAAGGTTCTGCTTTGGTGTTGTTTTGGGACACGGCACATGGGGCACGCAATTACCTACCGCCCAGCCGCGCCAATCCTTCATGCGGCGTCCCCACAAGAACCGACAACACTGGTGGTGTCTTGCTTTGGAGACCCGGCTTGTGGTTGGGTGGCGTCTGCGCGCTGGGTTCGGCTCGGTCCGAATATCAGGTCATCCTCCGGAGATGGCGCCCTGGCCACCCCCCCCC
>Ga0247823_10001610_pt1 | contig 18763 bp, 14 predicted proteins | sample 13C_PalmiticAcid_2_FD_192426 | JGI IMG/M metagenome (GOLD analysis project Ga0247823, IMG submission 192426) | Soil microbial communities from agricultural site in Penn Yan, New York, United States - 13C_PalmiticAcid_Day30 | ecosystem: Environmental > Terrestrial > Soil > Agricultural land... | reverse complement strand
CGATGGTTGAAGGCCTGCGCATCCATCGGCCTGCCGAACATGTAGCCCTGGAACAGGCGGCAACCCTGTTCTCCCAACAGCGCAAATTGCTCTTCCTGCTCGATGCCCTCGGCGATCACGTCGATGTCCAGATCGTGCCCCAGTTGCAGCAGGTTGCGGGTGATGCTGGCGGCCTGCGCGTCGCGCACGATGCCGCGTGTGAACGTGCGGTCGATCTTCATCTCGGCGAACGGGAGCTCGCGCAGGTAGGACAGCGAGGAGTGCCCCGCGCCGAAATCGTCCAGCGACAGCCGCACCCCCATCGCGTGCAGCGCGCGCATCTTGGCCGCCGCATCCTCCATGTCGTCCACGAGCACGCTCTCGGTCAGCTCGAGCGTCAGTCTTCCCGCATCGATGCCGGCGCGCGTCATCGCATCGCTTACCTGCTGCACGAATTCCGGCTGCCGCAGCTGCAGGGCGCTGATATTGACCGACAACCGTAGCGGTCGCATTGTTGGATCCGCCTGCCATGCCTGCAGCTGCGTGCAGGCGGCCTGCAGCACCCATTGGCCCAGGGGCAGGATGAAGCCGGTGTCCTCCGCCGCCTGCATGAAGGCATCCGGCCGCAGGATGCCGCGCCGCGGGTCGCGCCAGCGCAGCAGGGCCTCTGCACCGACGACGCGCCCGTCGCCATCGACCTGTGGCTGGTAGAACAGTTCGAAACGTCGTTGCGACAGCGCATCGCGCAGCGCACGGTGCAGCGCACGATGCTCGGCGACATCGCTCTCGGCCAGCCGCATCACCACCAGGAAGCTGGCGACCACCGTGGCCAGGTTCACCCAGATGCCGATCCTGCGCACGTCGTCGCTGATCGCAAACGGAGCGGGCGTACCCACCGGCATCGCCGCGAACACCGCGAACGCCACCAGCAACGCGAACACCGCGCCGTAACGTAGCCAGGGCGGTTCCGCCCGGAACACATGGTGCGCACACAGGGCCAGCACGAGCAGGAAAAGGTGGCTCGTGCCCGGGATCGCCGCCGTCGACGCATCGAGGAACGCCGAGAAGAAGCACAGCAACCCGGCCATCCCCGCGAAGGCGACCCACGCGGCCGCGCGCGTCCTGCGCCGTTGCGCCATCAGGATGACCCCGCCGCCCAGCAGGGCGATCGCCAGTTCCACCACGGCCACCGCCCAGGCGCCGCGCGAGGCGAAGAACGCGCCCCAGCCCAGGCCCAGCATCACCATGATCACGCCGGTCGCCATCAGCAGGTTGAAGGCACGCCGACGCCGCCGGCGCTCCGCAGCGCCCGCCCAGTATCCGGTGCTTCCTTGGCCAGGCGCTTCCATTCGGTGCGCGTCCGTTCCTCCCCTCGCCCCTGCATCGTACTCCTGCCGGCGTCCGTGTCATGCGGAACAGCAGGCGGCGGCTTCCGCGCGCCCTCCCGACGCGACAAAAAGAAAGCCGGCCCTTCGGCCGGCTTTCCCGTTTCCCTGTACCGCCCGCCGTTAGAAGCGGTAGTCCGCGCTCACGTACCAGAACGCGCCCGGCAGGTCGTACGTACCGGCGTCGTAACCGTTGAGCGAACACGTCACGCACACCGGCGGTTCCTTGCCGAACACGTTGTTTGCGCCCAGCGACAGCTTCAAGCCGGTCAGCGCGAACGCGTCCTTCCAGCCGAACTGCACGTCGTTGTACGTGGTGGAGCCCAGCGTGTTCACGCCTTCGTCGTTGAGGCAGCCCGGCACGGCGGAGATGACGGCGTTGCCGCAGTCTTCCTTCACCGCGCTGATGTAGCGCACGTTCCAGGTCGCATCGAAGTTGCCACGCTTCCAGCCCAGCTGCAGGTTGCCCTGCCAGCGCGGGATGGCGCTGTCGGAGACTTCCCAACCCACCTGGCGCTGCGAGCGGTTGCCGTCGATGTCCACCGCCTCGTAGTTGAAGACGGTCGTGGCCTGCAGTGCCGCGCTCAGCACGCCCCAGCCCCAGTCCGGGCTCGTCCAGTTGACCTTCACGTCCACGCCATCGGTTTCGATGGTGGCCAGGTTGTCCAGGAAGTTCTCGGGCGGGTTGAGGTTGCCGCTGCTGCCGCGGGTGAACGGCGAGCACAGCGCCGGATCCGAGCCGCCGGATGCGAGGCAGGCGTTGAGGAGGGCCTGGATGTCGCGCGGCGCGATCGCATCGTCGATCTTGTGGTGGTAGTAGCTCAGTTCGAAGTCCAGCTTGTCGGACCACGACAGGCCGTCCGCCCAGCCCGGGCTGTACACCACGCCCACCGTGTAGCTGTCGGATTTCTCGGGCGAGAGATCCGGGTTGCCACCGGTGAAGGTGGTGATCTGCGTGTTGGCCTGTTCGAAGTTGTTCGGCACACCCTGCGCCACGCACGCGGCCTCAAGGCCGGGCGAAATGCCGTCGGCGGTGTTCACCACCGGCGAGCCGGTTGGGCCGCACGGATCGACCAGCGTCGCGCCGAACTGGGTCAGGCCGTACAGCTCGCCCAGGTTCGGCGCGCGGAAGCCCTGCGAGTAGGTGCCGCGGAAGACGAGGTCCTCGATCGGCTGGAAGCGGAAGCCCAGCTTGCCCGTGGTCTCGTTGCCGAACGTGGAGTAGTCCGAGAAACGCACCGCGGCGCTCAGGTCCAGCGAAGCCAGCACCGGGAAGTTGAACTCGGTGTAGACCTCGCTCACGTCGTAGTCGGCCGACACCGGCGCGGCGAAGGAGTCCTGCGACTCGCCGGTCTGGCGCAGCGGATCGGGATTGAACTCGCCCTTGTAGCGGCGATGCTCCACGCCGGCGGCGAACTGCGCGGTGCGGTCACCGATACCGAACAGGTCGCCGGTCAGGTTGGCCGATGCGATATCCAGCACCTGCTTGCTGCTGTCGATCTGGCGCGTGCGGATCCAGTCGATCATCTGCTGCGTCATCGGGCGGCCCTGGCCGCCGAACAGGTCCAGCGGCACGCAGCCCGGCACCGCGGCGCAGACCGTCGGGTCGCCGAGCGCCAGCGCGATATTGGCCATGTTGTAGCCGTTGAGGAACACCTGCTCGGCCTTGTTCTCGGCATGCACGTAGTTCGCATCCCAGCTGAAGCTGCGATCACCGAGGTTGAACAGGCCATCCAGGCCGATGTTGAAGTAGGTGGTATCGACATCCTGATTGAAGATGCGCGGACCCACTTCCACCGGGCGCTTGGTGATCCAGCCGAAGTTCTGCCCCGGGATCAGGTCGATGCCGAACGGGTTGTACGGGTTGGCGGCCGAAATCATGATCGTGTCGGCGATGCCGCCGGTGCCGGCGTACGGGCCGACGAAGATCGGCTCAGGCGCCGCCTGGTTGGCCGACTGGCGATTGTTGTAGAGCATCTTCGCGTGCAGGCGCACGTTGTCGGTCAGGTCGAAGTTGACCGAGCCGAACATCGACTTGCGCTTGCTGGGCGTCAGCAACAGGTTGTATGGCGCGAAGTTGAAACGGTCCGCGCCGGTGAAGTCGTGGTAGGTGCCGGTCGAGGGATCGGCCGGGTTCCAGACCGGCGTGGTGGTGCCGGTGTTGAGGGCCAGGTCATAGAAGAATTCTTCACTGGCCGAGCACGAGCCGTAGCTGCCCGCCGGCCGCGCCGGGTCGCAGAAGGTGAAGCGGCCCTGCGGGATCGCCGAGCTGCCCGCCGCCAGGCCCGCGCCGGGTTCGGGGAATGCCGACTGGTCCCAATCGCCGGCACTGATGCGCTTCTGCTCGTAGTAGCTGGCGGAGAACACGCCGTTGAAGCGTTCGCCACCGCCGCCCAGGGTCAGCGAGGCCTCGGTGGTCTCGCCACCGCGACTGTACTCGCCGTAGTAAGTGTGGACTTCGGCGCCGTCGAACTTCTTGCGGGTGATGATGTTGACCACGCCGGCGATCGCGTCGGAGCCGTAGATGGCCGACGCACCGTCTTCCAGCACTTCGATGCGGTCGACGATGGCCAGCGGGATGGTGTTGAGGTCGGCGCTGCCGCTGACGCCGGACGCGGAGGATTCGTTGACCCAGCGGATGCCATCGACCAGCACCAGCACGCGCTGCGAACCCAGGTGGCGCAGATCGACCTGAGAGGAGCCGGCGCCGATGCCGCCGCCGTCGGACGGATAGCCGAAGTTGCCCGAGGAGTTGAACTTCGCGTTCAACGCCTTGCCGCCGGCGGTGAGCTGCTGGAGGATTTCGCCGACGCTCTGTACGCCGGTCTGCGCGATCTTCTCGCGGTCCAGCACGAATACCGGCTGCGCCGTTACGGCGTTGGACTGCTTGATGCGGCTGCCGGTCACCGTAACCGTGTCGAGGGTGGTGGCTTCCTGGGCCACGGCGATCGCGGGAAAAGCACACAGCACTGCAAGTTGAATGGCCGAAGCCAGTTTTTGGCGACGCGCTTTCATGGATTCTCTCTCCGGAAGGGGTTCGGCCGCGCGGCCAGCGCCTAAAGCGACCTGTTGTCCGTTGTAAAGAATCGTTAAGAAGCTCACAACAGAAGAAAGTCACCGTTTCGAAGAAAGTAATCTTGATTTTGTCCGAGTAAATGAAATTACCCGGAGTTTCTACACATGATTATCACGATGATTAACAAGTAAACGGAGATACATACGCTACGCGATCTCAGCCGCTCGCCAGGATCGCGATGCCCATGACGACCATGAAGGCGGCGAACACACGCTTGAGTGCCTTGCCGCCGATCCGATGCGCGAGGCGCGTACCCCAGGGCGCCGCGATAACCGACGCGATCGCCACGCCGATGGCGGCCGGCAGATAGATGTAGCCCACCGCGTGTTCCGGCAGCGCGCCTGGTGGCGCATGCAGCGCGTAGCCTGCCGCGCTTGCGATGCCGATGGCCACGCCGCAGGCGCTCGACGTACCCACGGCGCGCACCGGCTGCACGCCGCGCCACACGAGCAACGGCACGGTCATGCTGCCGCCACCGATGCCGACCACGGCCGACACCGCGCCGACCACCGACCCCGCGGCACTCATCCAGGGCCCGCGCGGCGCAGCCACGCCACGGCCTTCCGGATGTGCGTTTCCGCCCAGCAGCATCTGCGCACCCGCGATGAAGCAGTAGCCCGCGACGATCCAGCGCAGCACGTCGTCATCGAGGTACACGGCCAAGCCGCTGCCAAGCCAGCCGCCGAGCAACAGGCCCGGCACCATCCAGGCCACGGTCGGCCACAGCACGCTGCCGCGGCGGTGATGCGCATACGCGGATGATGTCGCGGTCAGCACGATGCTCGCCAACGAGCTGGCCAACGCAGCATGCATGGCCGCCTCTTTCGGCACGCCATGCATGGGCAGGATCCACGCGAGCGCGCCAACCAGCACCAGGCCACCGCCGATCCCCAGCAGACCGGCCAATACACCGGCCAGCACCCCCAACAACGGAAACACCCACACGCCTTCCACGCGATCGCACTCCTCACCAAGCCTGTCTACAGGGACGTTCAGCCGGCATCGGTATAGTCCCGGCATGGTCCGTATTTCCTATTTCATCGTACTCGCTGCGGCGCTCGGCACGGGCATGGCGCGCGATGCGCGTGCGCAGGCGCCTGACCCGCAACGCGCCCAGGTGGTGGCCGCTCTGGAAGCTGCAGAGGCGGGGCGCCTCGATCCCGCACAGTCGGCGGCGCTCGTGCGTCATCCGTTGTATGGCTGGATCGAATTCGCCTCACTGCGCCGCGACCCCGATGCGATCGCCCCCTCGCAAGCGCAGGATTTCCTGCGCCGTTACGACGGGCAGGCGGTGGCGACGCAGCTGCGCGCCCTGTGGCTGGCCGCGCTGGCCCGCCGTCAGGACTGGCCCGCCTTCCTCGCGGCGTGGAAGCCCACCGACAGCGTCGCCCTGCAGTGCGCTCACCTGGCCGCGCGCCAGGCCACCGGCCGCATCGACGCGGCTTGGACCGAGCAGGCACAGGCGATCTGGCGCAAGGGTGCCAAGTCGCTGCCGGATGGCTGCGATCCGGTGTTCACGGTATTGGCCAACCAGGGAGGGTTGCCGGCCCCGCTGCGCTGGGAGCGGATCGACGCGGCGGCGGCCGAACGCCAGACCGGCGTGATGCGCACCGCGGCCCGTGGCCTGCCCGCGGACGAAGCCGCGCTGGCGAACGACTACGCGGCCTTCATCGATGCCGTCACTCCACGCGCCCTGACCTGGCCGAAGACCGACCGCAGCCGCCGTATGGCCGCACATGGGCTGGCCAAGCTCGCCCAGAACGATCCGGATACCGCCGAGCGCCTGTTGCCGCAGTACGCCGATGCGCTGGGCATGAGCGAGACCGAGCGCGGACAGGTGCGATACCAGATCGCGCTGTGGACGGTGGCCTCTTACGGTCCCGATTCGGCGCGGCGCCTGGGCAACGTGCCCGAGTCCTCGTACGACGAACGCCTGCACGAGTGGCGCGTGCGCGAAGCCCTCTCGCGCGGCGACTGGCCCGCGGCCCTGGCCGCCCTGCGGAAGATGCCGGCCTCGCAACGTCAAGATTCGCGCTGGCGCTATTTCGAAGCGCGCATGGCGGAGAAGACCGGCGATGCCGCCACCGCGCAGCGCCTGTTCCGCGAGAATGCCAGCTCGCCCACCTTCCACGGCTTCCTCGCGGCCGATCGCGTCAACCAGCCGTATGCGCTGTGCGCATGGATGCCCAATGATCCGGCAACGGCCAAGCAGGCCATCGCGCGCGACCCGGCCCTCGTGCGCGCGATGGCGCTGTGGCAGCTGGAGCGCCCGGGCTGGGCGACCGCCGAGTGGAACGACGCGCTGACCCGCTTCGACGACACCCAACGCCGCATCGCGGTGGAGGTGGCCCGCGACAACGGCTGGTTCGACCGCGCGGTGTTCTCGCTGGGCAAGCAACCCGACGAGCAGCGGCTGTACGAACTGCGCTTCCCGCTGCATCACGGCGACACGATCCGTCGCGAAGCCGCCAAGCATGCGATCGACCCGGCCTGGGTCGCGGCCGAGATCCGCGCCGAGAGCATCTTCAACCCGAAGGCGCGCTCCGGCGCCAATGCGATGGGCCTGATGCAGGTGCTGCCGGGCACAGGCGCCGGCGTGGCCCAGCGCCTGGGCATTCCCTATGCCGGCGCGTCCAGCCTCTACGACTCGGACACCAACATCGCCATCGGCACCGCGTACCTGCGCGAGATGGAGGACAAGTACGGCGTGCCCTACGTCGCCATCGCCGCGTACAACGCCGGGCCGGCACCGACCGCCCGCTGGCAGTCGCAGCGACCGGGCTTCGATCCCGATATCTGGATCGAGACCATCAGCTACAAGGAAACCCGAGAATACGTGGCGCGCGTGCTGGCCTTCAGCGTGATCTACGACTGGCGCTTCAATGGCAATGCGCTGCCGGTGACCGACCGGATGATGGGCCGCGTGCAGGCGACGCGAAAGGCGTTCACCTGCCCGACCGCGCAGATGCCGAAGAGCTGAGCGGGCGCCGCTATCATGGCGGCATGAAGACCTATCTCGTCGGCGGCGCGGTACGCGACCGGTTGCTGGGCCTGCCGCCCGGCGACCGCGACTGGGTGGTCGTCGGCGCGACCCAGGCGGAAATGCAAGCGCAGGGCTTCAAGGCCGTGGGCCGAGACTTCCCGGTGTTCCTGCATCCCGATACCGGCGAAGAGCACGCGCTGGCCCGCACCGAGCGCAAGAGCGGACGCGGCTACCGCGGCTTCGTCGTCGACGCCGATCCTTCGGTGACGCTGGAGGAAGACCTGCAGCGCCGCGACTTCACCGTCAATGCGATCGCCCAGGCCGACGACGGCGCACTCGTCGATCCCTACGGCGGCGCGCGCGACCTCGACGCCCGCGTGCTGCGCCACGTCGGCCCGGCCTTCGCCGAGGATCCCTTGCGCGTGCTGCGCGCCGCGCGCTTCATGGCCCGCTTCGCCCCGCTGGGCTTCACCATCGCGCCGGAGACCCTGGCGCTGATGCGCACGATGGTCGACAGCGGCGAACTCGACGCACTGGTGCCCGAACGCGTCTGGCAGGAACTGCGGCGCGCGCTCGCCTCGCCGCGACCCTCCGCCTTCCTGTCCACCCTGCACGCCTGCGGCGCGCTGGCGGTGGTGCTGCCGGAAGTCGATGCGCTGTACGGCGTGCCGCAACGCGCGGAGTACCACCCTGAAGTGGATACCGGCGTGCACCAGCAGATGGTCAGCGACATGGCCGCGCGCCTGGCGCCAGGCGACGCCCGGATCGGTTTCGCCGCCCTCGTCCACGACCTCGGCAAGGCGCTGACGCCGGCCGACGTGCTGCCCAAGCACATCGGCCACGAACATGCCGGCGTGAAGCCCGTGCTGGCCCTGTGCGAGCGACTGAAAGTGCCCGTCGACCATCGCGAACTCGCGGTGATGGCCTGCCGCGAACACCTCAACGTGCACCGGCTCGACGAGCTGCGCGATGCCACCGTCGTCGAACTGCTGACCCGCTGCGATGCCTTCCGCCGGCCTGAACGCATCCCGTGGCTGGCGACGGTCTGCGAAGCCGACAAGCGCGGCCGGGGCGGCAATGAGGACGCCGACTACCCGCAGGGCCGCACGCTGGTGCGCCTGCACGCCGCCGCGCTGCGGGTCGGCGCGCACGACGTGGCACGCGATGGCATGAGCGGCCCCGAGATCGGCGACGCGGTACGCGAGGCCCGCGTGCGGGCGGTGCACGAGGCACGCCGGACCGGCTGATCCGCGGCGATTCGCATTTACCCGACGGGGATGAGAGGATCGCCGGCACGCGGAGGGGGCCGCGCGCACGCCACATCCACCCGCGAGGACCTGCCATGGAACGCACGCGCACGACCGCTGTCCTGCCTGTCTGCCTGGCGTTCGCCAGCCTCTGGAGTTTCGAGGCCCGGGCCGACGACACCATCACCTGCGAGAGCCGCAACGACCGCTACCAGACCTGTCCGATCTCCCGGGCCGGCTATGTGACGTTGGAACGCCAGCTGTCGAGTACGGCATGCCGGCAGGGTCGCACCTGGGATTACAACCGGCGCGAGATCTGGGTCGACGACGGCTGTCGCGCGACGTTCCGCGTGCACGGCGGGTCGTCCGGAAACGACAACGACAACCACGATGCGAAGGTGGTCGCAGGCGTGCTGATCGGCGCGGCCATCCTCGGTGCGATCGCGCACAACGCCAACAAGAAGGACGACAAGTACGACGACGCGCGCTACCAGGGCGCCCGGCACAGCTCGTACGTGCCGTCATGGATGATCGGTACCTTCGAGGGCTACAACACGGTCTACGACCGCGACGTCACCCTGACCATCACCGACGACGGACGCGCCACGGCGCGCACCCGCGACCAGACCATCGAAGGCTGGATCAACGACGGCCGCCTGAATGTCGGCGACACGGTCTTCGACATCGACCAGTCGCGCGAAGGCCTGGTCACGTCGCAGGTCGGCGACCGGCAGAACGAAGTGCGCTACCGCCGCGTGCGCTGAGCCAGGCAAGGAACGGACGCACCGCGTCCGTTCCCGCATCGCTCACGGCGTCGGACGGCAACTCAGCTTGTTGCCGAAGAAGTCCACGCTGGCCTCGCCCTGGTGTTCCCAGTACTCGACGCCGCTGCGGCCGTACTTGGCGCCGCTGGCGGCCGGCTGTGGGAACACGACGGCCTGATCGTTGCCCCACGTCATGACGGCCGCTTGTGGATCGATGTCGTTGTAGTACGTCATCGTGAATGGTTTGGCATTGTCGCTGCAGCGGTACTCGACGGTCTTCGGCACGATCCTGTCGGGCGCCTGGATCGCCAGCTCGACCAAGCGCGTCCGGTAAGCGTCGAGCACGCACAGTCGCGCGTCTTCCTCTTTCCAGCAATCGTCGCGCCCCTTCGCCCAGCCCCGTTCAACCGCGGGATCCTTCTCCTCCGCCTGCGCATAGCGTTGCGCGAGCTGGCGGTCCAGCGCAGCGAGCTCGGCGTCGCCGCAGACCAGCTTCTCCGCCTCCGATACGGCCTTCGCGCAATCGAACGAGGGCGGGGCCAGCGCCGGTGCCGTCGTTGCCGCGACCGGCGTTTCCACCGACGCAGGAGCTGAGGTCGTTGGCGCTTCTACCGGCGCAGCTGCGGGCGGTGTGGGTGCCGTGCAGGCGCCGAGCAGCAGGAAGGTCGAGCACAGCAGCAGCCGTTTCATGGGACTCTCCGGCGGAACAGTGGCGTCACGCTAGCGCGCGTGGCGTAGGACGGCGTCAACGCGACAGGCGCAGGCGGCTGATCGTGCCGCGGCCGGGCGCGGACTGGATGGACAACGTCCAACCGAGGTGCTCGCACAGGCGCGCCAGCAGGTCCAGGCCGATGCCGCCGCCTTCGCGGCTGCCGCCGCGGGCCATCTGCGCGTAGATGCGGCTGATGTCTTCCGGCGTCATGCCGTGACCGGGATCCTCCAGCGTCACGGTCGCATCCGCATCGAGCCGTATATGGATCTCGCCCCGGTCGCTGTTCTCGATCGCGTTGCGCAACAGGTTGCCGATGGCCGCCTGCACGATGTGCAACGGTGCGGCCACACTGCACGGCGCCAGCGCATCGACCACCACCGCCAGGTCCTTGCCCTGCATCAGGTGCTGATGGTCCGCGATGATGTCCGGCAGCAGTTCGTGCAGCAGGACCACGTCATTGCTGCGCGACAGCCGGGCGGGATCCTTGGCCAGCGTCAGCAGCAGTGCGATCAGGCGCTCGACGTCCCGTGCCGTGCGATGGACGCGCAGCACTTGTTGGCGCGCGGGCGGAGGCAGGTCGGGCTGCTCGAGCGCGAGCTCGCTGGCGCCGGCGATGATGGCGATGGGCGTGCGCAGTTCGTGGCTGGTGGTGTCGATGAAGACGCGTTCGCGCTCGACGAAAGCCTCATGGCGCCGCAGATAGTCGTTGAGCGCATTGGAGATGACCACCAGCTCCGTCGCCGCTTTCTCGGACACCCGGATGCGCTGGCCGGCCGCATCGGGAGACAACGCCGCGATGTCGCTCGCGAGGTCCGACAGGGGCCGCAGCGATCTCCGTAAGCCCCAAGCGACCACCACGCCTACGACCACGACCAGGATGAGCGCCAGGCCGAGCGCCGCCAGGATCAACGTGTCCTCGATGAGTTCGATCTCGGTGATGTCGCGCACCACGATGTAGTTCACGCCATCGACGCGCTGCACGAGCACGACGTTCTCGCGACCATCGAGCCAGAAGTCGTCGTGGACACCCTGTGGCAGAAGCGCCAAGCCCGCCGGCGGCGGACGACCTGGCGTGGCATAGATCCGCAGGGCATCGGCATCGGGCCATGCATGGCCGGGGTCCGCTGCCTTGCGCTCCCTGTAGAGCGCGATCTCCTGCTTCAGCAGCGATTCCCACACCATGTCCTCGAGGAACTCATCGGCGAGGAACAGGACGATCACGCCAGCCAGCAGCACCGCGTAGCCGCCGAGCCACAACATGATCTGCGCGCGCAGGCTACGCCGTTGCTTCATCGCGCTCGGCTCCGTGGGGAACGGCCAACCGGTAGCCGGTACGCGGCAGCGTCTGGATGAGCTTCACCGGGAACGGCCCGTCCACGCTGCGCCGCAGTTCGTAGATGTGGGACCGGAGCATGTCGCCATCCGGCGGATGGTCGCCCCACAGCGCGTGTTCGAGCTGCTGCCGGGTGACGGCGGCCGGGCTGGCCTGCATCAAGGTCTCCAGCAACTTGCGGCACGCCGGATACAGGTGCAGCGGCTGCCCGGCGCGGGTGGCCTCGAGCGTCGCCAAGTCGAGTTTGAGGTCGTGCACTTCCAGCACCTTGCGGCGCTGGCGGCCATGCACGCGCGCCATCAGCGCCTCCAGCCGCACTTCCAGCTCGGGCAGGGCGAAGGGCTTGGTCAGGTAGTCGTCGGCGCCGGCGCGGAAGCCGGCAATCTTGTCGGGCAGCTCGTCGCGCGCGGTCAGCATGATCACCGGCACCGCCGAAGCGTACTCGTCGCGCAAGCGGCGCAGGACCTCCGGCCCCTCCAGGCGCGGCAGCATCCAGTCCAGCACGATGGCGTCGTAGACCTGGGTACTGGCCAGGTGTAGGCCGGTCACGCCGTCCGGGGCCGCGTCCAGCGTATGGCCGCGCGCCTCGAAGTAGTCGAAGAGGTTCGCCACCAGGCTCCGGTTGTCTTCGATGACCAGCAACCGCATCGACGGGGGTCCGCGTGCATGAAGGAACCGGCAGGATCGCAGGCCGGATGTCGAAGCGCCGTCGGAGTTCCGACGATTCTCTTACGCGCCATGATCCACCATCATGCGCTCCGCTGCAGGCCACCGCGACCGCCGATGACCCCGATGCACCTCCGCGAAGCCCCTCGCTGGCAGACCCCGCTGCTGCTCCTGCTGATGGTCTGGGCGCTGTTGGCCGGGCTGGGCCTGCGCGAGCCGATGCCGGCCGACGAGCCGCGCTTCGTGCTGGCGGCGCGCACGATGATCGAGACGGGGCAGTGGCTGTTCCCGCACCGGGGCATGGAGTTGTATGCGGAAAAGCCGCCCACCTTCATGTGGCTGCAGGCGGCGAGCTATCTGGTGGTACGGAGCTGGCAGGTCGCCTTCCTACTTCCCTCGCTGCTGGCCGCGCTGCTGACGCTGTGGCTGACAGGCGACCTGGCCCGCCGGCTGTGGGGGCGTCGCGCGGCGCCGTACGCGGTGTTCGGCCTGTTCGTCTGCCTGCAGTTCGTCCTGCAGGCCAAGCGAGCGCAGATCGACATGGTGCTGGTGGGCATGACCACGCTGTCGCTCTGGGCCCTGCTGCGCTATCTGCTGGAGAAGCCGAGCCCCTGGTTGCTCGCACTGGGCACGTTCGCCGCGGGCCTGGGCACGGTGACCAAGGGCGTGGGCTTCCTGCCGCTGCTGGTGTTCCTGCCCTGGCTGTGGGTACGACTGAGGTCGCGGCAGACGCTGCCGCCGCATCGCGGTCTGCATGCGCTGGCTGGTGCGGCCGGCTTCATCGCCGGCGCCGGGGTATGGCTGGTGCCGATGCTGTCGGTCGCCCTGACGTCGGCGGACCCCGCGCTGCACACCTACGCGCGCGAGATGCTGTTCAAGCAGACCGGCACCCGCTACGCCAACGCGTGGCACCACGTAAAGCCGGCCTGGTACTACCTGCAGACGATGCTGACGCTGTGGCTGCCCGGCGTGCTGCTGGCGCCGTGGCTGCTGCCGGCCTGGTGGCGACGACTGAAGCGCGTGGATGCTCGCTATGCGCTGCTGCTGGGCTGGGCACTGCTGGTGCTGGTGTTCTTCAGCGCGAGCCCGGGCAAGCGCGAGGTCTACATCTTCCCGATGCTGCCGGCATTGGCAGTGGCCGCCGCGCCGTTGCTGCCCGCCCTGCTGCGGCGTCGCCCCGTGCGCGCGACGCTGTGGGCCTACATGGCCGTGCTGGTCGTGGCGGCCGGCGCGCTCGGCGCGTGGCTGCTGGCGGCGCCGCCGGCGCGCCTGCAGTCGCTGGTCGAAGGCCGCGGCATGGACATGGACACCGTGGCCCAACTCGGGCGCTGGCTCGTGGGCTTCGCCGCGGTCGCGCTGGTGACGATGTTGGGATTGGCTCGCGCGTCGCGGCATCGCATCGTCGTCGCACTGGTGACGGTCACCGTGGCGCTGTGGACGGCGTACGGCATGGGCTTCATGCCGGCGTTGAGCCCCGACAGTTCCGCCAAGGCACTGATGCAGCGCGTGGGCCAGCGCATCGGGCCCGACGCCGACCTGGCCATGCTGGGCTGGCGCGAACAGCACCTGCTGCAGGCCGATCGTCCGGTGACCGACTTCGGCTTCAAGCAGCCGTGGGTGGACCAGTGGCAGCACGCGCATGCGTGGCTGCTGGAAGCCCCCGACCGGCGCTGGCTGTTCCTGCGCAAGGAAGCCATCGGCCCCTGCCTCGATCCGGCGAAGGTGATCGACATCGGCGCGTCGAACCGGCGCGAATGGATCCTGGCGCCGGGCGCAGCATGGATCGACGGCTGCGACGTGCCCGCGGACTGGTCCGCTGACGTCAGCGAAGACTGAATCGCGAGCAACAGCGCGCGCACGCAAGCATCATTCGCGCGCGCTTTAACGGGCCTCCGACGGAAGTCCTACCGCGCTACGACATCGCGACCACCAGCATGCGCTGGCCCTCCTCCTGCGCCTGTCCTGCATGTCGGTCTCTCCCTCCCTGGCCCTTCTCACGCCACGCAATGACGCGTCGCGGCTGCTCTTCACCTCGGTGCCGGTGCTGCTGCTCGCGTGGTGGCTCGCGCGACAGGTCGACCTGCACTGGGCGAGCGGCCTGTTCCAGTGGGAAGGCGGCACGTGGGCACTCAAGCAGAGCGTGTGGCTGGAGGAGGTGCTGCACCGGGGTGGGCGCCGGCTGAGCCAAGTGGCGTGGGCCGGACTGCTCGTCGCCACGCTGCTGCGCTGGCGCTCGCCCACCGCCACGTGGACACGGCCGGCCACGCGCCTGCTGCTGGCGGTCTTCGCTTCCATCGCGTGCGTGGCAGCACTGAAATCGCTGACGCACATGGACTGCCCGTGGGACCTTGCGGGCCTCGGCGGGCACCGCCCGTACGTGGGGCTGTTCGAAGCGCGCCCGGCCTCGATGGCATCGGCCGCCTGCTTCCCGGCCGCGCATGCCGCGGGCGGCTACGCCTGGGTGGCGCTGTACTTCTTCTTCCTGCACGTGGCGCCGCGCTGGCGTCGGGTCGGACTGGGCGTCGGCGTGCTGGCAGGCCTCGTGTTCGGTCTCGCGCAGCAGCTGCGCGGCGCGCACTTCCTATCGCACGACGTGGCCAGCCTGGCGGTGTGCTGGTTGATCGCGTGCGGCGTCGAAGCGCTCCATCAGCGCGGCGCGTGGCAGGCCCGGGGCGCGCGCGCATGAACACCACGACCCTGATCGAGAGCCCGCTTCTCCGCCTCTGGCAGCGCGCGCGTCCGGTGTTGCTGGCGCGGCCGCTGATGGGCACGGAAAGCCTGATCCTCGCGGCCTGTCTCTACTTCAGCGTGTTCGCCAACGCCGCCTTCTGGCGCGCGGCCGTGCCGCAGCCGCTGGCGCAGGGAACCTGGGCAGTGTCGCTATTCCTGCTGGTGACTGCGGTACACGGCGTGTGGCTGTCGCTGCTGGTGTGGCGGCGCACGGCGCGCATCGTCCTGTCATTGCTCGTGGTCACCGCGGCGCTCGCCGGCCACTACATGGCCGCGTACGGCATCTACATCGACGCCGACATGGTGCGCAACGTGCTGCACACCGACTGGCGCGAAGCCAGCGAACTCGCCGGTGGCGATGCGCTGCCGCCATTGCTGGCCGCGCTGCCCGCACTGGTCGTGATCTGGCGCGTGCGCCTGCGCGAACGCAGTTGGGCGCGCACGCTCGGCCTGCGTGCCGCGTTGCTCGCCGGCATGGCCGCCATCGCGCTGGCCGGCATACTGCCGGTCACCCAACAGCTCACCGCCTTCCTGCGCAACCAGCGGGAAGTGCGTTACCTGGTCACGCCCGCCAACGTGCTGGTGTCGCTGGCAAAGGTGGTCAGCGAGGACCCGCCGGGGCGTGCCCGCGTGCAGCTGCCGATCGGCGAGGACGCCGTGCGGGCGCCCGGTGCGGGTATGCGCAAGCCGCGCCTGCTGGTGCTGGTGGTGGGCGAAACCGCCCGCGCCGCGAACTGGGGCCTCAACGGCTATGCACGCCAGACCACGCCGGAACTGGCCCGCAGGAACGTACTGAACTTCCCCCACGTCACCGCCTGCGGCAGCAGCACCGAGGTGTCGCTGCCGTGCATGTTCTCGCCCTACGGCCGCGCGCACTACGACGAGAAGGCGATCCGCGGCCACCAGTCGGTGCTGCACGTGCTGCAGCGCGCCGGCGTGGCCACGCTGTGGCGCGACAACCAGTCCGGCTGCAAGGGCGTGTGCTCGGGGCTGCCGGTGGAGGACCTGCACGCCCGCACCGATCCCGGCCTGTGCAACGGCACCCGCTGCCACGACGGCATCCTGTTGCAGGGCCTGGCCGAAGCCGCGCGCCGCCAGGGCGGCGACCAGGTGATCGTGCTGCACATGCTGGGCAACCACGGGCCCACCTACTTCGAACGCTATCCCTCGGCCTTCCAGCGGTTCACGCCGGTGTGCGAGACGTCGGACCTCGGCCGCTGCAGCCGCGAGCAGATCGTCAACGCCTACGACAACGCGCTCGGCTACACGGACCATGTGCTGGCCGGCGCCATCGACGAACTCGCCCAACTCCCCGGTTACGACACCGCCCTGCTGTACGTGTCGGACCACGGCGAATCGCTGGGCGAGAAGGGCCTGTACCTGCACGGCATGCCCTACTCGATCGCCCCCCGGGAGCAGCTGGAGGTTCCGATGGTGGCCTGGTTCTCGGAGGGCTGGCGCGCCTCGGCCGGGCTGGACACCGCCTGCCTGGGCCGGGTGGCCGCGGCCCCGCACAGCCACGACGATCTGTTCCATACCCTGCTGGGGCTGGCCGACGTCAGGACCGCCCTCTATCAGCCCGACCACGACATTTTCCTGACCTGTCGGCCCGGACAATAATCCGCTGTCTCCGCGAGGTCTGCCATGACGGCCCTTTCCATCGTGATCCCGGTGTTCAACGAGCGCGGCAACATCGGCCCGCTCGTGCACGAAGTGGTGCAACACCTGCGCGGGCGCGTGCCGTTCGACATCGTCTGCGTCGACGACCAGTCCGATGACGACACCCGCGAGGTACTCACCGCGCTCAAAGCCGAGGTGCCGGAACTGCGCGTGCTGGTGCACCAGCGCCGCAGCGGGCAGAGCACCGCCATCCGCACCGGCGTGAAGCATGCGCTCTCGCCGTGGATCGCCACCTTGGACGGCGACGGTCAGAACGATCCGGCCGACATCCCGAAACTCCTCGCGGCGCGCGACGCGGGCGATGCGCAGACCCGCCTGTATGCAGGCTGGCGCGTGGACCGCAAGGACACGGCGAGCAAGCGCTGGGCCTCGCGCTGGGCCAACGGCATCCGCCAGCGCATGCTGCGCGACGACACGCCCGACACCGGCTGCGGCATCAAGCTGTTCGAACGCGCGGCCTTCCTCGATCTGCCTTACTTCGACCACATGCACCGCTACCTGCCGGCGCTCATGCAGCGTGCGGGCTGGAAGACGGTCAGCGTGCCGGTGTCGCACCGGCCGCGCGGCTCAGGCCAGTCCAAATACACCAACCTCGGGCGCGCGCTGGTCGGCATCCGGGACCTGATGGGCGTGTCCTGGCTGATCCAGCGCAGCCACGTCACCGCCATCAGCGAGATCGGCACGGGGCGCAAACCATGAGCGTGATGAATCAGGAAATCGTCTGGCTGGGCTGGACCGGGCTGCACATGACGCCGTGGAAGCTGATCGGCCTGACCGGCGCAGCGATGTTCGGCGGCCGCTGGCTGGTGCAGTTCGTCGCCTCCAGGCGCGCGCGCCGGCCGGTGATCCCGCGCCTGTTCTGGTACATGAGCCTGGTCGGCAGCCTGATGGCGCTGAGTTACTTCCTGTTCTCGTCCAAGCAGGACGCCGTGGGCGTGCTGCAGAACCTGCTGCCCGCGTTCACCGCGGCCTATAGCCTGTACCTGGACATCCGCCACACCCGCCAGCAGCGCGAGGCGGAAGGCGCGTCCTGATCAGCTGCGGTTGGGCGTGAGCTTGAGCAGACGCCCGCCGCCACCGTCTTCGAGCAGCCACAGCGCGCCATCCGGCCCCTGCTCGACTTCGCGGATGCGTTTCCCCATCGGATAACGCCGTGCTTCGCGGGCCTGCGTGCCGTTGAACTCGATCTCGATCAGCGCCTGCGACGCCAAGCCACCGATGAAGCCTTTGCCCCGGTACCACGGGAACAGGTTGCCCGAGTAAATGACGAAGCCCGCCGGTGCGATCACCGGGTTCCACCAGGCCTCGGGCGCGTTGAAGTCCGGCCGCGTGGGATGGTCGGGGATCGGTGTGCCGTCGTAGTGGTCGCCGTTGGAGACGACCGGCCACCCGTAGTTGGTGCCACGCTCGATCAGGTTGAGTTCGTCGCCACCCGCCGGCCCCATCTCATGCGTCCACAGCCGGCCCGCGTTGTCGAAGGCGATGCCGAGCAGGTTACGGTGCCCCAGCGTCCACACCTGCGCGGCGATGCCGCCCTGCGCGGCGAAGGGATTGTCCGGCGGCACGCTGCCGTCGTCGTTGAGCCGGATCAGTTTGCCGAGCGCGGATTGCAGATCCTGCGCCGGCGTCATCGCCTGACGGTCGCTTGAGGTGATCCACAGCTTGCCGTCCGCACCGAACGCGAGGCGGTGGCCGAAGTGACCGTCACCATTGACTTTCGGCATCTGCCGCCAGATCACCTGCAGGTTGGACAGGCTGCCGCCATTGCCGCTGGCATCGAGCGCCAGCGTCGCGCGCGCGACGGCGGCACCGCGCGTGCCACCGCTGCCGGCTTCCGCATAACTGAGATAGACCCAGCGGTTGTCGGCGAAACGCGGGTGCAGCAGCACGTCGCCAAAGCCCCCTTGTCCGCCATAGGCGACCGTGGGGACGCCCGTGACCTGACCGACCTGGCCGGTGGCGACGTTGGCCAGGCGCAGCGTGCCGGACTTCTCGGTCACCAGCAGGCGGCCGTCGGGCAGGAAGGTCATCGCCCACGGCTCGTTGAAGGTGGCTATCGGCGTGCTGGTGAACGGAGGATCCGGCACCGCGCGCGGTGGCGACATACCGCCTGCGGTGCGCGCCGTGCCCGGCAGCGTGGCGGGCGTTTCACTGGGCGGCGCAGCGACCAGACCCGTGGTCGCCGTCGCGCGTGGGGTGGACGCGACC